>ENA-ORKW01000128-ORKW01000128.1-human-gut-metagenome-genome-assembly--contig:-NODE-128-length-36029-cov-6.54842_pt1 | contig 36029 bp, 30 predicted proteins | sample MGYA00243062_ERZ508813 | MGnify/ENA primary metagenome ERZ508813 (study PRJEB26277, sample SAMN04329846) | human gut metagenome | biome: human-associated habitat | host: Homo sapiens | place: USA...
AGCTCATCTTTAGGATTGAATAACGCAAGTTCTCCGAGCTTACGCTGTTCCCAAGAAGAAGTAGTTCGCTTTTTATTTGCGGTCAGGATAAGCCTGTCCGCCCTTCCGGTAAAGGAAATGCACTCACGCTGATGAAGGGTGATAAGGTGGTCGAGGCAAGTTAGTAGCTCGCCTATTTTTCTCTGCTCATCTATATCTGGTATAGGTATAGGCATTTGAAAAAATACATTGTCTTTAATCGAGAACCTGTCTGACCTTGCGCCGGAATCACCATTGAAATTCATAAAAGAATGCCAATAGCCGCACTTGAAAAAGTACTCCAAATAAGTCGTGTCAATATCGTGCGGGCGAAAGACAGTATATAACGGTGACATTACGCCCGTTCTTCCAAGTTTATTACGGTTTATCGGTCCAACTGGTGCGGAAGTAGAGATACGAGGGTTGTAAACAAAGTCCTCGTTTTTTACAATGTAGTACCCATCCAAGCTGCCCAGCTTTGCTATATCGTGGTCAAAGAAATCTCTTTGACTTATAATTCCGAACTCAGCAGAGTTTGTAAATGTTTCTACATATTGTAGACCGACATTTTTCTCCGTGACTTTATCTGTAATTTCGGATAGCTTACGCTGTTCCCAAGAAAAAGTTGAAGTCGCAAATAACAGAGAGAAAACTACCTGAGAAGGGCTGCATAAATTTGCACATTTACGCTGATGAAGGGTGATAAGGCTATCGAGTGCTGTAAAGTATGTACCAATAGCAGCCTGCTCACTAATGTTTGACGGGATGGAGAACACAGTTTTGGACACCAATTTCCAATCTGCCCTCGGCATTTTCGTCCCGGTCGATTGATTAGCTACTTCATCGAATTGCCGGCTCTGAATCAATCGATATAGAAAGCTGCTATCAGCATTTTGAGGCTGTAATACCCAAAAATCGCCCACAGCAAGCCCATCAAATGTGGGCAAAAGCCAGTTTTGCAAGTACGGGCGGAGTTTTCCGTAAAGGACATCACCTTGATGAAATGCGATGCCTGATTTGATACTTTGCTTGGCGTAGATGTCTTTGTTGAGCCGACCTGTCCCTGACACTATATCCTCATATTCAACTCTTGGAAGGGTATCATCGGAGCATATTACCGATGATCGCACAGCGATTTCTTCAAACTTACGCTGTTCCCAAGAAAAATCAAAAGAGCCAAGGAAACACCTTGGCTCTCTTGTTAAGACCGCATATTTTTTCATTTTTCGGCTTGCTTTAGCGGTGATGGCACTCATTACGGCATATCAACCTCAAATCCACCGGTAAGAATGAACTGCCGCAAAAGCTGATCCGTTTTCATATTGACCTTGGGCGGAATCAACTTGGTTTGTTCATATGCTTCAAAGAACGCTTTTGCTTTGGTCTTATCGACGCTCTTTTTCAGCTCGTCAAACCTGCCAAACTCATTGATAGTCGCTTCATTCAGGTTAAGCCCCATCATATTCCTGAGTTTATCCTCATCAAGACCGAAGACGGTCGCAAAACGGTGAATTTGGTCATCTTTTGCTCTAAACTGATACTCCGTGATGTAGTCACGAAGCGTTTTTCCGTCCTCGGCAATGACATCGCCTCGCTCAATGTCGTGCAGAAAGATATTTGCGTATTTCTGCTCCTCTTGCGTTAGGGCAGCAAAAGTCTTGTGAAGTTCTGCCTTTGCTTGCTCAATAGATTCCTCGGAAGAACCTTCCTGTCGAATCAATTTGAGGTACTTATCGAAGCGACTGTTCATATAATCGGCATCGATAACCCCTGTGTCAATTTCAGTCAGGTATCCTACAAGATCGTATGGTATATCTATGTCTTGTGATCCGGGATCATCGGGAGAAGCGGCGGAAAGCTCTTTATAACGCTGTGCCAAAATCAAAAATGCGTTCTCATCGAACTCCATTGTAATTTCAATCGAATTTCCGCTTTCCTCATCCTTGAATGAGTAGGTGTGTTTGTCCCACCTAAATCCTTGGATTTTAGCAGCTTCAAGGTATCCGTTGAAATCTCTAAACAGCGAGGCGAACTTAGCTCTTACGGTTCCGTCCGCAGGCAGCTTTTCAAAGTCAGGGATACCGGCATTCTTGAACAAATAGGCAATATCATCAAACACAGCGTTGAGCTTTCCGAGGTTGTAAGACAGTTTTTCAACGAACAGACCTATCGGTCTATCGCCGGAATAGAGCTTAACAGCTTTGCTCACATTCTGCTCCATCGTATGCGGCTTGCGATAATATCTGATAATGCCAAAAGGCTTATCGGGTCCGAAAAGTCTGTTGGTTCTGGAAAATGCCTGAATGATGTTCTCATACTCCAGTATCTTGTCCATATATAGCGTGTTGACCCACTTAGAGTCAAAGCCGGTAAGCATCTGATCCACTACAATCAGGAGGTCGAGCTGCTTCTCAGGCTCTCTTTCAACCCGCTTATACTGCTCTTTGTGGGCAAGGCGTAGGGAAAGGTCTTTTTTGAAGCGAGCGTGTGTAGCAATCGAAAAATCCTGACCAAACATCGTATTATAGTCAGTGAGGATTTCAATCAAACCTTGCTCTTTGTAGAAGGCAATCGGCTGCCCCCTGTATTCTTTGTAATCCCCATCTTCATTGCTGATATTGGGGTCAAAAAGGCAACTGATCCTTAGCTCCGGCATTGCAGCCTTCAACAGTCGATAGTAGTCTATTGCTTCGGGGATGCTGCTCGTTGCAAAGATTGCGTGGAATTTCCCGTTATGGCTCAAAGTAAGCCAGTTTTCTTGAATATCCTCAACAACCTTGCTTTGATGCTCCGAGGAAAGGTACTGAGTCTTTGGAAGATAATCTTCAATGCCCTTGACCCATTTACCGTCATCGCCTAAGAAACCAGCCATCTTGACGGTGGAGGAGTCCATATACTCATAGAATATTTTTGCCTTTTTCGGATCGCTGATTGCTTCTTCTTCGGTTGCCGCTTTTGCTTTTTCCAAAGCAACCACCTTGCGGACATCCTTGTCACGGAATGTCAGGACTTTATAAGGATCAAATCCAAGCACATTCTTATCCCTGATACCATCAGCAATGCTATATCTGTGGAGTTCATTGCCAAAAACATCTGTTTGGGCATTGTTTTTCTTTGCATTCTCCTCAAACACCGGTGTGCCGGTAAAGCCAAAGAAGATGGCATTGGGGAATGTTTCCTTGATGATGGATAGCATATCTCCAAAAGTTGAACGATGAGCTTCGTCAACAATAAAAACAAGCCGTTTACCGTTGATTATTTCAATGTCGCTTGCATTAAGTCCTCCGTCCTCATCTCGGATATTGCTCATCTTCTGAATAGAGGTAACAATTAGGGTATCTGCCGTTGCGTTGCTTTTCAGCTTAGTCAAAAGGACATATGTGTTCTCTGTTGCCTGCACGGTTTCGTTCTCGTCCGCAAATGCCCGATATTCCTTGAGCGACTGCGTTCCTAACTCAATACGGTCGGTAAGGAAAATAACCTTATCTGCATCATTGGAGTTTGCAATCAACTGAGCCGACTTAAAACTCGTCATCGTCTTGCCTGAGCCGGTGGTATGCCAAATGTAGCCACCACGCTGCTTACCGCTGTCCCACTTCGTTTTAGACACAACATCGGAAATTGCGCTGGCTGCGTAATACTGGTAGCTTCGCATTACCTTCAGAACACCGTCAGCATTGTCGGCAACAGTATAAAACCCAATGAGCTGGTGCGACATAGGGATGGACAGCAGCGAGGAGGCGATAGCTTTCCAATCGTTGATAGGTTCGTTATTGAAGTCAGCCCAATGGAAATAGTAATCCGTATTGAACTTTCCGTCAGGTCCGGGATTCGCAAAATAACGAGTTTCTTCAGGGTTCATTGCTACAAACACCTGAACGAGCGAGAACAATCCGGTAAAAACGCCCTCAAATGAGTATTTCTCAATCTGATTATATGCTTGACTGACGGGGACACCGCTGCGCTTCAGCTCAATATGTATGACCGGCATACCATTGATGAGCAGCATCAAATCGCCACGACGATCATTCAGCATTTTTGACTTGCTCGGAAAGACTGGTTGCTGTACGATCTGATACCGGCTCTGTCCAGCGGCGATTTCCCTGCGATCATATATTTTCAAGCTGATTTCAGTGCCAAAATGGAGCTTATCATCAGGGTTATCACGCTTGATGGACACAGTTTTTCCGTTGATAAAGCCATTGAGTTTCAACGGGGTTCTAAGTTCCGTGATCTGCTCGATGATCTGCTGCATTTCGCCATCCGTAAGAGGATAGTTATTCAAGCGGTCAATTCCACGGTTGTTATCATACAGGATCTTTGCCCAATTTCGGATGAGGTCTTGCTCGGTTGGGTTCTTGATAACTTCTTTTTCCCAGCCTTTATCCGCCAAGACTTTAATCAGGGCTTCCTCAAAGTCCGCTTCTTTTTGGAATGTCATTCGATTTCCTCCTTCCTGCTAAATTGATGTCACACGAACATCTTTTCAAGCATAGATTTCTTGATATTTTGGAGCTTTTCCAACTCACGCTGATGAAGGGTGATAAGGTTGTCTATGCTACGAAATATTGTGCCAATCCTTTGTGCCTCGCTCTCATCCGATGGTGCAGCCACCTCAATCTCAGCCAAATCATTCGCATTTATTGCTGGATAACTTGTTCCTGTGCAGTTATCCAAAACAACCTTTACGAAGCGTTCGCTCTGAAGAAGGCTGAGCAGAAAATACCCGTCAACATAGGGACGCATTTGTGCGTATCCAGTCGAAAAAACATAGTTATTATCGGGTTTTTCAAAAAGATAATTGTTCTTTTGATATGGACGCACAGTCTGATAGAATAGATCCCCGGTGTGAGCAAGTCGCTGTGCTCTTGATGGAGCAGATGACTTTACCTCAGTCCTATGCGACAACATCTCTGTGCCAACAACAGACTCCAAATCGACATATTCAAATGTTTGAGGCAGCTCATCTTTAGGATTGAATAACGCAAGTTCTCCGAGCTTACGCTGTTCCCAAGGGTCAGTAAATCCCTTAAAGCGAATTTCGGGGTAACTGCTGCCATTTTGAGGGAACATCTTTTCGAGCATCGACTTTTTCACATTCGTCAACTTTTCAAACTTACGCTGATGAAGGGTGATAAGGTTGTCGAGTTGGCTGAAGTAGTAGGCAATGAGTTGCTGCTCCTTCACTGCTATTGGGTAACTCACGCTTGTTTTTTGAATGTTGCTGCGGCTTAAAGAAAGCACTTTTATGCCCTGCATTAGAGGAAGAAGCTGATGATGGTAAGCATTGGAATTGAGGTAGTAACCGAGGTACCCCAATGCCATTCTGTTCCGAGGGCGGCACACCATTGTATGTAACCCCGATACTATGGCACTCCCTTGCAAATTACCTATTTCACAGGCTTTTCCGGTCGTTTCATCTTCTGCGGTATCAGCGATAATAACATCACCATCCTGCAATAAAGCCCCATTGAAATCCTCTCGGCATCTATGCGGGATGCGAGGAATATCATCCTTTTGAACATCCAGCACAGAGCCATACTTAATCAGCACATCACCATAATGAACATTCAGGACAGTTCCTTCATCATAACTCAGTTCGGCACGGGAAAGTGTGTTATTCGGGACAGTGCAATCAAACACTTCATCAAACTTACGCTGTTCCCAAGCGTCTGAGAATCCTTTGAAGCGAATTGCGGGAGCATCTGATTTTTTCGTCATTCTGCACTACCTCCCAGCAATTTCTTCAACTCTTTAAGTCCCAGCATATCATACTCATTACCCTCAAGGTCATCGATCATTCCCGAAAGCGTTGCTTCGGTTTCGCTGATCTGCTGTTCGACCTCGAAGAAAGTTGTAGCATACTTGTTTTGAAGGGCTTGAATTTTGCTCACCAAGCTGTCGATTACGGTATCAGGCAGTTTGTGAATGCTCTCAATGAGAGGAGCAATCCACTTCTTTTCGAGCAAATCCAAAGCCTGCTCGTCGCTCAGACTTTCAATCGTATCCTTTGTTTTTGCCTGCAACGCAGCACTCTTTGCCTTGATCTCCGCCTTGATTTCTTTCTCGCTCTTGATCAAAGACTCAACCTTTTCTAAGAGTGTACGAAGCGCAACGCTTTCAGGAGAACGGTCTTTCTTCAGTTCCTTAATCTTTTTGGATACTTCTTTCGGAACGAAAGCATCGCCTTCCTCGGTGAGAACATCGTTGCAGCTCTCTTTATCCTCCTCTGTCATTTCATCAAGGATAGACTCATACTCAGAAGGGATTTCCGCCAAACGGCTTTCCAAACCGCGAAGCTCGTCCGTTTCTGCGGAGAGCAAAGTCGCCTGAACCAAGTCGAACGGGATAATATGACCTACCCAGCCCTCTTGAACTTCCTGATCTTTACCGTCCTTTTTCTTGATGACAAGGTTCGGATCGACCTTCTTTGTTGCAGCAAAGCCTTCGGTTTGCAACATTTCGAGGTCGATGGAAATACCTGTCCAATCGTCGTCAAGAAGCTGGAACGCCGCATATTTGTCGATAAGAGGAATTTCCTTCAATCGCTCGAAAATATCAGCACTTAGAACGGTTTCAGCCTTAGAGATTTCGATGCTTCCCATCCGGTCGATAAGTTCTTCTTTCAGGAACGCCGGAAAAGTGGAAAAGGCAGCGTTAAAAGCATTCTCAAAGCCGACCACATCAGGATGGCTCTTGATGGCACTCTTAATATCAGGGGTAGACACATTCACATAAGGAATGCCACTCTCGGTGAACAACGCCTTTTTCAGTGCAGGGAACGCCGTCCAGAATTCGCTCATCTCGTCAATTTCTGCTGTCGGGATACCGCCAAACATAGACGCATAGACATCCCAATGCTCGGCAGCTTCAGAGGAATCAACATAGCGAGGAATGTTCAAGTTATAATCATTGCTGCGAATTTCTTCACGACTGACTACTCGTGAAAACTTCGGAATGCTTTCACGCTTTATAAAGGTATCTGCTATGCGTTTAATGTCAGACGCACGGAGCTTGTTATTCTTACCCTCTTTGATAAAGCCCTTGGATGCATCGATGATAAGGACATCGGTATTCTCGCGCTTTTGGCGCAGCACCATAATGATGGTGGGTATTCCTGTCCCGAAGAAGATATTTGCAGGAAGTCCGACAATGGCGTCGATATGGTTATTCTCAATCAGGTTCTTTCTGATTTCACCTTCCTCACCGCCACGGAACAGTACGCCGTGGGGAAGAACGATTGTCATAATGCCGTCCGGCTTGATATGGAACAGATCGTGAAGCAGGAAAGCATAGTCGGCTTTTCCTTTGGGAGCAAGTCCAAAACGAGCATAACGAGGATCACCCTCTTTGTTGGACGGGTCCCAAGCCTGCGAATACGGCGGATTGGACACGACCGCATCCACATAGAGAGGATTATAGGTATTCACCGGATCATTTTCGTCAAAGTACGGCCAATCCTCCTCAAGAGTATCGCCGTTACGAGTGACGATATTATCCGGTTTGATGCCACGCATAACCAAATTCATCCGGGTCAGGTTGTAGGTGTTCTCCTTCAATTCCTGAGCGAAGTATTTGATGTTGTTGTCATCGGTCATATATTTGGCAACGCTCTGACCGATATTGATAAGCAACGATCCCGAACCGCTTGTCGGGTCGTAAATTTTGATTTCGCTTTTGCCCTTCAAGTGGCTTGCAACGATTTCAGACATCAGCAGAGATACCTCGTGCGGGGTGTAGAACTCGCCTGCCTTCTTTCCGGCATTAGCCGCAAAGTTACTGATAAGATATTCGTAGATAAAGCCGAGAACATCGTAGTCCTGCTTGCCGTCCATAGGAATATCCTTTATCAGCGTCAGAAGCCCGCTGATTGCTTTTGTTTGCGAACCGGAGCTATCGCCAAGTTTGGAAAGACCTGTTTGCAAAGTGTCGAACACCTTATCAAACACCTTTTTGTGCGTGTTGGAAATCAACCGGCTGAACGCAGAGAGTGCATCACGGACATTTGAAACATCAAAGTCCTTACCCATCGAGAGCCAAGTAGAAAAGAGGTCTTTATAGGCAATAAAGTAGCCGATATTCTCTTGAACCCACTTAACCGTTTCGTCATCTTCTTCTGATACGGTTTTCAGAAGTTCGTCGTCATAGTCATTTTCCTTCAAGAATTTGATTTCTTTATCAGATAGATACTTGTAAAAGATAAAGCCAAGTATGTAATCCTTATATTCATTCGCTTCGATTTTGGAACGCATTTGGTTTGCGGAAGCCCATATTTTCTGAGCAAGCTGTTGCTTATTCATCCTGTGAACCCATCCTTTTTCTTTTTTAAGGGCAATATACTACCCCACTGTTATGATACAACAATTAGTGTCCCTTAAAACGGACTCACTTCTCGTCGGGAACAAACTCCATAATGTCGTCAGTCGTGCAATTCAAAGCTGAGCAGATTTTTCCCAACACTTCAGTGCTTACATTTTCATCACGACTGAGCTTATTGATTGCGTATTTAGTGAGTCCAGCAGCTTCCTGCAAATCTCTTTTCTTCATATCTCGATCAAGCAGAATGTGCCAAAGTTTTTTATAGCTTACAGCCATCGTATCATTCCTTTCTCTCAACCTGCGAGTAAGTACTAAAACACATCTTATATTATAGCATATAATCCCGAATTAGCAACAATAAATCCCGAAATTTCAAACTTACTTCCCATATTTCACACCTGAATAAGCTCGACTGCGACCGGATAGCTTGGGAACAGCGTAAGGCAAAGGAGATATGCTCGATTGGTACTGGAAAAAGCAATACACAAGATCAAGTAGACGATGGAAAGTACCCATTTTATATCAGGTCTGATGTTCCTGTTAGAAGCAATAAATATCTCTATGACTGCGAAGCGGTTATAACCATTGGCGACGGGAACATTGGAAAAGTATTTCACTATGTCAACGGCAAGTTTGATCTACACCAAAGATGCTATAAAATGACGGATTTCAAGGATATTTGGGGTAAGTATTTTTTCTATTATTTCTCAACCAAATTCTACGATCGAGCAATGAAAATGACCGCCAAGGCAACGGTTGATTCTGTCCGTCTTGAAATGATTTCTGAAATGGATATTAAAAAGCCTCCTCAGATTTCCGAGCAAAAACAAATTGCTGAGTTCTTTGCTAACCTCGACAACCTTATCACCCTTCATCAACGACAGCCTTTTTTCATTCAACCCCGAATATTTCTCTGACTGTCCAACTGATCCATCCTTTTTATACATCCTCTTGGGAACAGCGTAAGCTCGGAGATGTAGGAGAAACATACACAGGATTGTCAGGAAAAACGAAAGCGGATTTTGGTCACGGACAGGCTCGATTTATAACCTATATGAATGTTTTCTCCAATCCGATCAGTAATCCCGAAATGACTGAACCGATAGAAATCGATCCTAAACAAAACGAAGTTGAGGTTGGGGATGTGTTCTTTACCACTTCGTCCGAAACGCCGGAAGAAGTGGGAATGTCCTCGGTTTTGCTTGAAAAGCGGGGAAAAATCTATCTCAACAGCTTTTGTTTTGGCTTTCGTCCTACAGAAAAAATAGATAGCTACTATCTTGCGTATATGCTACGCTCGGAGTCTGCAAGAGAGAAAATTATTTTGTTGGCACAGGGCATCTCTCGATACAACATTTCCAAGAACAAGGTTATGGAAATAGCTGTTTCACTTCCGTCACTCGATGAGCAAAAGCTGGTTGGACAATATTTTCGCCAGCTTGACAACCTTATCACCCTTCATCAGCGTAAAGGAAAAGCAGCCGTTTCCGGCTGCTTTCTTAATTGTTCCAGTTTAGAAAAAAGTTCGGCGCAAAGCCGAACTTTGGAGTTATTTGGACAAACCTCTAACCAAGAGATCAAGTACATCATAGACGGTCTTTCTATCCTTGGTGGAAAGTTGAGAAACTTTTGCGTCAAGCTGATTATTCTTCTCAGTTACACCCGCATCAATGACATCGCAAAATATCATATCAGCAGAAACACCGAGTGCGTTCATAATATCAATTAGCGTTTCGACTGACGGTATCTTTACGCCTCTCTCGACAGCACTGATATAATTTGAACTCACATTCGCTTTCTGTGCCAAATCTTCCTGACGCATCTTTTTTGCGTTTCTGCATTTTCTGATATTCAGACCAATCGTTTCGATGTCCACGGGAACCACCCCCCTTCAGCGTTACTGTCGCACTATTAGTATTATAATCGACAACACGCACGCTATACACGGTCGTGTAGGCATAATCTAACTCTACTGGTTGTAGTTTTCTTGATTATCTGCTATAATAATTACACCTATAGCGTTATTTTAGGTCTGTTAGCGTTTGTGCGATGAAGATGGAGGGGTGGTTATGACTGTTATTGTTTGCTTAGATAATGCGAATGGGATGATGTTTAACCATCGTCGGCAAAGTCGAGATGCTAATGTTGTCAAGGATATTTTGAAAACTATCAATGGGGCTTCTTTATTGATTGCACCTTACTCTGAGTCATTATTTTCTCAAGCAGAATGTAGCGTTTCCATCAGCGAAAGCTTTTTAGCTGACGCCGATGCCAAAGACTATTGTTTTGTTGAAAACACATCGGTTGCTGAGTTCAAAGAAAAGATTTCAAGGTTGGTCATTTATAAATGGAACCGAGATTACCCGGCAGATTTCTATTTTGACATTGACTACGCAAGCGATTATAAGCTCGAAACTACGCTTGACTTTGGTGGCACCTCTCACGAAAAGATCACGAAAGAGGTGTATGTCAGATGAGCCTCTTTTCTAAAAAGCCGAAAAGCATAGCGGACTTTGAGAAAGAGATTGAGAAGCTCCGCCAAAAGAAGAAACTCTCTGCCCGCAATTCCGAGCGTTTAGAAGAATACGAAAAGCAATTATCTACTCTAAAAACTGCGGAAGAAGCAGCGCAGAAAAAGAAAGCACGGCAAAAGAAAATTGCCATTGGCTCTATCGCAGCTTCGTTAGCCCTCGTCACTTGTATTATCATAGCCGGATGTATCTCCGAAAGCGGAACGGTTGAGTCGCCAGCGGTATCGCCGGGATATACCATTTCGGATTCCGCTAACGGAACGACAACACCATCCGACACAGGCTCAGACAACTCATCCTCCTCAGAAGCATCTGCATCGCCGACAACAAGCAATGCAACCACTCCCGCTAAAGAAAGCAATTCTTCTTTTTCCATTAGCGATGTACCTGCTTATTCCGGTTCGCCATATGCTGTAATCAATAACAACATTCCGTATTTTACCGAGAGCGACTATACAACCAGCTCATATGAGTATTACAGTGATCTTGACTCGTTGGGGCGATGCGGCGTTTGTGTTGCTTCCATCGGAAAAGATTTAATGCCGACCGAAGAGCGAGGCTCTATCGGAAGTGTTAAACCAACAGGTTGGCATACTGTAAAATACGATAATGTGGATGGGAAGTATCTGTATAATCGTTGTCACTTGATCGGCTATCAGCTCTCTGGCGAAAATGCCAACACAAAAAATCTTATAACAGGTACTCGCTATCTGAACATTCAGGGGATGCTGCCATTCGAGAATATGGTTGCAGACTATGTTAAAGAAACCGGAAATCACATTCTATATCGCTCCACGCCAATTTTTGAGGGCAACAATCTCCTTGCAAGCGGTGTTTTACTGGAAGCATACTCTGTTGAGGACAATGGAGATGGCATTTGCTTTAATGTATATTGCTACAATGTCCAGCCAGACATTTCGATAAACTATGCAACTGGGGATAGTTCATTCGCTGGTACTCAACAAACAGAACCGCCGAAGCAAACCGAACAATCTAATCCTCCAGCCCAAAATGTTGAAAGTACCTACATTCTGAATGTCAATACGAAAAAGTTCCACTATCCTTCTTGCTCGTCTGTCAAACAAATGAGTGACAAGAATAAGCAGACTTATACCGGAAGCAGAGATGATCTGATTTCACAAGGTTATGACCCCTGCAAGAAATGCAACCCGTAAACAAAAAAAGTGCCACCGACCCACATCAAAAGTGAGTCGGTGGCTTTTTTGTTAGTAGTTCGGAACTCCGTATCCGAGGATTTCGTAGTGACCTACGCTGTACTGGTTTACCCGACAGCTATCACCGGAGTTTCCCTCAACGGTATAAACGATACCGTTTTCGACTTTTTGGACAATACCGGTGTGGTCGGATTGTCCATCCTGCGGACCCGACGAACCCTTGTTATCCCAATCAAAGAAAATAATCATTCCGGGAACAGGCTCGGCAGAGCCGTCGATCCACTGTCCACGATCTTTGAACCACTGGACGCCGTTCACGCAGCCTGCATATTTGGGTACAACACCGGTGTCAATATAGCCGCACTGATCGGCGCACCAGCTTACAAAACAAGCACACCATTCCACACGGCTTCCGAAGCCATACCAAGACCAGTACGGTTCGCCGCCTACATTGCCGACCTGTGAAAGCGCCACGGTGACGATCTGATCGTCACTGTATCGGATACCGTAAAGTACCGCCGCCCAAAGGGAATTGTTTTTGTCCTTGAGAAGCTCGGCAAGGTATTCCCGCTGTTCTGCGTCAAAGCCATATAGGTCAGCCATTTCATCCACTGTCAAATGAGAAACGGTGATATAAAGCGTTGTTTTTGTGACTGTCGTTTCCGTCTGAACGATGTTGCCGTTTCCGTCGTCCGTTTCGGTAATTTCCGTTTCCGAGTGGCTTTCACTGCGGGAGGATATGGAGTTCATCTCCCAAAAGATGTCCGAGAGGATCTGCTTCTTGCTCTCGTCCATCGTGGCAACCTCCTGCGGGTTGTCCGTGTCTGTATTCGTCTTGACTGCATAGACCGCAAGCACATCCTTCCACACGGCTCGACCGCCGCTGATCTCCATATTATCATAAGCTACCGAGTTTTGCTCCGCTTCCATCTTGGCATCGTAATCGGCGTTGATTTCCTGCACGGCTGTCTGCATCGACATTCCCGTGCCGGAATCCTCACCGGAAAAGAATATCCCGAAAACCGAGCCGCAAATCAGGGCAATCAGGCAAATCACGACAATGACCGCAACGGCAACCCAGCCGCCTGCGGCAATAGCAGCGACCAGTACTTTTGTTGCCGCTATGATTGCTTTGACTGCCGCAATCGTTGCCTTCACGGCAGCTTTCACACCGGCAACCGCTGCCTTGGCAGTGGCTTTGGCAGCTTGTGCGGCTTTTTGCGATGCTTTCACCGTAGCCTGTGCGGTTTTCTGTGCCGCCTTTGCCGCTTGCTGAGTGGTCTTGATTGTCGTTTTTGTGGTCTTGACCGACCTATGTGCGGCTTTGGCTGTACCCTTTCCGGCAGTCTTGACGGTTTTCTTCCCGGCAGAACGGGCAGACTGTTTGATCGTCTTTTCCGTTTGCTCGACCGCCTTGATGGTCTTATTCCCGGATGTGCGGACAGTCTGCCTTTTCATCAACTCTGCCGCACGCTTTTCCCGGAACCTCTGAACACCGTCCTTTGCTTTGGAAACATTCCGTTTAGTTTCTTCCAGCCCCTTGCGCCCCTGCTTATCAAACTGGTGCGCCACTTCGTGCGTGATACGGTCAACGCCGCCTTCCACACGGTCGGTGGCATACTCCTCGGCATTATGCTCATCCGGGTGCGTTGTGTGTTCTGCCTTTTCCTTCGTCTGCACATAGGCGGAGCGCATACGATCTGCGGCGATTGCCGCCTTGTCGATCTTCTTGATTGTGCCTTTCACGACATCTCTCGTTTTAATATCAGCCATTAAACCCTCCTTTCCGGGGCATACCCAAATGCCCCTAAATTAAAAACGAAGGGTAAAGGTATAAACACCTTACCCCTCAAAGTGCGGGAGCTGAAAAGCCTTGATATTGCTGGTTTTTTCAGCGCCTATTTTTCGATTCTGCCCGTTTTCTTCTTGCGTACTCTGCCTGCTGAGCTTTGTAAGCTCTTTGAGCGCACTTCTCGCAGTATTTCTTTCGGTTGCCCTTCTTGATAATCGGCGCACCGCAGGACACGCACTTTTCAAAGCGTGTGCCGAGAATAGCCGCCTCCAACAAAGGCTCTGCCGGTAAGACGGCACTGCGGAAATACTTACAGAGCAGTGAGTATGAGATGCTTTGCACACAGACGCAGGGTTCTCCGTCGTCCAGCGCAAGGCAGTTGCCGTTGTCATAATTAGCACAAAGGCGCTTAATTAGGGCGTTCGCCCTCTGCCGTTGCTTCGGCGTGAGGCTTGGCAGCATCTGCACCACCGTCCTCCGTTATGTGCTTCGCCACGACCACAAGACGGCTGTTGTTGCGGCTGTACTCACAGGTAGACAGCGTAATGAGCTTATCGCCGTATTCGGCGGTCACGCCGGTATCATAGAAAGACAGCTCCTTGCACTTGGCAATGAATTCGTCAAACTCATTGGCACTCTCTGTGTCTATAAAGCGATAAAACTTGAATGCTTCGGGACTGTCGGTGTAGACCACTGTGCGGAATACGGCAACGATCTCATACTCCTGCTTATCCGTCAGTGTGTTAAAGGTGATTATCCGATGCTCGCTCCAAAAGTCTTTGCTCTTGAACTTTTCAAGGTGGGCAAACATCGAACCGTTGGACATATGGTGTCCATAGATAACAAGATTGTCGGACGGCTCCTGCACATCGCAATCCTCCTGCACATAGGGACAGCCATAGTCGGAATAGTCCTTATCAAAGCCGTGCTTTAGATAGAAATTCGGCTCATTCACCGACTGCATCACGGGATAATTGATGTTGGTATCTGCAATACTGATCCAGCCCACCAAATCGCCGTTCTGCTGATAAAGCTCTGCAAGCTCCGGCAGAAGCATCTTTTCCTCGGAGTATGGAATCTGCTCCGCCGGTTCCGTTGCAGCATCCGTCTGTGCCGCAGCATTCACAAGGTCAACCAGCTCGCTATAAAGCTCAGCTTGCTTATTCGACTCCTTGTAGTGATCGATAATAAAATAGGTGCTTGCGCCGAGGACGGCTACAAACACCGCAATAAGAATCATACAGATTTTCTTTTTCATTGAATTTCCTTTCTTGACGCCAACGGCGAGGGTTAAGCACCCTCGCCCGGTTTGGTGGTCATCAGCTTATAGAGCTTCGTGTTCTTGGGGAATTTATTAGCAAACGGTACAAGGCTGGAGCCGACCTTGATCAGTCCGTGACCGGCATCCACATTGGTGATATAGGAAAGTTGGGTGTCCGAGATGTTCAGCAGCTTCGCAAGCTCCAATCTGTCCGTGGAAGCCTGATTGAGCATAACAATGAACTCGGAGTTTGCCAGCATCGTTCTTGCCGTGTGGGACTGAAGCAGGTCGTCCACATTCTGCGTGATGCCCGTGGCATAAGCGCCGTACTTTCGCACACGCTTCCAAAGGGTGAACAGAAAGTTTGCACTGTACTCGTGCTGGAACAGAAGGTAGATCTCATCAATGAAGATGAAAGTGTTCTTACCCTTAGCTCGGTTCTGCGTAATACGGTTCAGGATAGAGTCGAGGACGACCAGCATACCGATGGGCATAAGCTGCTTGCCGAGGTCAAGGATGTCATAGCAGATCAGGCGGTTATCCGTGTCCACATTGGTTTTCTTGGCGAAGGTGTTCAGAGAACCGTTGGTAAACAGCTCGATGGCAAGAGCAATCTCCTGCGCTTCGGGTTCAGATTGCTTCAAAAGCTCTGCTCTGAAATCCTGCAAAGTCGGCACTTCGCCGGTATAGTTGTTCTGCTGATAGGTACGGTAGACGCTTGCCGTACAGCGGTCAATGATGGACTTCTGCACTGCGCCGAGATTATTGCCGCCGATGAGCTGCTCGCACAGGGACATAATGAACTCGGATTTCAGAATAACGGGATTTGCGCCGTCACCGTATTCCCGATTCATATCCATCGCATTGATGTGGGTGGGAGAAGTGGCAGAGATGTTGATAATCTCGCCGCCCAGCGCCCTTACAAGGGGTGAATACTCTCGCTCTGGGTCAATGATGATAATGTCTGCGTTGCCGGCAAGCACCTGATTGATGACCTCGCCCTTTGCGGTAAAGGACTTACCACCACCCGAAACGCCGAGAATAAACTCGTTGCCGTTGAGGAGCTGTCTGCGGTCTGCGATGATCATATTCTTGGAAATGACATTCTGACCGTAGTAAACGCCGTTGGTGTGGCAAATGTCCTGCACACGGAACGGGATAAAGACCGCAAGGCTCTCTGTGGTCAGAGTACGGAACGACTCAATCTTGCGGACACCGAAGGGCATCGCCGTATTCAGTCCGTCAAGCTGCTGGAACTTGAGAATACCGAACTGGCAAAGGTGCTTTCTCGCTGTGGTAAGCAGAGCTTCTGTGTCATTGTCAAGCTGCTCCTTGGTGTCCGCCGTGTGAACCATCGTCAGAACGGCGAACATCATTCGCTGGTCACGGGTCGTCAGGTCGTCGAGGAACTCTTTCATTTCCTTACGCTGCTGTTCAATGTCGTAGGGAAGCTGGGCAGAAAAGTTGTTGTTGGCATTCTGCCTACGCTGCCAGTTGGTCGCATTGGTTTCAACACCAAGCAAACGGCTTTCGGCTTCTCGCACGGCTTCATCCGTGGGTACGGGGATAACATCAATGGACATCATCAGATTGCGGTTGAGGTCGGTCATTTCCGCTACCATACTGTCCTTGATATAGGAAGCGTACTCACGCAGGAACAGCACTCTGCCGTAACGCTCACCGATCTTGAAATAGTCGCCCGTGAACTCCATCGAGTCAGGGCAGATAAAATCCTTGAAGTCGTGACCCTTTCTGCGGGTTTCCTTGATGTCGAAGCGGAACTCCGTTTCTTCACCGGCACGGTAAAAGTCGTGGAAAATGCGGAGCCGTTCATCCGGCTCCAGCTCCACGCACTTACTGCCGAGCCGTCCGAAGTGGGCGATCAGGTCGGCACCCACACGGGCAAAGTAGTTTCTCGCTTCCTCCACATTCTTCTTACACACCGAAATGGTGATGTACTTCTCCTGAATGATAGCATTTGCGCCGGTCGCTTTTTCGAGAAGCATCCGATTGTACTCCTCACGGTACTCGTCAAGAGCATCGCCCTTCAGGGGGAGAAGAATGGTTTTCTCAAAGTTTGCACGGTTCAAACGACGGTTGTTAATGGTGATCTTGGTGGTTGCGCCGCTGTCAAGGCTGTTGAGTAGTTCCGAATACTCAAGGAACATTGCTTCCTTGTCCTCACGGCTGGCGACAGCATAGTTGATGTCGCTGAACTTATAGGTCTTGGAGAACTTATCTCTACCCACCTGAAAAATACCGTCATCGTAAATCGCCTTGATGGGGATCACATCCTGGACACCCCTCGGCACAACAAATCGTTCTTTATCCTGCTTGAGCAGGTTGCGAAGCGTTTTAATCATTGGCTTTTGATACCTCCTTCTGCTTGTGTTCCATTCCCGGCTTCATCATCTCGTAGTAGGTGTTGGTAGAACGGAAGGTCAGTTTCTTCGGCATCAGAAACTCGGATTTGAACCAAGCCCATACGAACTTTTCCGCCGTCATTCCGTTGTATTTGATAAAGCCGAGAGCCGCAAAGGGTGCGGCTCCCAAAATGCACATCCACGATACGGTTTCCGTGCCGACATAGGGCTTGAGCAGGAAATAGAGTCCCACTGCCACCACGCAGGCACAGGCAGAAAAAATGAACTGTCGCATAGACAGCCCAAAGAACATTGCCTCCGTATAGTTGCGGATTTCTCGGTTGATCTTAACTTCCATTGAAGCTCCTTTCTCTGCGATAGCTTTCCTTTGCCTGACGGATTTCCTCGGCACAGACGCATTCATCCGCAAGGCAATTCACCTTGCCTTTGCGTCTGCCACCATAGTACAGACAATATCGGCAATCGCAGTCCTCAAGGGTAAACCCCTTGAAGCGGTTATAGATTTTGGTGTTGTTTTTCATAGTGCGCTCCTTACAGTCCCATCATCTCTCGGATAATGCGGTCGCTCATCTTGACCGAGCCAACGAGAACGAGCATATTAAAGAGCAGTTCGCCTATATAACTCCACACCTGCGTGACCGCCGCCGCATCGGGGTTTACTACGGGCGGTGAGGACGCAAAGAGCGAGAAGATGATGCAGGACAGCACGATCACTGCCCCCTCCAAGCAAACGGCGCAGTAGCTTTTGATGAAGGACTTGCCCACATTCTGACTCGGTTCACCGGCGAAGGTGGAAAGCGGAATGGGTGCAAGTGCCGTATACATATAGAGCTTAAAAAATCTCCCGTACACGGTCATTATCAGGATGAAAGACATTACGGTGATGAACAGCCCTCCGATGAGCGTGACAGCCCATAGCGGTATGCTTTCAAAGAATCCGCATTCCTCAACGCTGGTAATCAATTCAGGCGGCAAGACTGTTTGCTGTGGTGTTGAGAAACCCGCCGAACCCATTATCGTCGAGATCGTGCCTTGGACGATATTAAACAGGGCAAGCATAAGCTCCATACCGTAGGTGATGGCACCCTTGGCGATGGCAAAGCGAACGAACAGCTTCAGAGCGTGTTCCGGTTTCTTGACTTCTGTGAACGAGCCGCAAGTTTTGACCATACCGGCGACAAAGAACAGCACAAGGAGTGCAAGTCCGATAGACTGCACTGCGCCGTTGATGTTGACGATCACGCCCCATATTCCACCGCCTTTGAAGTCCTGCGGCGTTGTCGTAATAAGCTGCCAAATCTCAGCCAGCTTTTCGTTCCAAGTTTCCAGTGCGTTTTCAAGGTTTTGTACGACCCAGTTGTCGCTCACGAAAAGCACCTCCTTTTCATAGAGTTAAGGGGTGCTCCCGATTTTTCGGGAACACCCCTCGGTGTGAAGTTTCTTAGCCGACAATCAGGTCGAGGATTTCCTTTGCAAAGGTGATGATGACGCCGCCTGCAAGGGTCAGGAAACCGTTCGCTCGCTGAGAGGGGTCGTGGGACTTCAGGGAAAGACCGACCTGCACAACGCCGAAGCCCAACAGGATAAGACCAATGGCACGGATCAGCCCGAAGATAAAGGTAGACAGGTTGTTGATAACGGTAATGGGGTCGTTGGCGGCAAACGCCGTAACCGAAGTGCCGAGGACGAGTGCTGCACCCATAATGGCGGTGCAGTAAATGCGGAAGCCCTTCTTGACCTTGCCGGTCATAGGCAGCTTTTCGGTATGCTTCTCGGTGTTCTTCTTAAAAATGTTCATATTAGTTACCTCCGTAATTTTGTTGTTGTATTGTTGTTGGTTTCCGAGTTGAAATCCTCATCGGACAGCAGCTCATAGGTGGTTTCCGATACCTCTGTATCCGGCAGAGTATCGGGGTCGAGGTACTGCACCTCGATGGTCGCAACATTACTCGTGATCTTGCCGTGCTGATAGACGCCGCCTTTTCCATCGGCAGTCAGGTCAACGGCGGGGTGCTTGAGAATGTCGTATTTTAAGTCCATAACAGGGAATTCCCCTCGGATAAACAGAATGGCGTAGCGGTTATCAAGCATACGAACCTCATCCGGGGTCAGAAGCTCTCGACCGCTGATCTGATAGTTGGTGGAATAGTTTCCGCTTCGCCCGGAACTCTTTCCGTAAGTGTTCGTGTCGATGGTTTCCTTGCCCAGCAGCTCACTCACATACTTGTGGGTAGATTGCTCATTGCCGCCCAAGTAGAGGAACTCATCGCAGTTGCCGACGATGGATTCCCACTGCTTTTCAAACAGTGCCTTGAGCTGTGCCAAGTTCTGAAGAATGATGGACACAAACACGCCACGGGAACGCATAACGGAAAGGATCTTATCGAAGTCGTCCGGCAGGCTGAATAGCGATAGGTAAGCCTCTGGCGTTTCCACCTCGGGCTTTTCCCCCGCTCCACACCGTGCGTGATAGTTTCCCATCACACGGCGTTCCACCGACTAAGATTACTTTTTAGTGCCTATATAGTCCTCGAATTGTATTTCCTCCAACTCTCTGTGTTTTCGGAGTTTATTGATTTTATCTTTCATTTCTTCGGTCAACTGTAAGTCTTTAAGCAACTTTCCAATTTTTACAGGATTCGTTGCTCCAACCAGTTCTGACACCTCTTTTGACAGGATAATCAAATTCCTGTAAGTGTCGTTTCGCTCTCCCTTACATGGTTTGATATGCACACATACCATATCTGATATTGACAGGGCATTGTGCGTTACCGCACATTTGCCTTTTTGTGCGATATATCTCGAAAGAGCGTTGTCTGCCATCTCCAACGTAGGGTAGAGATGTGCATTTTCCATCATGTATTTCATAACATCGTAGCTGATACAGTTTTCGATGTCTGAATACTTCCTCACATATTTATTGACTTCACGCCTTTTATATTTGGGGTATTCATAAGCCACATATCCAACAGGGATAATCATTCTTCCCTTTATCCATCGGAACTGCTTAGACTTTCCATACTTTTCCTGAATAAACTTGCTGGTTATCTCGCCTTGACGTTCTATGGGGTAACAGCGGTTATTATGATTCATGCCGTTACTTTTTCCCGTTACTTTAAAGGCGATTTCCGCAAAGTCTGCTGATACCATAGTTGCCATACAGTAATAGTTGTGCATTCCCATAACCATTGCATTATAAAGACTTATATTTCGGTCTATCTCGCTTTGTTTGCTCGGATCCTTTATGTCTTTCCAAACGTCACTTAGCTTTTTAATGACCTTTGCTTTACTCTTGTCTGCCATGTGGGAACGTATTACCCACTTACTGCCTTTTGGTACAACCTTAAATTTGATACCGAGGAAAGTAGTGTAATTCTTCCGCAAGTTTGTGATACCCGACTTTTCTCCACTGGTCTGTAAATGCAGATTTTCTGCCAACCAGAGTTTTGTGGCACACATTACCTTTTTCGCCGTTGCATAATCCCGACAGAATAGCTTAAAATCATCTGCATACCTTACGATATACATTTCTTTCAAATCGGTTTTTGCTCTCAGCTTATTCCATTTCTGCGTTCTGTCTACTGTGAGGACGTTTCCCTCTTAATCAGTCTTGTTAAACTCTAAACCTGTTTTACCCTCTTTGATTTTGAACATTTCCCACTGACTGGCAATCCACCAATCCAGTTCATTCAATACAACATTTGCAAGAAGTGGGGATAGAATCCCCCCTGTGGTGTACCCGTTTCGGGAGTGATTATAATGTCATTGAACAGGATTTCCGCTTTCAGCATCTGCTTGATTATCATAATCAGCTTTCTGTCCTGTATGCCGATTCCCCACAACTGCCGAATCAACTTACTGTGGTCGATATTATCAAAGAAGCCAACAATGTCTACATCTACTACAAAGTGCAGATTCTGCAACTGTGCCATTTTATAGCATTGTGCGATTGCATTCTGCGTTGACCGATATGGTCTGAAACCATTGTTCCGCTCATGAAATTTCGCTTCACAAATCGGCTCCAGTATCTGTAAGATACACTGTTGTATCAGTCTGTCCCAAATACTCGAAATCCCTAATGGGCGGGTTTTTCCGTTGTCTTTCGGGATTTCAACTCGTCTAACCTTTTTTGGCTGATAATAGTTCAACTTATTTCTGACGGTTTTAATGACCGATTCGATGGGCAGTGACTGTATCGCTACAATCGTTTTCCCATCTGTGCCGGGAGTTTTGCTCCCACTGTTTTTACAGATATTTCGATATGCAAGTATGATATTCTGCTCTGACACAATCAACGGCATGAGCCTGTCAAATGTCTTTCCATTCTGGCTGTCCTCAAATAATCGGTAGCCTGTTTCTTTAGCGTCATACCTTTCTGCATTTCGCTCTGCTTTGTTTACAATTCGTTTTGCCATAGTAACCAGCTCCTTATCAGAGAATGATTTTTTCTTAGTCGCACCACGACAGCTATGAAAATCTCCATTTTGGTGATTACTATATAGGCATGAAAGAAAATCTTAGTATCGGCTTGAGGCTATCCCTCCACCGCTTATTGTTACGGCTTCACAGGTACTGTACCTCTACTCTCACAGCCACTAATGCACTTATTATAGAAAGGCTCTTTCAATCCCTTTCCTTTTCGATACAACTACGGTACTTTTTCCGCTGATACAGTCAGCTCCCGTATTGGCTGCTTTCCACGTTCCGCATAACTTAGGATTGTTGCCACTTAGGTCGTTCCTTTAGCCCTGCAAGCATTATCTTCGAGCGAATCCCTCAAGATACCTGTGTCCTGTAAACACAGAGGGCATTTCATACTAACAACTTTTACTTTGCCCCGCTTGCGTACCCATTGGTACACTTGCATTTCTGCAAGCCATTCGTTTAGAGCCGTACATTCGGAATCTTTGTCAGACCGCCTTTTTTGGTCATTCTAACCATATGGCAACCCCACCCGCACTGTCACACACAACCCGTACCTCTACGAATCTTTCCTCGCCATTAAGCGTTAGGGTGTGCTTCGCACGACTTCCCCGAGCTTATAACCCCAACCGTCTGTATTCGGCTGACGCTATTCGGAGTATTAGTGAATCCCCTTCAGGGCGTTACCCCGTCATTTGAGATTTCAGTTATGCAGTTCTCTAAAACCACATTTATTTAATTGTTTGTGACTTTAGGCTACGCTTTTGTCGGTTATTCCCACCGTTTTAGGCGTAGAACGTGTCACACCATTGGCGAACTCGTCCATCAGGAAGTGAACAGGAATCGGCAATGCGCCGCCGTGAATATGGTCAGCGGAAAAGAAAAGCTGCTGAAATAGCTGGGTATAAAGGATGCTGACCAAGAAATTGAAGCTGGAATCGTTGTCCGGGATAATAGCGAACAATGCCACTTTCTTTTCGCCCATAGAAGCAAGGTCAAGCTCATCGGTACAGGTCAGTGCCGCCAAGCTCTCCAAGTTGAACTTTTCAAGCCTTGCAGCAAGGGTGATCTGAATGGATTTCAGGGTCTTTGCCGAACCGGTGTGGTAAGACCGATAGTATTTCAGAGCGATGTGGTCGGGTCTGTCCAACTCCAAATCGGCAAACAGGCAGTCCAGCGGCGAGGGTCGTGGATCTTCCTCATTGTCGATGGCGGCAGCTTGCAGCATCTCCATTACCATTGCAAAGTTCTGCTCGTCCTCCGGCGCTTCGTAGTGAAGATAATAGACGAGAGCAGACAGCAGCATTGAAGCTGAGGTATCCCAAAAAGGGTCGTTACTTTGTGACCCCTTTGGCGTTGTGCTCTTGAACAGATTTGTCACAAGCCGTTGCACATCGTTGTCCGAATGGAGATAGACAAACGGGTTGTAGCAGTGGCTCTTTTCCATTGAAATCAGGTCGAGAACTCTGATCTCATAGCCCTTATTCTCCAGCAAATTTCCCACATCCCGGACGATCTCGCCCTTCGGATCGAGAATCACGAAACTGGTGTTTGCCTGCATCAGATTTGGTTTGCAGTAAAAGCGGGTCTTGCCCGCACCGGAACCGCCGCAGACAAGGGTGTTCAGATTGCGGCGGTGTTTCTTGCCGTTGAGTCCGATACGGACTACCTGCGTCATCAGCTTGTTTTCGGACGGTGGGTTCTGCCGGTATTTCTTGTCCACGGCTTTAGCATTGCCCCATTTTGCGCTGCCGTGTTCCTCTCGGCGTCGGTAGTTCCTGCGTGTAGAGAAGTAGATGCCGATGCCCATTCCATAGCAGAGAAGCAAAACGAGGACAGTTTTTACGCTGTCCTCGCAAAGCTCTATATGAAATGGGTCGCTCATCACATTCATCAAGCTCGGCAGTATCTCCGGCAAGCCACCCTTAACGGATGGTGCAATGAGAAGTCCGAGCCACACAATCGGCAGGATGCCGAGTACGGCGAGAATGATGGAGGTCTGTCTGTCGTTATCTCGATTCACGACAGGAGCAGTCCTTTCTTTCCACTACCTTGAACTTTTTCTTTGGGGCATACCCGACCTTGATGATAAGATCGTCCACGGCATCGGTGGATTTACCCTCACTCATCAGTTCGGTTTTGGTATCGTTCAAAGCTCGAATCACTACGCCGTGTTCATAATCGTCCAAGGCGATGTGATAGCGTTCCTCTTTCATCGCTCACACCTCATCTTTCCTGTTCCTTGTTTCTGTCAGCACGGCGACGGTAGATTTCCTCCGACACACGGGAGCCGATCTCGCTCATCGCAGAACGGGTCTTGGAAAGCTCCGCACGGATTTCCTTGGGGGACTTGCCCGCCAGCTCCTCCGGGATACGGTCAATGGCGAAGTTCTTCACATCCACCCCGAACTTGCGGCAGAGCATATAGCCAACGCATACGGCAGAGAAGCCCATATCCCTGCGGCTGTATGCTTCGCAGTTCATTGCAAGCTGAGCGTGACCCAACTCCTGTGCCACGCACTGGCAGAGCGCAACGCTGTTCCCAATGTCCCTCTTGATATAAAGGGTCTGATCCTCGTTCTTATAGAACGTCCCCATATTGGGAGAAGGCAGCTCCTCCACAGTGCTCACATCGATGGGAGCTGTGTCGAGCATAATGGCAACGAGCTTTCGGGGGTCACGGTCAAGGGTAGGTGCAGCAGGCTTCTTGCCGCTGGTCTGCGCCACATCGAATACCTTCTTGACATTGTAGGCAATGCCGGTAGAGCCGTCATTCTTGGTGTATTCAACAGGTTCAAGAATGGACAGGCTCTTAGCACCCTTGTTGACCTTCACACCGTCCTCCTGCCAATCACGAAAATCCTTGAGCTGCGTCGCCTGCGGCTGCTGCTTATAAATGAGCAGAGCGTTGGCGGCAGAGTAGCGATCCATTCGTGCCTGCGTGTCGAGATATGCCCTGAACTTGTCGGGGTCGCTGACGATCTCAGCAGCGGTATCGTCGATCATCTGATACACGGCATCCTTCTCCGCCTTTTTCTTGGCGGCGTATTCCTCCGGGGAGAGCTGCGGACGAGCCGCAGTCCCGGACTTCTTGGGGGTGAAATTGTTCGTCATAGCTGATTACCTCTCTTTCGATTTCTTATGCTTTTTCGGCTGGGTGTGAACCGTCTGACGGGACGGTTCGGGAGTCTTGGCTTTCTCCTTGGAAAGCGCAGGCTCGGCACGGTCTGCTTCCTTGTCGGCTCTCGCAACAGCTTTATAGCGTTCCAGCTTTTCTCTCACGGAAGGCTTCTTATCTGCCTGCTTTGCCGTACCCCGGTCAGTAGCCGTACCGCTGATCTCGGAGCTTCGCTCGGACGGAGGGCTTTTTTCCGTCTTTGCGACCGTAGGGTTTTCGTGGGACTGACCTTCTTTCTGCAAAGGCTTTCCCATTGCTTCCTCCACGATGATCTCGCCCTTGGTTTTGGTCGGCACTTCCCGTGCCACCGCTTCACGGTCAGCCTTGTCCTGCTCCGCCTGCGTGATAACGCCCGCCTTATCGACCTTGCCGATCTCAAAGCGTTCCACAATGCGCTGAATTTTGGAAGCGTCCTCTGCACGGGCGATAATATCCACGGGTACATCATCTCCCTTGGCGCTCTTATCTCTCAGGACACAGTAGAGAACGCCATAGCGCTTTGCCTGTTTGGTGAACTGTGCCAAGTCCTTGTTCGGGATAGAAAAGACCTTCAGTTCCTTGCCGGACTTAATCATATTGGTGAGCCGTGCCTTGCCTTTGGTCTGTTGTTCCTGTTTCAGCACGGACACGAGAAGCAGGGCGACATTCTTTGCCGCCGAGCCTGTAAGTTTTGCGGCAACTTCAAAGCCTTCAAGCGAGAGCCTGACGACCTGCTCAGCCGCATCACCGCCGTTGTTCATAGTTGCGGTTCTCCTTTCGTTTTGATTTTTCTTCCTCTGCTCGGACTGCATCCACCTTTTCCTCGATAACCTTGGAACGGACAGCGATGTCCTGACAGAGCTTGACCTCCTTGCGGAGTTCCTTTAACTTCTCGCCGAGAAGCGAGATACTTGCCTTTGCCTGCGACAGCTCTGCATCTGTGATGTTCACTTTTCGTATTTCATTTCGGAGGTGCGTTCTGTCGGCAGTTACGGTCTTGATCTGCTCCTCGACCGAGTGCTGATATGAAAAAAGCTGCTCGTCTGTACCGATGTGGTGCTTGCCGAGCAGCGTGACTTGTTTGGTGAGTTCATCTATCTTCATCAGATCTTCTTTGAAAAGGTAGTGAACTCGTGCGTGATTCTGTTGTCCTGCCTTGTACTTCGGCAGATAGCCGAGCCGGTAGCAGTAGTAAAGGTACAGCCCATACAGACCGCCGACCTTTCCAATTCTGTCGCTCCGTGTTCTGAGCCGGTATTGCTTCGGTCGGTAGGTTTTAGGCTGAAACGGCTCGAAGTCGATGTTATCACGGTTTTCAATGAGCCGCTGGGTGATACGCTCTTTGGTGTATTCCTCACCGAGCCTGTGCAATCGGATCGGGCGTTCATCACTCTTGCCCCTAATTGTCCAATACTTCCGCTTGGGATTGGAGCCGAGGGTGTAGCCCATCTCGGACAGATGATATTCAAGTTGCCGAAGATTGTGGCTCATTGCGATGGCTTCATCCAAGGCGGCACGGGCGAGGTTGTAGCGTGTAGGCATACCGGCTTTGTCCTTTTGCGTCAGGATGCGGGGTGATTGATAGGCTTCCGGGTTCTGTACCACAGACAGTCCGTGTTCCAAGCAGACCTCATCGGCAATATGACGGAAGTACCACCACGCTTTCTCTTTGTTCTGCAATCGCTTGCCGTCCCTGAACGAAACGGAGTTCACAACGAAGTGGCAGTGAAGATGCTCCGTATTCAGATGCGTTGTCACAAGGACTTGAAAACGGTCGCCCCACATTCTTTCTGCGAATGCCATACCGACCTGCTGTGCAAGCTCCGGTGTGATGTCGGTTTCCTCAAAGCTGAGATAACCGTGATAGGCTTGGATGCCATCCGGCTTGTCGAATTGCTCTTTCACCGTGATGAACTGCTCACGGGCAGTTTTCGGATTACAGTGGATGCCCTCACAGAACAGCTCCCGTTCTGTTTTCTCTCCATCCTTTGCATAGGCGACTACATCACGGAGTGCCTGATAATCGGCGTCGCTGTACTTGGACTTTGACTTTGTGGTTTTCTCAGGATTGGAAGCGTAGTCGAGAACGGTCGCAAGGCGAACCGTGACCGGCCACAGCTTACTTACTGCCATTTCAGGTTGCTCTCACTGGGACGAAGAAACTGACGCTCCATATCTGCCTGAAACTTGTGCAGACGATCCAACTCACTGTTCAGCTTCTGCGTGTCGATAAAGCCGAGGGCATTTGCCTTAACGGAGATCTGATGGATGTTATTGCCGATGGCGGAGAACTCCCGCATCGCATCATAGAAGCGGTCATCGGGCTTCTCCTTCGGTTCATATCCACGGAGAAGCAGACGGACGAGTGCCGCTTCAGACAGGCAGGTTTTCTTTGCTTTCTTCTGCAAGTCCTGCGCTTCGTCACGGGAAAACCAAAACTGCTTCTTGATCGTTCTTTTCATAAATGGATTTCATCCTTTCTCTTGAAATGTGTGGTGCTTCTTGCACGGGGTATTAGGGGGTTCCCCTAACGAGCGATTTACTGTTTTTGCCCGGTAGGAGTAAAAACAGTCTGCTCGTTAAGATAATACAGAGCGTTCGGGGGAACCCCGTTCTCATTGAGATCAGCGTTCTTTGTCTGCCCTGACGGGCTTGAAAGGTACTGCCACGATCTCATTGTTGACTCTCATAAAGCGTTCGGGGTATTTGAATTTCTCACGGTATTTCTCCGCAAGGTCAGGCGGGAGGGACTGAAACCTCTCTGCTTCAAAGGGAGCATAGGCAACGAAAAACTTCCCGCAAATGATATCCAGCATCTCACGGGAGTTCTCCTCATAAACCGCCCGATTCGGGGTCAGTCCGTTGACCTTGCCCTCCTCATTGCAGATGATTGCGACCTCATCTTCAAAGGGCATATATTCCTCAATGTCGCCACCGACAACCGCCTGCATTGCCTCCAAGGTGTCGTCGATCTCAATCATCTTGGGGTATTTGTTCGGCTCCACAAGCAGGACGGAAATCTTTCCACTACCTGCTTCTACTGGCTCCTTGCAGAGAGATTTGTCGAAAGGAATCGACTTGAACCCGATACTGTCCACGAAGTAGAAGCCGGGATTCAGGGTGTCGCTCTCCCTGATTTCGACTACATCCGACACGGAAAGAGAGCGTCCCTTGTAGTCGGCGGGATGGTTGATATTGAACTTCTCATAGATGGTTTCGAGGGAATTGCAATCGAGTTTCCCGTCATAAACTCGGTCGTAGAGGACGGGATCGACCTCCTTGGAGTGCTGGAATCGTTCAAGGGTATCCAGTCCCAAGAAGCATACACGATTGTTGTCCCGGTCTGTGTTGATCTGATAAATGCTGAACTCAGTCATCGTTCATTCGTCCTTTCTTTGGTTTTGTTGCGGTGGATACCGAGCTGGAAACAAAGAAAGTCATTGTAGTCCTTGCCGCAGGGCGGAGGGCTGTCAATGACTTCATACTTGCTCGGCAATATGGTTTTCAGTGCAAGGCTGGCTTTTCTCCCGGCATTATCGTTATCGAAGTGCAGGAGAATTTTCTTGATTTGCGGCTTCTCATCGAGGTACTTCACAAGAGCCGCAGGGGTAGTGCTGTCCTCGATTCTCTCCTTGGGCAGATACACACCGGCGAGGGAAACAAGGTTGTCTTTCCGCCAATCCCTGCCCGCCATCTTTTCAAGCGTCGCATAGGAAAGCAGGTCAATGGCACACTCAAAGAGATGCACCGTACTGCTCTCGCTGTCTGCGATCCGAAAAGAATAGTGCTTGTCACTGCCGGAGCAGTCACCCAAAACACGGCGGTCATTGGTCGCTCGGTAGGACGCATAGCGAGGGATATTCTTCTCATCAAAGCCCACGCACACAAGGTTATGATACGGCAGGCTCTCGAAAATCAGTCCCTTGTCAATGCAGTATTGGATGATGGAATAGTCGATTCCTCTACCGAAAAGATACTCTGTAATTCTTTCTGTGGAAGCACTTTTATCCGGCAGAAGCAAGACCTTCGGCTCTGTTTTCTGCTTTGGCTTGACTGTCGTTGACGGCATTACTGCCGCTTTTCCCATCAGCGTTTCGACCGCCTCTACAAAAGAACAGCCCTTGACTTTCACAAGATAGTCAAGGGCATTGTAGCCGCCGATGCGCTGTGACCACCACATCCACTTGCCGTTAGAAATCTTCAAGCTGTCGTGGGTGCGGGTGGTATAGTTGTTGCCGGAAATGCGGACAAGCTCCTGCGGCTCACAGCTTTGCAGATAGGTAAGCAGGTCGATTTGCCGTGCCTGTTCCACCACCTCTGGGGGGATATACGGCATAAAATCACCTGCTTTCCCGGTGCTGTTTCTTCTCCTGCCGTTGCACGCTCTTATCCGCTTCCGTTTCGATGGAGTCCCGGATGGTATCCATATGCTCGGTTTCTCTGTCCCGGAACTCCTTATACACATCACTCAGAGGACAAGGGGAACGAAGCAAAGCCCTTGCCTTTTCCGGCTCAAGCTCCAGCTCCTCCATACACATCACGATGTCCTCCCGCATCGTGTATTCGTAGGTATGATTGAGAATTTCGCACGGCTCCTGACGCACAAGCCAGTCCCGGTATTTGTCCTGTTCGGCTTTCATTTTCTCGTAAAGTCGAGCGTTGTAATCTGTTTCGTTCATAGCGAACACCTCCTTCAAAATAGAAATAGCCGCCTGATTTCTTTTGAAAACCAAGCGGCTATGTGTCGGCAGTATGAGATCATTCCCATACCGCATTAGTCAGCGTTCCAAGTCCTTCGGTTTCTTTTCGGGCAGTTCTTCACCCTCATCGGGTTCACCGCCGACGATCTCGTTCTCACGCTTATCCACATTGAGCAGGGCGTTGAGTTCATTCAGCCGGTCGGTCTTGGCTTTCAATTCTTCCTCCTGCGGGAACGGTCTTTCCACATCGACCTTCGCAGTTTCAAACTGCTTTTTGAGGTTATCCAGCTCCATTTCGTTCATCTCTAAACGCTTTGGAAGTCCCTCCAGCGCATTATCCAAGCGGGTGATATTACCGAAGGTGTCCGTGCCGAGGGTTACGGGATAACCAAGCTCACCCTTGAGCCGCACTTTGTATTCTCTTGCTTCAAAGTACAGCTCCATCGTAAAACCACGGTACTCACCGAGGGGAATGGGTTCTGGATTCGTCATTGCCTTACACGCCTCCAAGATGGCGTTGCCGGCATCCGCTTTCTCTGAATAGAAAGCACCCTTGACCGTCATACCAACAAAGGTTTCATCAGACGGCTTAGGGTGCTCTGCCACTCTTTCAATATCGGATTTTAATCCTGCAATTACATCAGAGCGCCGTGCGATCTCCTGCGGATAGAACTTGATGATCTTATCCTCCAAAGCATATTTTTCGGAAAGGAAACTGGACTTTAAGAGCCGCAGCTTCTGAACCTGAATATCCAAGTCCATCTTCTCTTTGATGTGGGGATTGCCGGTCGCCAGCATCTTGATCTCAGCATAGGACAGTGCGGTTTCGTCAATATCCTCGCAGGATCGCACCGGCGATTTGCTGGTCATTATCTGCGAAGCGAACTTCTGCTTGCCTTCCACGAGCTGATACAAGTAGGCATCAAAGGTTTCCTCCGTTACGAAACGGTAGATGTGAACCTCAGCATTTTCGTTGCCTTGCCGGATACTTCTGCCGAGCCGCTGTTCCAAGTCAGAGGGTCGCCACGGGCAATCGAGATCGGAGGATGCGGCAAGTTTGTTCTGCACATTCGTACCGGCTCCCATCTTCTGCGTACTGCCCATCAGGATGCGGACATCCCCTCGGCGTACCTTCTTGAACAGCTCCAGCTTCTTTGCTTCGGTATCTGCTTCGTGGATGAACTTGATTTCATCGGCGGGTACGCCACGGGCAATCAGCTTCTGTCGAATGTCGTCATAGACATTGAAGGAGCCGTCGTTTTTCGGCGTAGACAGGTCGCAGAAAAATAGCTGGGTCAACCGCTTCTCGCTGCCACGCTCCCAAGTTTCAAACATAGCGTCCACGCAGGCGTTGAGCTTGCTGTCCTCAAAATCAGGGAGCAACGGATTGATAAGCCGCTGATCAAGAGCCAGCTTTCTGCCGTCGTTGGTGATCTTGAGCATATTATCTTCCTTGGCATCCACCATACCGTTTCGTACCCTTTCGGCTCTCTCCGCAAGCTCGGCTACCATCTGCTTTTGGATTTCAGAGGGCTTCACCGAGATATTGTGAAAGACCGCTTTCGGCACAGGCAGGTCAAGCATATCCGCTGTTTTGATGTCTGCGATTTCCTTAAACATCGCCATCAGCTCCGGTAAATTATAGAAGCGGGCAAAGCGTGTTTTGGCTCGGTAGCCTGTTCCTTCGGGTGTAAGTTCTACTGCCGTAATGGTTTCTCCGAAAGTGGAAGCCCAGGCATCGAAGTGCTGCAAGTTGTTCTGAACAAGGGTGTTGTACTGCAAGTATCGCTGAATGGTGTAAAGCTCGACCATCGAATTGGAGATCGGCGTTCCTGTCGCAAACACTGTCCCACGCCCTCCGGTAAGCTCGTCCAAGTACCTGCATTTCATAAAGAGGTCGCTGGACTTCATTGCTTCGGTTTGAGCAATGCCGCCTACATTCCTCATTTTGGTATAGAGGAAAAGGTTCTTGTAGTAATGACTCTCATCTATAAACAGTCTGTCCACACCCAGCTCCTCAAAGGTCACGACATCATCCTTTTTGGACTGATCGTTGAGCTTATCGAGCTTCTGCTTGACGGCTTTCTTTGTACGCTCCAGTTGCTTTACGGAGAAGTTATCTCCACGGTTCTTCTTCAGCTCCGCAATGCCCTCCGTAACTTCATCAAGCTGCTGTTCGAGGATCGCCCGCTGCCGTTCAATGGACATTGGTATTTTCTCGAACTGCGAATGCCCGATAATGATGGCATCGTAATCGCCGGTGGCAATTCTGCCGCAGAACTTTTTGCGGTTCTTGGTTTCAAAGTCTTTCTTCGTTGCCACCAAAATATTGGCTGAGGGATAAAGCTGTAAGAACTCCGATGCCCACTGCTCGGTGAGGTGGTTGGGTACGACAAACAGGGATTTACTGCACAATCCGAGCCGTTTGGACTCCATCGCCGCCGAAACCATCTCGAAGGATAGCGATAGGTAATCCTTTGGTCGGGATATGCAGCCGCAGACTGCATATCCGTTCCTCCAGATTTTCCCCCGCTCCAAACCGTGCGTGACAGTTTCCCATCACACGGCTTTCCATCGTCAGCACTTTTTATGACAATCTATACATCAAACAGATTCGCCCTTTAGAAAACGAGTTCCGGCATTTCTGCCATCACACGAAGCTTATTAAGCTTTGCTAACTGCTTTTTATCCGGGTTCAGCACTTTCAGGTATTTTCGGATGGTGCGCTCATTGCTGGAATGAATGAGGATGTGAACCACATCGGAAACAATAATCAGGTTTTGATAACTGTCATTGCCCCCAAGCACCAACGGCTTTTTGTGGTGACAGTCCACTTGATTTGCTTCCAGTTCCACACCGGAAACAGCACATTTTCCTTTCTGTGCAACATAGAGTGCGATGCGGTTATCGTTGTACTCCACACTCTGCTTACCGCATGGATTGTTCATCAGATGATAGAGAACTGCCATATTAATACCGGCAAGATTCTTGTGAATCTCAGCCCGTCCCTCTGGCGTGTACTTATTTACCCGACTTTTCTTGTCCATGGGTACTCTGTGCTGAACATAGGCAATCGGGACGATAGCGTGACCATTCAGGTAGCGTACCTCCCGGCTCGTGCCGTATTTTTCCTTGATATACCTGTTTGTGATTTGACCGCTCTTCTGCAGCCTGTGCTTCAATCTATTGTAAAGGCTCTTTTTGACATCGAAAGCGATTTTGTGGAAGTCAGGATTTACATGGGTTGCAATGCTGTAGTAGTTATGAACGCCCATAACATAGGAGTTGTATGTCTGTATCAGACGGTATTCCATTCCCGGGTCATAGGTCTGCCGTATCTGCCCAATGATTTCCTTGCTTTTCTTCCGGATTTTCAACAATGCCTTATCCTTGATATGCGCTTCTATTACATACCGTGGCTGCCCGTCAGGTTTCTTTCCCTTTGTTCGGACTTTCAGCTTAAAGCCCAGAAACTCGGAATAATGGCGTTTCAGATTTACGATTTTCGATTTCTCCGGGCTGGTTTCCAGTCCCAGACGATCTAAAAGCCATTGTTTCGTAGCCTCGAACAGCTTGACTGCATCTGACCGCTTTTTACAGAAGATTTTGAAATCATCTGCATAGCGGACAACATAGCACTCTTTCAGATTCGTGTAGTTGCGCAGGGTTCGGATGGTACTGCTTTTATCAGGGGTTCCATTCGCATAGATTCTGTGTACATAGTTCCTTTGGGTAGGCATTTCTTCCCACTGGCTGACAATCCACCAGTCCAGTTCGTTCAGGGCGATGTTTGACAGCAGCGGGGAGATGATACCGCCCTGCGGCGTGCCCTTTTCGGGAAAACCGATTCCAGCCACTTCTGCCTTTAACATGGTAGAAATGATGGATAACAGCTTTTTGTCCCGGATACCGAGTGTCCACATCTGCTTCAGCAGCTTGCCGTGGTTCACATTGTCAAAGAAAGATTTAATATCGATATCAATGACGTAATGACAACCGACGTTCTGTATCATTCTTTCCGCTTGGGCAATGGCATTTTCCGCACTGTGGTTTGGCCTGAAGCCATTGCTTCGCTTGAAGAATTTTGCTTCACAGATAGGTTCTAATACTTGCAGAATACATTGCTGAATGAGCCTGTCCATAATCGTAGGGATTCCAAGGGGGCGGGTTTTACCGTTGTCCTTTGGTATCTCAACTCTGCGGACAGCATTAGGAACATACCAGTCCAGCTTACGCTGAACATGGGCGACCAGAGCATTTTCGTTCCATTTGTTCAAATCGCTTATTGTCTTATTATCCACACCCGCCGTTCGACTGCCGCTGTTCTTTCGGATATTTCTGTAGGCCAGCTTGATGTTTTCGGGGCGTTTTATTAGTTCCACCAGATTGCAGAACCGTTGCCCCTTGACACTTGCGGCATACAATTCGTCAAGAGCGAGCTGCATATCGTAGTATTCGGAATTGCGGATTTTTTGTTTCTTCAAGGGTTTCTTCTTGTTTGCCAAAGTCAGGTACTTTCCTCCTTGTATGGGGGATTTCGCTTTTCTTAGTCATACTCGAACCTTTGTGTCTGTATAGTTTTCAATTTATTGATTGCTGACGACTAATGGCCATCCCTCCACCGTATTTCTACGGCTTCAACGGTACTGTGCCATCTCTCTCAGCTGGATAAAGGATTGTTATACGCAATGCGCTTTCCAATCCAACACCTCATAGCCTGTAACCGGCTCCGTGTTCCAGCCTTTCCACGTTCCAATATTCCTATCTGTACATATCTGCCCTTAGGTGTCCCTCTGAGCCTGTATGCTGGGCGGTGCCTATAACACCGCAAGGACTTTCATAGTAAAATTCTTACTCATCCTCACATACTTCCGTAATCGGAAAGGAGCATTTCTGCTCCTGCGCCTTTTAGACCCGTACATTCGGGATTTCGTCAGTCATCCATGACATTCTGACCATAGGCAGTTTATAGACCTCCGGCGTATCATGCACATATCCCACCTCTGGGACACTTTCCACGGCATAATCCGTTTGGGTGCATTTCCGCCGACTTTAGCGAGCGTTATACCGTAGCCCTTGTTACAGAGGACTGCCGCATATCGCAGTTTATAAGGTAGGCGTTTCCGGGCGTTACCCCTTCATTCCACCTATCGGAATATTAGTTCTCCAAGTCTTTTCAGGGACTCCTTTCAAATCCCGATTCTATTGTTAGCTGACTTGTGCGTAACCTTTTCAGTTACGAACGTGTCGCACTTTTCCCTGCGCCCACGGCGTGTGCAAGCAGCGTATTGCCGCCGTAGAGGATGTGCGCCACCGCATTTCTTTGGTGTTCCCGAAGCTCGATTTCCGGGTTCATACCACTGAAAACGATGTGGCTTCCATCGTACTCACGGGGACGCAGGCTGTTGAATTTATCGTTGTAAAGGCGGCAGAGTCGTTCTCTGCGCTCAGGGTCAGACCAGACCCAATCCTGAAAGCCCTGCTTAATCAGCTCCTGCTTTGCCTGTGCGATTGCCGTTTCCTTCTTGTTCAGAATGGCTTTCTTTTTGCCGTCTGCGTCCTCTACATAGTCGAAGATGCGGACATCTTTAAGGTTCAGTGTTTCCTCGATGATCTTATAGGCGTTGATGCGCCCCGTACCGTAGGTACTGTATGCCTTCACATTGCTGCGGTCATAGGACTTACCCTCAATATTCCACTCGCCGGTATAGGCAGAGAAATGAACCTTGATGTTCCACTGTGCGTACCTCGGTGTTCCCAAAAACTCAAACATAAACTGTTCGACAATTTCGGTCGGTAGCCAAGTAGCACCAAGCCGAACAGCGATCTCGCTGGCGGTCAGGTCTTTCGGCTGCACCCGTTCCAGTGCTTCCACATTGACGGTGTAATCTTCGGGGTAAAGCTCCGCCGACTTTCGGGCGAGTACCAGCTTTTCCCGGACATTGCCGGAGAGGTATTCGTCTGCCATCAGGTACTTTGCCTGCGTGGAATTGCCGTACCCGTACATCGGGTTCAGAAAGACAACGCCCTTCAAGTCCGCAAAGATTTCTTCCTCGGTCTTGCCGGTCAGCTCGCACATATAATCCATATCCACACGGGCTTTTTCGCCCATAGAAACGGCAAGTGCTTCGCTGGAGGTATCTACGGAAGTAACCGGGGTGTGTGGCTTGATGGTTCGCTTGTAGAATATATCCGCCTTTCGTTCGAGCTGCCCCTCATCGCCCAAGACCTCAAGAGCCGAGAGCAGAGAAAAGGAGCTGTCCTGCGAAA
>ENA-ORKW01000141-ORKW01000141.1-human-gut-metagenome-genome-assembly--contig:-NODE-141-length-34201-cov-58.2047_pt1 | contig 34201 bp, 27 predicted proteins | sample MGYA00243062_ERZ508813 | MGnify/ENA primary metagenome ERZ508813 (study PRJEB26277, sample SAMN04329846) | human gut metagenome | biome: human-associated habitat | host: Homo sapiens | place: USA...
GTAACAGAGCTGGTAACAGAGCTAGTAACAGAGCTGGTAACAGAGCTAGTAACAGAGCTAGTAACAGAGCTAGTAACAGAGCTAGTAACAGAGCAATAGTAACTATGTCGGTAACCATGTTGGTAACTATGTCACAAAAAATATAATATACAATGAGCAACTTAACATTATCAATAACAACCATCGGTGATTTACTTCTTCGCCAGAAGATAACGAATGGTGATAAGCCCATAGAAGATGTTAGCCTCAACATCCCTATCTATCAGCGACCATATAAATGGACAGCACGCAATGCCATCCAATTGCTTGATGACATCATCGAAGCGATGAATAGCAACAAAGAAAAGTATAGAGTAGGCACTCTCATCTTGCACCAGCAAAAAGGAGACCGTTATGACATTGTAGATGGGCAGCAACGTACCATCACATTCTCTCTGTTATTAACTGCATTAGGCGAAAAGAATATCAGTTTCTTACAGCAGTCAGTTTACAACAATGAGCATAACTGTCGTAATATTCCAAACAATTATCAGGCTTTGTGTCGCCGCATAGGTAAGAAGTCTGAAGATAAAAATGATGAGCACGAGAAGGAAAAAGAAAGATTGAAAGGGTATATTGAAAATAATTGCGAACTGATTGTTGTAATTACAAAAGATATATCAGAAGCTTTCCAATTCTTCGATTCTCAAAATGCTCGTGGCAAGGCTCTCTATCCTCACGACTTGTTGAAGGCATATCATCTACGAGAGATGGCAGGTGTAAGCGAAGAAGAAACAGAAAAAATTGTCAAAGGATGGGAACAAGTCTCCCAAAGCAACTTGGCTAATCTTTTTGGCAACTATCTCTATCGCATCAAGGAATGGGTAAATGGTAACAAAGCTAATGTACTCAATGAACATAACATTCAAATGTTCAAGGGCATTACTCGTTATGCCAAAACTCCTTATGCCCAGTTCTTCAAGGCAGCATATTGCTATGCCGACATGGTAAATTCATCTGCAATGCCATTTGTATCAGGCATACGTAACATCAACGCTTTCCAATTGAATACACCAATCATTGCAGGTAAGCCTTTTTTCGAATATACCAAACATTACTATAACATCTTGAAAGATATTCAAGACAATAGTAAGTACGAAGGTTTTACATCAACGACAATGAGATTGTAAAGACTCTCGATAAATATTTCAAGCGAGGAACGGGGAATGGCATAGCACGTTTGCTGTTTGACACATCAGTCTTGCTTTACGTAGATCGGTTCTGCCCTGAAACTTACCCATCCAAGGAAGATTTGGCACAATTTGAGCAATTCGTAGTCTATGCCTTCATTTGGGCTTACTCTCTGAGAGCACAGTATAGAAATTTGGGCTGGTTGTCTGCGCAGAATTACATTATGGGCGAAAGCAACAAATTTGGTATCATCAATGGCTTTAACATGTACCAATTAATTGCTCGACAAGATTCCCCAACATCCCTTCTCAGTGCCCTTGCCGACAAATTATGTTCTCTATCAATCGGAGACATATATGACGGTAGAGTACTTGAAAGCAGCAGTACTAGCAAAAATATAGATGCCAAAGATGAGAATGAAATTTCTTGCAATTACCTCTATTTCTTCAAGGAAAATGGATTTTATAAATAATGACAAGCATGAAAGATTTATCACATATTCTGAAAGAATGTTCTGTAAAAGACATCTATTATGTCAATAGTGGAACAGTTACCTACTACAAAATTCCCATCTATCAGCGTAATTACGCCTGGGAACGAGATGAGATTTCTGCATTAATAAAGGATATCTATGACTCCATGGTCATAGACAAGCCTATATACTATATCGGAACACTTGTAACCTTTAAACGTGACGAGAATGTATTCGAGGTTATAGACGGACAACAACGTCTTACTACAATATACATTATCCTCACTGCTATGGGCGAGAAGGTTACCAACAAACTTGCATATTCCTCACGCAAAGCTTCTACTCAAACCATAGAAGTCATGTCTAAGTTTGAGAAAAATAAGGAAGTAAAAGATTCTGATTTTGGGGAGGAATATGACCTTGGCATAAAGAATGGCTATAACTTTGCCAAAGAAGCACTAAAGGAAATAGTAGGTGAAAATCAAGTTGATATGGACAAATTCAAGGAGTATTTTTTGAACCATGTGCATATCATACATTATCGTGTGCCTAAGGATGTTGAGTTGAATCATTATTTTGAAGTAATGAACTCTCGTGGCGAGCAACTTGAAAAGCATGAAATTGTAAAAGCCAAATTGAGTGATCAACTGAAGAATGACAATAAAGCGATGGAAAAGTTCTGCAAAATTTGGGAGGCTTGTAGCGATATGAGTTTCTATATCCAACAAAAGTTACCTAACATGACTGAGATATTCGGTAAAGATATGAGCAACTTCAAGTTGGAGAGATTTGACGATTTTCCTATTGCACCACAACAATTAGACAACTCCTTTGGGATGAAGACAATAGAAAAACTACTCGATATTCCTGTAAAAAAGGAAAAGGAGGTGAGCGAAATTGACTATAACGATTCGTTCCAACCAATCATTGATTTTCCAAATTTTCTGTTGATTGTTCTCAAAATTACAAGAATGCAAGAGAAAGATTTTAATCCATCAGACTTCACACTCGATGACAAGGAACTTATCAATGAGTTTGACAAAGTCAAGCTCACTCCAGAATTTGTCAAGCAGTTTGCCTATAACCTGCTATTGGCAAAATATTATCTCGACAACTACATGGTGCACCACATAAATGGTGAAGATAAAGCCATTGAGAATCCTTGGAAACTACAATATTACTGCAAGAAGGGCAAGTCTGCCTACATGGCAGATTTGATTGACAATGACAAGTCTAAACAAAGAGAGTTGGTTCATCTTTTATCTATGTTTGAGGTGGCATTTACAGCCAAGCAACGCAAGAACTATCTCTTCTACTGCTTGTTGCACCTATTCCAGGACTGGAATGAAGATAACTATTTGAAGTTCGTGAGAAATTTAGCAGACAAGTACTTCTTCGATGTATATTTGGATGCAAACAAACTGAATGAAAGAAACCAGCCAAAGCCAAATAGTTTCGATGAAACCATCATTCGAAATGGCAAACAGAGTGTTGAATTGGAAAATGTGGATCGTCCCTTCGATGATGTCTATCCCAAAGGTTCAAGCAATATACCTCTCTTTGTATTCAACTATACCGACTATAGATTGTGGAAGAAATACGCAGAAGAATTGCGAGGAAACAGAGCCAAGAAAGGTTCAAAAGCTAGAATTGAATTCTTTACCGCCTTGGGATGCAGCGACTTTGGCCTTGATACATTTGACAATTTCTATTTCTCTCGAACTCGCAAAAGCCTTGAGCATTACTATCCTCAGGCAAAAGCTGGAGAAGATAAGCCTATCACATCAGAAGAGATAAACTGCTTTGGCAATTTTGCCATGATTGGTTCCGATGCCAATAGTTCTGGCTCCAACTGGAATCCTATAGATAAGAAGAATCGTTATCTTGATTCCAAATCAAATCAAGTAAGCGTGGCTTCCTTGAAATTTAGAATCATGCTACAGATGTGTCAAGACAATTATGATGAAGGCATTAAAAATAGTATCAAGCGTGAATTTGGATACGAGTGGAATGCTGAAGATATGCAAAAGCATCAGGAAAAGATGCTATGCATCATCATGCAACCAACGCACTAGAATTACGCAATTTAAATAGAAAGGAAATATGAAACATTCATTAAATAGAGAAGAACTTATTGAGCAGCTAAAGGAATTGGCTGCTCAAGAACTGCCAACGTATCTTGCAAATCACATAGGAGCCATGTGCTATGCACCTTCGATGATAGATAGTTTTTCCACAATATGCCAACATTGCCATCGTCCATTGACCTATCAAGCTTTCCACAGTGATGAAGAAATGTTCAACTCCATCATCAAAGAGATAAAAGATTTGGGATATGATGCGTCTCTTGAAGTAATATGTGGTTCATGCGCCCTAGAAGCGAAGGAAGAAGCAGAGTTTTTCGATTTACCGTTAACCTCCGAGGATGACATCTACGAAGAAGGAACATATCATTTGTTCTGTTTCAAGGCAAAAAGCGATAAAGACTATCATCAAGCTATAACCGACATAGAGTCATTTGATGACTACCAAGCCGTATTGGCTTTTTTGAAAGGGGATGCCTACTTTAAAGACTGTTATGATCGCTACCATAGCATCATGGATGAGCAAGATACTATCAAGAGAATGACAGGAATAGGAATAAAAGAAAATGATAGCAATGAAGAATAGCATACCCATTCTTCCAAAATCTGTTGCTTTGGAATTGACATATAAATGCAATCACCATTGCTTGTTTTGCTCATGCCCTTGGTATGCGCCTAACTCTTCATATCCATTAGGAAAGGAACTATCCACCACTCAATGGAAATGGGTAATAGAAAAACTATACGACTATGGAGTAAAGACTTTCTCTTTGTCTGGCGGAGAAGCATTGCTAAGAGATGATCTTCATGAAATCATTGGACACATCCGAATGATTGGCAATCAAAGGAAGATGAATTATCCCATCATACTCATCTCCAATGGAAGATTCATGAATGAAGAACATCTCAAATTCTTCAAGGAAATGAATGTTCATCTTAGCATGAGCCTTCCTGGCTACCTATCATTTGAAGAGCATACTGGAGTTGATAATGCAGACTACGTGTTAGAATGCTTTTCGAAAGCTAAAGAAATCGGCTTAGAATGCACAGCAAACATTACTGTTACGAGAAAGAACTATTATGAATTGTTCGAGACCATATCGCTTGCCATCATCAATGGTGCATCCGATATTCTTCTCAACCGTTTTCTGCCTGGTGGGCGTGGTTTACAATACATGAATGAGCTAAGTCTCTCGATGGAGCAAATCAATGGAATGCTTGATACTGCAGAAGAAGTACTAACACTAGCTAATCGCTATGGAAATGTGGGTACAGAAATACCAAAGTGCATCATAGCTTCTGCTAATTCATACAAAAGAATACATGTAGGGTATCTATGCGCTGCGGCAAAAGGATTCTTCGTTATTGATCCAGCAGGACAAATAAGAACCTGCAATCATTCTCCTCACATCGTAGGAAATGTATGCGAAGAACCTTGGATTAAGGATACAGATTATTGGAACAAATTTACATCCCGCTCTTATCAACCTACCTTCTGCAATGATTGTTCAACTAACCAGCATTGTGATTGTGGATGTAGAGAAGTAACCGATATTTTAGGACTTGGTATCAATGGAATTGAACCCAACTTAACTCTCAAGAAACAATAGTTTCTCTATAAAAGTGCCGATAGTGGTGCCAAAAGTCGTTTTTTAAAGCACTTTTGGCACCACTATCAGCACTTTTTCCATTGATTTCATCCAATCAATTGGACGGTTTTATGCTTATTTTATCCAATCAATTGGACAAAAAGAGAATCAACCTCTCTGATACTGACAATGGAATCATGAAATAAAAGGGGAAAGTGCCAAATCACTTTCCCTCTTTCTCCTCCATCCATTCTTCCAACACCTTGCAATATTCATCGTTTTGCTCGGCAAATGGCATGTGTCGGGCTCCTACGAAGAGATGCCACTTGGAATCTTGGATACCATCATAAAGTGTCTTTGCTACCAATGGAGTACAGAGGTCGTTGGTGCCACTCATCACCAAGCAAGGCACTTGGATTTCGCCCAGACTGTCGGTGTAATCATAATCACGGAGCGTACCAGTAGGAGTGTATTCATTTGGTCCCCAACCATGGAGATAAGCCTCAGCACCAGCACGCTTCTTCCGGCGAAGACACTCTGGACTATCCTCCGTCACCTCACCGGCACAATGCAGGAGCATGAAGTGTTCATTCGCCTTGGCATACGCCTCGCTCGAAAAGTCATCCTTCGCCTCAGCCTCAGCGATGGCACGCTGGTCTTCCTCCGACATAAACTTAATCATGCGATGTTGCTCACTTGCCCAAAGCTTGCTGCTCGAAAGAGTGCTGCTGAGGATGGCTGACTTCACGCCCTTTGCTTGCTTCTCTATCAGATAGATGATGGCGAGCATGCCACCCCACGACTGTCCCAAGAGATGAAAATGGTCGATGTGGAGATAGTCGATGAGCACACAGAGTTCGTTGAGCCAAGTCTCAGGAGTCCAGAGTTCGGGATGTCCCTCCACAAATGAGTTGCCACAGCCCAACTGGTCGTACATGATGACAGCTCTACCTGATTCCGCTACCCTATCCAATAGCTCGAAATAGTTGTGGGTACTGCCTGGTCCACCATGCAAGAGGATGATAGGGCTCTTGCCCTCCTCTGTTTTACCTACGATACGATAATATGTTTGATAGCCCATGAAGGGCATATATCCTTCCTTGATTTCCATTGTCTTCAAATGTTTTTATTGTTACCTAAACTGTGTTATCTAATTTTGCTGCTCCTATACCTTAATTATATAGTCTTCATTATTCTTCATATTCGGTGGAGTTTTGAAAAGACATGTATATCACATTTATCATGTGCATATATTATGATGTGCAAAAATATAAAAAATATGGCAATTAAACAAATATATCTTGCTTATTTTATCAAAAGAACTTAAATAATTTGGCTGTTTCTAGCTAATGCAATATCTTTGCATTCTAAATAATAATGAAACCAAATAAAAATAGAATATATGTTTAGTGGAATCGTAGAAGAAATGGCTACCGTCGTAGCTATCAAGCATGATAAGGAGAACATCGACTTCACATTGAGATGCTCTTTTGTTGATGAACTCGGCATCGACCAGAGCGTGGCGCATAACGGCGTCTGCCTTACTGTGGTGGAAATCAAGGACGGTACCTATACCGTTACCGCCATGAAGGAAACCCTGGACCGCAGTAATCTGGGTCTGCTCAAGGTAGGCGACAAGGTGAACGTAGAGCGTTCTATGGTGATGAACGGCCGTCTGGATGGTCATATCGTACAGGGACATGTGGACGAGACTGCCAAATGTATCGCTATGAAAGACGCTGATGGCTCTACTTATTTTACTTTCGAATATGAGCTCAATAAGGAAATGGCAAGAAAAGGCTATTTCACGGTGGACAAGGGCAGCGTTACCGTTAACGGCGTTTCGCTCACCGTCTGTGATCCTACAGACAACACATTTACCGTTGCTATCATTCCTTATACCAGAGAGAATACCAACTTCTGCGACATCGAAGTGGGAACGGTAGTAAATATAGAATTCGACATTTTGGGCAAATATATCGCTCGACTCAAGAGCTTTGAATAAGCCGGAAAAGTTAAGTACGGACGTTCTAAAAAACATGCACATTTCTTGCGTTTTGCGCACAAAGCAAGACTAAATGGGCATTTTTTTAATAAAATATTTGCGTAAGCCATAAAAAAGTGTTACTTTTGCCCCTGTGTTTTGTCCCAAATTGAACATTGGACAGTAACTTATTAGACGATAGCAAGTCTGACAATCGCACTAGACGACGTACAACTTGAGTACTGAGCACTAACAAACTTAGGAAATTATAACAATAACCATTTTTAAAAATATGAGTTTAAAAATCGTAGTACTTGCCAAGCAAGTACCTGACACAAGAAATGTGGGTAAGGATGCGATGACCGCCGAAGGCACAGTAAATCGCGCTGCCCTTCCTGCAATCTTCAATCCTGAAGATTTGAACGCATTGGAGCAGGCTCTCCGATTGAAAGAGCAGAATCCAGGTTCTACAGTTGGTATTTTGACTATGGGTCCTCCACGTGCTGGCGAAATCATCCGCCAGGGTCTTTATCGTGGTGCTGATACGGGTTGGTTGCTTACCGACCGTCTCTTTGCCGGTGCTGACACATTGGCTACTTCCTATGCCCTTGCTACTGGTATCCAGAAGATTGGTGACGTTGACATCGTGATCGGTGGTCGCCAGGCTATCGATGGTGATACAGCTCAGGTAGGTCCGCAGGTGGCTCAGAAGTTGGGATTGAACCAGGTAACCTACGCAGAGGAAATCCTCAAGGTAGAGGATGGCAAGGCTACTATACGCCGCCTCATTGATGGTGGTGTGGAGACTGTTGAGGCTCCATTGCCATTGGTTATCACCGTAAACGGAAGTGCTGCTCCATGTCGCCCATGCAACGTGAAGCTCGTAATGAAATATAAATACGCTACCTGCCCTATGGAGCGCAAGGGTGATGAGCCTTGGGCCAACCTCTATGAGGAGCGCCCTTACCTCACTCTGAACCAGTGGAGTGTTGCCGATGTTGACGGCGACCCTGCACAGTGCGGTTTGAGCGGTTCACCTACCAAGGTGAAGGCCGTGAAGAACATCGTGTTCCAGGCTAAGGAAAGCAAGACCTTGACCAGCAGCGATGAAGATATCGACGGACTGATGAAGGAATTGTTGAACGAAAGTATTATCGGATAATTTTGAAAAGACAATGAACAACGTATTTGTATATTGCGAGGTAGAAGGCACAACCGTTGCCGAAGTATCTCAGGAATTGCTCACCAAGGGTCGTAAGCTCGCTAACCAGCAGGGCGTGGAGCTCCATGCCATCGTAGCAGGTACCGGCATCAAGGGTCAGGTAGAGGATCAGATTCTCCCTTATGGTGTAGATAAATTATTTGTTTTCGATGCTGAGGGATTGTTCCCATATACTTCAGCTCCTCATACAGACATTCTCGTCAACCTCTTCAAGGAGGAGAAGCCTCAGATTGCATTGATGGGTGCTACCGTTATCGGTCGCGACCTCGGTCCTCGTGTTTCTTCTTCATTGACCAGCGGTCTTACCGCCGACTGTACAGAACTTGAAATCGGTGATTACGACGATAAGAAGAGCGGCAAGCACTATGAGGGTCTGCTCTATCAGATTCGTCCTGCCTTCGGTGGTAACATCGTGGCTACTATCGTAAACCCAGACCACCGTCCACAGATGGCTACAGTCCGCTCTGGCGTGATGCAGAAGAGCATCTACGAGGGTGAGTGCAAGAAGGAAGTAGTTTACCCTGAGGTAAGCAAGTATGTTCCTGCTGAGGACTTCGTAGTAAAGGTACTCGACCACCACGTAGAGGCTGCCAAGCACAACCTGAAGGGTTCTGCCATCGTTGTAGCCGGTGGTTATGGTGTAGGAAGCAAGGAAGGTTTCGACCAGCTCTTCGAGTTGGCTCATCTCCTCCATGGTGAGGTAGGTGCTTCCCGTGCTGCAGTAGATGCAGGTTGGGTAGATCACGACCGTCAGATTGGTCAGACTGGTGTTACCGTTCATCCTAAGGTATATATCGCTTGCGGAATCTCTGGTCAGATTCAGCACATCGCAGGTATGCAGGATTCAGGCATCATCATCTCTGTAAACAACGATCCTGATGCTCCAATCAACAAGATTGCCGATTACGTTATCAACGGCAATGTTGAGGATGTGGTTCCTAAGCTCATCAAGTACTACAAGCAGAATTCTAAGTAATCTGCATTACACATTATTTAAATAAGAAAAGCAAAATGGCTAATTATTATACAGACCATCCTGAGATAGAGTTCCACTTGAATCATCCGCTTATGAAGCGTGTTGTGGACTTGAAGGAAAGAAATTATGTAGAAAAAGACCAGTTTGAAGATGCTCCTGTCAACTACGAGGATGCCATCGAGAACTACAAGCGATTGCTGGATATTACCGGCGATGTAGCTGCTAACATCATCGAACCAAACTCTGAGGATGTTGACCTCGAAGGTCCACACTTGGAGAATGGCCGCATGATCTATGCCAGCAAGACATTCGAGAACCTCGATGCTACCCGCAAGGCTGGCCTCTGGGGCTTGTCCATGCCTCGTCGTTACGGCGGCTTGAACCTGCCTAACGCCATCTTCTCTATGGCTTCTGAAATCATTGCTGCTGCCGATGCCGGTTTCCAGAACATCTGGTCTCTCCAGAGCTGTATCGATACACTCTATGAGTTCGGTTCTGAGGAGCAGCGCCAGAAGTACATCCCTCGCATCTGCGCAGGCGAGACCATGAGTATGGACTTGACTGAGCCTGATGCAGGTTCTGACTTGCAGCGCGTAATGCTGAAGGCTACACAGGATGAGGACGGCACATGGCGTCTGAACGGTGTGAAGCGTTTCATCACCAATGGTGACTCAGACATCCACCTGGTTCTGGCTCGTTCAGAGGAAGGCACCAAGGACGGTCGTGGTCTTTCTATGTTCATCTACGACAAGCGTGATGGCGGCGTAACCGTTCGTCACATCGAGCACAAGTTGGGTATTCACGGTTCTCCTACCTGCGAGTTGGTTTACAAGAATGCCAAGGCAGAGCTTTGCGGTAACACCCGTCTCGGTTTGATTAAGTACGTGATGGCTCTGATGAATGGTGCCCGTCTGGGTATTGCAGCTCAGAGTGTAGGTGTTGAGCAGGAGGCTTACAACGAGGGTTTGGCCTATGCCAAGGAGCGTGCTCAGTTTGGTGAGAAGATCATCAACTTCCCAGCCGTTTACGACATGCTTTCAAGAATGAAGGCTAAGTTGGATGCAGGCCGTTCACTCCTCTACTGCTGCGCTCGCTACGTAGATATCTACAAGGCTTTGGAAGACATCGCCCGCGACACTAAGCTCACTCCAGAGGAGCGTCAGGAGATGAAGAAATACACCCGCTTGGCAGATGCATTCACACCATTGGCTAAGGGTATGAACTCTGAGTATGCTAACCAGAATGCATACGATGCAATCAGCATCCACGGTGGTTCTGGTTTCATCATGGAGTACAAGTGCCAGCGCCTGTTCCGTGATGCCCGCATCTTCTCTATTTACGAGGGAACCACCCAGCTTCAGGTAGTTGCAGCCATCCGCTACATCACCAACGGTACTTATCTCAGCATCATCAAGGAGATGTTGGAGAACGAGGTATCAGATGATTTGAAGCCATTGAAGGAGCGTGTAGCTAAGCTCGTAGAACTTTACGAGGCAGCCATCAACAAGGTGAAGGAAGCAAACGATCAGGCTGTTCACGACTTCCTGGCTCGCCGTCTCTACAACATGACTGGCGACATCGTAATGTCTCTCCTCATCCTCGACGATGCAACCAAGGCACCAGAGCTGTTTGCCAAGAGTGCAAATGTATATGTTCGCATGGCAGAGGAAGAAGTTCTCGGTCATTCAGCATACATCCAGAACTTCAAGGCAGAAGACTTGGAGAGCTTCAAGGCATAAGATTATCATTACAAATATTATATAAAAAGTCCGTGGGAATTTGCTTTCCTACGGACTTTTTCATTTTATTTTTTCTTCTTTGTATTACTTCGAGTCATTGTTGGGTCTGCCACAAATTTTTGCTGCGGATGTCTTACCGTAAACTTATTCGCTTCATGGTTCGACCTAAAAGTTGGTGTATAGTCGTACAACTAAAGAGGGTTGCCACTAGGCTCAGCAGAGCTGCTGACTGCAGTCGGAATCTTCTAGAAACAGGCTTCGTATACTTAATATATTAGTTCATTGAATCTGATTAAACGCCTTTCGTTACTTACCCAGTCGTCTCGGTGCGTTTATTCAGTCATATTAGGCTTTAGCAGTAAACAATAATCTCTTTTTATAATCACAGCCATTCCCGAAAAGTGAAACAAATAACCAAAATCGGAAATAGGGATTTTCCCTTCTACTTTAGGGAATCCTTCTCTTTTTATTTCAAAAGAAAGCTGTACTTTTGCAACCATAAAACAATATAATAACTTATAAAAACAGTTTAGCTTATGAAAAGGAATGATTGGATGGCGCTCATCGCCACAACCATATTGATGTTTGCCGTATGCCTCTCGGCTTCGGCTAAAGGAAAAAGAAACGTAGAGCGCGGAATGACCAAACAAGAAGTGATTGCCATCTTGGGAGAGCCTAAGCTCACCAGTTTCGACATGTTTGGGGACAAATGGGAATATGCCAAATATAATAATCTGTTTGGAGATTCCAAGTACATCACGGTCTTCTTCGACAGAAACGGAAAGGTTGTGCAATACGATACAAGAATCATAGAACCCAACAGCCAGACGTCGAATGTACAGCAGCCACACCCAACTCCACCCCTCTACGATGGAAGATGTGATCCAGATGGCAGAATGGATTACGGCTATTGTCTCGATGATGCTTCCTTCACCAAACTATATAATAAGGTGAAGAAGGCAAGCTTTGATGACAATAAGTTCGATCTGATAGAAGTGGCTAGCCTCGGCTGTTACTATTCTTGTGCCCAAGCCGTCAGCATGATGAATATATTCACTTTTGGTGACAGCAAGATGAAAGCCCTCAGACTGATGGCTCCCCATATCATAGATTTGCAGAATGCCACTATCATCTATCAGCAATTCAGTTTTGAAAGCGAAAAGCAAAAGGTAGGAGAAATATTAAGAAGCAGCAGAATATCTCCTCAAAACTTGCATATTCAATGAAAAAGCATTAATTTTGCACTCAAAAATTGCAAAATAAATGAATACAAAGATATTATCAAAAGACAAAGACCCGATGGGTGCCGCTATGCGTGATTATCAGAAATCGGGAAGAGCAGGAAGATTACGTGTGCTCTCTTCTATGTTCGAAGAGGACGAAATGCCGGTGAAACATCTCTTCAGAAAAGTTGAGGAGATGCCGATGCTGGAGCAGAAGGCCTTGCAACTCACAAAAGGGCGTGTACTGGATATCGGAGCCGGCAGCGGCTGCCATACGCTCGCCTTGCAGGAGAAGGGCTTGGAGGTAAAAGCCATTGATATTTCTCCTCTGAGCTGCGAAGCGATGGAACTGAGAGGAGTAAAGGATGCGGAATGCATCAATCTTTTCGATGAACATCTGGAAACAGGCTTTGATACCATCCTCCTCCTGATGAACGGCACTGGCATTGCTGGGAAAATAGAAAACCTCCCTACCCTCTTCAACCGTCTCAAGGCTTTGCTCAACAAGGGCGGACAGATTCTTATCGATTCCTCCGACCTCAAATATATCTACGAAAATGAAGACGGAAGTTTCGACATCAATCTGAATGGTGCCTACTATGGTGAAGTGGATTATCAGATGATTTACAAAGACATTAAGGGAGACTGTTTCAACTGGCTCTACGTAGATTTCCCATTGCTCAAATCCATCGCCGAAACCTGCGGTCTGCATGGAGAACTCGTGGCAGAAGGCGAACATTACGACTATCTGGCTAGGATTTTCTAAGCATACAAAGATAAAAGGAGTTAAGATGATGGTCTTAACTCCTTTTTATCTTTTCTTTCTATTTAATCGTCGAAATCGTAACGTCCGAAAAATCATTCATATAATCCAGAATCTCCAGCGTATGGAACCCCCGTTTGGCTTTTATTTCAATGCTCGCCTCCACAAATTCTTCCTTAGAAAATCTCCGTTCTTTCAGTTCGTAAGAATGAACTTCCATGCCTTTCTGTTTGATTTTACTGATGAATTCCTTCACGCTGTCCCTTGATGGAGCAGAGAAATTCAGTTCGATGGTAGAGGTTCCCAACTGCGGTATCAGATAATTCAGCACCTCCAGTCCCATCAACACCATCATCGTAGTAATAGCTGCAGCCACATACATTCCCGTACCGCACGCCAGACCGATGGCTGCCGTCACCCACAAGCCTGCAGCAGTAGTCAAGCCCCTGACCACATTCTTCTGGAAGATGATGGTACCGGCACCCAGGAATCCGATACCCGAAACCACTTGGGCAGCAACGCGCGAGGAATCCTTCAGATCAAAACCAAATCCATACTGGGAAACAACACAGAAAAGTGCACTACCCAGGGCTACCAGGAAGTGAGTGCGGAACCCCGCCTCCTTGGCACGGTATTCTCTTTCGATACCTATCGCTCCTCCCAAAATGAGAGCCAGAGACAGGCGAACAGTCAGGTCTATATAGGTTGCATCCATAAATATCCTTTCTTTTTAAAAGATGAAAGAAGCATCACAAAATGCCTCTATTTGATGTTATCAATGCAAATATACAACTTTTCTTTGAAAGAAAGGCGAGAATTTCAAAAAAATAATGTATCTTTGCAACTGTTAGTGCCTATTTCGGCAATTTATTCACAAATACACATTTATTTATATACATGGCAACAGTTGACGACAAGAAGATCATCTTCTCAATGGTGGGCGTATCTAAGATTATCCCACAAAACCAGAAACAGATTCTGAAGAACATCTACCTATCGTTCTTCTACGGAGCAAAAATCGGTATCATCGGTTTGAACGGTGCCGGTAAATCTACGTTGATGAAAATCATCGCAGGACTTGAGCAACCTACCCAGGGTGAGGTGGTTTGGAGCCCAGGCTACTCTGTGGGCTACTTGCCTCAGGATCCTCCGCTCGACGAGAACAAGACCGTGAAGGAAAACGTGATGGAGGGTGTGCAGAAAATCTATGATGCACTCGCAGAATACGAGGACATCAACAATAAGTTCGGTCTCGAAGAATATTACGGAGACCCTGATAAGATGGACAAGCTGATGCAGCGTCAGGCAGAGGTGCAGGATATCATTGATGCTACCGATGCCTGGAACATCGACTCCAAGCTGGAGCGTGCGATGGCTGCCCTGCATTGTCCTCCTGGCGATTGGTCTGTTACCAATCTCTCGGGTGGTGAGCGCCGCCGTGTGGCTCTCTGCCGCCTGCTCCTGCAGAAGCCGGACGTGCTCCTGCTCGATGAGCCTACCAACCACCTGGATGCAGAGAGCATCGACTGGCTGGAGCAGCACCTGCAGCAGTATGAGGGCACCGTAATCGCTGTAACCCACGACCGCTACTTCCTCGACGATGTGAGCGAGTGGATCCTGGAGTTGGACCGTGGCGAGGGTATTCCATGGAAGGGCAACTACTCTTCATGGCTCGACCAGAAGACCAAGCGAATGATTCAGGAGGAGAAGACTGCCTCTAAGCGCCGCAAGACATTGGAGCGCGAGTTGGAATGGGTTCGCATGGCGCCTAAGGCCCGTCAGGCTAAGGGTAAGGCTCGTCTGAACTCTTACGAGCAGATGCTCAACCAGGAGCAGAAGGAGCGCGAGGAGAAACTGGAAATCTTCATCCCTAACGGTCCTCGTCTGGGTAACAAGGTTATCGAGGCTCAGCATGTAAAGAAGGCATTCGGTGAAAAGGTTCTCTTCAACGACCTCAACTTCATGCTTCCTCCTAACGGCATCGTGGGTGTGATTGGTCCTAACGGAGCCGGCAAGACTACCCTCTTCCGCCTCATCATGGGATTGGATCAGGCTGATGGCGGAACATTCGAGGTGGGTGAGACCGTGAAGCTGGCTTATGTTGACCAGCAGCACAAGGACATCGACCCTCAGAAGACTGTTTACGAGGTGATTTCTCAGGGCAACGAGACCTTGCGTCTGGGTGGCAGAGATGTGAATGCACGTGCTTACATCAGCCGCTTCAACTTCTCAGGCACCGACCAGAGCAAGCTCTGCAGTGTTCTCTCGGGTGGTGAGCGCAACCGTCTGCAGTTGGCATTGGCATTGAAGCAGGAGGGCAACGTATTGCTCCTCGATGAGCCAACCAACGATATCGACGTGAACACGCTGCGTGCATTGGAGGAAGGTTTGGAAGCATTTGCCGGTTGTGCAGTGGTAATCAGCCACGACCGCTGGTTCCTCGACCGTATCTGTACCCACATTCTTGCCTTCGAGGGCAATGGTGAGGTTTTCTTCTTCGAGGGCAGCTATTCTGAGTATGAAATCAACAAGGCGCGCCGCCTGGGCGATACAGAAATCAAGAAGGGTCGCTATCGCAAGTTGATGGAGGAATAAAGATTCGAAAAAGATAAAGAAGAACTCGGTTCTGAAACAATAAAAAACAAAAGAAAAGGTGTGTCTTTGCCTTAAGACACACCTTTTTTGTTTCTATGCAGCCGTTTTCAAAAGCTTTACCAGATGCAACCAGGACGTTCAGGAAACTGCGTCGCGACGTATCTGGCTGTACGTCGGGACATAACGATTATTACGTCGGGACGTATCAGATGCTACGTCGGGACATAATTTCTTCTATGTCGTCAGTTAAATTGCAAAAAAACAAATGAAAAAGCCAAGCATTGAACCGAAAAAAAGGATTTTTGCTCAATGCTCTCTTAGTTTTCACCCCAAAATCCCTCTAAAACACCTATATTTCGCTGTTGTAATCAAAGTGATAACCTATCAATATGGCAATTCTTTGGCGCAAAAAAATATATATAAAACAGCATGCCCGACACAAAAAAAAGGGGAAGCGCCGAAACGACACTTCCCCATGGATTGGATGAATCATATAATCATCTGTCTCGCGACATTTTATTCTGTGTATGCAGTCTTGCAGGCAGAGTCAAAGAACATAGCGCAAGAACCTACGCCAGTCTCATACTCATGCTGCTTCTGACCAGCTCTGTCATACTCCACTACATAGCCGTTACCATTATAGTCGGGATTGCCTTTATCGCCCAATCTATAAGAGAGCACGAAGATATGACCATTCAATGGGTCGGCGAAGATACCGCATGGGCTCACAGGCATCTCTGAGAGCGTCATCGTCTGTGCTTGCGTACTTCCTGCTACGAGCACACTCACGCTAGGAGTGCTGCCAAAAGGTGCATTGAGCACATAGAAATAATAAGGAGGAACCACATCCATACGTGTTGTAACACCAGGGGTTACGCATACAGCATAGTTGCCATCTGCCACCTTCTGCGACTTGCCCTCGGTGAAACTCACTGCACGTAGGGCATTTTCGCCAGTGGCCGCATAGTCAGGAGCAGGTCCATATACAGGGTTGTCGAGAACATACAAAACATTAGATGCACAATAGATGCTGGTAGGATTGTTCACGCCCTCGATATTCTTAGTCTCTACATTGTCGTTGGAAAGATTGATGCAAGAGATGTTGCCACCACCAGCACCATAGTTACTGTTGGCAACGTAGAGATTGCCATTACCGATGACCAAGCCCTCAGGATAGCTGCCCACCTGCCACTTCTTCTGAAGAGCAAAGCTTGTGGTGTCCACGGCTGCTACATAGCCACCGTATGTGGTGAAATAGACCTTGCCTCCGTCGGCGATGATATGGCGAGGATGGACGCCCTCGGCATTGCCCAGCAACTCTGTGGTTTTGATTTGCTTGATACTCCGCTTGGTTTTCTTGTCGATTACCTCGATGGTGTTGCTCTGGTCTACGGCGAGATAAATCTTGTTGCCATATACGATGCCGTCGTTGGCAGTATCACCGAGCGGACGATCATTAGCCGCCTTGAATACTTTCTGTGTGGCTGTGCTTGAAGCATAGTCGATAGCTGTGAGAGAGCTCTCAATTTTGTTATACATGTTACCTGAATTCACGACATAAGCGCCCGTGCTGTACTCCTGGAGATAAGTCTCAGGACCATCGTTGTCGTCGCTACATGATGTCATCACTGCAGTCCCCATCAAGAGCACCGCCAAACCTAATAAATACTTTTTCATTGTCTTTTTCTGTTTATATTTGAATCTAATTTGTTACTATCTAGAAGTTATACCCGATGCTTAACATCCAGCTGCGGCGAGGCATCGGATAATGTCCCACGAGTTCATACTGCTCCGACAGCAGGTTCTTCACATCCATCCTGACCTTCACACCTCTCAGGGATTTCCCCAAAAGAGTCAGTCCGTCCAGCTGACGATAGAGCGTCAACCCCATGTCCCAGTAACCACCCACTTCGGTGCCGTCATAGTGCTCATTGTTGGCCCATCGCTTGCTCATTCCTTGTCCATGGAGCGAGACATTCACCCAGGGATTCTCCCACCCCAAGGCAATACTGCCCGAGTGCAAAGGGATATAGGCTACTTGATTGCCATAATATTTGGACGAGCGGTCGGTATGGTTCACCACGTGCTGGTAGCTATACGACCCTTGCAGCGAGAGTTGCTGCCCCGGAGCCATCTGCCAGGTGCCACGCAAAGAGGCATCCGCGCCAACGACATCAACCCGTGCCAAGTTCACAGTACGCCAAACGAACATATTGTAAGGAACGCCCACAATCTTGTCGGTCACCCGATTGCAGTAGCCGTCCAGCGTTGCTTGAACATTCCATTCCTTGTAACGTAGGGATTCGCCGTTTCCCCCACCTCCTGAAGAAGTTTTTTTCCACGTAAGCCCGACATTCAACTGTCGGGTTTTCTCAGGCTTCAGATCTGAACTTCCATAATGGAAGAAATAGTTCTCGTTGAAAGTAGGAACCCGGAAGATGTCCTTGTACGAAGCCCTGAGATAAAGCTCATCGCTGGCAGTACCATTCCCCAGGAGCCGATAAGAAAGCGAAAGCGATGGCGAAAGCCGGCGTGCATCCTTGGCAGCCTGTCCTGCTTGGGTAGGATTGGCGCTGCCTTGCAGAGTCTCTATCTTGCGCCCCACGCTGTTGAGGTAAACCGAAGCCAATATTCTGGCAAGAGCTACCCATCTTCCCTTCGCATATCGGGCGGAGAGCGACTGCAGGATGCCATGTCGATGAGGTCGCAGGTCGGTGGCGAGAGTGCTGTTGAGCGAGTTCATCATCCAGTCGGCAGAGTAATCCACCGCCCAGCCGTCCCCCGGCATCCACATCAGTGCTGCCGAAGCATAATATTCCCTCTGCCAGTAGGTAGCATCATTGCGCCGATTTGCCACGAGCGTGTCCTGATAGGCAGAGCTCGCCCAGTTCATCTTGGCTTGCACCTTCAGCATCCAATGGTCATCGAGACTTCTGGCTTGCCACCTCGCCTGAGCAAAGGCGTTGCGGTCGTGCAACTGTTCGGCAGTTACATTGGTATAATATCTCACGATGCCAGGCAACTGTCGGTCGTTGTCATAATAGTAAATCTTTGCCCACAATTGGTTCCGGCTCATACCATCGGCTCGTCTGCCCATCATCCAGTGCATATTCAGTTCGCCATGCCCCGAGTTCATACGACTGTTGGTTCTTCGCTCATGGGTAGTATATTTACCATTGTGCAAAATGAAAGGATAGTCGTTTTCGGCATAGGTGTACTCACCCATCGCCTGGAGAGTGAACCTATCTGACAATCTCTGCACATAGCGCAGATAAGGCGAGACATATCCGAAGGACCCCACCTGCAACTGAGTAGAGAGGTGAGGCTGCTGGTCGATGGGAATCTCGCTCATAGTCTCGATGGCAAGCAAAGCTGCCACCGAGGCTTGCCGGGCCGAAATGAAAATGTCGTCGTTGTCACCAATGGTGAGTCGCAATGTCTGCACTTGGTCGAGCGAATAACGGGACACATCAATTTCGCCGCCCTGACATTCGCTGAGCAGCACACCATCGTAACTCACGCCCGTGTGTCCCGCTCCGAATCCACGCACAGCTACCGTCTTCATTCCTCCAGCTCCACCATAGTCGCGCAGATTGATGCCTGGCATGCGGTGCAAAGCGTCGGCCATATCCGTAACGCCAAGCCTTAACATATCCCCATTGTCCAAAAGCTGGAGAGGCGATGTGCTCGTAAGTATCCGGTGCTGCCGAGCATTCACTTTTACTTCCTGCAAGTGCTCGGTACGAATGGAATCTTGCCCCAGACCCACTTGTGCATACAACAGTAGCAAGCCACCGAGACAAAATATCCTCAATGCCTTCATTCATTCTATTTTTTATATTATTATCTGTGTCTCCATCACGAACCCATCCCACGGGGTTGGATAGAATCATCGGAATCTCTTATCCTAAAGACACTCTTTCATCATATTGTTTCCGATGGCAACGGCAGGTCTTCTGACTTGCATCCTCCCCGCATCTCACTCTATGTAAACATAAAAAGATGCAAAACTCATGGCAAGCGGTCTTCCCGAAAAAATGTCAGTGACCATGGTGCTTGCCGCAATAAGACGCTTACAGCAGCGGGACTGTCCGGGCTTCTCACCCGATTCCCTTTTAATCACTACGCACTCATCCTGCCTGAGGCGGCAGAAGGTGGCAGCGAACCAATTGCGGGTGCAAAGGTACTATAAAAAAATGAATAAAAGATTATTTTACCTGCTTTTTTATTCTACAAGCGATAAAATAATCTTTTATTCATTTCCTGTTTTATTCTTTTACTTCTTGATTTTATCTTTTTACTCCTTGAGCATTTTATGTTTTCAGAAACATTTATTCTTTTACGATTTCCAGGAGTTCTGCGAAATCATCGATGATCCATTCGGCAGAGGCGAGCTGCTCACGGGTTCCGTTGCCATAAGTCACGGCACAGGCCTTGCAGCCGGCATGATGCGCCATATCTACATCGAAGTTCATATCGCCTACCACGAGAGTTTCATCTGCCGTTCCCTTCATCTCCTTCAATGCTTTGAAGACCATATCGGGTGCCGGCTTCGCATGCTCCACATCATCGCCTGCAACAATGGAAGAGAATATATCCTCCAGCTGCATCTGATGCACGTATCCATCCAGCGAGCAATGGTTCCTGCTGCTGGCCATTCCCAGAATAAAACCCTGACGGTGCAACGCTCTCAGGGTTTCTATCACATGAGGGAAGGGCTGCACGATCATCGTCTTTTTGTTCTCCAGGAAAATCTCGCGATAGGTTGCTGCGCATTCCATTCCCTCCTCAGCACTCATTCCGAAGAGCGAAACGAAGGCCTCATCCAATCGAAGACCGATGGTCTTGGCACAAGCCTTCTCCGATTTCACTTCCAGCTTTCTTGCACGCATCGTATCCTGCAGGGTCTTCACAATGAGACTCTGCGAATCGCCGATGGTTCCATCAAAATCAAAAATTATATACTTCATTATTCTTACCTTATTTGAAAACGGTCACAAAGGTACAGATTATAACTGAAACTACAAAGCAAATTGCTCACGAATTACCTTTATTATGTTATTACGAGCCACTTCTGGCTTCATCGCCTCATCCAATGGCATTTCTTCAGGAGTAACCTGAACAACTCTATCAAAACCTGCATCCAGCATAGCCTTTCTATCGCTAACTCCGCCCGATACTAGCCATATTTTCTGATTGGTAACATGCTCAAGAATTCTTTGCGGCAACTTCCCCATCAAGGTCTGACAGTCGCTATGACCTTCGCCCGTAATCACGAGATCAGCATCTAGAATGAGCGCATCAAAACCAATTTCATTCAAGAGAAGTTCAGCCCCTGGTCGTGCCTCTGCATTGAAATATTGCAGGAAAGCATAGCCCAGTCCTCCGGCTGCACCAGCCCCAGGAGCCTCACTTCTATCATATCCGAAATGCTTGGCGCTTACCTCGGCAAACTTCCTTGCCCTATCATCCAACATCCGCACAATCTTAGCATCAGCTCCCTTCTGAGGGGCAAAGACATGAGCCGCCCCATTTTCGCCGCAAAGCGGGTTGGTAACATCTGAAGCCAGCACAAAACTGCATTCCTGTCGGATTTTCTTCCAGTCGTCGCCCATCGCCTTAAGCATTCCAATGCCGCAATCGGATGTAGCGCTGCCGCCCAAGCCCACGATGAAACGGCGCACGCCCCGGCGATAAGCATTCATAATCATCTCGCCCACGCCCCAGGAAGTAGCCTTCATCGGGTTGCGCTGTTCAGGCTCAATCAGAGCCAGTCCGGCAGTCTGCGCAATCTCGATAATCCCTGTATCATCCACGATTCCGTATTCCGCCTCAATCCATCTCATCAGCGCATCATGGGCATGAATCTTCACTCGCTCTCCCTTCATCGCCGAAAGAAAAGCATCGAGCATTCCCTCTCCCCCATCACTCATTTCCAGGGTAATAATTTCGGGAGAAGCATCATCCGCATTCCATTCCTTCACTCCCGAAGCAATCGCCTCATTCACCTCTCTGCTCGAAAGGCAACCCTTATAAGAGTCGCAAGCAATTATTATCTTCTTATATCCAGCCCCATCCATCAGTCTGAGGCCATCATTTTTCCTATCCATATCCTATTTATATTATATCATTCCAAGAATCATCGCCTATCAAGCGATTCCCCTTTCAGCCCGCAAAATTAGCCATTATTCCTGAAACCACAAACCTTTTTTGGAAAAACTTTCAAAAACAGATGCTTCAGATAAGAGCTTTTCTCGTTTCATATACACTATTCAAGTTTCTTTACTTCAAAATATTGACATATCCCTTATTCTGTACCAATTCAGAATTTAAATCGATGCATTTCTGAGGAATCGGGAAGACAGTGGTGTAGCCGGAGGATTCACCCTGAAGAGGCGTACGGAGATCGTAGGCACCGGTGAATTTGCCGAAACGGATAAGATCCTGACGACGCCATCCTTCCCATACCAACTCCAGCAACCGCTCTTCCAGAATGTTATCGAGCGTAGCCTTACGGTAAGGCATTCCCACACGGGCACGAATCCTATTCAACTCCTCATCACCATTCTCTCCGTTTCGGACCTTTGCCTCTGCCTTCATCAATAAAGCATCTGCATAGCGGAAAAGAACTATGTCGTTACTCTGCAACTTGCCGTCCATATAAGAGGTTCTATCCACCTCATACTTCGCCATCCTCGCTCCAGCCGTCTTGACAAACTTACTGTTGGTCAGGTTTTGAGCCACTTCAAAAGGCTGATACTCCAACGGCTTTCCATTATCCATCAGCAGTTCATGACCATCTACCTTTACCACTCCCGCCACAAAGTTCATCTTGCAACGGGCATCTTCATCAGCCTCGCCATAATGATTGGCTTTCATCGTAGAAATCGTGGCACAGGTACCATTCTCACTTCCCCATCCCAAGACACCGCCATGCGTATAATGGTAAGAGCGGAAGAGATAATGGAACTGGTTGGTATAGATATTCTTATCCATCGGAATCGTGAAGATATTCTCCTTTGATGTCTCATTATGCGTAGAGAAATTGAATGAATCATCCGACTCCAGGACATAGCCTTCTTCTGCCAGTTTATCACAATAATAAATGCAGGTTTCCCAAGCATTCAACTTTCTGCAGTCCACCTTATCGCCATTACGCAAAGAGGCATCAGAAGCCGGCACAGAGAAATGAATGTCACTTCCCTTCGGACGGCTCGCATAACCCTGGGTCCAGTCATCATACATATAGATTTCTGCATTCAAAGCCAATTTCGCCAACAGAAAGTTGACTACCGGCTGGGTGATGCGACCATAATAATTGCCTTCCTTATTGCTGTGCTGGTCGGGAAGTGAAGGCAATACCTGCTGCAACTCCTGAAAGACAAACTGGAAGATAGAACTGCGATCTGTCTGACCTTGGAACAGGCTGGAATGGAGCTGTTCTGCACTGGAAAGGACCAATGGGACCCGACCGAACATGTCCATAGCATAGTAATAGAACATAGCCCGGATGGCTCTTATCTCAGCCCGATATTCCTCCTGCTGTGCGGCAGAAAGCAGGGCCGACTTGTTGCTGATAATATCCAAAGACTTATTAGCCAGCACGATAACCTTATAAAGGTACTTCCACGTATCATAAAGAGACTGGTCATCGGCACTCCACCGATGCTGGTACATGGCATTCCAGAGGCCACCATCATACCAGTCGCCGCCTCGAATCGGAATCATCGCCTCATCGGTGGTCAGCGTATTATAATCGTAAATGCCACGGCAGGTGCCCTGGATGCCCTCACTCTCGTTAGCTCCACCTATATAATTATAGAGAGAAGCCACGCCATTGATATAAATATCAGATGCAGAACCATAGATGGCATCCTCGTCCAACTGATCCTTAGGATGTTCGTCCAGGCAGGATGTCATAGACAATGCCGCCAGCAGCAGAAATAAAAATCTATATCGTTTCATAACTTTCTGATTTTAGAATTGAACACTTAAACCCAATGAGAAGGTTCTGTAAACAGGATAAGTCCGCTTATCATCAATACCCATCGTACTGTTCACCACGTAGCTGTTAATCATCGGAGTCAAGCCGCTGTAACTGCTGATGGTGGCAAGATTGTTGACACTCGCCGAAACTCTGAGCGACTGCACCACGCCCTTTCGGATAGGGATATCATAGCCCAGCGTGAGATTCTCTAAGTTGAGATAATCGCCCTTCTCCAGCCAATAATCAGAAACATTCTGGTCAACGATATTCTTCTCAGGAGCTCCCTTCAGCACATTATAATCCGGGAAACTCGACATATTGGTGTAGGCTAAGCCCGTACCATTGAATATCTTATGTCCGAAGGCTCCGTTCATCTGCAATGAAAGATACCAGTCGCGATAACGGAAACTGATATTGGAACCCAACGTTACTTTAGGAGTAGCCTGACCGGCAATATATCTGTCACCGCCATCACTCAAATCTACGGTTCCGTTCTTGTCCAAATCTTCGATATCATAGCGGTAATGCCCATTTCCATCTTCTATAATTCCCTTGCAATGAGGAAGATAGAATACCCCCAAAGGCTGACCAACTATCTGATAGACCACATTGTTGTAACCACCATGCTGACCGGCACCCGACAAGGCACCCATCGCAGTAATATCGGCTGCCGACATCTGCATTCCGTCATATTCACCACTCAGCGAGAGAAGTTTGTTCTTCTGCCAGGAGAGATTCATATTGATATTCAGTTCCATGTCCTTCTTCTGGATAGGAGTGAAGGAAACGCCGACCTCCAAACCCTGGTTGCTCATAGAACCCAGGTTTGCCAACAGTTTATCATAGGCAAAAGGCGGAACCGGCACATCATAGGCATAGAGCATGTCGGTGGTCTTGGAATAGTAATATTCTGCCGTCAGAACCAGCCGGTTGTTCCACAATCCCAAATCAGCTCCGATATTCCAGGTAGCGCGGGTTTCCCACTTCAGATCAGGATTGTTATTGCTAATCATTCCCATCGTAACCGTAGGAGAACTGTTCACCGAAACAATACCATTCTGCCGTACCGTATTCAAAGTGGTATAAGAAGATATTCCGCCAAGATTACCTGAGCGTCCATAGCCCGTACGCAGTTTCAGCATGGTAATTTCCTTGAGAGAACGGAGCCATTTCTCCTGCTTCATATCCCAGGAAAGAGAGACGGATGGGAAGAAACCCCAGGTATGGTCATTGCCCACCATCGAAGAACCATCGCCACGCATGGAAACCGAAAGACTATACTTATTATATAAGGTGTAGTCGACATTGCCCATCACAGAAGCCAGGGTCGGATCTTCGTACTTGCTGTCTGTCCCACCGAAAGGCCGTGATGCAGCAGCACCTATATTATGGTAATACATGTCGTTGTTGGTGATTCCCTTCGCAGAAGTCCAGAATCCCGTTCGAATATCCTTCTGATATTCTGCACCCACCATTGCCTTCAGATTGTGGATTCCCCACGAATGCTGATAGTTAAACGATACATTGGCAAGCCAGTCCTCGCTCTTGAACTCCCCACGATAGAGATTGCCCTGCGCCCAAACCCAGGTAGGACAGAACTGGTTGTTCTCGTTGGAAGCATAACTGTATGCTCCGAAAGCAGAAACACTCAGAGAATTTGTCATATCATAGTTCAACTTCAGATGAGCATTGAAGTTCATATTCTTCGTATCATCACGCTCCTTGAGCACGGCACCGGGAGGATTCACCTGAGATGCAGCCCCATTCTTCACCCAACTGCCGTTCAGCTTATCATAAGGATAAGTAGGATTCATGGCATCGGCAGAATAGAAAAGCATCTGACTGTCGAAGATATCATTGTTCTTGAAAGACGAACCGAACACGCCGAAATCTCCCGTCAGTTTATCGCCAAATGCCTTCTGGGTGACATCAATCTTAGCCACCAGATTACGATAGCCCTTGCTCCGAATAATCGTGTTATGGTCGATATAGCCAAAAGAAGCGCGATAGTTGCTCTGCGGAGTGCCACCGCTGAAGGCCAGATAATGGTTCTGGATATTTCCGGTTCGGGTAATCGCCTTGCGGAAATTGGTATCATATCCCTTATTGTTATACTCCAGCCCATACTTCTGTGCAGCAGCTATGTATTCGGCGGCATTGAGCATCTCCATACTTTTGTACATCGCCTCTATACCATAGTTTCCCTCGTAAGAAATCTGAAATCCCTTACCCGTACCCTTCTTGGTCTTTACCTGGATAACGCCCGAAGCACCACGGGAACCATAGAGTGCCGTTTCGCTGGCATTCTTCAGTACTGTAAAGCTCTCGATATCGGCGGGATAGATTGTAGCAAGCGTCGCCACATCAGAAGTAACACCATCAATAATCACCAGAGGATCATTGCCGCCCATGATAGAAGTTGTACCGCGAACCCGGACGGAGTTCAACATAGCAATACGGTCAAGACCATTGGTAGTGACGTTAACACCTGCCGTCTGTCCGCTCAAGGCATCCAGGGCATTATTGAGCACACCCTTCTTCAGAAGTTCAGGCTCCACTACACTCACCGAACCTGATAAGCGCAAGGAGTCTAGGCCTTCGATGTTCACAGACTGAGCACAGAGGGTTTGGGGTGCAAGAATCATCGCACCCATCGCATAAAATATGGTTTTTAAGTTCTGTTCCATAACTATTTCATCGTTTAGTCAAGGTTCAAATCGATTTTCGATTGCAAATATAATAAAAAAGAGTGATTCAAAGTCCATTTCTTTGAAAAAACTTCAAAAAAACCGCAGGCTTAAGAGTTAAGACAGAAGAAAAGCTCGCCAAGACGTTCAAAATCTTAGCGAGCTTTCTCTTTTTATATCAGCATTTTATTTCACTTTCACTTCTATCACATTCTTCGCAGCCTCAGCACTCGAACCACCTACGAATATCTGATATTTGCCGGGAACCACACGCATGGTATTGGTCTGGGAATCCCAACCCTCGAAACTCTGGCGAGGCAGACTGATGGTTACCTGCTGCTGTGCGCTGGCAGAAAGCGACATCGCCATCAGCATCGCCATAAAAAATAGTTGTTTCTTCATTGATCTTATATTATTTTATTCGATTTATGCTTTGATTTTTAAGTTGGTGACAAAGTTACACTTTTTTGTTGAGATAACCGCATCATCTGGCAGAAAAGTTTAAAATATTTATCCTTTCGTGCCAACATTACCACTTTCAGTCCGCTGGCACATAAGTTGCAAAAACAGAGAGTGAAAGCTGAAGCTAAAAGATAAAGGAGTTCGGAAGAACAACGGAGTTTCGAGGCGAAAGCAAAAAAATAACAAGAATATTAACAAACAGAAATCCCCGACGGAACCGTAAGGAACCGAGAGGACGAGTAAAATAAAATTTGGAGGTTTTAATTATGTTGTTAGCACGTAGAAATAATGATTCAGATTGGTTGAGTAACTTCTTTGATGATACTTTATTCAATACCGAAGTAATGTCACGTATGAATGCTACTGCTCCTGCCATTAACATCAAGGAGACAGATAAGAATTACATCATGGAGGTTGCAGCTCCTGGCTTGAAGAAAGAGTGGGTTCGTGTAAACATCGATAACGATGGTAATCTGAACATCGCCATCGAGAACAAGATGGAACACAAGGATGAAGACAAGCACGAGCACTATCTGCGTCGCGAATTCTCTTACAGCAACTACCAGCAGTGTTATACGCTGCCTGAGGATGCTGATCGTGAGAAGATTTCAGCAAAGGTAGCTGATGGTATACTCGAGGTCGAGATTCCAAAGCTTACTCCTAAGGAGGAAGCTAAGACTACAAAGAACATCGAAGTCAAATAATCATCTCCCATAAATGATGGAGGCAGATTCCAAAGCAATTTGGAACCTGCCTTTTTTTGTGCCCTTACCTGAACCATCGCATTTTTCATCTACCTTATTATCATGATTTTTATCCATCCATCGGGATATTTCTTCCATAAATCTTGCGGGGTTCATAATTAATATGTAATTTTGCAGGCAGAAGAGCAGATATCAAAGTTTCTGCTTATCCGTAACGGAGAAGATATGGGCTATCATTTCCTGTTGCCCATACGCTACGTAATATGTATATTTATAAACAAGCAAGTTGATATTTATTCACTTGCGAAACTTCAGATTAAAGATTAAGATTATGGCAAAGCAAAGACAGCGTCTGGTAGAAGTGCCGTTCAACAAGACGGATTGCGGCGTAGATTTCTACATCAACACAGCTTATGGCGGCGAGTGCCCTTGGGTGCTTACGGAGCATGAAGTGTTCAAGACCGACTTCTTCGAAATATTTTTCATCAAGAAAGCTAATGGATACGTTCTGATAGACTACAGGAAGATAAACCTGAAAGATGGTATGGTGCTCTTTGTGAAGCCACACCAGCAGCAGGAATGGCACATTGATGAGGCGGCTCTCGAGTACGAATTTCTGATATTCCGTGAAGATTTTATGCGAACCTTCATTGCCGACAAATTCTTTGTCTATCGTCTGCAATACTGCCAGCAGACCGAAACACCGCCCTATTTGATGTGTTCGGGAAATGAATGCGAAGAATATCAGCGGCTGCTCAAGAAAATACGGGCAGAGCTTCGGCAGCCTCAAGCCGACAGCTACCACATCATCGTCAGCGTACTCTACTATCTGCTGGCAATTATGAATCGCCATTACACCCTTGAGTATCAATTGCCTCTGGCTGCTCCTAAGAATTATTATGCCTTTCAGTTTGTGGAATTGATGGAAACCCACATCCGGAAGTTGCAACGTGTGCAGGACTACGCCTCACTGCTCAAGATTAGCCGCATCACCCTGAACCATAGCGTGGTGGCGCAGTATGGAGTATCGGCTACCTATCTGCTGAAACAGCGACTGTTGGCAGAAATCAAAAACGAACTTCTGTTCACCGACAAATCTATAAGTGAGATAGCCTATGCTTTCAACTTCTCCGAACCACCCCACCTGATGCGTTTTTTCAAGCAGCAGACGGGCAAGACATGCAGAGAATTCCAAGAGGACTATAAGAATGGTGTGTATGAATGAGAATAATTGATATTCATAAAATAATAAATCCCGGCAGGAGATAGCATTCAGCTATTCTCTTGCTGGGATTTTTAGCAATATAGCTTAGCCCCTACCTGTTGGCGGAACTAATTTAATGATGATGCTCTTCTCCGTAGCCACCGGTGTCGATGTGGTTGTGGCGATTATGCTCACGACTGTCGGATTTTCCGAAGGTATAGGTGATGGCCAGACGTAATGTGCGACCTCCCGACCATTTGCGGATTGACTGCGTGTAGCCGTTCCCATAAAGGACATTGTTCGTCTCTTTTGAGTTGAAAATATCCTTGCAGAGAAGCGATATACCCCAAGAACCGATATTTTTGCGTACCCCGGCTTCGACATCCCAATCGGGTTCCAGCGTCCCCTGCGCGGTGATACGGCGCGAATTATAACGGCCTGTGGCCTGGAAAGTCATGTTCCACGGCAGACGTACCGATGCCATACAGCGCACATCCCACACAAAACGGTTCTGTTTGTCACCATGTACGGCATAGAAGCTGTCGTGCAACGGATAGTCTGCACTCCAATCCTTGAGATGACTATTGTAAAGGTTCAATGTGGTGGTGAGTGTCAGCCGTCTGAACAGCAGGTTACGGGATATAATCTCCACTCCAGAGTTTACCATGTTGCCCACGTTGGCGTGACCGTAATACATCGTGTTTACATTGGGGTCTGAAGCCATAGGCGCGAGAAAGCTGACATGGCTTATCATATCGTTGTTGGTACGTAGATAGCCTGACACGGAAAGCATGTGTCCAGTCCAATTCTTGATGTACGACAGTTCCACGGCATTGCTGTACTCGGGCAGGATAAGCGGGTTTCCAAGATGTACTTCCGAAGGGTCAGAAATATTCTCAAAAGTATTGAGCTGGGGACCGAAAGGACGGCGTATGCGGCGGGAATAGTTCAACTTCAGCTCATTGTTGCCAAGAAAAGACCAGCCTATTGAAGCCGATGGGAATAGCGCGAAATCATTTTTCTTGAAGAGAGCAACGTCCGCATCTGTCTGGCCGTAGCCCAAAGAACGTGTCCGTATCTGCCACATTTCTCCACGAAGTCCGGCAGAGAAGGTCAGGTGTTCATAGCTACCGGAAAAGTTTACATACAGGGCAGAAATGTCCGTGTCGTATTTGAAACGATTATAGAGCTCGTCAAGAGGTAAAAGGCCGTTCTCGTCAGGACCTCCTGCATACGATGACGGACTGTTCTCGTGGTTGTAGTTGCCCTTATAGCCGGCTTCTAAGCGCAGCCACGGCAATGCCTGTAATGAATAATCAAGCGCTGCTTCCCAGTTACTGATTTGTACATCCTGATGCTGGCTTTGCCAGATGGATTCCTCCGTGCCGTCATCCCAAGTCTCATTTTCCTGAAACAGGTTGTCATTGGGACCCCTCCATATATTATAGCTCACGTTCATGTCGATAAAATGGTTGGGATTGAACGTGTGCTTGTAACCAAGCATGACGTTTGCACCACGAGTATCGCCACTTTCACGCATATTATTGACATTGCCGACCCATTGCCCCGGCACATTGCTAAGGTGAGTGGTTGTCGTACATCCCCATTTGTGTCCGAGCATTCCGATTGCGCTCAGGTAAACTTCATTCTTGTCATCAGGTCTGAAATTCGTACCCAGACGAAGGAACATGCTGTTTTCATGCTTCTTGCTATCGCCGTCTGAGTTGAGATACGTTCCATTGTCATAACTGCGGCGCGATGCCGTGCCTCCGGGTACATGTTGGGTTTTAAGTCCGATTCCAGCGAATGATTCAAACTTGCCTTCGTTGTAATTGAAATTAAGATTCACGTTTGCCGTCCCGCGTGTATCCACATTAGCCTCGGCGTTGCCAAAGTAACCATGACGGTGATCTTCCTTCAACCGTATATTGATGATTCCGGCAGTTCCCTCCGTGCTATGCTTGGAAGACGGATTCGTCATGACCTCAATGCTCGCTATGGCTTCAGCAGGAAGCTGACGAAGTATTTGGGCACGGTTGTCATCGTTCATCCCCATCTTTTTGCCATTTATCCACACAAGTACATCGGCATTGCCACGCAATGATATTTCTCCCTCGCTGTTTACATCAACCGACGGGACAGCGGCAAGAAGTTCATCGGCAGATGCACCAGTGGCGTTTATGTTTGAGCTTACATTGAAAATCCTGCGCTCCGCATTGACCGACAACTGGCTTTTCTGCCCGGTGACGACTACTTCCTGAAGCAACTTGGTGTCCTCTGCAAGTTCTATTTTTCCAAGATTTATCTCCGAATTCCCTATTGTGATTTCACGTTCCTGTGTGACATTACCTATCATGCTGACACGGACAATATATTTTCCCGAAGGTGCATTGGGGATAATAAACACTCCGTTCTCATCGGTTGTGGTGCCAATAGGCAGTAGCGCACCTGTTTCCGCTTTCACAAGAACGACTGTAGCGAAGTCAAGAGGTTCGGATGTCGTCTTATTAAAAACTGTACCTGTGATGTTGCCATCGGCATACGCACTTCCTGAAATCATCAGGAAGGCTGTTGCTAAGGAAATCGATATTTTTTTTCTCATATTCTTTTATAATTTTGTTTTCTGGGTGCAAAATTACGCAATCTCCAATGCAACCCATTTGCAAAGATGAATCGGAGGCTTCATCCTTAGAAATAACTTCCGCAAATATCGTCTTGAACGCTTGTTGTTCTATCTGCAAAGATAATCATCGGTATTGATGTTGAAATCTACACCACATTCCGTTTTGCTGAAAGGAACTTGTATAAGTTCTTGGGGGGTGACTCTCTAATTTCATGCAACAAATGTACGAATAATTAATGATTTATCAAAATGGTAGAACATATATTATTAATGGTAGAATGTGTCTCTGTTTTTTGCACTACCTTTGCACTCGTAATCAAAACAAATAGCATTATGAAAGAAATTAAAATTGTAGAAAAAGGTGAGAACTTCACCACGGTGAACGTAGGTAAGTTGAATGAAATTAAGGAATATGAGTTGGCTATGGGCAATTTCTCTATCCCGGGAAAGATGTTTGCCGGACATGCACTACAAGCAACAGGCGCAGAATTGTCTTTCCAAAGTCTTGCAGCTGGGCAGGATTATGGCACACGCCATACCCATAAAACCCACGAAGAGCTTTATTTCATTCTTAAAGGTGAAGGCATTTTCAATGTAGACGGCAAACGATTTCCCGTTTCAGAAGGAAGCATCGTGAGAATTGCGCCCAATGGCAAACGTGCTTTCAAGAACACAGGCAGCAGCGAAATGCTCGTGCTTTGCGTACAATATAAGGCAAATTCGTTCTCTGATGATGATGAACCTCTGAAGGATGGTATTATGTTGGAAGCCAATGTTAAACTTTAATTTTAATAAACAATGAATATCCAGCAAGTAAGAAACGCAACGATAATCGTTGAATATGAGGGAAAGAAAATTCTGGTCGACCCCATGTTGGGAAAGAAAGGCAGCATGCCTCCTTTCCCCTTTAGTAGAAATCAACACCTGCGCAACCCACTTCATGAACTACCTTTTCCTGTAGAAGAGATGCTAAAAGGTGTGGATGCGGTGTTGCTTACACATCTACACGATGACCATATCGATGAGGCAGCCTATGAAATGATACCTAAAGATATGCGATTTTTAGTGCAAGACGAAAACAATCGGCAGGTGGTGATGTCGCATGGATTTAATCATGTGGAAGTTGTCGGCGACAATACAAGGGTTGGGGAAGTGAGCATACAAAAGGCCGAAAGCCAGCATGGTAATTTCATCATGAAGTATCCTGCCGGACATACAGCGGGTTATGTATTCACTCATCCACAAGAAAAGACGCTCTATCACGCCGGAGATACCATCTGGTATGCTGGTGTGAAGCGCAATTTGAAGCGTTTTCGCCCCAAGGTTATCACCCTTAATGCAGGTGGCAATAGCTTTCGCTTGGGTGGACGCGTTATTATGAACGATGAAGATGTGGTAAAAGTTGCTGCAGCTGCACCTGATGCAAAGTTATTTGTGACGCATCTTGAAGGCGTGAACCATAATAGCGTGACGCGTGAAATGGTGAGAAAGCGTGCGGAAGTGGCAGGAATTTTAAACCGCGTCTTTATTCCTGAAGACGGTGAAACGGTAGAGTATTTATAAAGAATAAAGGAAGAAATATGGTAAATACACTCATTAAAACGAAAGAGGTGCGTGGCATCATGACCAAGTCCAACCTCCCTGTTGGTGGCTATTCGGTGAATCCATACGTGGGTTGCACCCATGCTTGCAAGTATTGTTACGCCTCATTCATGAAGCGCTTCACAGGACATAAAGAAGAATGGGGCACTTTCTTAGACGTGAAGCATTGGCCTGCAATCGAGAATCCGAAGAAATATGCCGGACAACGGGTGGTTATTGGATCAGTGACCGATGGGTATAATCCCGAAGAAGCAACGTTCCGCAGGACACGTAAACTGCTTGAAGAGCTCAAAGACAGCGATGCAGAAATACTCATTTGTACAAAGAGCGATCTCGTGTTGCGCAACCTTGACCTGCTCCGGCAAATGAAGAAAGTCACCGTATCGTGGTCAATCAACACGCTTGATGAGACATTTCGTGCCGACATGGACAAGGCCGTGAGCATAGAGCGGCGCATCGCAGCCATGCGAAAGGTCTACGAAGCGGGCATCCGAACCGTTTGTTTTGTGTCGCCCATCTTCCCTGGCATCACCAATTTCAAAGCTATTTTTCATAAAGTGAAAGATATTTGCGACCTCTTTTGGCTTGAGAACCTCAATCTGCGGGGTGGTTTTAAGGCCAACATTATGGGTTATATAAAATCATACTATCCCCATTTGTTCCCACTTTATGAAGAAATCTATTTGCATAAAGACCGAACATATTGGAAGCAATTGGAGCAAGAGGCTGCGAAAATGGCGCAGGAGGCTCAATGTAAGTATGTGGATAATGAATTGCCTTACGAACGAAGTCCCAAAGGACATCCCTCGATAGTGAATTATCTTTATCACGAAGAAATCAGAGGGTCAGGAAATACGGGTAAAAGGAATGTTATGCAATAAAACAGATGCGTATCTCTACTGTTGATAGACTAACTACTTATAAGGCTTTCGGTATACTTGAAGGCCTCAAAAACATAGTTGTGTGTAGTTAGACGGTAGTAATAACCATTCCTACTTTCTGACTACAATACCAACCCTTTCTCTTTCACTGTATTATCTTTCCTTGTAGTTATGTAGTAACAATACTGCGTTAAATTAATATTTAATCGTCTGTAAATCAATAACTTATATTAA
>ENA-ORKW01000146-ORKW01000146.1-human-gut-metagenome-genome-assembly--contig:-NODE-146-length-33533-cov-3.5428_pt1 | contig 33533 bp, 32 predicted proteins | sample MGYA00243062_ERZ508813 | MGnify/ENA primary metagenome ERZ508813 (study PRJEB26277, sample SAMN04329846) | human gut metagenome | biome: human-associated habitat | host: Homo sapiens | place: USA...
TGGACACGTTCTTACTTACCATGGCCATGACGGCGCTCGGTGCAGAAACCAGCATAGACAAATTCAAACAAGCCGGAGCCAAACCTTTCTATCTGGCCGGCATCCTCTATGTCTGGCTGGTATTCGGTGGATATGCCATTGTAAAATTGTTGTTCTGAAAAGAATTCGGACATCTGAAAATCTGAACTGCCCCCCAAAAGTTAGACACAAAACTTTTGGGTTGCATTATGTATAGACGCCACACCTTTGAAGAACGACTTTTAATAATTAGCCGTTTAATATGCGGAGAGTCCCTTGAAGCTATTTGCAGAGAGGGGAAACTCGACAAAAAGATGGTTCGCCAATGGCTTCTTCGCTATGAGAAATATGGAGATGAAGGTCTTCGAGGAACAAGGTCATATCATTATTCAGCCGTAGAAAAGCTGTCAATAGTAATGGAAGTTGAAGAAAAAGGAATACCTTTGCAAGAGATATGCCTTCGATACGACTTAAACAGTACAACGATTCAAGAGTGGCTTCGCAAGTATCGTGCGGGGAAAACACTTGAAAACAGAAAACGGGGGCGACCTCCTAAAGACTCTATGGCAAGACCTAAGAAGAAAGAACCACAGACTGAGCTCGAAAAGCTTCAGGCGGAAAACCTCCGCTTACGGGCTGAGAATGCGTTACTAAAAAAAGTGAAGGCCTTAGTCGAGGAACAGAAAGCCCGGGCACTGCTCAATGGGCAAAAGCCATCGACGAACTAAGGTCGGAATATCCCCTTGACTTGCTTCTGAAGTTAAGGCAGATGGCTCGCTCTGTGTTCTATTACCATCTTAAACTCCTGAAAATCGCAGATAAATATGCCGCGGAAAAGAAAGAGATTAGAGATATTTTCCATGAGCATAAAGGACGCTATGGATACAGGCGGATAACTGCGGAGATGCGCAATCGCGGCTATACCATAAACCATAAGACCGTGCGGCGCATCATGATAGAGATGGGGCTTAAATGTCAGATTCGCAAGGTGCGTTACCGCTCCTATAAAGGAGAAGTTGGCAAGGTAGCTCCAAACATAATAGGACGAGACTTTGCAACCGTTGCTCCCAATCGCAAGTGGGCAACCGATGTGACACAGATAAACATAGGCTTCACAAAGCTTTACTTGTCACCCATACTTGACATGTTCAATGGAGAGATAATCTCCTATAACATCTCAACAAGCCCGAATCTGGAGCAGGTGTATGACATGCTTGACAAAGCCTTTGCCAGGTTCGAGAGCCTTGACGGCCTTATACTACATTCTGACCAAGGATGGCAATATCAACATTACGGATACCGCAAGCGGTTGGAAGAGCATCATATAATCCAAAGCATGTCAAGGAAGGGCAACTGTCTTGACAACTCCATGATGGAAAACTTCTTTGGAATTATGAAGTCGGAACTGTTGTATGCTGAAAAATTCGATTCGTCGCAAGACTTTATAAAGGCTTTAGAAGAATATATAAACTACTATAACAATAAAAGAATCAAATCCCGCTTAAAAGGAAAGAGTCCGGTACAATACCGAACCCTTTCTCGATACGGATAATATTTAACCCGTCCAACTTTTTGGGGGCACTTCATTTCTCGTAAGTGCTTGATTTTGAAAGTGGACCAGCCTGGGCTTGAACCAGGGACCTCCAGATTATGAGTCTGTTGCTCTAACCAACTGAGCTACAAGTCCGAAACAACTTCTTTCTGAAATTGCATTGCAAAAGTAATATGATTTATTGAGATATGCAAACAATAAAGGTAAAAAATGGGGGGAAAGCTTTCAATATTGCCGGAACTATTGTATTTTCGCGTCGTGGAATGATGTATGAAACAGAAATCGTATATAATTAAAGGTAAAGATGAGTACAAAAGAGACAGATTGGTTGAGTGTCGGTTTGAATGACCGACAAGTGGAAGAGAGCCGTGCCCGTCATGGGAGCAATGAACTGACCCCACCGAAACGCCCTTCAATGTGGAGGCTTTATCTGGAGAAATTCCAGGATCCCGTAATACAGATATTGTTGGTAGCTGCCTTGCTGTCTTTTGTAGTCGCTTTTGTGGAAAATGAATTTGCAGAGACCATAGGAATCGTGTGTGCCATATTGTTGGCCACGGGCATCGGTTTTTATTTTGAGTACGATGCCGCCCGTAAATTTGACGTGTTGAATGCTTTGGGGAGCGAGGCCCTTGTGCGGGTTGTACGGAACGGACAGGTGTGTGAAGTTACACGCAAGGAGCTTGTGGTGGGAGACATCATCATGTTGGACACCGGAGACGAGATACCTGCCGATGCCGACGAGTTACCTGCCGATGCCGAGTTGTTGAAGGCTGAAAGTTTGCAGGTGAATGAATCGAATCTGACGGGAGAACCGGTTACGCGGAAAAGTACGGACCATTCGGATTTTGATAAAAATGCCCCGTATGCCACGAATCGATTGATGCGTGGCACGACCATTGTAGAGGGAAGTGCTGCGGCCCGTGTGATCGCTGTGGGCGACCATACGGAGATTGGCCAGGTAGCTCGCGAAGCGACCGTGCTGACCGGTGAAAAGACACCATTGAACAAGCAGTTGGACCGTTTGGCCGGTTTCATTAGTAAGATAGGGTATACTGTGGCATTCCTTACGTTTACGATATTTACGGTACATGGTTTGATGGAATATATTCCCAAGGTAGGTGTGTGGGGGAGTGAAAACTATTGGCATGTGTTTGGGATGGTGCTGAATAATTTCATGATGGCTGTGACGCTGATTGTCATGGCTGTTCCCGAGGGATTGCCGATGGCTGTGACGTTAAGTCTGGCATTGAATATGCGTCGTATGCTGAAAACCAATAATCTGGTACGTCAGATGCATGCTTGCGAGACGATGGGGGCCATTACGGTAGCTGAAAACCAATAATTTGGTACGTAAGATGCATGCTTGCGAGACGATGGGGGCCATTACGGTAATTTGTACGGACAAGACTGGCACATTGACACAAAATCGCATGACCGTGTCGCAAATGCTGATGCAAGATGAGAATTCGGCACTCTTGGATGAAGCTATCGCATGCAATACGACAGCCTTTTTAAATGAATCCCGTACGGAAGGGTTAGGAAATCCCACGGAGGTGGCTTTGTTGCTTTGGATGCAAGGACGTGGTTCGGATTATATGAAGGTGCGCCAAGAGGTGGAAGAGGTGGCTCGTCTGCCTTTCTCTTCAGAGCGGAAATATATGGCTACGGTAGTGAATTCCTCCGTGTTGGGCCGAAAGGTTGTATATGTGAAAGGGGCACCCGAAATTGTTTTGGGACTTTGCCGGGGTTTATCGGAAGAGCAAATTGCCGGATATCACGTCCAACTGAAAGACTGGCAGATGCATGCGCAGCGTACTTTGTTGTTGGCTTATAAGGAAGTGACGGATACGGAAGATGATTGCGCGGCTTTGGTACAATCCGGCGGGTTGACCTTGTTGGGCTTGGCGGCTATTAGTGACCCTGTGCGCCCGGAAGTGCCCCAAGCCGTGGAGAACTGCTTGAAGGCCGGAGTGCAAATCAAGGTCGTGACGGGCGACAGCACGGGTACCGCTGTGGAAATAGCCCGTCAAATCGGTTTGTGGAAAGAAGGGGATGACGAAAAGAAGAATTGCATGCGGGGCGTTGACTTTGCTGCGTTGAGCGATGAAGAAGCCCTGCAACGTATCAAGGATTTGAAGGTGATGAGCCGTGCCCGTCCGTTGGACAAGCAACGGCTAGTGAAGTTGTTGCAGACGGAGGGAGAAGTCGTGGCTGTGACCGGCGATGGGACGAACGATGCTCCGGCGTTGAACTTTGCCCAAGTCGGCTTGTCGATGGGGTCGGGGACTTCGGTGGCCAAGGAAGCCAGTGACATTACATTGCTTGATGATTCGTTCCGTAGTATTGTCACGGCTGTCATGTGGGGGCGTTCGTTGTATAAGAATATCCAACGTTTTGTCATGTTCCAGTTGACTATTAATTTCACCGCTTTGTTGGTCGTGCTTATCGGTGCGTTCATGGGAACGACTCTTCCGTTGACCGTTACCCAAATGTTGTGGGTGAATATCATCATGGACACTTTTGCGGCTTTGGCTTTGGCATCGTTGCCGGCTGACCCGAACGTGATGAATGAGAGGCCTCGTCCTGTAGGGCAATTCATTATCACCCGTCCGATATGGACGTCGATATTGGGTTATGGGATGGCTTTTGTCGGGTTCTTGTTGGCCATGCTTCTCCGTATAGAAACCACGGGAGGAATGGATGTGTATGAACTGACCGTGTTTTTCACATTCTTTGTCTTGTTGCAGTTCTGGAATTTGTTGAATGCAAAGACCTATTCTACGACAGATTCGGCTTTCAAGCATCTTTCCCGGTGCGTCGGCGTGTTGACCGTATTATGCCTTATCCTGTGTGGCCAGTGGTTGATTGTACAGTTCGGCGGACCGGTATTCCGCACTGTACCTTTGGCGGCCGGGGACTGGGGAATATTGCTTGCTGTAAGCTCTCTTGTATTATGGGTCGGAGAGGCAGGCCGTTTCTTCAAACGGCTTTGCCGGAAAAAAGCAGAATGAAATGGATAAACGGATAAAAAATATTATTTTCGATTTCGGCGGTATTATCGTGGATTTGGACAAGCAGGCAGCGGTTCATGCTTTTGAGGCGTTGGGTTTTGAAGCCCGTGCTTATATCAATGATTATGTGCAGGACGGAGTGTTTGCCTTGATGGAAACCGGAGATATGTCACCGGATGAGTTTTGCACTTATGTGCGGAAGAAAGTCGGGGCAGATGTGAAAGATGAAGAAATCTTTCGGGCTTGGAATAAGATGTTGGTCGGGATTCCGGCTCGTCGCATGCAAACCATCCGTAATCTGCGGACGGATTACCGCACTTATATGCTCAGCAATACGAATGCTATGCACTGGGCATATTCATGCCGTGAATTGATGGCTTCTACGGGGCTGGAGATGGAAGATTGTTTCGACCGCATATTCCTATCCTTCCAGATGCATCTGGCCAAACCGGACGAACGGATATTCCGTAAGGTGTTGTCGGAAGCCGGGTTGAAGCCGGAAGAGACATTGTTTGTCGATGACTCTTCCGAAAATTGCAGGACGGCAGAGAGTTTGGGTATACAGGTGTTCCATTCCCGGCAGCCGGAAGATTGGTTCGGTTTGTTGGAGTAATGACGAAGGAGAATGAAGTTTATCACGCTTACTGACCCCTTGCCTTATCAGGCTTGTGTCGCCACGATTGGTTTTTTCGATGGCGTGCACCGGGGGCATCGCTTTTTGATACGGCAGTTGACCCGTTATGCCGTCGGGCACGATTTGGCTTCTTTGCTGGTCACTTTCCGTACGCATCCGCGTCAAGTCATGCAAGCCGCTTATCAGCCTCAGTTGCTGACCACGTATGACGAGAAATGCGGGCAGTTGGCTACGACGGGAGCGGATTATTGCCTGACGTTGGATTTCACCACGGCATTGGCAGCTTTGTCGGCCCGTCGCTTTATGGCTGAAATACTGAAAGAGAAGTTATCTGTGAAGGTTCTGGTTATCGGATACGACCAGCGTTTCGGACATGACCGTTCGGAGGGAGCGTTTCGGACATGACCGTTCGGAGGGATTTGCGGAATATGTGGAATATGGACGGGAATTGGGGATGGAAGTCGTTCGTGCGGACGCCTTTGCCATGAGCGAGGTGAACGTAAGTTCGTCTATGGTCAGGGCTTGTTTGGCCGAAGGCGAGGTTGGAATGGCGGCACGTTGCCTGACCCGTCCGTACGAAATTACGGGGCGTGTGGTTCATGGTTTCCACGTAGGGCATGAACTGGGCTTTCCTACGGCGAATATACAGGTAGAGGATGCGCAGAAGCTGATTCCGAAAAACGGTGTATATGCCGTTTGGGTCAAAGGAAAGACAGGAGGAGAGGAACACGTTTGGGGCGGAATGTTGAATATCGGTCTTCGGCCGACGATGGAAAACGGTGAGAATCGTACCATAGAAGTACATTTGTTGGATTTTGCCGGGGATTTGTACGGTTGTCGCTTGACGTTGAGTTTCGTCAGGCGTTTGAGAGACGAAAGGAAGTTCAGGAATAAAGGGGAATTGGTTCATCAGCTTCGCGAGGATGAGGCTATGGTGAGAATGATTTTAAACAAGGAGCAATAGCTTGGAAAGGAGATGGGTATGAAACGTACGATTTGTCTGGTGATTATTTTTTTGTTGGCCCAAGTTTTGTCTTCCTTGGTAGTCTTGTTCTTTTTCAATCTTTCGGATTTGCTTCACGAAGGGCGTTTGGATGTGAACGCATTGGCAGCTTCTCCATCGGCCTTGGGGATTTCTCTGTTATTAAACGGGGTTGTGGTATGGGCGGTGATGACTTTGTTGAGATGGACAGACCGTAAAAGTTTCCGTTTCGGGCAAATAAAATGGCCGGTATACGCCGGTGTGGTCTTATGGATGTTGCCCGTCATTTTTATTGTGAACCTGTTATTGGAGACTTTGACATTAGAGGACTTGAATAAGGATGTATTTGCCACGCTTGTGTATAACCCTTGGGGAGTTTTGGCCATTGTTTTAGTCGGGCCTGTTACCGAGGAACTGGTGTTCCGGATGGGAATCCAGCGGCATCTTATCCGGCACAGGATGCGTCCGTGGATGGCCATTTTGCTTTCAGCCTTGATATTCGGAGTCATACATGGCAATCCTGCACAAATACCGGGAGCTGTAGTTTTTGGTTGGGTTTTGGGTTGGTTGTATTGGCGGTCGGGAACGATCTGGATTCCGGTGGCGGCACATGTCTTCAATAATTTTGTGGGTGTTGCCATGATTTGGTGTACAGGAGATTCGGATACGACTTTGGTGGAGTTGTGCGGCGGGGTCGTCGCAGCTTCCGTTTGGGCTTTGGCGGCTGCGGTTTGCGGATATGTGGGTTACCGTTATTTGGACAAAGTGTTCAGTTAGGAAAGGGGTAAATATTAATCCTGTTTATACTAAAAAAAATCAGGATGCACAGCTAAGGAAAAGGCAGTGCGTCCTGATTTCTTTTGGTATAAACCTGTTGGTTACTGGTTCTTTTTCTTCATCACGATGGCATCAATGACCGCAACGGCCGTGATGTTCACGATGTCGCGTACGGAACTTTCGAAGTCGGTGAAATGAATCGGTTTGTTCAATCCCATCTGAATAGGGCCTATCATTTCAATTTCGTCTCCATTCAGGGCCTGGAGTAACTGGTAACCGGCATTGGCCGAACTCAGGTTCGGGAATACCAAGGTGTTGACCTCCTTGCCCTGTAGGCGAGTGAACGGGTACTTACGGTCGCGAAGTTCATTGTTCATGGCGAAGTTCACCTGCATCTCCCCGTCGATGGGTAGGTTCGGGTAGTTCTCCTGCATATACTCTACGGCTTTATGGATGCTAGCCGGGCTTCCGCATGTGTCCGTCCCGAAATTGGAATAGGACAACATGGCGATGACCGGTTCGTGATTGAAGAAACGCACGGTCTTTTCGGATAGCCGTGCAATGTCTATCATCGTTTCCGTGTCGGGATGGCGGTTGATAAGCGTGTCTGCCAGGAAGTACGTACCTTTCTTACTGTTCATGATGTGCATGGTACCGAAATGGTTGTATTCCGGTTGTATGCCGATGACTTCTTTGGCAACCTTGATGGTGTTGGAGTATTTGGTATACACACCCGTGATGAATGCGTCCGCTTCGCCAGTCTCTACCATCATCATGCCGAAATAGTTACGCTCGAACATCTTGTCGTTGGCTTCCTCGAATGTATAACCTTCGCGGGCTTTCTTCTCGGCCAATATCTTGGCATAACGTTCGCGGCGTTCAGCTTCGCGGTCGTGGCGCAGGTTAACGATATCGATGCCTTCCAGGCTGAGGTCGAGTTCTTTCGCCAATTTCTCGATACGCTCGTCGTTACCCAACAGGATAGGATGGCAGATGCCTTCAGCCTTGGCCTCTACGGCGGCTTTCAGCATGTTGGGATGGATACCCTCGGCAAACACTACGCGTTGGGGATTGCGGCGGGCCGTATCTCTCAACTGGCGGGTCAGTTTCGACTCATATCCCATCAGTTCCTTCAAGTGGAGGGTGTAAGCGTCCCAGTTTTCGATGGGCTTGCGGGCCACTCCGCTTTCCATGGCGGCTTTGGCCACAGCCATGGACACCTCGGTGATGAGGCGCGGGTCAACCGGTTTCGGAATGAAATATGAAGGGCCGAAGGTGAGGTTGTTCACGTGGTAAGCCTCGTTCACTACGTCCGGCACGGGTTGTTTGGCAATGCCTGCGATAGCCCGTACGGCGGCCAGTTTCATTTCTTCGTTGATGGCCGTGGCGCCGGTATCCAACGCGCCACGGAAGATATAAGGGAATCCGATGACGTTGTTAATCTGGTTCGGGTAGTCGGAACGTCCAGTAGCCATCAACACGTCGGGACGCGAATCCATGGCATCCTCATACGAGATTTCGGGTACCGGGTTAGCCAATGCAAACACGATGGGTGACGGAGCCATGCTGCGTACCATGTCCTGGCTCAACACATTGCCGCGTGACAAACCAAGGAATACGTCGGCACCCTTGATGGCTTCTTCCAACGTATGGATGTCCGTACGACTGGTGGCGAAGTAACGCTTCTGCTCGTTCAGGTCGGTACGGTCTTTTGAAATCACACCCTTGCTGTCCAACATGACGATGTTTTCCAACCGTGCGCCGAGCGACACATACAGTTTGGTGCATGATACGGCCGAAGCCCCGGCTCCGTTCACAACGATTCTCACGTCTTCGATTTTCTTTCCTGCCACTTCCAACGCATTCAACAGTCCGGCACTGGAGATGATGGCCGTACCGTGTTGGTCGTCGTGCATGACGGGGATGTCGAGTTCTTCTTTCAAGCGACGTTCGATTTCAAAGCATTCGGGTGCCTTGATGTCTTCCAGATTGATGCCGCCGAAAGTCGGAGCGATGGCTTTTACGGCCTGAATGAACTTTTCGGGGTCTTTTTCGTTTACCTCGATGTCAAACACATCAATGCCTGAGTATATCTTGAAAAGTAGTCCTTTTCCTTCCATTACCGGTTTGCCGGCCAATGCACCGATGTCGCCCAATCCGAGGACAGCAGTACCATTGGAAATTACGGCTACAAGATTTCCTTTGGCTGTATAGCGGTAGGCATCCTGCGGGTTCTTTTCTATTTCGAGACAGGGTTCTGCCACGCCGGGCGAATAAGCCAGTGAAAGGTCCGTTTGTGTACTGTGGGGCTTGGTAGGCACCACTTCGATTTTTCCAGGCTTGCCTTGTTCATGATAGCGCAAAGCCATTTCTTTGGTTATTTTTGCCATTTTGTTATGATTTGGAATATATTCTTTCGCTAATACCGGACAAAGATACTAATAAAATTATATTTTGACGTGTTACAATCGCGTTTTTCATTATATTGTAAGCTCTTTGCTGCAAAACCAAAAGAAAATGATACCTTTGTAAACTATAAAAAGGAAAGAAAGCATGCTAATTAGAATTTATCCGGAAAATCCGAACCCCCGTGAGATGGTCAAGGCCCTCAAAATGCTGAGAGACGGTGAGTTGATTATTTATCCTACCGACACGGTATATGCCATAGGATGCGATGCTCTGAACGTACGGGCGGTGGAGAGGATTTGTGCACTGAAGGGAGTGAATCCACAGAAGAGCAACTTGTCGATTATTTGCTATGACTTGTCCAACATCAGCGAATATGCGCAAGTCAGCAATGCTGCTTTCAAACTTTTGAAGAAAAACTTGCCGGGGCCGTTCACGTTCATTCTGCCCACGAGCAGCCGGCTTCCTAAAATATATAAGAATAAGAAAGAGGTGGGTATCCGTGTGCCGGACAATAGTATTGCGCGTGGATTGGTGGAGGGATTGGGGAATCCACTCCTCACGATGTCGGTGCATGATGAGGACGAGATTATCGAATACTCTACCGATCCAGAGTTGATTCATGAGAAATACGAAGGCCGTGTGGCTTTGGTCATTGACGGGGGATATGGAGGTAGCGAGGCTTCAACGGTGGTGGACTGTGTGGACGATGCTTTCGAAATTGTCCGGCAAGGCAAAGGAGAACTTTTGTTTTAGAAAGTCATACTTTTACGGAATTGTTGGGGGGATAGTCCGGTTTGTTTTCGGAAAAAGGTACCGAAGTAAGATGCGTTGGGGAAGTGTAGGTCATTGGAGATTTCCTGGATGTTCTTTTGGGTATTTTTGAGCAGTGAAATGCTTTTGCAGATAATGGACTTGAATACGAGTTCTTGTACGGTGTATCCACAAATAGATTTAGATAATGCGGAAAGGTATTTGGGGGACAAGCATAATTTGTCAGCGTAAAAATCCACGCTTCTTTTTTGGGTGTAATGTTGTTCTATGAGTTGGATGAGGCGCATGAATATTTCGTTTTTGTGACCGATAGAATCTAATTTGGCGACAAGTTTACGATTGTAGATGGAACAGAGGCGATGGGTCAGGGCTAATAAAAGCAGTTTTTGTTCATAAAGGTTGAATGAATCGTTTTCAGTGTGCAGGGTACTATTGAGCAGGTGCATATAGCGGATAACTTCAGCTTCTTCTCCAGTATTCCAGACATAGCAGGGTTCCGGCACGAATTTCATGTAGAGGTACATGGATACGACTAAGTTTCCCATGATGTTACGAAGTGTATCTGTTTTGTAGATGAGGATGAAAATCTTCAAGTCATTGGTGGACTGTAATGCGCGGAAAGTTGAATTCTCCGGGATGAAGAGCGTCTCGCCTGCTTGTGCTTGAAAGTCTTTTTGGTTCAGTGAAAATGAAAAATGTCCTTGCAGGCATACAATTAACCCGACTCCGTTTGTTTCAAACGAGGTCTTTAAAATCGGGGGGAAATCAGTGAGAAATCCTTCCGAACTGCAAATGTTATGTCCTGCAGTTAAGCTGCGGTTTAGTTGGACTAAACGTTCTTTATGGTTTTCCATACATGGCTTGCTAAACTTTTCGCTAAGTTAGCAATTTTCGTTTGGGATACGGTATGATTAAGGTGAAAATTGTGCAGAAAAGGCAAGCATAGAGTGTCCACCCCGCCATTTCTTTGACGGCCGAAAGTGTGGCTTGTACCTGAATGCGGCCTTTGGTGGAAGTTGCCGCCATATTGATAGCTTCCGCTTTGCTTTTCCCTTGGTAGTACATTCCCTGAAGTGTGCCGTTGAACGAGGTAGAGGCATCTGGATTTAGCATGTCTACGTTTTGAGCGTAACGTGTAATGTAATGTTGTTGCCGTTCTTGTAGCAAATTGCTGTAGACAGCTCCCCCTATGCTAGGTGCTAACACCATCCGTACGGTGAGCATTGTGCAAATCCACGTGGACAAGTATTTGTAGGGCATACGTTGGGTGGCATACGTTGGAATGAGGGAGTATAGCATCATCATTCCAGTGGAGCGTATGATGACGGGGTATTTCATCCGTTCGTATAGTCCGGCGCTTTGAACCTCGAAATACATGAACATGGCTGAAAGTCCGAGTAAGAGGAAACCTCCGGCAAACAGGTATTTGAAGTGCACGCCTTTTACGCTCAGCCCGATAGATCGGAAGAGCACACGGTGAGCAGGCCGCCGATGGCGTAACCCGCCATGCACCAGTTGCCTAACGTGGCGTTTTGCCAATTGTCCAATTTCATGCCGATGCCGGTGAATACGTTGACAAACATGGCACTGGAGTTAAGGAACATGAGCAGAAAATAGAAAAGGATGCCCATACGGATGGTGCGCAGGCGCAATACTCCCAAGATATAATAGGGATTGCGGTGCATGCTTTCCAAATATATGAATAGCCCGGCTGATATTACTCCCCCCACTGTGGCCCAACGGATGGTCGGGGCGTCATACCAATCCAAGACTTTCCCGTAGGTCATGATGTAGGTGAAGCACAGCAGCATGGTGCAGAATACAGTTGCATTGCCGAACTGTCTCATGTTGATGGGGAAGCGGTGGCTTTGGAACTTGTGATAGGGCATGGTGATGAAAATCACCAAGATGCTGAGCAACAGCATACCCATCATGAAGTAGTAGACATATTGCCATTCGTATTCAAAGGCCATCCAAGCAGTGATAGAGGTGCCAATCTGTCCCAAAATCATGAAGAACAAATAGATTGCAGGTTGGGCGGCACTACGTTCAATGTCAAGTTTGTCCCAACCGTTTGCTGTTTCGGGTTCCATTCCCGGGGTGATTTTGAGATAAGCTTCAATGCCTCCTGCATAAAGAATCAGCGTGAATAGGTTAACCATCATAAGTACCATGCGTAGGAATCCCATGAGCAGGCTGCACAAGGCTAATAAAAATACACTGTCGGTCTTGGCGCAGATGAAACTGAAGATATACATGAGCGAGAAGCCGGCGAGGCACATCATTTTCTCACGTCGGATGAGGACCAGGCGGTAAAGGAAAGGTGCAAAGGCAGCCATGCCGATAGAGGTGGCAAAGTTGGTGAATTGGATGTGTTCGGAGATAATGCCTAATCCGCTCATCATTTCGGTACTGTTGACAGAGTATACTCCTCCTGCCGTGAGAATGGGTAGGAACAATAATACCAAAATGAGGATACCGAGAGGTTTGGGTACCCAATTATAGAACGGATAATTTTTCGGATAAGAAGGCATAGGCTCAGAATTTAGCTTTTACGATGACCATCATGCCGGCCGCCAGTTTTTCGTTGTCTTCTTTCGATAAGTTGGTGAAGTCTATCCGGACCGGAATCCTTTGTTGTATTTTCACGAAGTTGCCGGCTGAGTTGTCCGTCGGAACCAAAGAATACTTGGAGCCGGTGGCACCGGATATGGCGGTGATTTTACCGCTGAAAGTCTTTTGGCTCACTGCATCTACCGTGATGGAAACTTCTTGTCCGACCGAGAGGTTTTCTATTTGCGTTTCTTTGTAGTTGGCGACGACCCATTTTTGCGTATCAGGCAAGATATAGGTAATTGTCTGTCCGGCACTGATATATTGCCCTTCTTCCAAGGCCCTACGTCCCAATTTCCCGTCACACGGGGCTACGACTACGGTATAGGAAAGGTTCAATTTGGCCATTTCTAATGCGGCTGTGGCTCGTTGTATCGCCGCTTCTGCGCTTTGGCGGCGGTGCGATACTTCGTTCACGCCGGAGAGGGCGGCCATGCGTTGGCGTTTGGTAGCTTCCAATTTTTTGCGGGTAGCCTCATATTCGGTCTCAATCTGTTCCAATTGGATGGGGGTGGCGGCATTACGTTTTACCAAATTTTCATAGCGTTGGCGGTCTTTTTCCAATTTGGCCAGACGGATTTCTATTTCCGAAATGGATGCGTCATATACGGAAGCGGTGTTTTGGGTGGTCTGTAAGCTTGCTCCGATGATGGTTTGTCCGGCTAAGGCGTCTTTTAGTGCGGCTTCGGCTTCCATTACTCTGATTTTATATTCACGGTCGTCCAAAACCAATAGCGTATCGCCTTTGTGTACGTCTTGGTGTTCGGTGAAATAGATTCTTTTGATATATCCCGATGCGCGTAGGTTTACGGGGGATATATATTGTTCGATTTGTGCGTCGTTGCTGGTTTCCGTGTGTTTGTATCCGATGAAGAGGAAAATGACTTCGATGACCCCCCAAACCATGACGGCAATACCCAACAGGCTGACGGCAATTTGCCAACGTCTCACTTTTCTTAGTTTTTGGGCTTTTTCCTGATGAGTCCCAGTTGTCTTGTTCGTATCTGTTGCTTCCATTTTTACAATAGGGTTTATGTTTTTTATTTAACTAAGGAGTCCAATTGTCCGCTCAGTTTCATGAGCGTGAGCCGGGTAATCCGGTAGTTGTAATGCGCGCTGATATAGTTGTTTTGTGCTTCGCTCATCCGCATCTCGTCTTGTAGGACTTCTGTCATGGAAGCGATGCCTTCCCGATAGCGGTCGGAGGTGACTTCGTAAACATCTTCGGCCAACAAGTAGTTGTCTCTTTGTTTTTTGAAATTACGTTGATTGTTCAGCAGGTCACTGGTGGCGTTCAGGTACTGGGTTTGCAAGTTTTTCCGTGTGTCTTCTTGGGTAAGTTTGATGTTTTCAATATCCAAGAGGGCTTTACGTTTCTTGTAACGTTTGTCCAAACCGTCAAAAATGGGCACACGTAATGAGAGCCCCAGGCTCAGGGCATCGTACCAGTGGTTGGACGGGCCAGAGTGAAGCCAATGGTAGCCTTTGTCTGTATATGCTGAATACATCCAGCTTCCGCTCAGGCTAAGTGAAGGTATATAGCCGTGGTTGATTATTTTTTTCTGTTGCTCTGCCAGGCGTTCTTGGGATTGTAGCATTCGGAGTTCGTATAAGTCTTCAGACAGGCCGTTGAACGAGTCTTGTGAAATCGTTTCGGTGTTGGTCGGGACTAATGCAATTTCTTTTTCTTCCGGATAGTCGAGAATGTATTTCAGCATGTTGAGCTGTTGGATTAACATGGCTTGTGCGTTGTCATATTGCACTTGAAGGTTCTCTAAGTTGATATTGACGCGTTTGACATCTACGTCCAATGCCATGTCATTGTCGTAAAAGGCTTGTGTGATGTCTCTCAGTTCTTCCAATCGTGCGATATTGGCCTTGATGAGTGAAATCTGTTCCGTTGTGGTTTGTCCCAGATAATATATTTTGCAGATTTGCATGATGAGGTCTTCGCGTGCTTTTCCGTATGATAAGCGGCTGATCTCATCCATGGTTTTAGCGATGGATACGGCTGTATAGACCGTTTGGTTGTAGAGGGGCATTTGTAATTGTACGCCCGCATTGGCACTGTATTGCAGGGTGTGGGTCACGTTATAGGGTACACCGTACGATGAGCCGTCCGTTACGGAAATCGGAGGTCGCGGGTTGTCGTTGAAATTTGCGAATCCGTTGATTTGCGGCAAGAGTTTAGCCCGGTTTTCAGAGATGCCGTACTGGCTTTTCCGGATTTCGTTCCGTCTGTTTTGTAAGGACAAGTTGTTTTCGATGCCCCATTGCAGGCAACGTTCTAATGTCAGGGTCTCTTGTGAGTTCCCTTTGGCAATAGGCAGGCAAAATATAGATAATATGAACAATAGCCTTTTCATGATGTTTCCCCTATGTTTGTCGCAAAGTTAGCGGCTTATGGATAAACAGGGGTATTCATAAATAGGTCTTTTATGTTCATATTTACCTTTTCTTGTTAAGCCTTAGCCTTATACCTATTATATAATAGTGTGGGATATGGCGAAGTATTTCGGCTTTCATTTCCGGGTCTATTTCGTTTTCACCGCAGAAACGGAAGAAGGTCGTGCCCGGTTCAGCCCATGCCGAGCCATATAGCAAGAGGGGTATTTTCATTTCATCGGCTGTTTGTATGGCATGGAAGGCAAATGGTCGTGTATGGTAGCTGTAGAAATCCCGTCCGTCGGCAGGATGTAAGGTGAATCTGAAACCTTGCGTGCCGACGTTGGGGCAAGATATGCGGATTTCTGCAGTGGAATCGTTCTTTTCATCTTGTCGTATATAAATGGAAATCTCCTTGATGTTGTCCCACTCTTTTTCCCCGTTAGGGATTTTGTAGGCCTTCCGGAAACCTTCCTTGTGTTCTTCCGGTATTTCGTCTAAAGAGCAGATATTCTTTCCCAAATCAAAGTGGTGTGTTCTGCCTGTTTTTTGGTGGTTTTTATATTCATCCACGTAGATTTCCATTTGATATGTGGCATCGAGGAACTGGCTCACATCGAAACGGTGTATGTGGATGTCCATATCTTCGAGCACATTGAGTACATCCTGCAATTGAGTTTCCATGTGCTTTACTGTATGTGTGGTTTGAGCTTGTATGGTGGTAAATAAAGACATACATAGCAATCCAACAGATAAAAATCTTTTCATATTTTAAATTTTATGTGATATCCTTTATTTTTCTAATTCTTCTATTAGCGTCTTTATCATCAAACTGTGGTCGCGGAAGTCGTTACGCAGCTTGTATGCCCCCGACTTGTCCACCAACACGTAGGAGGGGATGCCGTCTATCTTGAATTTGTCACACAGATAGTTCCATTGTTCCTGGTTCAGGCGGTAGTGCAAGCCTTGGATGTCCGGAATCATGGTCTTGTATTTCACGATGGGAGAGGTCTCGTTGGCAATGTAAACCCATACGAGGTTGTCACTTTTCAGGTTGGAGGACTTGAGCGGTTCGTTGGCTTGGATGGCCGCACGGCACGGGCCGCACCATGTATTCCAGAAGTCTACAATCACAACTTTGCCTTTGTAGGGCGCGATGAGGGCATCGAAAAGCCGCTCTTTGGGTACGTCGGGCGTGGTTTCCACCCTCGACTTGGCTTCCACGGCGGCCAGTTCTTCTTTGGCCTTCTTTTGCATGAGGGTGAACGCTTCTATATAGAAATGGTTGTCCATGGCCTGCAAGCGGACAAAATCGGAATCGGTGAGTGCGATATTCTCCGCCTTGGCCGGGTAACCGGCGATTTGTCGCAAGTCCTTTACCAAGCCTTTTTGGATATCGGCCAGTTGTGGCCAGTCGAAAGAAGATGAGCAGGCGGCACGCACATAGTCTGACACATTTTCGCCCATTAGCAGTTTGGTGTCGTTGATGTCGAACAGTTGGCAGATGGCCTTGGCATCTGCCGGTTTAAGCGGGGCGATACCTTCCACCTTGAAGTTATAATCCCATTGACGGTTTATGTGCAGGAAATTCTGTTCGTGCAGGTAATCATGTTCGCGCAGGTAATCGCCTTGCGCCATGGCCGAGAAGGCATCCTGTCGAAGAGCGAGCAGTTTCATTTCCTTTTTGAGCAGTGAAAAGTTGCTCCGGGCGATGCTGTCTGCAAGTGCCTTATAGGTGTCTACGACATGGGCGGCATATTCGGCCGAGGTCATGTGGTAGTCTGCAAATTCGCCCGTAAGCGAGTTCATGCTATAATAAGGACTGTTGTCTAATTGGTTGTCGACGTTATTCAGGTTGGCATACGTGCCCGAAGAATAGAGCCGTTGGAAAGGTGCCGGGTATGTTATTTTTTTCTTTTCCTCGCGGCGGAGCGAAAGGTAATACCCAATGGAGTGCATGTCCACATATAGTTCGGTCGTTTCGCCTGGAGCTAACCATGCGCTTCCTGCCATACTGTTGTTGAGGACTACGGCTGCTTGCACCGTTCCGCATTGCAGGAAGCTGAACGAAGCCTTGCCCGTTTCGGGGTCGACGGTTGCCGTATAAGGCTGTTGCGTCCCGAAGAGGGTGTTGACATAGAGGTTGGCCTCTTTGCCTAATTCCGGACGATAATGCAGGAAATGGACGTTGACGGTCGTGGTGCCCGTTTTGAAAATCGGTTCGGGCACTTCCGCATCCCAGTCGACCAACCGCAAGCTTTCGGGTACGTCGTCCGGTATGTCGAATGTTTTTTTCCCCGTCAGGTCTATCCCGAAGAGCTTGAAACAGTCCTCGCAGTCGGATTCGATAAAGTCGAATGATGTCGTGCCGGAAGGGAGCGGCTCGAAGCAGAGGGTAAATGAAGCTTCGCCCGATTCGGGCATCCAGAAAAGTGAGTCCGGAGTGATTCCCTCGGCACCGGTCAGCATATACCGTTTTCCTCCGGCTTGCAGGTACGACTCCGAAGAAATGCGAATCCAGTTGTGGGGACGGTAATACGCGTCGGTGTGCAGGATGGTAGCCGAGTCCGTCAGTTCTACCTTTGCAATGTCAAGTGCGTTGGTATTGGCCGTTTCAATCAAAGGGTATTTCACTGCTTTGTTGTTCGGGCCACAGGACGTGAGCCATGCCAAGAGGGTCAGTACGCCCGCTCCGGTTCTCCACTTGGGAGCATGCATAAAGAAATGATTCATGATATTGATGTTTAAAAAGGGGATGCCCTTTTGGATAATCAGGCATCCCCCGGTTAATATTTTCAGGTATAGGCGCCTTTATTGTTTCACCAACGTCAACGCTTCCGCGCCGTTTTAATCCAATAGGGCAGCAGTATGCTCGTCTTTGACGATAAAGCTTCTCACTTTGTTCATGGATCCAACAGGGCAGCCGTATGCTCGTCTTTGACGATAAAGCTTCTCACTTTGTTCATGGCTTCCAGCACTTTGCCTTCTACCGTCATGCCCGGGCCGGCCATCATCGTGGAAAGCAACTTGTCGAACTTCAGTGAAGCGGGTTTTTCCTTTTCCTGTTCGATGCCCCCGTTTACGATGTTGCATCCGGCATTGCCGTGCAATGTCTTTTTGTCGGCATTGAATTCAAGGAACGGTGTTTTCTCCGTTTTTTCGATATCTTCTACCGCTTCGTCGTAGACCTTCGTGATATTCCATTTGCCGTTCAAGGAAGCCAAAGTGGCGGCGGGACGTTTGCTCAGTGTGAACAGGGCGTTGCCGTTGCCGTCTGTCAGGGTCAGTTCTTTTTCCGTACCTTTATGACCGGTCACATTGCCCAAAGTTTCCAAGACGGCACGTTCGGTTGCCAACCGGTCACATTGCCCAAAGCTTCCAATACGGCACGTTCGGTTGCCATGTCGCTGCAAAGCATCCGTGTGGAAGCCACTTGCCCGAAAGACAAGCGTCCGGCTTTGTCTTTATCCACTTGGATGGACCCCATGATGCGGTTGCACCCGGCACAGCCGTATATCCGGTTCTCTTTCATGTCCATTCCTATATATGGTTCTTTGTCGGCTATAGCCTCTTTGCCATTTACGGTAATGATATTCCATTCGCCCTCCAAGGCACTGGTTTGTAGGGTGTTCTTGCTGCTTCCGCAACCACTTGCTAAAACAATGGTAAGAATGGCTATTCCCATTGCGCTTGATTTTTTCATTTTCATTTTTGAGTTGATTTAGTATTGTAAATTGCAAATATACCTCTTTTTCCTTGTATCCTCATCTTTTTAAGTTGTTTTAATTTACAGGAACGATTGTTTTCTATTGTGAGGGGCCGGAGAAATTTTCTGTGTAAAAGCGTTGTGCTGATTGGCCCGTTTCAATCTCCTTTGATTGAAAAATCGTTTGGCTTAGAATGAAAAATTGTTTGGCTTAGATTGATTTTCCGTTCTGCGGCAAATGAAACGAGCCTTTCAGCGACAGGAAAAATGTAACGCTTTAGGAAGAAAGAGGATTCCTTTACACCGACCTAAAAGACCGCGTGGAGCGTCCTTTCCACGTTAAATATTATTAGAAAAGGATACAGGATAAAGAATAAATCCCTACCTTTGAATAAATAAGGTATAACCATCAGTTTGAACATGAAGAAATATATATTGCCGGTATTTTGTTCCCTTTTGCTTTCCTTGCCTTCGCAAGCGCAGAAGAACGGGCAGGCCATACCAACCCCGACGGCTGAATATTATATGAATCATTACCAGTTTGACGAGGCGGAAGAACTCCTTAATCAGGACATCAAGAAGCTGAAACGCAAACGGCAACCGACCGACGTGGAAGAAGGAAAATTGCAGAAAATAGCCCGGTTGCGCTCCATGATGAGAGCTACGGAACGGGTGACGGTCATAGACAGCCTGGTCGTGGACAAGAATACGTTCCTGAACCACATCAAACTCAGTCCGGAAAGCGGGGAAATCAGTCCGTACGGCACATTCTTCAACCGTCCGGACGAAAACAATTGCACAGTCTACCTGTCCGAATTGGGCAATAAGATATATTTCGCACAACCGGACGAGAACAAATACCTCCGGTTGTTTACCAGCGACCTTGTGGGAGGCCAATGGACCAATCCCCATAAATTGGATGAGTTGGACGGAGATGACGCGCAGAACTATCCGTTCATGCTATCCGATGGCATCACGCTTTACTATGCCGCCCAAGGAGAGGAAAGCATCGGAGGATATGACATCTTCGTGACACGCTATGACATGGATGAGAAGAAATTCCTCTATCCGGAAAACCTTGGCATGCCTTTCAACTCGCCTGCCAATGACTACATGTTGGCCATTGACGAGTTCAACCAACTGGGATGGTTCGTGTCCGACCGGAACCAACCGAAGGACAAGGTGTGTATCTACATCTTCATCCCGAACGATGTCCGCAAGGTGTATGATGCCAATATATACGAGGAGGATGAACTATGCCGTCTGGCCCTTATCCACAGTATTGCGGAGACATGGGGGGACAAGGAAGCCGTGGCACAGGCACGGCAAAGGCTGCAAGCCGCACTGAGTGCACCCAAGGTGGTCAAGAAGCAGAAGGACTTCGAGTTTGTCATAGACAACCGCAACACTTACACCTTGTTGGACGACTTCAAATCTCCGGAAGCACGCAAAAAAATGGCTGCATGGCAGAAGAACCGTATGCAACTGGACAAAGACCGCCAACAACTGCAAACCCTGCGCGACCGGTATGCCAACGGCAACGACGCGCAACGTCAAACGTTGAGCCAACAAATCCTTCAGCTTGAAGCACAATGCGAAAAGGCTGAAACGGCACTGCGTGCGGAAGCCAAAACCATCCGCAATATAGAAATACAATCACACAAAAAATGATCATGTTTATCTTTTAAAACCATAACGCTTATGAACAAGTATTTTGCACCATCAGAGCTTATCATCAACGAAGACGGGAGCATATTCCATCTTCACGTAAAACCGGAACAACTGGCAGACAAGGTCATCCTCGTGGGCGACCCGGGGCGTGTCCCCGTAGTGGCAGCCCATTTCGACACCCAGGAATGCGACATCTCTAGCCGCGAATTCAGAACAATCACGGGTACGCATAAAGGAAAACGTATCACGGTCGTATCCACCGGCATAGGCTGCGACAACATCGACATCGTCATGAACGAACTGGACGCCTTGGCCAACATCGACTTCAACAGCCGCAGGGAAAAAGCAAAGCTCCGCAGCTTGGAACTGGTGCGCATCGGTACATGCGGCGGGCTTCAGCCTTATACGCCGGTCGGCACATTCATTTGTTCCGTAAAATCAGTCGGTTTCGACGGTTTGCTGAACTTCTATGAAGGGCGCAATGCCGTATGCGACCTGCCGTTAGAACGCGCGTTGCTTAATCATTTGGGATGGAGCGGAAACCTGTGCGCCCCTGCTCCTTACGTCATCGACGCACATCCGGAACTGATAGAACGCATAGCTGCCGACGATATGGTACGGGGCATCACCGTAGCCTGCGGTGGATTCTTCGGCCCGCAAGGCCGTCAGCTCCGCATTCCTTTGGCAGACCCCCGCCAGGACGAGAAGATTGAAAGCTTTTCTTACAACGGGAGACCCGCGCCAGAACGAGAAGATTGAAAGCTTTTCTTACAACGGGCTTCAAATCACCAATTTCGAAATGGAAAGTTCCGCATTAGCCGGATTAGCCCGCCTGATGGGGCACAAGGCTACGACATGTTGCATGGTGATAGCCAACCGGGTAGCCGGAGAAGCTGACCCCAGTTACAAAAACAAAATCGACGATCTGATTCAGTTGGTTATCGACCGGATTTAAACGATTATACAAGCATGAATATCGATTTCAAACCCTCTGAGGATTCAGACAAAAGCGAACGCTACCGCCAATTTCTCAAACATTACGCCGCGCTTATCGAAGGGGAACGGGACGAGATAAGCGTAATGGCCAACACGGTGGCTGCACTGAAAGAAGCGTTCGGGTTCTTCTGGGTAGGATTTTATCTGGTGAAATCCGAACAAGAACTCACACTCGGGCCGTTCCAAGGGAGCATTGCCTGCTACCGTATCCGGAAAGGACGTGGTGTCTGCGGTACGGCATGGGAGAAGGCATGCCCTCTGATAGTGCCCGATGTGGATCTTTTTCCCGGACATATCGCATGCAGCAGCGAATCCCGTTCTGAAATCGTGATTCCAATCATATATAATAAGGTAATAAAAGGAGTATTGGACATAGATAGTGACAAAGCGGACAGTTTCGACGAAACCGACCGTAAGGGGTTGGAAGAAATGGTCAACCTGATGGCTGCCACACTGTACCGATGACCTATTAAACATTCATATCCCTCTCCGTCCGTCTGCACTACAGACGCGACGGGGAGTTTCTGAAATAGCAAACAGCTCTCATGAACACGCAAGATACAATTTGTGCCATTGCCACTGCACAAGGAGGTGCCATTGGCGTAATCCGCATCTCAGGAAAAGATGCCATCGCCATAACCGACCGTATTTTTACTCCCGTAGGTAAACACCCCCTCCCCCTTTCCGAACGCAAGGCTTACACCATGGCATTCGGACATATCCGACAAGACGATGGGGAGATCATTGATGAAGTATTGATCGGTTTGTTCAAGTCACCTCATTCTTACACGGGCGAAGATTGCGTGGAAATCTCATGCCACGGTTCGTCTTTCATCTTGCAACAAGTCATGCAACTGCTCATCCGGAAAGGATGCAGGGCGGCCGGTCCGGGTGAGTTCACACAACGTGCCTTCCTGAACGGAAAGATGGATTTGAGCCAGGCAGAGGCCGTGGCAGACCTGATAGCCTCTTCGTCCGCTGCCACCCACCGGATGGCCATGAACCAGATGAGGGGCGGTTTCAGCCGCGAACTGTCTGCCTTGCGCGAACGCTTGCTCCACCTCACCTCCCTGATGGAACTGGAATTGGATTTCAGTGACCATGAGGAGCTAGAGTTTGCCGACCGTAGCGAATTGGAACCCATTGCCGGAGATATAGAAAAAGTCATCAATGGATTGGTCCACTCATTCAGCGTGGGAAACGTCCTCAAAAATGGAATACCCGTAGCTATCGTCGGTGAAACCAATGCAGGAAAGTCCACGCTCCTGAACACGCTGCTCAACGAAGAAAAGGCTATTGTGAGCGACATACACGGCACAACGCGCGATGTGATTGAAGACACGGTAAACCTCAGCGGCATCACGTTCAGATTTATCGACACCGCCGGTATACGCGACACCCACGACACAATAGAAAACATGGGGATTGCACGCAGTTTCCACAAGATGGAACAAGCGGAAATTGTCCTATGGGTCGTAGACACTACTTGTGCGGAAGCCCAAATCTGACAAATTTTTCGCCCCGTATCCTCCCTCTCTGTTCCAACAAACAACTCATCATCTTGTTGAACAAATCAGACCAAGTATCGCCTGTCCCGACAAAGCAATCCGGCTTGCCAGAAAACACTGTCACGCTATCTATTTCTGCCAAAGAAAAAACAGGTATCCAAGAACTGCAAAATCTCCTTGTAAAGGTAGCCTCTGTCCCTGAACTGACTTCTTCCGACCTCATCGTCACGAATGTGAGACACTACGAGGCATTATCTCTGGCTCTCGAAGATATCCACCGCGTACAAAACGGACTTCAAACTCACCTTTCCGGTGATTTCATCAGTCAGGATTTACGTGAATGCCTTTTCCATCTGGCCGAAATTGTAGGCGGTGAAATTACTACAGATGAAGTATTGGGGAATATTTTTAAGAAATTCTGCATCGGCAAGTAGGATATTGTAATCAACTGCAACGAATTAGAACCAACTATAATGAAGTCGCTGATTTTCAGCGGCTTTTTTATTTGCCAAAATCCGGCTATGTGCAAAATCCGGCTATGTGCAGTCGGATACAGTAGTCCGCCCTATTTTTCTACCGTATTTCTACCACGGAACATTTTCGGGATTTGCCCCGATGTCACGATGACGCAGTAGTTGACGTGTGTTGACAATGGTTTACGTGAGTGGACAAAAAGGGAAATTATTCGAGCTGCCAAAAGCTCATGTTTAACGAAAATATGGAGGACAAATGACATGGAAGTAAAAAGAATCTGCCAGTGGTGCGGCAAGCCTTTTATAGCGCAAAAGACCACCACAAACTATTGCAGTCCGCAATGCTCCAAGAGAGGTTACAAACACCGCATGAAAGAGCGGAGAATGGAACTTCGGCAAATTCAGGAAATGGTTGAAGTAAAGAAAAAGCTGGAGAGTCAGGAATACTTCACATTTTCCCAAACGGCCAAACTGATGGGTGTCTCCCGTCAGTATATTTACAAGTTGGTGAAAGAGGACAAACTCCGTGCTTCCCGGCTGAGTTCGAGAATGTCTCTCATCCGCCGTGCCGACATCGAGCTGATGTTGAAAACCAAACCATACGAAAGCATCAAACCGAAGGACGATGTTGACATTACTGAATACTATACTGCCGAGCAGATTGCGGAGAAGTACAAGGTAAACGCCAAATGGGTATGGACATACACCAGAGAGCATGATGTCCCAAAGGTCAAGATCCGCCAATTCAACTATTACAGCAAGAAGCACATTGATGCGGCATTTGCCAAATACAAGACGGATGACGCTTTGACCGAATGGTACACTCCCGAAGAAATCGAGAAGAAGTACGGAATGACCCGTGTAGCCATCCGTTCACATGTCTATCGTAACAACATCCCCTCGAAGAAAGAGCACGGCCAGATATTCTACTCCAAACTTCACTTCGACCTGTCAAAGCAGACCGCCGAAGATGACTCGTCTGAATACTACACCGTACAGGAAGCCATGAAAAAATACAATCTCACCAGGGATTCAGTTTACGGCATCCTGCAATTCCACGAAATCAAACGGGAAAAGAAAGGCAGGTTCGTGCGCTTTCTAAAGGTGGAATTCGACCACATCATGGGTGCCAGGTAACGCATCTATGCGCACAGATATACAGACCGGAAAATGTTTTTATGCTGAATGCGGTCTGCATAAAGCCATTGTGCAACTTAGCCGCAAAATTTAATTTCAACTAAAAATATTCGTAACCATGTCAGAATGTAAAACAGTAACACTGAGAACACGTCCATTGAAGAAAGGGATGTTATCTTTCTACCTTGATTATTATCCGGGCTACCGGGATCAGGAAACAATGAAGACCATCCGCCATGAAGGATTGAACATTTACATCTATGCCAATCCCAAGAATCAGCGTGAACGCGATTTCAACGCTGCCATGTCGGAAAAGGCTGAAGCAATCCGGTGCCGACGGTTCGAAGCCATCGTAAATGAACGGTACGATTTCTTCGACAAACGCAAGTTCAAAGCGGACTTTCTGGAGTATTACCGGAAGCAGCTCCGCAAGCATGACCAGAAATGGGGATTTGTCTATCAGCACTTCTACAACTTCGTTCACGGCAAATGCACTTTCGAAGAAATAGATGTGGACCTGTGCAATAAGTTCCGGGAATACCTGCTTAACGCCAAGCAACTCCGGCGTGACGGACAGATATCAAAGAACTCCGCTTCCGGCTACTGGTCCACTTTCCGGGGATTCCTGAAGATTCTGTATCGCAACAGGATGATAAAGACTAATGTCAATGACTTTCTGGAAAAAATCGAACCGGAAGATGTTGCCAAGGAATACCTGAGTGTGGAAGAGCTGTATTGCCTGGCTGAAACTCCGTGCAAGATACCTGTTCTAAAGACTGCTTCCCTCTTTTCGTGCCTGACCAGTTTGCGGCTCAGCGATATACTTTCCCTTTGCTGGGAGGAAATCGTTGACTTTGCAGCTGGAGGAAAATGTGTCCATACCATCACCCAGAAGACCAAGACGGAAGACATCATCCCGATAAGCGATGAAGCTTTGGAACTGATCGGGTACAGTCCCGAAAAAAGAGGTCTAGTGTTCAAAGGTCTGAAACGGAGCTGGACGCAGCAGCCGATGAAGGAATGAATCCGTTCCGCAGGAATTACCAAAAACATAACTTTCCACTCATACCGCAGGACATACGCGACTCTTCAAGCTGCAGCGGGTACTGATATTCGTACTATCCAAAGCAACATGGCGCACAAGAGCATCACTACCACTCAACGCTACATGAAAGTAGTCGACAGCAACAAGCGTGAGGCGACCACCAAAATCACATTGACAAGAAAGGGCTGACCTGACTGATTCATGCCTGTTTTATCGGTTAGAGTATGATTTTTCGTAGAAAATCCAACAATAGAACAGGAAATAATTTAGAAATGAGCGACTTGCATACTTTCCGCTAAAAGTGAGGTAATGACTTGGCAACGGTCATAAATTCTGCGATGTGCAGTGCATTTCTGTCAAACAACTCTTTCAGAAAACAAAGGTACAATAATTTTGATAATGTACAAAGCTATGGACTATTTATTTTACAAATAAAGATTACCACAAAATACTATATATTAGATTTTTAACGTATCTTTGCAGCTTGGTTACAATTCCCAATTCAGAGAGTTGTTTCTTTGAACGATGTCCAAATCAAATTTTCATGGCATAATAACTGGAAAGAGTTGAATTATGTATAATATACGAGAAATAAAAGAGGAAGATTTTGAAGCAGTGGCTCAATTTGAGATAGAAATTTCTAAAATCTCATTCGGGGAAAAAGCTATTACCGACCTTGAGTTTCACCGCAAGAAATTGGCCAAGGCAAAAGACCGCCGAGGAATGATTGTGATAGAAAATACGGAATCCGGTAAAATAGTGGGTTGGGTGTGGATAGAGAAAAAGCAAAACAGCCTGACAGGGGAGGCTTATGCCAACTTCAAGTCTATTTATGCGGATAAAAGCATTAGAGGAATGCAGATTGTTGACGACTTGTTTGAGAAAAGCATAGAATACGCAAGGGAGTGCAAGGTGACCTATGTTGTAGGCAAGGTTCATTCTGGAAATGTACCGATGCGCTCTTTGTATAAAAAGCATTGTTTCGAGCCAACTCATGTAACGATGGAAAGGAAATTGTTATGAGAACGCATGACACACAAAGTCTTGCCCTCTCGCATGGCGAACAATACAAGCATGGAAGAACAAGCCTGCGTGAGTTGTTAGGGAAATTGCCTTTTGTGGCAAACGGGTGTACCATGCTGTTATGTTCTGAAGGCAGAGCCATTATAGTTGCCAATACCCGGAAATACACATTCCGCAGAGGTGATTTGCTTGTGCTGTTTTCAGACACCTTGTTTGCGCCATTGTGTGTTTCTTCTTCGTTTGTGGCGGAATATATATCTGTTTCATTGGACTTGGTAGAGGAGGTTTTTTACAAAATGACATCTTCTGCATTTTGGGACGGGCTATATGAACACCCTGTCTGCCGACTTTCTGAAGCGCAATACATACTGGTAGATGGAGCATTCGGACAGATGGCTGTCCGCCGACTTTCTGAAGCGCAATACATACTGGTAGATGGAGCATTCGGACAGATGGCATGGGCAATGGAGAACGGTGACGAAGAAAGCCGGAAGAATATTCTGCGGAATTGCATTTACAATGTTTTCTTGGCTTTGGATATAGTGTTCAAATCAATGTTCCCAGACTTGGTTAAGTGTAGTCAGAAAGACCAGTCAAGGATGCTGTTCGGCAAGTTCATGTCACTGCTGACTAAAAATTTCCATGAAAAAAGGGATGTGAAATATTATGCGGACAGGCTCTGCATAACGACCGATTATCTTTATAAGGTAACCAACAAAATAGAACATCGGACGCCAAAAGAAATTATCGACCTGTTCATCGTGACGGAACTCAAAAGATATTTGGATAACACAGAGCAGTCCGTCAAGGATTTGGCACGCTTGTTCCACTTTGAAGAGGCATCGTACCTTAGCCGCTTTTTCCGCCGCATGACGGGCTGTTCCATATCCGAATATCGCAATAAGCTCAACCGCTCATAGGTTTCTGCTACCCCGCATCAAATCACTGTATTCAACTTTCGCACATCCGAGCCGTTCCTGCAAATAGTCGAAAGCAGTCCATGGGCGGACATTGGTGCCGCATGTGAACAAATCGACAGCGGCATAACCACACTCCGGCCACGTGTGTATGGTCAAATGGGATTCTTGGATGACCACGACACCACTCACGCCTACAGGCGCATATTTGTGGAAGTTCTCCTGCACAATGGTCGCCCCTGCATGTGTCGCCGCCTCGTGCATGAATGTTCGGATTTGTTCCACATCATCCAGCCTTTTCGGGTCGCAGTTGTAGAAGTCTGCAAGTATGTGATGTCCTAATGGAAGATATTGCTTGTTGGTCATATTACTTTTTTTATGCAACCTGTCGAAAGTTATGTTTCCACATACACTGCAACCTTGTTCTTTCAAATTCATGATAGTCTGATAATCAGATTCTTTCCCTACCATATAGACCTTGCCGCATTGCTGGCAGCGATAACGGTTTTGCCGCAGGTTGCGGTCTGCGGTATAGATGTCGCTTCGTCCTTGTTTTTCGAGAGGGAACAAGGCGCGTGTGCGCTCTGTCGTTTCCAAGACAAAGAGTTGTCCTTTGTTGCCCAAAAGTGATGCGCCCATGTATTCGTTGAATCGGGTAAACATATCTTTGATGGCCAGTCCGTGGAGCTGGAAACATTTCTGCAGGAAGTAAATCTCCATCGCAGACTTGTTCCCAAACGAGAAAAAGATTCTCAATCCGGGCTTTTCTTTCAATACACTGATGGCACGCGAAAGGAATAAGGAAGCTCCCTCCTGTGTATAAGGCGGGTCGGTAAACAAGCAGTCGAAACGCCCACACAAATGCGGAGGCAAAGGCATCCTCAAATCCACTTGCTCACAGCTTATAGGCAAGGCGAAGCGTCCCGACAACCGATTCAGGCATTCAATATAACGGCCGTCCATTTCAAGCACGTGGATGTGGGTCGGATATATGTTTTGGTCGGGATAAAGTTCTTTCAGGAGGAAGCCAATGGCGAGGCTGACAAAATCATCATCGCCCATGCACACGATTTGCCGACCTGTCAATGTGCCATTTGCCAAACAGAGCAAAGCCCTGCGGAATGCTGTCTGCACGGTACATTGGGCTTGGTCCAGCGTTACATCTGCCAAGGGACGTTTATCAAATGCAGAACGGTATTTCTCACTTAACATATCGGCATACGAAATCCGTGCCTTTTCGTTTGCCATCAGCTGGCGATACAGGCAGAGGTCAATATCCTTAAATCCAAGTACTTGCTCCACATATTCCTTTCCGTCAGGAGTAAGTGCTATGCCTCCGCTGCATTGCTCCAATGCCCCCAGCCTGACACCTTCGTTCTTTATGGCAGTCACGATAGGTATAGGCAAAAGCAATCTTTGAGACAGGGCTTTGTTGGAGAGGGGCGCACAACAATACAATTCTTGAAAATAAAGTTCAATAATCCGTCGGCTATCCTCGATTGAAACGGCTTATTATTGATTAATAGTTTGCAAAGATAGGGTGACTACATCAGATAACGGGTGGCAAAATCCTGCTGAGATATATACTTTTCAATACAACCATAAGGGGTGCTTCCAGAAGCAGACTTGTTTTCCCTACCATGTGCAAAACTATAATCCCATACCTTTATTCTTTCGTGGCGCAGTAATCTGTAATCATTCCTGACAGCTAAAGTTTTATGCCTTTACCTTTCGTCTGTGGTTGTATGGGGCGGCACATGCCCTGCCTTAACTTGTCAAACTGCTCTTTGAACCACTCGGCTATGGGTTGTCTGTTAATAGCAAGAACCAACCTTGCCTTGTCCGCCGGGTCTTTCACCACTTGGAAGCCTGCATTTTCGGTCTTGAACTTTCGTTTGTGTTCCTCCGAATAGAGTTCACCCTCATTGAATAGCGGTTTGCCACTGACGAGCGTTGCGGTCTGCCTCTCGTTAAATCCTATCAGGCGACAAAGACTTTCCATGCGCAAGATTTCTTTCGCCAACGGAAACAAAGTGTATAGTTTACCGATAAGTCGTTTCAATCCCGATACTTCTTCCTTGTGTTTCGCTTCCTTTTCCGTCATTTCCTTGTGGTGCTGCCGCTGCATTGCTGCGAGTTGATGGCGGTGTTCCTCCTGCTGCCGTTGCATCTGTTCTTGCAGCAGGGTGATACTTTCGTCACGTGCGGTAACTTCTTCCAGCAAGGAGCGATTCTCCGCTTCAAGTCCTTTCAGCTTTCCTCCGCCCCAAAAAGAACCGACCTTTGCCACAAGTGCGGCTTTCGCTTCAGTCTTGGCGGCTTCTAGCTTTTCCGACTTGATATCTTTCTTCACCTCGTCAAGTTTCTGTTCCCCCTGTTGCCGTTCCGCCTGCAGGTGACGCACGTCAGCTTCGAGTTCTCCCGCCTTCTTTTCCTCCTGTTGCCGTTCCGTCTGCAAGTGACGCACGTCAGCTTCGAGTTCTCCCGTCTGCCGCTTCAAATCACGGTAGTATTGGGCGGTAGTGGTATGCCGTGCCTCCGAACCACGGATGCCACGCTGCAAGCCGTATTTCGCCATTGCCTCCGCGTAGCTGTCGTGATAGGCTGACAGCTTCTCACGTGTCAGCACGTCATCGGCGCACAGACGAATGGCATCCGTTTTCTTACGGTAGGTGCGCTTGCCCTCCACCTGTTGTTTCTTCTTCGCTTTCCTGCGTTCACCCGTCACAATCGGCACAACCGTGGCGTGGATGTGCGGCGTATGCTCGTCCATGTGCAGGACTGCCGAAACGGTATTCTCCCGTCCGAACGTGCGGTGCAGCCATTGCAGGTTGTCGGCAAACCATTCTAATCTGCCCTCTTCCTGCACTTTCATCATGTCCTCATGCGTACCCGAAAGCACGATGCGGATTGCCCTCACTTGGTCGGGCGTTATCTTCCTCTTGATGCCTGCCGTGCGGATGCGGTGGTTGATTGCCTCGGTGCGGTTCGTCACGCCATCGGGGAAGTCCACCAGCTCACGGTTTAGGCAGGTGCGTGTAGGGTCGGCGTTCTTGGGGATGGTCTTGCGTTCGATGTGGTCGGACGCGCCCGTGTCCGCCGAGCCTTTCGCCTTGTTGAATTGGATGCTTATGTATCCCATGTTCGTCTTGTGTTTTTATAGGTTATACAAACTTGTTTGTCCATGCCCGTCCGCTGCGGTCGTGCCGCATGAAAACGGGGGTGTCCAGAGGGGTGTAACCCCGTTGGCTCATTGGGGCGTTTTTAGCATTAGCGCAGCGGTGCGTGAAGAAAACGCCCTAATAAGCTATGGCTTTTCCGTTCCTCAAAATCCGCTGCGCTGTCGGTGGCTGCCGGATGTCTTTCCTCTTTCGCCAGCTTGGGATGGCACGTCATGCCGCCATGTCGGTATGTCGCCATGTTTTCATGCCGTCATGTTGCCATGCCTGCTTGTCGGCATGATGGCATGTCGGCATACGTAATACCTGCTTGGGGCATCCTGTCGTTTCCCCACGGACTTGTTGACGGGTATGAAAGCGTTGAATATGACACATAACACATTGGTATATTGCTTGATACGCGCTCAACTTGTCCTCAACAAACGCATGATGCCCAACAAACGGCAACGAAAAGAAGAAGTGAGGGCAGAACCGGATGCTGCTGCGTTCCCTCTTCATCGTCCGTTGGGCGTTGTTGGCATTCTGTTGAGAGACAGAATATTACAGACTCTCTAACAGTCCTTTGGTCACGGTGTAATACCTGCCCACTCCCTTGCGTGGTTGGTAGCGTCCCTCGCCGCCATACACGTAGGTGGTATAGGTAAGCCCGTTGGGTGCAGGGGACAGTTTCCAACACTCCTGCACCACTTTCCGCACCTGCGGCTTCTCCGCCTTGACCTGCGAACACAACAACAGGGGGATGATGTCATGCAGGCAGAATGACACCGTTTCCACCTCCATCTTCGCCATGATGTCAAGCAGCAAGTCTGCCATCTCTATTTCAAGGCGGTTGCGGTTGCTGCGGATTATCTTCCGCAAGGCTTCCGTTTCTATTTGCTTCGGTGAGAACCACATCCGGCTTTCTTTTTTCGTTGCCATTGTCCTGTGCTGCAAATGGTACAGGAAAGCCGGGATTTCTTTCGTCAGCTTTTGCAGGAAGTCGGTGTCGTCACACTGTAACCGCCCTATCTTATGCACCAAATAGCGTGTCTCGCCTGCGTCTATGATGACGGGCAGGTGCTCGTTGTTGGAACTCGTTGTTGGAACACAACACGAACTTGGCGAAGAAGCCGATTTCGTTACGGTCTTTGCCCTTGGCTTCCACCTTATATGACAATGTGGTGCTGAGGTTCTTCAACCGCTCACTATCCTCCCTGCGGTTAAGCAGCACCTCGTCCACCATGATGAGCAGTTTCCCTGCCCAATCGGAATTGAACTGGCTGCGGAAGTCCTCGTTGGTATTGAACGTCACATTGTCTTGGAAGATGGCTTTCAGGAAGTTCAGGAACGTACTTTTGCCCGTGTTACGTTCTTCGGACACCAACAATAGGATAGGCAGTTTTTGAACAGGTTGCAGGTAAAGCAGTTGCAGGTAGTCCATGCCCAACTCGTATTGCTCTCCGAAGATGTGTTCCACCAGCGAGCGGATGCAGGGGAAATCCCCCTGCGTGGGTCGGTGCCCTATCGGTTCGTAAAGGTTGAGGAACTTCCCGACTACGGGCTTGTAGTCCACATGGTCGGGTACGGTACAGAAACCGTCATACTTCGGCACGGTCGCCATGCGGTCTTTGCCGTGTTCCGGTCGCCAGGTCTCGGCGGTCCATGCAGGGCGGTTCTTCACACGGCCCCCGTGTCCTGTCGCAAGGTCTCGGAGTTCCATGCGATGCGTTTCTTCACACAGCCCCCGTCAATCAGTGGCTGGTCAACAATCTTGTAGAGGGTTGTCCCCACGCGGATGAATTCGTCTTGTTCTGCCATAGGCTTTGCTTGGTTTTGTGCTGCCGACAACAGTGTCGGCAACGGGTTAAACAATCGGGTGCAAAGTTATGATGCAACGCATAAAACATTGATACGCAAAACGAAGCGGAACGGCGCAATCGTAACAAGCTGACAAGAAAATGCAGAAAATCGCATAAGGGAAACGGGCAGGAAAGCAAAAAATGGAAAGCCCGAAGAAGCATTCCCTCGAGCTTCTTCGGGCGGTTAGCGTAGGTACGTACCCACGCTCTAACACTCGCACATCGGTCTGTCAATTGACACCCACAGGACTTGTCTTTCTTTTCGCCCGTACAACCTTTCCAACAGGGCTTTGCGTACTCTTGCCGCGCATGGGGTATTGATGCGGAAAGCGAGTGCCACGACCATAGGCAGGGCGTACACGTCCGTGCCGTACCCGTCGGGCAAACGGATATACCGTTCTGCTTCATGTTGTTTCAACGCTCCACTCTTATATACGGCTCGGATGGCGGCACGGAGTGTCGGGGCGGTTGTACCAAACAACTCCACCAAATCCATTTCGCTCATCCATATATTGGCGGTGTCGGACGGTACGACAACCCTGCCACACTCGTCCATTGTAATGGTTTCACGTTCCATAGTTATTGCTTTATAATGAGAAACGTCCGCTCACCTTGCTTTCAAAGGCGGAAATGTCGCTGTCAAGTTTCGTGTTTGTCACCTTTGCGTAAATCTGAGTGGTCTTGATGTCCGTGTGTCCGATAATCTTACTCACGCTCTCTATCGGCATACCGTAGTTCAATGCCATGACTGCGAACGAATGCCTGCTGACATGGAACGACACCCGTTTGCTGATGCCGCATTTCTCCGCCACGCTCTTGAGATGGCGGTTTACCATGTTCAAGGCACCCGTGTTGAACAGTCTGACGTCCATTCTAAAAGGTTCG
>ENA-ORKW01000152-ORKW01000152.1-human-gut-metagenome-genome-assembly--contig:-NODE-152-length-32516-cov-3.81258_pt1 | contig 32516 bp, 18 predicted proteins | sample MGYA00243062_ERZ508813 | MGnify/ENA primary metagenome ERZ508813 (study PRJEB26277, sample SAMN04329846) | human gut metagenome | biome: human-associated habitat | host: Homo sapiens | place: USA...
AAAGAAATAAAGCATTTTACGGCTTTTTTTTCTGTAGAAGGAGATAATATAAATCCGGATAATGATATAAAGCAGCTCATAGCAGAGCAGATCGGTGCTGAATGTGAGGAAACCTGGCTTGTTGGACAGGATAAGGACGATGCAATAAATTCTCTCATAGCAACCGGGGAATATCCGGATTTTGTATTGGGTGAGACTGCGCTGTATGAGGCAGATGCACTCATTCCAATAGATGAATACTGGGATGATTATCCGAACATAAAAGAATATCTCAGTGATGAACAATGGGAAAAGTTAAGACAGCCGGATGGACACATATATTGGATTCCACCGTTTGGAATATCACATGGGGATGATGTGGAGATGCTGCATAATGGTGAAGCCTTCTGGATTCAGACAAGAGTATTAAAATGGGCTGGATATCCAAAGATTACAACGATAGAGCAGTACTTTGACCTGATAGAAAGCTATGTACAGGCAAATCCAACAATGCCGGATGGAACAGAAAATATACCATTTACGATGCTTTGTGATGACTGGCGGTATTTTTGCCTTGAAAACGTGCCGCAGTTTCTGGACGGATTTCCAAACGATGGAAGCTGTATGGTAGACACGGAAACCAAAAAAGTGATGGATTACAATGTGACCGACACAGCCAAAAGATATTTCGGAAAGCTTAACGAAGAGTTCCATAAGGGAATAATGGATCCCGGGGCGTTTAATGCCACCTATGATCAATATCTGGATAAGCTGTCAACAGGAGCTGTGCTTGGGATGGTCGACCAGTGGTGGCAGTTTTATTATGCAATAGATCCTGTATTCAAAAAACAGAATCTGGCACAGCTTGGGTGTGATTATGTTCCTCTTCCTGTCACGATTGATGATGGTATTCACAACAGATGGCATACAAACAGGATGGCAGAAATAGATTATTCTTCAGGAGTGTCAATTACCACCTCCTGTAAAGATATCGAAGGTGCGATGAAGTTTGTCAGTGATCTTCTGGAATCTGATATCATAAGAGAAAGGTTCTGGGGAGAGGAGGGCAAGGACTATTCAGTCGATGAAAACGGTTTGTTTTACCTTACCAATGAGCAGGCAGAGAAAAAAAGTGACAGCTCATATCAGACAGCGCATATGTGTTCGTACTCATACTTTCCAAGAGTGGAGGGAATGCTTGATGATGGTATAAATGCGTTTTCAATGGAGTTTCAGCCGGAAGAATTCTATAAAAATCAGCCTGCAGATATTCAGGAATGTTTTGATGCATACGGAGTGGAAAATTATGTGGAACTGCTCGGTAAAAACGATGCTCCAGGTTCATGGTATCCGATGTACTCATATTCAGATTCAATTCCTTCGACCTCTGAATGTGGGAAAGTAAAGAATAATATTGTGGCAGTAAAGAAAATATGGCTGCCGCAGGTTATCATGGCAGATGATTTTGATGCTGCCTGGAATCAGTATATGGATGAGTACAATGCCTGTAATCCACAGATATATTTTGATTATTTACAGCAAAAGGTAAATGAAAATTAGCAATATTTGAATACTGTTTGGCAATTTATTAATAGAATAACGAGCCCTTGTTCGTTTACACTTGTATATATCAATAAACGAATGGGGGGATTATTTTGGATGATTTAAAAAACGGTGCTTTGTATATAGGCACGATACCATCATCAATGGACAATAACAGATGCTCGGTCACACTTGAGGATGATGGAAGCGTTACCTTTTATATCTATGCGCCAAATGCCAATAAAGTAGAAGTAGCCGGAATGGGAGGCTATTTCAGCTCAGAACGCATACAGTTAAAGCCTGATATGCAGGGTGGATTTTCGGCAAACATTAAAGATTTCCACTGGGCAATGCATTATTATTTCTGGTATGTAGATGATGTCTGCATAACAAATCCTCATGCGGCTATATCATATGGCTGTTTTGCTGCAATAAACACATTTGAAGTGCCAAAAGAGGGCGAGGATTTCTATTTTGTCAGGGATGTGCCGCATGGAACGGTAAGTCTGTGCAAATATACCTCACAGGTAAACGGTCACATAAAGGAGAGCTATGTGTATACTCCCCCTGGATATGAGAGCGGAGATGGAAGGTATCCTGTATTGTATTTACAGCATGGTGTCGGGGAGAATGAGACCGGATGGGTATGGCAGGGTAAGATGAATTTCATCATGGACAATCTGATAGCAGACAAAAAATGTGTGCCGATGATCATAGTTGCAAGCAGTGGCTACTCATTTAAGGATAACGAATACCCTGTATTTTTTCCGGGAGATTTTGACAGTGAGCTTGTAAATAGCATAATCCCTTATATAGAGGAAAATTTTAAGGTCAAAAAAGGAAGAAACAACCGTGCTGTGGCAGGACTTTCACTTGGTTCAGCACAGGCTACGGATATAGCGGCAAGACACCCAGAACTTTTTTCAGCAGTTGGGGTATTTTCAGGTGTTGCAATACATCTCATGAAAAAAATCATTGACAGCCCATATCGGTTTGAAGCTGTCTTTATGTCGGCAGGAGATGAAGAAAAAGAGATACTGCTTGGAATCAATGAGATGGTAAAGGAATTTTCACGGCAGGGGAAAGACAGTACACCAAAAGTATATGAGGGCTATCATGAATGGCATGTATGGAGAAAGAGCTTTAAGGATTTCGCACAGATGCTTTTTACATGGGATGACGCAGAACTTGATGATATTAATAAAGCTGTCCCGGTCAGATCAAAGAATATTGATTTTAGCACACCGGTACAGGCGGATGAGAGCATGGTATTTTTTGATCCGGTGTACAGGCAGATACAGTTCGAAAATGACGAGGATGGAAAACCGGCTGGCAAATATCCGGATGTCATACATGGTATCCGTGTGACGGAGGATAACAGCATTGAAGTAAATCTTTTTGCACCTGATGCAAAAAGCGTGAGCGTAGTTCTTGAAAATGGCACGGAGGAGCTTCTTTACAGATCAAAGAAAAATGATGGTTACTGGGAAAAAACAATAGGCAATCCGGCAGAGGGATTTAACTATGTGACATTTATGGTAAATGGAACACCTGTAGTAAACCCTGCGGCACCTGTCGGGTTCGGATATAACAGGGCTGTAAACTTTGCTGAGGTACCTGAGAGGAGCTTTAGCTGGCATGAGCTTAAGGAAACAGATCATGGTCAGATACATATCCATTATTCGTGTGATGGAGACGGACAGGTCAGTATGAATTATGTTTATACACCAGCCGGTTATGGAGAGGATAACTGTGACATCGGCAGAGTATGTGTGCTTGAGTGTGCTGCGGACGAAAGAAATTTTTGCTGGATACATCAGGGAAAGATAGCAAATATCATGGATAATCTGTCTGGCGAAGGCAGGATAAAAGGAGTTATGATAATAATGGCAGACAGCACGATATCTGATGATATCATCGGGAACATAACAGCCATATACGGAATTAAGGACAGTGAACAGATAGAATGGTTCAAAAAAGGAGATAATGAATCCTGGACATCATGCAGACACAGATTTGTAAATTTAATGTGCGGGATACAGTAAAACAGCGACAAAAAGGAGAGAAAAATGGCAGGAGCATATAAGACAGGCAAATACAGAAATATATTCAAAGAGTATGGGTATCCGGAAGAAGAAATTCAAAAAAGAGTAGAGGATACTTTTAACACGATATTCTATGGGAATGATGATGAACGTTTTTATCATGAAGCCGGTGATGATATGGGATATATGGAGGATACCGGCAATCATGATGTGAGAACCGAGGGAATGTCATATGGCATGATGGTATGTGTACAGCTGGACAAAAAAGCAGAGTTTGACAGACTGTGGAAATGGGTGCGCACATATATGTATATAGAAGATGGTCCGGCAAAAAATTATTTTGCGTGGTCATGTCAGACAAACGGAAAGCGAAATGCCGATGGACCGGCACCTGATGGTGAAGAGTATTTTGCAATGGCATTATTTTTCGCCTCTAAAAGATGGGGAGATGGCGATGGTATATTCTGCTATAGCAAAGAGGCACAAAATATCTTAAGGGAGTGTGTACACAAGGGTGAGCCGGGACACAGCGGAGAGCCAATGTGGGAGCCTTCCAACAAGCTGATAAAGTTTGTCACAAATATGGATTTCAGTGATCCTTCATACCATCTGCCGCATTTTTATGAACTTTTTGCCCAAAGGGCTTATGAGGAGGACCGAGACTTCTGGAAAGAAGCAGCAGCTGCCAGCAGAGCATATCTGCACAGTGCATGCCATGAAAAGACAGGACTTAGCGCAGAATATGCAGATTATGACGGAAAGCCTCATACGGGGCATCAGGAAATATTTGGAAGACATGACTGGTATTACAGTGATGCATACCGCACGATCGCCAATATAGCGATGGATCATCTGTGGTTTGATGCAGATCCGTGGCAGATTAAAACGGCAGAAAGGCTTCAGAAGTTTTATTGTGAGGAGCAGAAGGACAATTGGGATGGTGTATTTCTTATAGATGGTACACCGCTTGATGAGAAGGCACTTCATCCGGTAGCGATCATTGCTGTTAATGCAGAAGCTTCACTCGCAGCAGATGGAAAATATGCAAAGCAATGTGTTGAAAAGTTCTGGAACACTCCGCTTAGGACAGGTGACAGGAGATACTATGACAATTTCCTTTACATGTTTGCAATGTTAGCACTTTCAGGAAATTACAGGATTTATTGATTTTAATATACAAGAACTTTAAGCTGGAATGATGAAGCAGTCATAAACTATAAAAGACAGGACAAATATCTATAATTTCTCCCGGTGCAAAACACTGGGAGTTTTTGTATCATATAATCATTATAGCTGATAAAATCGACACAACAAGGAGGCAGAAAGATGGCAGGGCCAAAAGCACCAAAGGATCCGGAAAGAAAAAGACCGTATTTCTACATCATGAAGGATAAGGATATATATGGCTCAGTACAGGAAGATGGAAGCATTATACATTTTATATATGAAAGCGACGGAAGACTGATAAACAGTGCACAGATAGCCGGAAATATAGAAGATAAAGAGGAACTGGGGCTGTTAGAGACAGTGGAAGGTTTTGGCAGGCTTGTACACAGCATAGGTGTATCTGTGGAAACAGATAATCAAAACGAACAGATCGAATTTGTGTTTCAGATGTACGGAAAGCAGGACCTGTACGGAGGCGGTACTAATCTTAAGGTAAAGCTGACAGGCGATGGAATGGAGAGAAAGATATACCTGTCAGATTATAAGTGGACACCGGATGATGATATACCGGGACAGATAAAGTTCATATTTAATACACCGGATATCATGGGAAAAGCGAGTGTCAGACTGTATCTGAATGACGGCTATGAGGCTCCGGCAGATATTGAGGAAACAGAGGTGGATATGAACTCTGATGAATACTGCAGGATGATAAGCCATTCGCTTATGAATATGGGAAATGCATACCGCATAAGAAAAGCCATCGAAAAGACAAGAGCCGGAAAAGAGGTAACACTTGCATACATCGGTGGATCTATCACACAGGGAGCAGGTGCGACACCTATAAATACAGAGTGCTACGCATACAAATCCTATCAGCTTTTCCAGAAGCGGTTTTCCGCAAAGAATAATGTGAAATTCATAAAAGCCGGTGTGGGTGGCACACCATCGGAGCTGGGAATGATCAGATTTGACAGGGATGTACTAAGAGACAGACAGCAGCCTGATATAGTAGTTATTGAGTTTGCTGTAAATGATGAGGGGGATGAGACAAAGGGTGACTGCTATGAAAGCCTTGTACGTAAAGTACTTAATCTGCCATGGAAACCGGCAGTCATATTGCTTTTTTCCGTATTTGCAAATGACTGGAACATTCAAGACCGCCTAAGCCCGGTTGGAAAGCTCTATGATCTGCCTATGGTAAGCGTACTGGATGCGGTTTCCCCTCAGTTTGCATTAAAAAATGACGAGGGAAGGGTAATAACCAAAAATCAGTTTTTCTATGATATGTTTCATCCGGGCAATGCAGGCCATTCCGTCATGGCAGACTGCATAGAGTATCTTTTTGAAAAAATAGATCAGGCAGGGCATGCAAGTTTGGATGCATTTGAACTGGGACTGACAGAGGAAAAAATATTGCAGGAAAAACTAAATCTTGCACCGGTAATAGGAAACAGCTTTGAAAATATAAGACTGCTCGACAAAAAGGATATATATGCAAAGGCATATATTGACGAGGGTGGCTTCGAATCGACAGATACACAGCTGCAAAGCGTTGAGATGGATGATCAGCTTTCGCTGACTCCGGAATTTCCGTATAACTGGATGTATGATGGCACAAAAAATACATTAAACAGGGCAAAAGCGTATTTCGAGCTTGAGATGGAGTGCAGGGCACTTCTCCTTGTATTTAAGGATTCGGGAGAGGTAAACGTGGGAAAGGCAAAGGTATATGTGGATGGAGAATATCATTTTACGGCTGATCCACATATCAATAACTGGCAGCACTGCAATGCGGTAATAATATTTAACAATAAGACCAGTGAAAATCATGTTGTAAGAATTGAAATTGCAGAGGAAGACAGAGACAAGCAGTTTACGATACTGGGCTTTGGATATGTATTATAGAGAATGAGAGGTAAGAGACATGGTAACAGCAAAAAATCCAATACTTTCAGGTTTTTATCCTGATCCATCAATATGTAGAGTCGGAGAAGACTATTATCTGGTGACATCAAGCTTTGTGTATGCACCGGGTGTTCCTATATTTCATAGCCGGGATCTGGCTCATTGGGAGCAGATTGGCAATATACTTGACAGACCATCGCAGCTATGCGTGGAAAATGAAGAAATATCGAGAGGTATTTTTGCACCGACCATAAGATATCATGAAGGAACTTTTTATATGATAACGACCAATGTATCGCATGGCGGCAATTTTATAGTGACAGCGCAGGATCCGGCAGGACCGTGGTCTGATCCGTATTATTTGGGAGAAGAAGCAGTAGGAATAGACCCAAGCCTTTTCTTCGATGATGACGGCAGATGTTATTACTGTGGCACACGCCCAAACCCTGAAGGAGTACGCTACAATGGAGACTGGGAGATATGGATACAGGAGCTTGATCTTGGAACCATGAAGCTTAAGGGCAGGAGCATGGCCATATGGAAAGGCGCTGTAAAGGGCTGCATATGGCCGGAAGGACCACACATCTACAAGATAAACGGATATTATTATCTGATGCATGCAGAGGGCGGCACCGGACCGGAGCACAGTATAACGATAGCAAGAAGCACGGAGCTTTTTAAATGGTTTGAAGGATGTCCGAGAAATCCGATATTTACACACAGAAATCTGGGGATGGATTATCCGGTCATCTATGCAGGACATGGTGATCTGGTGGATGATATAAACGGAAACTGGTATGTGGTCATGCTTGCGTCAAGACCATGCAAAAAGCACAGCAGCATGGGCAGGGAAACCTTTATTGCAAAAACAATATGGGAAAACGAATGGCCGGTAATAGCACCCGGGATAGGACACCTTGAGGATACGGTAGATATACCGCTTGAAGAGTGCAGATTTATAGATGAGATATCAGAAAATGATTTTATAACTTTCTGCGAAGCCAAGCCTGATAAGAGGCTGGTTGGAATAGGAAAACGCAACGAGTCTTTTTACTCCCTTAAGGAAAATCCGGGAGTACTGAGACTGTACACAAACAAAGAGCAGATCACTGATCTTGGCACAAGCGCATTTCTTGGACTAAGACAGAAGGGCTATGAGTTTACGGTAAAGACAGCAGTGCGTTTTATCCCACAGTCGGATAATGAGACGGCAGGACTTGTACTTTTCCAGAACAATGAGAATCATCTTCGCGCTGAGATAACAATGGAAGCCGGGAGGCTGGTATTTGTGGTGACTACACATATTAAGGGAACTGACAAAAAGATAGCAGTGGCAGATATTATGGAGTACAGCATTACAGAAAAAAATCCACTGTGGAATATATGTATGATCTGTAAGGAACAGGAAGCATCTATATGGATAGGTACGGCCGAAAAGAGCGTAAAAGTCGCAGAAAAAATAAGTCTGCTGCCATATACCACAGAAGAAGCAGGTGGCTTTGTGGGCTGTACGGTCGGTATGTATGCATCCTCAAATGGCAGCAATAGTGATAACTATGCAGACTTTTCATACATAATGATCACCCAGTAAACATTTTGCGGAATTCAGTCGGGGTGCAGCCCTTTTCAGATTTGAACACCCTTATGAAAGAGGATGGATTTGCAAAGCCTGACTGCATTGCAGTCTCGGTGACCGATATATTGGGATCAGCAAGAAGGGTCAGGGCAAACTCTATTCTTTTCTGATTTAAGTATTTGTAAAAGGTATTATTGGTAAACTGCTTAAATAGCCGGGTAAAGTGATATTTACTGAATCCGGCTATTTTTGCGATTTCATCAAGTGTTATGTCCTCAGTGCAATGTGTATCGATATACTCACAGATAGACAGAAAACGCTCCAGATATTCCTGCTGCTTGTGTCTGCCGACATTAAAATGACAACTGCTGGCAGTATGATGTCTTCCAATAAGGACAAGTACTTCAAGCATTTTGGAGTAGATCACGGCTTCTGATAGAAATGAGTCGGTTTGGTATTCATCTGCTATATCAAGCAGCAGTTTACGGATATTGCTGTGGATATCACCGGAAGTTTCTGAGGTTAGAGTTATAGCAGGTGCTATAAGGGTAAGTATGGAATTTAATTCCTTTATTTTTGAGACAGCAGACCACTCAATCTGCAGGATAAGCCTTTTTCCGGTGTCAGGTGCGATAAGCCTGTGTTTTACACCGGAAGCTATAAAGATAATATCACTCTCATTAAGATGTACCAAATCATCCCCAATCTGCGTTGTATAGCCGCCTTCAAGCGGCATGATGATCTCCATGGGAGTATGCCAGTGAATGGGATAATCTTCTGTTTCCGCATTTATAAAAAGCTTTACATTGCTGTTTTCTTTATATTTTACTGTCTCATGTATTCCATTCAGATTTTCGATCATATATACTTGTCTCCATACGGCTGATATTTATGCGCATTTGCGTGAATATAGTTATTATAGCACAAATAGCAATTTTTGAACATTGTGGGGCAACAATTAGAAAGAAAATACTGCATGAATCTGGTAAAATCATTATATAAATTAAAGGAGAAGTCACTATGAGTAAAAAAACTATGGAATATGCAAAAAAACTTGTATCGCAGATGACAATAGATGAGAAGATAAGTCAGATGCTGTATGAGACACCGGCCATAGAAGGACTGAGGATACCGGAATACAACTGGTGGAATGAGGCTCTTCATGGAGTAGCAAGAGCCGGTGTTGCTACAGTATTTCCTCAGGCGATAGGTCTTGCGGCAGCTTTTGATACTGACCTGATAGAAAAGATAGGAGATGTTGTATCAACGGAGGGTCGTGGAAAGTTCAATGAATTTTCAAAAAAGGGTGATCACGGAATATACAAGGGACTTACCTTCTGGGCACCTAATGTAAATATATTCAGAGATCCAAGATGGGGCAGGGGACATGAGACATACGGGGAAGATCCGTACCTGACAGGTAAGCTTGGCTGCGCATATATAAGGGGATTACAGGGAGATGATCCGGATCACTTAAAATCGGCAGCCTGTGCAAAGCATTTTGCGGTACACAGCGGTCCGGAAGCCATAAGACATGAGTTTGATGCGAAAGCATCAAAGCATGATATGTATGATACATATTTGTATGCCTTCAAGCGATGTGTAAAGGATGCAAAGGTTGAGGCTGTCATGGGGGCTTACAACAGGGTAAATGGAGAACCTGCCTGCGGAAGCAGGACACTGCTTAAGGATATACTGCGTGACGAGTTTGGATTTGAAGGTCATGTGGTGTCAGACTGCTGGGCAATACTTGATTTCCACGAACACCATCATGTGACGGATACAGTTGAGGAATCGGCTGCTATGGCTGTAAACAACGGCTGTGACTTGAACTGTGGAAGTGCATTTTTACATCTTAAGGATGCTTATGACAAGGGACTGGTTTCAGACGAGGCAATCACGGCAGCAGTAGAAAGGCTGATGGAGGTGCGTATCCGTCTGGGCATGATGAAGGATTATCCATCGCCATATGAGGACATATCGTATGAGGTTGTAGAATGTAAGGAGCATGTGGAGCTTTCTGTGGAGGCTGCCAGAAGAAGTCTTGTACTTTTAAAGAATAAGGACAATTTCCTGCCTCTCGACAGAAAAAATGTTAAAACTATTGCGGTCATCGGACCAAATGCCAACTCCAGGGATGCGCTTATAGGAAATTATTATGGTACCTCATCAAGATATATCACTCCACTTGAGGGATTGCAGCAATATCTTGGAGAGGATACAAGAGTGCTTTATGCAGAGGGCTGCCATCTGTACAAGGACAAAGTACAGGGACTTGCAGAGGAAAAGGACAGATTTAAGGAAGCCCTCATCATGGCAGAACAGTCAGATGTGGTCGTAATGTGTCTTGGACTTGATGCAACTATAGAAGGTGAAGAGGGTGATGCCGGAAATGAATATGCAAGCGGTGACAAGCTGGGGCTTATGCTTCCGGGACTTCAGGAGGAACTTTTAGAGGCTGTTGCAGCAGTAGGAAAGCCGGTAATACTTGTGCTGTCAGCAGGAAGTGCGATAGATCTTTCCTGGGCAGAAGAGCATGTGGATGCCATTATAGACAGCTGGTATCCGGGAGCCAGAGGCGGAAAGGCTGTTGCGGAAGCTATATTCGGAGAGTATAGTCCGAGTGGAAAACTGCCGGTTACATTTTATCAGGGCACCGAAAATCTCCCGGAGTTTACGGATTATTCAATGGCTCACAGGACATACCGCTATACAAATGAGAATGTGTTATATCCATTTGGATATGGACTGCATTATGGTGAGACAAACTATGATGGACTGTCAGTGGATAAAGCAGAAAGTGATGTAAACGAACCTGTTGAGGTGTTTGTAAATGTGACAAATGACAGCAGATATACTGTAAATGAGATAGTCCAGCTCTATATCAGGCACGTTGATGCTGCAGAGTATGAGCCGGGATATCAGCTGAAGGGGATTGAGGTTGTAAAGCTTGAGCCATATGAGACTAAAAAGGTAAAGCTGACTCTTTCGCCAAGGGACTTTGCTGTGATAGAAGAGGATGGAAGCTGTGTAGCTGTGCCGGGAATTTATGAGATATCCGCAGGAGGACAGCAGCCTGATGACAGAAGCACAAAGCTCACAGGCAAGCGGACAGAGCGCATTGATATCACAAGATGTGGAGAGAAAACAGGGGTAGATTATTAATAATAAATATGTTATTCTATAATTGATTTCAGAGGAATTGTTTATGAGAAGACCAATATGGAATGCCATTGAGAGAAAGCTTGATGATTATTCACTCAGAAAAAAATTCTACATATTTTATGTACTGTGTGTCATGCTGCCGCTCATAGTGACTGATGCAGTGGTGCTTTCCATCGTAAATAATGCTGAAAAAGAAAGCAGCAGACATGAAATGTCGAGCATAGCAAGTGCTGTGGGATATAATCTGAGCAGCATGGTCAATAACGCAGGAGAGGCAGCTAAGAGTATCTACACCAGCAAGCGCATAGACGATTTTATATCAAAGGAATACACAAGCTCTGCTGAGTATTTATCAGAGTATCAGAGCTTCTTTCAGGATACACTTTTTGAAAACACACTTGGAATGAGCAATATAGTATTTTTCCTGTATGCTGACAATCCTACAATAGTAAATGGCGGAAAAGTAAATGATATGTCTGCTGTAAGAAATACGGATTCTTACAGACTTCTGGAGCAGAAAGAAAGCGGAGGACTCTTTTTTGTATATGAAAAAGGCGGAGCCGGATTGTCAGATGAAAGACGTATGATTTATATGCAAAAGCTGGATTTTTACTCATCTGATATCGAAAAGGTACTCAAGATAGAGTTTAATTATGGCAGTATGATGCGTACTCTTAAGAATATGAATTATGATAATGAAGTGCTTATCTGCCATGGAGATGACATAGTGCTGTCAAATGGGGCCTACAGTGGAGTCAACAAACCATTTAAGACATTGGAGGCGATTGGGAAAATAAGCGACTCCGTATACAGGCAGAAGATCTCTTTGTATGGCTGTGATCTTGATATATATGTGTTTAAGACACGCAGTAATATATGGAGCATGCTTATGCACAATGCACCGATCATTGTTTTTCTGCTGCTTATAAATGTATTCTTTCCACTTTGTCTGTTCAGTATCTTTAACCATTCCTTTACGAGCAGGATATTAAAGCTTTCAAAGGTATTTAAGTCAGTTGACAGCGAAAAGCTTGTATCTATGACTGACAGGGAGAGCAAAGATGAGATCGGCAGCATGATAAAAAATTACAACAGGATGGTAAGCCGCACAAATGACTTGATTCAGACTGTATATAAGAATAAGATAAAAGAACAGGAGATGCTTGTAAGTCAGAAAAATGCAGAGCTTCTTGCACTGCACAGCCAGATAAATCCGCACTTTCTGTTTAATGCGCTTGAGAGCATACGAATGCACAGCCTGCTGAAAAGGGAAAATGAGACGGCTGATATGGTTGAAAAACTCGCAATCATGCAAAGACAGTATGTGGAGTGGGGAAATGATGCTGTAACCGTTGCAAAGGAATGTGAATTTGTAAAAGCCTATCTGGCATTGCAGAAATACCGGTTTGGCGAGCGACTGAACTATAACATAGATATAGAAGCAGACTGCATGGAATGTCAGGTGCCAAAACTTACGCTTGTAACCTTTGTTGAAAATGCCTGTGTGCATGGCATAGAAAGTAAAGCTGCTCCGGGCTGGATATTTGTGCGTATATTCAAAAAAGCCGGGTTCATGCATATAGAGGTTGAGGATACAGGTAGCGGAATTGATCCGGATGCTCTTGAAAAAATGAAAAGTAACATGAAAAATGCAGATATCGATATGTTAAAGACCGGTGGCAGAGTGGGTGTGATAAATGCCTGCCTGCGTATCAAAATGGTAACGGAATCTAAAGCAGTATTTGATGTGGACAGTGAGGAAGGCTGCGGTACGACTGTGATGATAAAAATACCGGAAACATATTTATAGGGAGATTTAAAATGCTTAAAGTATTATTGGTGGATGATGAGCCTTTCATAATACAGGGGCTTAAGGTGCTCATTGATTGGGAAAATGAAGAATTTGAGATAGCAGGAACGGCTTCAAATGGAAAGGAAGCCCTGCAGTTTCTGGAAAATGAGAATGTGGATCTGGTCATAGCCGATATAAGGATGCCGGAGATGACAGGACTTGAGCTGCTTGAGACTTTGAGAAAAGATAAAAAATCAGATGTGTATTTTGTGATATTAAGCGGTTATGCAGATTTTAGCTATGCGCAGCAGGCCCTGCAGAATGACTGTACGGATTACATACTAAAGCCGGTGGACAAGGAGATGCTGCTTAAGGTACTAAGCAAGGTTCTTGTGCTCAAAAACGAGAAAAACCAGATCAACGAGGATAACAAAAAGATGAAACAGGCATACCTTGCAAGACACCTGATATCTCTGATACAGGGCAAATATGATGAAGTAAACCTGAACTATGTAAAAGAAAATATGAGGTGTGAGGGTGGAGCAAGGTATGTTGAGATACAGATGGAGCAGCTTCCGGTGGGTGATGAGATACTCGATAGTGATATGAGAAGCTTACAGCGCAAGATGTACGAAAGCTGTGTTGCTTTTCTGGGGGCTGATTCGGCACATTGTGTATTTGATGTATCGGTAAATGAAAAAGTGTATGACATAGGCTTTATATTCTCAGATTATATGGCAGAGGAAGCCGCAAAAAACGAGAGAAAATATCTGGAGGATCTGAGAAGGTATATATGTGATAATACACAAAAGAATATAGTTATGCTGGTCGGAAGAAAAGTATCAGATATATCAAAGATAGCCAGATCATACGGCAATGCATGTATGCTCAGGTCGTTTCAGGGCTTTCGCATAGTAAAGAGCATATATTACTATGAGGATGAAGTAAAGATATCGGCAGATGGAATAGTGCTTTGTAAAGATAGTCTGGATAAGCTGCTTAGGACAGTGGAACAGAACAACCATGTTGAGATAAGAAATGCAGTTGCCACATTTTATGATGAGATGTCCAGCATGGGTATGAATGGGGAAAGCATGAACTTAAATATTAATTATCTGTTGTTTCAGTTTATACACCTGGCAAGTGAGCAGGATGATAATGTAAATCAGCAGGAGATTTTGCGACTCATAAGTGAGAGCAGCTTTAAGACCGGTATTGAGAGGGGAAGCCGTGCACATATGACAAGATTTTGCTGTGAGTATGGTGATTATCTGTCACAGCTTAGAAAAAATATGTCAAGAGGTGTGATCGGCATGGTAGAAAAGGAAGTAAGAGACAATTATGCCACGAACATCACGCTTAAGAGCCTGAGTGAGAAGTATTATGTAAACAGTGCATACTTAGGGCAGCTTTTCAGAAAAAAATACGGACAGTCCTTTAAGGATTATCTGAACAATTACAGGATGGAACGGGCGGCAGAGCTTCTGCTTAGGACTGATAAGAAGATAATACAGATAGCAGAGGAAGTCGGATATCATGATATGGATTATTTTGTGAACAGGTTTATACAGGTAAAAGGCTGTACACCGGCGCGTTTCAGACGCCAGATGCAAAGTGGAGAATAATATATATTACTGCAAAACAGGGTAAATTATAGTTTTTTCTAGAAACTATAGTTTACCCTGTTTTTGACTATAGTTACTCCGATTGTTTGAAAACTTAAAAAGTATAAAATTAAGTTATCAAAAGGGAGGACATTACAATATGAGAAGAAAAAAAATTGTAAGCATGCTGCTTGTGGCTACTATGGCAGCAACAATGTTTGCCGGATGTGGTAATGATAGTGGCAAAAAAGGTAGCTCCGGAGGTGCGAAAGAGTTTGATGCATTCTTTGCTGTACCGGGATCTGAAATCAATGATGATAATGAAATCCAGAAGATCATCGAGGAAAAGACAGGTGTAAGGGTAAATGAAACCTGGCTTACCGGACAGACAGCAGATGAGGCAATCGGAACAATGATCGCAGGTGGCGAGTATCCTGATTTCATTGAAGGTGCAAGCGGACAGATGCAGTTATATGATGCAGGCGCACTTGTTCCACTGGATGACTACATCGAGAAATATCCAAACATCAAAAATCTTTTCACAGAACTTGAGTGGGAAAAACTTCGTCAGGATGACGGACATATCTACTGGATACCACAGTTTAGCTGCATAAAGGGAGACGAGAAAGTCTGCACACACAATGACGAGGCATTTTGGATCCAGGCAAGAGTACTTAAATGGGCTAACTATCCGGAAATCAAGACACTGGATCAGTATTTTGACCTCATCGAGAAATATAATGAAGCAAATCCAACAATGGCTGATGGAACAAAAAATATTCCATATACAATCCTTTGTGAGGACTGGAGATATTTCTGTCTTGAGAATGCACCACAGTTCCTTGACGGATATCCAAACGATGGATCATGTATGGTAGATCCTGATACAAAGAAAGTACTTGACTATAATACATCTGATACAGCAGTTAAATATTTCAAGAAGCTCAATGAAGAGTATAATAAGGGAATTGTAGATCCTGAGTCATTCACACAGACATATGATGAATATATCTCTAAGCTTTCTACAGGACGTGTACTTGGAATGATTGACCAGTGGTGGGATTTTGCATTCACAGCAGGTGATGCAATTAAACAGGCAGGTCTTGCTGAGCAGGGATGCGATTACATTCCGGTACCTGTAACAATCGACGGCCGTGACAATCAGTGGCACAATGCAGGCGGCGCTTTCAACGAGTCAACAGGTCTTGCTGTTACAACATCCTGTGATGATGTAGATGCGGCCATGAAGTTTGTAAATGATCTTCTTGATCAGGATATCCACAATCTCAGATTCTGGGGTGTCAAGGGTACTGACTATGAAGTAGATGAGAATGGTGAGTTCTACAGAACAGCAGATGAGAGAAAGCAGGCTGCTGATACAGCATACAAGGCTTCTCATTTATGCTCATACTCATACTTCCCACAGTACAATGGAACAAGTGATGATGGAATCAATGCCAACAAACCTGATGGACAGGCAAGAGAGTTCTATGATGGTCTTAACAGTGATGTACAAGAAGCTTTCGATGCCTATGGTGTTAAGACATACGTTGAAATGCTTGGAACAAACGATGCACCTGGAGACTGGTATCCGATGTGGTCATTCTCTAACAACTTTAACACAAGCACTCCTGGTGGAGTAGCCTGGACAAAGATTGGCGAAGTTAAGCATGAGCAGCTTCCACAGGTTGTTATGGCAAAAAACTTTGACAAAGCATGGAATACATACATGGATAAATACAATGCATGTAATCCACAGGATTTCCTGGATGAATTACAGACTGAGCTTGATAAAAGATTAGAGCAGGCTGCTAAATTCAAATAAAGCTTAAATGAAATTTAAGGCAGGCAGATGTAATAGCGTTTTATCTGCCTGCTGCCTTTAAGGAGTGGTGTCATGTCATTAACGAGAAAAAACAAAAAAGAAAAGGTCAGAGAACCTAGAACAAAAATTACATGGAAAGAAGTCAAACGTCAGAAAGTGCTGCTGTTCTGGGCAGCAATAATGGTGGCATATGGAGTTGTATTCTATTATCTACCACTCGCTGGCTGGGCAATGGCATTTCAGAATTACAAACCAAGACTTGGTATATTCCATTCTGCATTTGTTGGATTGGACAAATTCAAGATGCTGTTCTCGGATATGACATTTATCCGTGTTATAAGAAATACACTCGCAATGGGCGTTATCAATCTGGTTGTAACTTTTGTCACAGCCATAGCATTTGCAATCTTACTTAATGAGATTGCATCAAAGGGTGGAAAGAAAGTAGTACAGACTATATCATATCTTCCACATTTCCTTTCATGGATCATTGTAACAGGTATTTTACACGATATGCTTTCAGGAACAGGTATTGTAAATGAGTTCCTTGTAAATATGCATATTATAGACCAACCGATAAACTTTTTCGCACATACGGGATATTTCTGGCCGATAGTGGCATTTGCCAATGTATGGAAAGAAACAGGATGGAATGCAATCATATATCTTGCAGCCATTACATCAATAGATCCTTCACTTTACGAAGCAGCATCTATTGATGGAGCGGGACGCTGGGCAAAGATCAAGTACGTAACACTGCCGGGAATTAAACCAACTATCATAATCCTTCTTCTTATGAATGTAGGTAATGTTTTAAATGCAGGATTTGAGATACAGTATCTCTTAGGAAACGGCCTGGTACAGGATGTATCACAGACTATTGATATTTATGTACTTAAATGGGGCATAAGCCAGGGAGATTATGCAATAGGTACTGCAGCAGGTATATTCAAGAGTGTGGTAAGTATAATTCTTATATTTATTGCAAATAGAATTGCCAAACATAATGGTGAAGAGCAGTTGTTTTAAGGAGGTCTTGTACGATGGCAGATATAACAGCAGGCTCTGTAAAGAGCAAAAAGAAAAAGAAGATAAGTATATTTCCAATTGTAAATGGCATCATTATGGTACTGTTTGTGATCATAACGCTTTATCCGGTGCTTAATACACTTGCGATATCGCTTAATGATGGTACAGATGCATTAAGAGGTGGAATTTACCTCTTACCAAGAAAGTTTACCTGGAAGAATTATATAACGGTTTTACAAAAAGATAATCTTATAACAGGAGCATATATTACTGTTGCCAGAACAATAATTGGAACAGTCTTAGCACTGGTGGCAAATGCAATCCTTGCTTTTATAGTCAGCAGAAAACGATTTTTGTTCAAAAGAGGTTTCCTGTACAAGGGACTTGGGCTTACCAATAGTTTTTGGGTTTATGTTATCCCTGGAATGGTCAGTGCGTTTAACATGCTCGTTATCAGGACCTATATGAATGGAATCCCTGACAGCTTAGAGGAATCAGCGCAGCTTGACGGTGCAGGATATACCACCATTTTTCTGAAGATTTATTCCCCTCTCTGCAAACCGGTATATGCGACAGTAGCTTTATTCGTAGCAGTAGGACAGTGGAACTCATGGTTTGATGCAATGCTTTATAACCGTATGAGTACAAAGCTTACTACATTACAGTATGAGCTTATGAAGCTTCTTTCAGCTGTAACAAATCAGGGAGGATCAGCAGAAACATTGAAAAATGCTGTAGGCGCAGTTACACCTACCTCAGTTCGTGCCGCAGCAACAATTATAACAATGCTTCCGATCATATGTATTTACCCGTTTTTACAGAAATACTTTGTTACAGGACTTACACTTGGTGGAGTTAAAGAATAAATATTTTTTTACAGAATGCCCGGCAGGATAACTGCCGGGTGTTTTGGTGTAAATGTTTATTTGAAAGGAGAATTTTCTTCAAACCAGGAGCAAAATGAGGAAAAATAAGCTTAAGGCAGTGAATATTGGCCTACGTGCCGTATATCGTATTGCTGATGACAGGATGTATGAAAACAAGCGCAAATCAAAGCTCGGAAGACAAAAATCACCATTTTTTATGATAAAAATATTTACATTATCGTAATATATGATAAAATATTTCTAATACGAAACACAATGGCTACATAAACAATAGGATATATGGAGGAAGTTATGGACGATAACAATTATATGAACAATGACAACCAGTCGTCAGGCACACCGGACAATACAGATGTCTTCGGTCAGTCTTCAGGAACAGCAAATGGCTCAGACACATACAGCCAGCCGCAGGACACATACAGCCAGCCGCAGGACACATATAGTCAGCCGACAGACACATATAATCAGTCTGTATCCCAGCAGGAAAGTGGGAATGCATATGCATATGGACAGTCATCAGACCAGACAGGCAGCACAGACGGATATGTCAATAATCCGGGCAGTGCATATGGTTATGCAAATCAGGGTACATACAATCAGAATCCAAATGCTCAGGGTACATACAATCAGAATCCAAATGCCCAGGGTACATACAACCAGAACACATATGCTCAGGGCTCATTTAATCAGTCAGCTTACGGACAGACGCAGTATGGCCAGCAGCCAAACGGACAGGGTGGCTACAATCAGACCGCATACGGACAGACAGCCTACAATCAGTCGCCGTATGGAGCTAATCCATACAACCAGCCGCCAAAGAACAGCAATGGCTTTGGTATAGCTTCTCTGGTACTTGGCATCGCATCTATTGTACTGTTTTGTACATGCATCAATTATGTGACAGCACTGCTTGCTATCATTTTTGGTATTATACATATCATAAAAGGCAACAACAAGGTGTTTGGTATAGTTGGTATAGCAACAGCAGTTATCTCAGTTATAGTCAGCATCATATTCTGGGTTGTGGCAGGCTCAAATGTAAGCACAGATTTAGAAAAGGAGTTCATGAGGGGCTTTGACAATGGTTATGAGTATTATAATGATGATGATTCCTATGAGGATTACGATTATGATTATGATTCTTTTGATCATGACGATTATGATTATCAGAATTTTGAGTATGATGGCATTTATTAGAGTTAATTATTATCAAATTATTACAGAATCAATTACATCTTGACAACAGTGGCTTTTCAGTTATATACTTAAACACAGTTAGTAAAAGGCAGTGACGAAGACAGTAGAGATGGCAGGAAAGTCAAAGAGAGCCGGGACAGGTGAGAGCCGGTATGAGTAGAGCCGTTTTGAAAATCACTTCTGAGCCGCAGGCTAAAATCGCCATACAGCGTTGCGAGAGTAGGTTCTGACGTATTCCCTACGTTACAGGGGCGGGTATGCAAGGGTATTTCCCTTAAGTACATTGTAATAGGTGGTATAGACGTATCAGGCACGCGTTCCTAATTACAGGAATGTGTGCCTTTTTTTGTGAATATTCCATAAACCGAAAATTGTAGTGGAGTAAGCCACAAGGAAGCCTCGTAAGAGTCGAATTTGAGGTGCCTGTTGGGATGTTCACGAACAATATAGAATAAGGAGAGATAGTCATGTACAACAAAGTTGACACCAATATGAACTTCGTTGAACGCGAGAAGAAGACAGAGCAGTTCTGGAGAGAGAACAATATCTTCAGAAAATCTATGGAAAACAGAAAAGAAGGAGAGACATACACATTCTATGATGGACCTCCTACAGCAAACGGAAAGCCTCACATCGGACATGTTGAGACACGTACCATAAAGGATATGATTCCAAGATTCCAGACCATGAAGGGCAAATATGTGCCACGTAAAGCAGGCTGGGATACACACGGACTTCCTGTTGAGATTGAGGTGGAGAAGCTTCTCGGTCTTGACGGCAAGGATCAGATTGAGAACTACGGACTTGAGCCATTCATCAAGAAGTGTAAAGAGTCTGTATGGAAATACAAGGGCATGTGGGAGGATTTCTCCAACACAGTAGGTTTCTGGGCTGATATGGACAATCCATACGTCACATATGACGACAATTTCATTGAGTCAGAGTGGTGGGCTCTCAAGGAAATCTGGAACAAGGGACTTCTTTACAAGGGCTTCAAGATTGTTCCTTACTGTCCTCGTTGTGGAACACCGCTTTCTGCACAGGAGGTGGCACAGGGCTACAAGACAGTTAAAGAAAAATCAGCAGTAGTACGTTTTAAGGTAGTAGGAGAGGATGCATATTTCCTTGCATGGACAACAACTCCAAGGACACTACCAAGCAACGTGGCACTCTGTGTGAACCCTAATGACACATATGTAAAGGTAAAGGCTGTTGATGGCTACACATATTATATGGCAGAGGCACTTGCAGACAAGGTGCTCTCACAGCTTCTTTCAAAAGAGGACGCCGAAGCAGGCAAGAAGGCATATGAGGTGCTTGAGACATACAAAGGAAAGGATCTTGAGTACAAGGAGTATGAGCCGCTTTATGACTGCGCTAAGCAGGTTGCCGATAAGCAGGGCAAGAAGGGCTTTTTCGTGACATGTGACACATATGTTACTATGTCAGACGGTACAGGAATTGTTCATATCGCTCCTGCATTTGGTGAGGATGATGCCAATGTCGGAAGAAATTATGACCTTCCATTTGTACAGTTTGTAAACGACAAGGGAGAGCTTACAGCAGAGACTCCGTTTGCCGGTATGTGGGTAAAGGATGCAGATCCTGAGGTATTAAAGGACTTAAGCGGCAGAAAGCAGCTCTTCGATGCTCCGAAATTTGAGCATGAGTATCCACACTGCTGGAGATGTGACAAGCCTCTTATCTACTATGCAAGAGAGTCATGGTACATCAAGGAGACAGCAGTAAAGGATGACCTTATCAGAAACAACAATACAGTAAACTGGATTCCTGAGTCTATCGGTTCAGGACGTTTCGGAAACTGGCTTGAGAATATACAGGATTGGGCTATCTCACGTAACCGTTACTGGGGCACACCACTCAATATCTGGGAGTGTGAATGCGGACACAGAGAGTGTATCGGAAGCCGTGCAGAGCTCGCCGAAAAAGCAGGAGATCCAAAGGCAGCAGAGGTAGAGCTCCACAGACCATATATCGACGCTGTGACAATCAAGTGTCCTGAGTGTGGCAAGGATATGCACCGTGTACCTGAGGTACTTGACTGCTGGTTTGATTCAGGAGCCATGCCATTTGCACAGCACCACTATCCATTCGAGAACAAGGAAGTATTTGAGAAGCAGTTCCCAGCCAAGTTTATCTCAGAGGCAGTTGACCAGACACGTGGATGGTTCCATTCACTCATGGCTGAGTCTACACTCCTTTTCAACAAGGCTCCTTATGAGAATGTCATCGTGCTTGGACACGTACAGGATGAGAACGGACAGAAGATGTCCAAGTCAAAGGGCAACGCGGTAGATCCGTTTGATGCACTTGAGACATACGGTGCAGATGCCATCAGATGGTATTTCTACACAGCATCAGCTCCATGGATTCCAAAGAAGTTTTCAGGAAAGCTCGTGCTTGAGGGACAGCGTAAGTTTATGGGAACACTCTGGAACACATACGCATTCTTCGTGCTTTATGCAAATATCGACAACTTTGATGCTACAAAATACAGCCTTGAGTATGATAAGCTTGCAGTAATGGACAAGTGGATTCTTTCAAAGCTCAACTCAGCAGTGGCAGGAGTGGATGAGTGCCTGTCAAACTACAAGATTCCGGAGGCGGCAAAGTACCTTCAGGAGTTCGTAGACGACTTAAGTAACTGGTATGTACGCCGCAGCCGTGAGCGTTTCTGGGCAAAGGGCATGGAGCAGGACAAGATAAACGCATACATGACACTTTATACAGCACTTGTCACCATATCAAAGGCGGCAGCACCTATGATTCCTTTCATGACAGAGGATATCTACAGAAATCTTGTCTGCTCTATCGACAAGAGCGCACCGGAGTCAATTCATCTGTGCGACTATCCTGTAGTTGATGAGAAGCTGATTGACAAAAAGCTTGAAGCTGATATGGATGAGGTACTAAAGGTTGTGGTACTCGGACGTGCATGCCGTAACGAGGCAAATATCAAAAACCGTCAGCCAATCGGAAAAATGTTTGTAAAGGCTCCGGAAAAACTGGATGAATTTTATGTGGATATCATTGCAGACGAGCTCAACGTAAAAGAGGTTGAGTTCACTGATGATGTATCACACTACACCACCTACAAATTCAAGCCACAGCTTAGAACAGTGGGTCCTAAGTATGGTAAATACCTTGGCCAGATCAAGGCAGTTTTAGCTGAGCTTGATGGTCATAAGGCCATGGAGGAGCTTAACAGCACCGGCTCTCTCAAGCTTGACAGCATTAGCGATGAAGTTGTATTATCTAAAGAGGATTTACTTATCGAGATGACTCAGATGGAGGGTTATGTGACACAATCTGACAACAATATAACCGTTGTCCTTGACACCAACCTCACTCCTGAGCTTATCGAGGAAGGTTTCGTAAGAGAAATCATCAGTAAGATCCAGACAATGCGTAAGGACGCAGGCTTTGAGGTTATGGACCACATCGCTGTGACATACGAGGCAGATGAGAAGCTTTCAAATGTATTTGAAAAGTTTGGTGATGAAATCAAGACCGAGGTTCTTGCCGTATCAATTAAATCAGGCGAACTTAAGGGCTATGAAAAGGATTGGAAGATTAATGGCGAGGCTGTTAAGCTTGCAGTTGAAAAACAATAATCTCTGCACGAGAGGGAGCATTAATTTGCTCCCTTTTAGTGCCATAAGGAGGAAAAGATGAGAGATAATACGTTTAGCAAAAAGGTGTTTATTAAGACTGTATCAGACAATTTAAAAAATAAATATCGTAAGACTATAAATGATGCCACACAGCAGGAACTTTATCAGGCTGTATCAGAGGCCGTAAAGGATGTCATCATGGATGAGTGGATTGCCACACAAAGAGTGATGGACAAGGACGATCCAAAGGTTGTTTACTATATGTCCATGGAGTTTTTGATGGGAAGAGCTCTCGGCAACAACCTTATAAACCTCTCAGCATACAAGGAGGTCAAGGAGGCTCTCAATGAGATTGGTGTGGATATCAATGCTATTGAGGACCAGGAGCCTGATCCGGCACTTGGAAACGGTGGACTCGGAAGACTGGCAGCGTGCTTCATGGATTCACTTGCCACACTCGGATATCCTGCATACGGCTGTGGAATCAGATACAGATATGGTATGTTCAAGCAGCAGATTTCAGACGGCTTCCAGATTGAGGTGCCTGACAACTGGCTCAAGGACGGATATCCATTCGAGCTTCGTCGTCCGGAGTACTGCTATGAGGTCAAGTTTGGAGGATATGTGCAGGAGAGCACAGATGAAAACGGAGAGCTTCATTTCGAGCAGAAGGACTATCAGTCGGTGCTTGCAGTGCCTTATGATATGCCTATAGTCGGTTATGACAACAATGTGGTCAATTCTCTCATGATATGGGATGCAGAGCCAAAAAACGGCTTCTCGCTCGAGTCCTTTGACCAGGGTGACTACGACAAGGCAGTGGAGCAGGAAAATCTTGCAAGAAACCTTGTTGAGGTGCTCTATCCAAACGATAACCATGTAAAGGGCAAGGAGCTTCGCTTAAAGCAGCAGTATTTCTTTGTATCAGCAAGCATCCAGCGTGCACTTGCAAGGTTTAAAAAGCATCACAGCGATTTAAAAGATCTCCCAAATAAAGCTGTTTTCCAGATGAACGATACTCACCCTACAGTTGCAGTCGCAGAGCTCATGAGAATCCTTGTGGACGAGGAGCATCTGTCATGGGATGATGCATGGGATATCACTACAAGATGTGTAGCCTACACTAACCATACAATCATGGCTGAGGCGCTTGAGAAGTGGCCAATTGAGATATTCCAGAGACTGCTTCCTCGTGTATACCAGATTGTTGACGAGATAAACAGAAGATTTGTGATTCAGATTAACGAGAGATATCCTGGCAATGAGGACAAGGTAAGAAAGATGGCTATCCTCTATGACGGACAGGTCAAGATGGCAAATATGGCTATCGTTGCAGGCTATTCTGTAAACGGTGTTGCAAAGCTTCACACAGAGATACTTAAGAATCAGGAGCTTCATGATTTCTATGAGATGTTCCCTGAGAAGTTCAATAACAAGACAAACGGAATCACACAGCGTAGATTCTTAGCACATGCAAATCCACTCCTTGCAGACTGGGCAACAAAAAAGGTAGGAGCCGGCTGGATTACAGATCTTACAAAGCTTTCAAAGCTCAATGCTTATGCGGACAGCCCTGTTGCACAGCAGGAGTTTGCTGAGATTAAGAGAGCAAACAAGGTGCGTTTAGCAAAGTATATAAAGGAGCACAATGGTATTGATGTAAATCCGGATTCTATCTTTGATGTGCAGGTTAAGAGACTTCACGAGTACAAGAGACAGCTCATGAACATCCTTCATGTGATGTATCTGTACAACAAGATTAAGGAAAATCCGTCTATGGATTTCTATCCTAGAACATTTATTTTTGGAGCAAAGGCAGCAGCAGGCTACAGAAATGCAAAGAAAACAATAAAGCTTATCAACAGTGTGGCTGATGTGATAAATAACGATGCTTCTATTGGCGGCAAGCTCAAGGTAGTATTTATCGAGGATTACAAGGTATCCAATGCCGAGATTATTTTTGCGGCAGCAGATGTCAGCGAGCAGATTTCCACAGCGAGCAAGGAGGCATCAGGAACAGGAAACATGAAGTTTATGCTCAATGGAGCGCTCACTATCGGAACTATGGATGGTGCCAATGTCGAGATGTTCGATGAGGTAGGGGCTGACAACATGTTTATCTTTGGAATGAGCTCTGATGAGGTCATCTCACACGAGAACAGACATGACTACAATCCTATTGATGTATATAATAACGATGCCGAGCTAAGAAAGGTAGTAAACCAGCTCGTAGACGGCACATACTCACCAAATGACCATGAGCTTTTCAGGGAGCTTTACAACTCACTGCTCAATCCACAGCAGGGACAGGTGGCTGACCGCTACTTTATCCTCGCAGACTTCCGCTCATATGCAAATGCGCAGCAGAAGATTAATGATTATTACAAGAACAAGAGCGCATGGAGAAAGAGTGCACTGCTCAATATCGCACATGTAGGAAAGTTTTCTTCAGACAGAACAATCCAGGAATATGTGGACGATATCTGGCATCTTGACAGGATTACCGTAAATATGGCAGGAGTATAGGATTTTGGAAAAAGTTATCGCAAAGTCTGGTATCAGTGGAAGCACGCTTAAGCTTATAGCCATTTTTACCATGCTCATAGACCATACTGCGGCAACGGTTATTCTTAAGATGATAAATAACGGGATAGGTGGACAAACGCTTATTGATATCTACTGGGTCATGCGTTCTATAGGGCGCATGGCCTTTCCTGTTTTCTGCTTCCTGCTTGTGGAAGGCTTCAAATATACACACAGCAGGGAAAAATATGCTGCGAGGATGTTTATATTCGCGCTTATCTCTGAGATACCGTTTGACCTTGCAATAAACAATACAGTGCTGGAATTTAAGAGCAACAATGTGTTTTTTACACTGCTTTTAGGCTTGCTTGCCATCACAGTGCTTGATTGGCTTAAGTCGGTCGATAAAATAGAAAAGGCATCCTCTGCAGTCAAGTGGTTTTTTGTCACACTGATCAGGTGTATAGTAATGGTATCAGTGGTGCTTGTTATGATGATTATTGCAGAGTTTGTGCTTTGCTGTGATTATGGTGCGGCGGGTGTAGGGTGTATTGTCATGATGTACCTGCTTTCTTCAAACCGAGATGTTGCATTTGCCGTGGCAGTCATACTGCTTGGACTTTTCTCAGGTACCATAGAGTTTTTTGCACTTTTTATGCTTATACCGCTTCGCTATTACAATGGAAAAAGAGGCATTTCACTAAAATATGTCTTTTACGCCTTTTACCCGGTGCATCTTTTTGTACTGTATCTGATATGCAGGCTTGCTATGGCTGCTGCTGTTCACACCTGACAGAGTTACAGAAATATGCCGCGCCGAAAGTGTGCAGCTGGCGAATGTACACAAACCTTGAGCCGAAAACGACACCGACAAATTAGCAATTTGAAATGAGTTCTGCCACAGTACCCGCCGGGTGGCATACCCCATGAAGGGCGGGCGGCGATACAAAAATAAAGAAAGAGGAATCCAAATGTCATTTTGTCATCTTCACACCCATACCGAGTACAGTCTGCTCGATGGGTCAAACAAGATAAAAGAATATGTAAAGCGCGTCAAGGAGCTTGGCATGAACTCTGCCGCAATCACAGACCATGGCAATATGTACGGTGTGGTGGAGTTTTACAAGACGGCAAAGGCAAATGATATCAATCCGGTCATAGGCTGCGAGGTATATGTGGCACCAAATTCGCGCTTTGACAGGGAGACAAGCCACGGTGATGACAGGTATTATCATCTGATTCTGCTTGCTGAAAATAATACAGGCTATGCCAATCTCATGAAGATAGTGTCAATAGGGTTCACAGAGGGCTATTATTACAGGCCGAGAGTAGATTTTGAGACGCTTGAGAGATATCACGAGGGGCTTATATGCCTGTCTGCCTGTCTGGCAGGAGAAATCCCCAGATACATCGTCAGAGGCTTTTATGACGAGGCAAAGGAGATTGCAAGGAAGTATCAGGACTGCTTTGGAAAGGACAACTTCTTTCTTGAGCTGCAGGATCATGGCATTGATGACCAGAAGCTTGTGAATCAGCAGCTTCTTAGGATGAGCAAGGAGCTTGAAATAGGGTTAGTGTGTACTAATGATGTGCACTACACCTACGAGTCCGATGCGGAGGCACATGATGTGCTTTTGTGCATCCAGACCGGGAAAAAGGTGTCTGACGAGGACAGGATGCGCTATGATGGCGGACAGTTTTTCGTAAAGAGCGAAGAGCAGATGAGAGCGCTTTTCCCATATGCCACAGAGGCTATTGAGAATACGCAGAAAATTGCCGACAGATGCAATGTGACGCTTGAGTTTGGCAATTACAAGATTCCAAAGTATGAGGTGCCAGAGGGCTATGATAGTGCCGAAGCCTTCCTTACAGAGCTTTGCGAGAAGGGCTTTAGGGAGAAATACATAGGCTGTGGCGAGTACAGTGCTGATGAGCTTAAAAAGATACATGCAGATATGGACTATGAGCTTGGTATCATAAAGACCATGGGCTTTATAGAGTATATCCTTATCGTGTGGGATTATATCAACTGGTGCCGCACGCACGACTGCTGGGTAGGCCCGGGACGAGGCTCAGCGGCGGGAAGCAGGGTGTGCTATTGTACCGGAATCACGGATATTGATCCGGTTAAATACAATCTGCTTTTTGAAAGATTTCTTAACCCTGAGCGAGTTTCCATGCCTGATATCGATGTGGATTTCGAGTATGCGGAGAGATATCGCGCCATAGAGTATGTTCAGCAGAAGTACGGACACGATTCTGTAACACAGATAGTCACCTTTGGTACGATGGCGGCAAGAGGTGTCATAAAATCAGTCGGAAAGGCGCTGGATTTCCCATATGCAGAGACTGACAGGCTTGCAAAGATGGTGCCTCAGGAGCTTAATATCACGATTGACAAGGCTCTTCAGATGAACCCGGAGTTTAAGGGCATTTACGACAGTGATGCGAGAGTGCATGAAATGATAGATATGGCAAAAAGGCTTGAGGGACTGCCAAACCACACGTCCGTGCATGCAGCAGGTGTGGTAATCTATCCGGGTGTGGCGAGCGATTATGTGCCTCTTGGAAGGGCAAACGATGGAAGCCCTACCGCAGAGTACAACATGGTACAGCTCGAGGAGCTTGGCCTTTTAAAGATGGATTTTCTGGGGCTTCGTACACTCACGGTGCTAAAGGATTCTGTGAAGAATATCAAGGCATCAAGGGGCATTGATGTGGATATCGACCATATTGATTTCAACGATAAGGGCACACTTGACTTTATCGGAACAGGAAAGACGGAAGGGGTATTCCAGCTAGAGTCTGCCGGTATGCAAAGCTTCATGAAGGAACTCAGTCCACAGAGCTTTGAGGACATCGTGGCCGGTATTTCGCTCTACCGTCCGGGTCCTATGGATTTCATTCCCAACTATATAAAGGGCAAGAACAATCCAAAGGAGATAAGCTATGTGACACCTGAGCTTGAGAGTATTTTAGAGCCGACCTACGGCTGTATAGTATACCAGGAACAGGTCATGCAGATAGTGCAGAAGCTCGCAGGCTATACAATGGGTCAGGCGGACAACATCCGCCGTGCCATGAGTAAGAAGAAGCAGTATGTCATTGACGCAGAGCGCCAGAGCTTTGTGTACGGAGACAAGGAGCGCGGTATAAAGGGCTGTGTGGCAAACGGCATAGATGAAAAGGCTGCCAACAGCATATACGATTCGATGGTTGATTTTGCTAAGTATGCGTTCAACAAATCACATGCAGCCGCGTATGCGAAAATCAGTGTTCAGACTGCATGGCTCAAAAACTACTATCCGGTCGAATTTATGGCAGCGCTCATGACTTCTGTTATAGACAATTCAGCCAAGGCGGCGCAGTATCTTTACAGTTGTCGTGATATGGGTATTAAGGTGCTTCCGCCGGATATCAACTGTGGACAGGGCGAGTTTACCGCAGAGGGGGACCATGTCAGATATGGCATGTACGCCATAAAATCGCTTGGCAGGCCGGTCATAGACCAGATAATCGAGGAGAGAGAAAGTGGTGGCAGATACCGCACACTCTCTGATTTTATCGAGAGAACCTGCCAGAAGGAGCTTATCAACAAGCGTGCGATTGAGAATCTGATAAAGGCGGGAGCCTGCGATTCACTCGACGGCACGAGAAAGCAGATGGCAATGGTGTATGCATCGATTGTGGACAGAGTGCAGCATGACAAAAAGTCAACAATGGCTGGGCAGATGAGCCTGTTTGACCTGGTCTCAGATGAGGATAGGCAGTCATTTGAGCTTAAGTATCCAAATGTTGGTGAATATGACGCTGAGGAAGCCCTGGCCTATGAAAAAGAGGTGCTTGGCATCTATTTAAGCGGACACCCTCTGGAAAAATATGCAGCTGCCCTAAAGAAAAACATCACAGCAAATGCGATAGATTTTGTGCTTGAAGAGGAGAGCGGTGCCGTAAAGATAAAGGACAATGCGCACGTGGTAATCGGAGGAATGATAGCTACAAAGACGATTAAGTTTACCAAGTACAATCAGGCCATGGCTTTTATCACGATAGAGGACCTGACAGGAACTGTTGAGGTTATTATTTTTCCGAGAGATTACGAGCGCTACCAGAGATATTTACAGGACGATGCTAAAATATTTGTTATCGGACATGCGACAGTCGAGGATGAGCAGAACGGCAAGATAATCTGCGAAAGAATCATACCGTTTGATGAGCTTCCGAAGCAGCTATGGCTCAGGTTTGATACGATGGAGGACTATAAGAAAAACGAGAGCAGGCTTCTTGAGACAATCCGTGAATCTGACGGAGGAGATGAAGTCATAATTTACATCGCAGATACAAAGCAGATGAAAAAACTTGGCAGAAATTATTCCGTAAATGCAAATAATGAGCTCATGGAGCAGCTTTTGGAATTTTTAGACAAAGAAAATGCGAAAATTGTTGAAAAGAATATTGAAAAAATGTGCTAAAACAAGTACAATAGATTGGGATTAGAATAAATGATAATTTTTTAACATATGGAGGTTATACCAATGGCAAAAGAGATTAACACAATAGGTGTACTTACAAGTGGTGGCGACGCACCGGGAATGAACGCAGCGATTCGTGCCGTTGTTCGTCAGGCTCTCTCAAAGGGCAAGAAGGTTAAAGGAATCAAGAGAGGATACGCAGGTCTGTTAAATGAAGAAATCGTGGATATGGATTCAAAGAGCGTTTCAGACACAATCTCACGCGGTGGTACAATCTTACAGACAGCCAGATGTAAGGAGTTCGTTACAGCAGAGGGACAGCAGAAGGGCGCTGAAATCTGTAAGAAGCATGGTATCGATGCTATCGTAGTTATCGGTGGTGACGGATCTTTCCAGGGTGCGCAGAAGCTTGCTGCACTTGGCATCAATACAATCGGTCTTCCAGGCACAATCGACCTTGATATCGCATGTACAGATTACACAATCGGTTTTGATACAGCCTGCAACACAGCTATGGAGGCTATTGACAAGGTACGTGATACATCTACATCACATGAGAGATGCTCAATCATTGAGGTTATGGGACGTGGAGCAGGATACATTGCATTATGGTGTGGTCTTGCAAACGGCGCTGAGGAAGTATTACTTCCTGAGAAGTATGACAACAACCTTGAGGCACTCATCGAGAGAGTAGCTCACGCAAGAGAGCTCGGCAAGCAGCATTACATCATCATCAATGCTGAGGGTGTAGGACATTCACAGGAGATGGCTAAGGAAATCGAGGCTGCTACAGGCATCGAGACTCGAGCAACTATCCTTGGACATATGCAAAGAGGTGGAAGCCCTTCATGCAAGGACCGTGTATATGCTACAATCATGGGCGCTATGGCAGTTGATTTACTCTGCGAGGGCAAGTCAAACAGAGTTATTGCCCACAAGGATGGCAATTTCGTAGATTTCGATATCGACGAGGCACTTGCTATGAAGAAGAGTGTAGACGAGTACATGTACGATATCTCTAAATCTCTGGTTTAGTACCTAATATAGTTACGATAAATATAATGCCCTTGTATCCGGCACATCAAATGCAGGTAATTGCGTGCATGTGCCGGTGCAGGGGCATTTATGCATTCGGAGAAAGACGAATGTTAATCATAAATGAGGGGCAAAATACTTTTTGACACTCATATCATCAATATAGAAAGAGAAGAAAATGATTACAAGTGCATCAAACAAAAGGATAAAAAATGTGCAGGCTCTTTTAAGCAAGGCAAAGGAGCGGAAAAAGCAGGGCGTATTCGTGGTTGAGGGTCCAAAGATGAGCTTTGAGGCGCCATATGACTGGGTAAGTGCCGTATATATGTCTGAGTCATTTTTTTATGATGACAGGTTTAAGGAAGAGAAGAAGCGTTTCCTTGATAAAACGGAAATAGTGAGTGACTCGGTGTTTAAGAGCATGTCTGACACGCAGACTCCGCAGGGTGTGCTTGCTATAGTAAAGATGCCGCACTATGAGATAGATGAACTTTTTAAGGGCGACAAGACAGAGCTTCTTGTGCTTGAGAGTATACAGGATCCGGGAAACTTAGGCACTATGATACGTACCGGTGAGGGCGCAGGTGTAAGCGGTATTATAATGAATCGCACAACAGTGGACATTTTTAATCCAAAGACTGTGCGCTCAACCATGGGCTCACTCTACCGTGTGCCGTTTTACATCACAGATGACCTTCCGGAGACTATAGAGTATGCAAAGTCAAAGGGAGTTTCTCTCTACGCAGCTCATTTAAAGGGTAAGTGTTCTTATGACAGACCGGACTACACCGGAGCCTGTGGCTTTATGATAGGAAATGAGGGCAATGGATTATCAGATGAGATAGCTGACATGGCGGACACATATATCCGCATCCCTATGGAGGGGGCTGTGGAGTCGCTTAATGCCGCAATATCAGCCACTTTGCTCATGTATGAGTGCAATCGTCAGAGAAGACTTTTGGGAGAATAATATGCGTATTTGGTTTAAGATTTATACTGACACGCACCTGATGCGTGATATTACAATAGAAAGTGATAGTGATGATACGCGTACACACAAGATTTTTACGGCACTTGAGGATGGCTGCCTTGCTTGTGACCTGGGATAGCCCAACTGGCTAGACAGCAACGTAGG
>ENA-ORKW01000177-ORKW01000177.1-human-gut-metagenome-genome-assembly--contig:-NODE-177-length-29191-cov-18.3899_pt1 | contig 29191 bp, 26 predicted proteins | sample MGYA00243062_ERZ508813 | MGnify/ENA primary metagenome ERZ508813 (study PRJEB26277, sample SAMN04329846) | human gut metagenome | biome: human-associated habitat | host: Homo sapiens | place: USA...
ATTTTTCAGTCCAAGCCATCGCTTTGGCGTATTCTTCCTTATCGTAAATTCCTTCCGTCATACGGCGAATGATTTCCGTCAAATCTACAGACTCACAGCGCATACCCAAATATTCCTGGAAGAAATCCGGATTTACAATTGAACCGGCAATACCCATAGACACGCTACCCATAGAAAGGTAAGATTTGCCTCTCATCGTAGCCACTGCCTGAGCCGCACGGGCAAAACGCAAAATTTTTTCTGCCACATCGGCCGGAATAGTATTATCTTCAATATCCTGTACATCACGTCCGTAAATACCAAATGCCGGCAAACCTTTTTGTGCATGCCCAGCCAGAACTGCAGCCAGGTATACGGCACCCGGTCTTTCCGTACCGTTAAATCCCCATACTGCTTTCGGGTAATACGGATTCATATCCATTGTTTCTGCTCCATAACACCAACAAGAAGTGACTGTAATGGTAGCTCCTACGCCTTCACGCTCAAATTTTTCGGCACAAGCTGCGCTTTCAGCCACACGACCGATGGTAGAATCTGCAATAACACATTCCACCGGACTACCATCACCGTTTCTCAAATTAGAAGAAATAAGTTCTGCTACGGCTTTGGCCAAATTCATCGTCTTTTCTTCAAGGCTTTCACGCACGCCACCCTGACGTCCGTCTATAGTGGGACGAATCCCAATTTTCGGGTAATTTTTCATGTTTCGATTATTTATAAAGTTAATGTTATCTATTTTCTTTTCAAACCAGGCAAGTTCATCCATGCTGAACTGTGCTGAAGCTACGGCATAATAATATTCATTCTTCCATTCTTATACCGAATTTCGAAGATGCACTTCTGTCGGCAAGAACTCTTGTACGCTTTCACCTGTAAGGATGAAACTTGCAGCCTTCCGTCCCATTTCCTCCCAATTAATACTGAGAGCGGTAATTCCTTCGTCTATCACCTCGTATGCCGGCGTATCGTTATAAGCTATCAGTCCGAAATCAACTCCACATTTCAAACCGTTCTGTCGGCTTCGCTTAATCACATTCACCACGTCCGTCTGACGAATAACAATGTACACCACACCTTTTTCTACCTCTTGTATATCTTCCTCATTCACCACTTCACCTACAAAATGGTGATCCTCGCAATAAGTCTCAAAACTTTGTACGGAGGTTTGTGGATGCTTGGACTCCTGAGGCAGCTGGAATACAATCTTTCGGTAACGCTCCAGACGAGCAGTCAGCTGAGTCAGGGCTTTATAAAAAGCATCGTCAAAATTCTGACAAATATAGGAGTGATTTCCTTTCTCAAACTTACCGAAATCAAGCAGCAGAAGACGGGAAGAAGGAATCTTGTCAAACAAAGGAGAAAACTTCTCATTGTCAAAGTTCATCACCACATAATAATTATACCGTCCTATGGCTTCACATAGAATAGTATTAAAAATATGTTCATTATATTGATGAAACCAGAGATCTACCTTGTACGACACAGAAAGTTTCTTGACAAAACTATTATATAAGGTATTCTTGAAAGGAGAGTATTCGTCCAGCAACAAAAAAATCTTTTCTTTCCGGTTGGTTACATAGTACCCCTTACCGGGAGTAGAATCTATCAGTTTTCGCTCACGCAAATCCGCAAAGGCTTTAAATACGGTATCCCGCGACACATGATAAGTCTTACTCAATGCATTGATGGAAGGCAGACTCGTATCGGTACGATACTTTCCTACCAAAATATCCTGTTCGATGAGGTCCGACAGTTGCTTTACCTTGGTAGACTGTTGCCCGAATTTTATATTCTTTTCCATATCAATACTTTATCTGTGCTGAACTATCCTGATGCAAAGGAAAATATTTTACACAAGACCACAAAAGTATTATCTATGTTTAAGAGCAGATTTTAGAAAAAAGGCATAAAAAAAGAGATTGCCACGATGGTAATCTCTTTTCGTACACCCTCAGGGAGTCGAACCTTTTATTTTATATTCTGAAAATCAATCAAATATTCTCTATAAAACTTTATAGTCCCATGAATAAGTCCGTTTTCAAATTCAGGATTATGCTATAAATTGCATCTTGTATTCTTAGCTACAAAGATAACATTTTACATAGATATTTCCTATTAGATTCCCCTTTTTTATGTAAAGCTTTACATAAAAAAGGAGAGAGCCTAAGAAAGAAGTATTTACTTTGCCAACAACACTGCATGCTAATTGGGGACTGAACGGATATCACCGGAAATGCTGAACGGGGATCCGCCGGAATACGCATTGTATAGCAATGCAAATTTTATAATATGTCCAGGACATATTATAAAATTATGCCTAATTGGAGATTTAACAAATTTTACAAATTTATTTTTGATGATTTTTACAAACAAAGATTGTACAAATCTTGCAAAAATATGTCTATGTCATGTTGATTTGTTAAAGACAGTAAATATTCCTTTTGACAAGGTGACAAATTGACTACACCAAATCTTTTTACATAATTTTTAGCTAATGCAAAATATTCACTTCCATATGGTTTACTTGTATGTTTTATATAATACCAAAACACTTTAGAACGTAAAATCCTCTGTATAACCAATAATTCATATTTATTGTTTGCTAGTATAGCATATCCATTATAGAATAATAAATCCTGATCGCCAGAGAATACAAAATGTGGATAATCAGCAAAATACGGAAATAATAATTTATAGCCTTTAATATTTATAGCTTGACTTCGTCCAAAAGCAAACCACTCAGAATAGTTTCGTGTTCCTTTATCTCTTTTAGACAAAATAGATTTATTACTTCCTAAATATTTATAAGCTTCAGGATAGGTTGATCTTAAATAATCTTCAGGTATTATTTCTATTAAATCGCCATTCTTTCTATAGGGGAATAATAACTTTTCTATTTTATCATTTATCTCGTTTTCTGATTTTAATGTATTTGGTTTTATGGCATTTCTACAAATATCCTTTTCTATTTTATAAACATCTCCTAACTTATTCTTAGTATAATAATAAAACTCATCTTCTTTAATTACATTTAAAATAAACACATCATTTTTTAATGTTGCAAAGCCGTTTCTAATTTCAAAAAGTTTACCTAATGGAGTACCTATAGATTCTATTTTTTTTATATTCTCAATAATATTTGAATTCTGTAAAAGCCATCCTCTTTTATTTGATAAATTAGTATACAATATATTTGTAAATCTATAATTGTCAATAATGTCTAATTCATTACTTTTTGCTTGACAATATTCAATATCGCCTCTTTGCTTTTTGATTAAACAGATACACGTATAAGTTGATCTATTTTTAAAAACTTGCTCTGCACCAAAGTCTATCATTTTAAGACTATATTGATGTTCAGACATATATATCCTAAAAGCTCTACCATTAACACTTCTATAAAAATTACTCACAGTGATATAACCAAGTATTCCTCTTGCATTTAAACATTCTATGCCTATCTGGAAGAAAGGTATATACATATCTGCCTTACCAGTAGATGAAACAGACCAGCATTGTAAGTATTTCTTATTTTCTTCGGATATTTTAGAAGAACTAACATAAGGAGGATTTCCAACAATAACATCAAATCCACCATTTTCTTCAAAACCCTGAATAGAGTTCCAATTAAAATTTAGCGAATTTGCATTATATAAATTAATATTTATAGTTCTAATATCCTCTCCATTTTGAATCGCAAATAAACTTAACAGAATCTTTGTTCTTTCTATACTATAAGATTCAATATCTACGCCATAAAGATTTGAAAATAATTGTTCTAAAGAAACATCAATCCTATGATGAATATATTCGATTACAGATATAAAAAAGCCTCCACAGCCACATGATATATCAGCTATTTTCAAATTTTCTAATTGATCGTTTCTAAAATTTCCTAGTGTAGCTTCTACTATGTATCTTCGAATTCTTTCGGGAGTATAAACAGCACCATTAACTTCCTTCTCTGCAGGAGAAATAACAAATTCGAAAAGTTCTATTAAATCTTCTAATAAAAAATCAGTAAATGTCTTGCGTATGATTGCTATAAATCGTAACAAGTTTTTATACTGAGCAGAATCTTCTTCTCGAATAAGAAGTTCTTTTATTAAAGTATTATTGTTAACCTGCAACTTATTAATAAATACGTAAGCAGACACCAACAAGCTGTTAACTTCCTGAATTTCACTTGAAAAGTTACGTAAAAAAATCGATATTTGGGGTGTCATAAATACAATGGGAATAAATTATGCTTTGTATACGATGGAGATTCAGAACCTGCCATAACATTAAAATACGGTTTAAGAATTCTCTCTTGTGCTCTTTCTATAATGTCTACATAGTTATCATCTTGCAATAATTTTAATTTTTGAGGGTATTCACTACTATTGACAAAATTCTGTATGATAAAATGTATTGCTAATATAATATCCATAGGAGGATGAGGTATCCTTGGAGAACTAATAATAACAACTTCACTTTCCTCGTATAAAAAATCTTTTATATCTTTTCCACCTGCATGAAAATGATATAGAGGATGCATAAACTTCCCATCAGTATTTTCCTCTTTATCAAGATGCCAACAAAAAAATTTATATTCATCCGAATCTTCAGTAACATCTTTGTATCCTTTTATAAATATCTCAAGAGAATAATCTGTAAAGATATCTGTATTATCTATTAATTTTGCCTGAAGCCTATAATTGGTTTTTAATATAATAGAGAATTTAGATACCTTAGGATAAGGTTTTAACCCTGAAGAAGACACTCTCAGTACTAAATTGTCAATGCTAAAAACAAGATTTTGATCATGTCTACCTACGATATTATCTAATGGATACAATTCCATTATATTATCAAACTCATATTTTCTGAGTAATGAAAGTAACTCTTTGATATCACTTATTATTTTACTATGCTTTTGCATTATTCCCATATTCTATAATTTCGCGTTTATCAGTGGGGGACAAATATTCCAATAATTCTGGATATTCCAACCCCGCAAATAAAGATATGTATTCTTGCTCTTGCCAAACCTCCAACTGTTTATGATTGTAAACATAGCCTTCACTTGGATCTAATGGCTTTAACGTTTTTGAGCATATAGTCCAAAAAGTTGTACTAGTTGAAAGTTCTAATGGACTTGCTGATGTTAAATTTAATCCTAGAGCAGAATTAATAATCTGAACCCTATCAACAGCTTTAAGTCTACGTAATGATTTTCCATCTGATATTTTCTCCCAAAATTTTAGAACTTTATAAAACCACCATCTATTATATGAAGATGATAAAATGCCACTATATTTACATTCTGATATTTTATCTAAAAAAGAAGAAAAATCACTACATGATTTATCAATTCCCAATCTTGCCGCTAAGATGTCTTCCCCTATTAGCATTCCAGAAGAACGAATAATAGAATAATAAATTAGTCGACAATATCCATAGACATCTCTCCTTTTAGAAAATACCTCTAATTTATCTTGTAATCGATAATCAAGAATATTCTCATCATCTAGGTTCAATATTTTGATAATATCATAATTATCCTTTTCTATTTCTTGATATCCTTCTATTATAGATTTAATTCTATTACAATATTTATTCAGATTGCCTCTGAAATCTTCTTTGCTAACAACAAAATCAAATAAATCCTGACTCGTAAAATCGTTTTCAAATTCCGATAAATTTCTTTCATTAGATATTAAGACAATTGGTTTGTTTTTATGATTTCTACCAAAAGTTCTTATTGTTGACGCATAAGTTGGAGCATCAACAATACCTTTATTTGCCGTAAGTCTAAAATCCATTAAATATGCATCAAAATTTGAGGCTCCAATTTTAGAAATTGCTGACTGAAAATCATCAGCATTATCAACGTCTACAAGAAAACCTTGTCGAGAAAGATCATCCTTGATACTATCTGCAGGCTGATCTTCTATATATAATAACTTGTATAACATATATTAAATGATTTCATTAAGTTCTTTATCACTAGCTTTAGGTATCTCTACCCGGATACAAGTGGAGTAATTTTCTTTAGGTGATACCACCATTATATTTCCTCTATAACTTGATACAATATCCTTCACAATACTTAATCCTAATCCCGTGCCAGATATTTCATTCTTATATTCAATTGAATCAAGAGTTTCTTGAGAAGTAGTCGTAAAAAATTCATCAAAAATCTTTTCTTCATTCTCCTTAGAAATACCATCACCTGTATCAGAGAACTCTAAATAAACAAATTTATCACTTACGCCACACTCAATAAAAATTCTACCAACACCACCAATCCGCTTTATTGCTTTCTTAGAATTTGTATAAAAGTTGAATAATATTGATGACCACTCTGATGGATGCATAGGCTTTGTATACAAATTATACCCATCAAATTTAGGTTCTACAAATTCTATACCGGATTTTAAGGCATCATTCCGCAAAGAATTAATAAATGGTTTCACTACTGTTCTCAATTCAATAGGTCGAAGTTCTTTAATTATATTAAGAGAAACAACATTGTCAAAATAAGACATATAAGTTCTAAAGGATGCGAAATTCGCCTCTAAAATAACTAATCTATTAAGAGCTTGCACTTCACCATTTAAATCATTCATTAAGCTTTTTATATCATCTCGAATATTATCTAAATGATATTTTATTTCATGAACAAATTGGCCAATAGTAAGCCCAACGCTACTCAAGACTCTCAACATAGAACGTTCCTTGAAACTCCTAGCCAATTCTTGTTTTTGCAATTTATCAACTTCATCTATATCTTTCTTAAGTTTTTGAATTTTCTTATGGCGTTTACTTCTTGCAACAACACCATCGTTTTCAAATTCCAAAGCTTTGTCTAATTCTTCTAATGTATGAGCTATATTTTTGACTCGAATATCAATCTTCTCCCAATTCCCTTTTTCATCTTTTTTTTGACCTGAGACTATTTTTATATTTCTTACCTCTGCTATTTTAATAACAGAATTCAAAATAGCCTTATATGTAAAATTCTGCAGTTGAATCATCGCATCATTATTCATCAACCCTTCTCTACTAGAAGTTTCCTCAAAATCACCACTAGTATCATCAATTTCTACAAAACCAAAAAATGAAATATTTGTATGAGTTGGTAATATTGAACGACGTCGTGTTGACATATCTAATGAAAGCCAATCATCTCCGGGCTCACCATATGGCAAAACTCGGAATCCATTCCTATATAAACGAATTCCTCCTGCTATATTAGCTAATTTTCTAATGGCATTCATATGCATTTTAGGAATCAAATTACTTTCATAAATAAAATAATAAGCCCTAAATCTAACATTTTTAATCTTATCAAACTTAGAATTCTTATCATTAGAATCACATCCAATACTATCTGTAAAATCAATATTTAATTTCGGGCTATGAACATGAAAAGTTGCAAAATGGTTTTCATCAACCGTCCCGTCTATAATAGCTACCGCATGATCATAAATCATGATCTTATCATCTACAATTGTCTGAACATTTGCACCATCCGAAATATAAAATATAGCCTTAAATCCTGGATCTATATTATCTTTTACCTGAACATTACTCAATGGAAATGGTTGCATTATGTCAGACACATATCTATAGATTCTTTTAATTGCAGCTTCTGTCCACTTATCTCTCAAATCGTCAATTTGTAATATGGTTCCTTGATGCCCATCTGAAGGAATAGCCTCTATTGAATTTGTAATGTCCACAAGATTTTTTTCACCAACATATTCATTCCAATCAATTATAAGACGATATCCTATTTTACTATTTTCCTTTTTAGTTATAATTGTCAACTTTTTGCCCAATCTCTGAACTGCAAAACGACCAATTCCCTTTTGTCCGGCCCTTTTCCTTTTATAAATATCAGAATATGGATTACGTATTTTATCCGTTGAAGATATACGCATAAATCCATTAATTAATTGTTCTCTTGACATTCCAACTCCAGAATCTTCTATAACAAGAGAACCACCAACATTTGAAGAATTTATAAAAGTTAATTTTACAAAAGCAGCGTCAGCGTCATAAGCATTTTTTACCAATTCTGAAACCGCAGTTTCTTGACGTGAAACGAGTTCATTACCAAGCCGATCTATAACTCCTGCATCTACAGAAAACCTAATATTATCTTTATCGAATTTAGCTAACTCATTAGATAAAGATAATATTTGACTATAGTTTAATTGTTCATCAGATAACAACTGTGACAATTTTTCTCTAATTTCTGATTCAGTCATCATATAATTGATTCGTAACTTTATTATTCATGGTTAATAATAAAAGTCCAATATTAATATAACAAAGATAACCATAAAAGCTGAAACTAAAAAATAAAGTAGATTATTGTGCAATATGTTTTTAGAAAATCAAATAATAAAATTACTAATGTGGCTATATGTATGCTAAAAGATCCTTTTACAGATTAAAGATGGAGCAGAACGGAACATAAAGTATTACTGACAAACGACGAGATCCTGGTATAATGAACAAAATATTTGATATCTACCTTAAGAGTAGAGTTTGTCAATGATATTTTTTGTTTACATATCCCAACAGTGATATATGAATATTGAAACTAGAACATTTAAGCAAAACAATAAAAAATGTACATTTAATTAAAAAGAATGAAGTTAAGTTTCATTGCCAATGTTCTATCCTAAAAACACTCATTATGTATAAAAAAGAGACATATCTTATTATCTGCAATCAGACAGCAATAGTCATCCGAAAAAGATAACAGACTTCAGTTGTATAAAAAAGGTTGTTTTAAAAATTAGATTACAAAATCTAAAAATCTTATATATTAAAACTTGGAAATAGAAGTTCTCTTGCTTTAGCCTTTGTTTACTTCAAATTATAGAACTAAAAGCAGGAGATTTTTATGTCGTACTTTATAGATAAAAGGTAAGCCAATCTCTGTTCCTTTATTTTAATACTGCTTCATACGTTTACATCTACCATTACAAGAGACCTCAGCCATGTGCAAACATGAATCCACAAGAATAACAATATTATGCTGAAATCATAAGCAAAAACTTAAAGGACAATATAGATATTATAAGAAGCAAGATGATATTATAAAATAATACACCATTATTTCATTTCTTACAGCAAATATCGCCCTTTGCCACTGACTGTGCAAGGCGGCCCTGTCGGGCTGGTTGGCTGGAAAAAAATCATCCTCGCTTCGCTCCGGTATTTTTTTCCGCCAAGCCTTGCACCGGTCATTGGCAAAGAACAGCCGGGCCAGTAAGAAATTGAAATACTGGCTCCACGGAGCTGGTCATGTCTAATTTAAATAAAAGAATATGACTGAAGAAGTTGGAAAGAAGGTATGTGAAGGTACAGTAGCAGACCTCATGAAGGACAAGACCGGAAAACAGACGGTTGTCACGTTGACAAGAAAGAATGCTTACCGAGTGAAGAAAATCAGAGAACAAGGGACGGATGACGAAGCCGTCCTTTTTCATTTCCGTAAACGCTGTACGGGAATGGGCTCCTATGTACACACCATCGAAACGGCAGACGGGGAAACAGAACTGCATCCAAATGAATTTGAAAAATGGGAAGCAGTGGAATTCCTGTATCCCGGCTACCTGGAAGACCTGCTTGATGCTGCATACAACGCATACAGATGGAGTTCCTTTGAACCTGAAGCAAGGGCAGAAACAGACATCATGCAATATGAAAAACAACTTGTAGAGGATCTGAAACAGATTCCGGAAGAAAAGCAGAACGAGTATGTCAGTGCATACCATAGCAAGTTCTCTGCCTTGCTGGGCAGTCTCTCACGATGTGCCAGTCCGATGGTGACAGGGCCTGCCAAATTCAACTGCCAGCGCAACAACAAGGCCTTGGACGCATACCAGAACAGATTTGATGAATTTCATAACTGGCGTAACCGCTTCAAGGCTGCCATGGAAAGGATGAAAGAGGCTACCAAACCGGAAGAACAGAAGCAGGAAGAGGCATGGAATCGCCTGAAGCGTGACATTGCAAGCAGCGCACAGACCATTCATGATATTGATACCGGTAAAGCAAGAGGATACAGCCGTGCCTTGTTTGTCAGCAGTATCCTTAATAAGGTAAGCACCTATGCAGGAAAAGGAGAAGTGGAAATCGTACAGAAAGCGGTGGACTTCATTACAGACTTCAATGCGCAATGCAAAAAACCGGTTATCACTCCGCGGAACCGTTTCTTCCAACTGCCGGAAATGGCACGCCAGGCCAGACTGAAACTTCAGGAAATCAGAGAACGGGAAAACCGTGAACTGAAATTTGAAGGCGGAACGCTGGTATGGAACTATGAGGCAGACCGCCTGCAAATCCTATTTGACAGTATTCCGGATGACCAGAGGCGCAAGGAGCTGAAATCATACGGTTTCAAATGGTCGCCGAGATACCAGGCATGGCAACGGCAACTTACACAGAATGCCGTATATGCAGTCAAAAGAGTGTTGAACCTTCAAAACCTATAAGACATGAAAGACCGATTGAAATATGTAATCGATTCCCGCTACTTCGACGGAACATGCCTGACAAGTATGAGTGACGGATTCCATAATGACTATGGTGGGGAAACAATCGAAGAACTGCGCATACGGGAAAACAATCCCTATCTGAAAGCAGTAACACCTTCTGATATAGACAAGAAGCTGCGGCTATACAATCAGTCCCTGTCCGAACCGTTCAAGGAAATCACCGAAGAAGACTACTATGAGCTGCTGGATGTACTGCCACCCTTGCGCATGAGACAAAACTCGTTCTTTGTGGGAGAACCGTATTACGGAAATATGTACTCTTTCTGCTTTACCCGTCAAGGAAGATATTTCAAGGGCCTGCGCTCCGTACTTACTCCGCAATCCGAACTGGACAGTCAGATAGACCGTCACATGGGAATCATCAACCGGAAAGCCGTGATCTCAAAAGAGGAAACAGGCAAAACGGTCACAACCGGAACCAGACTCATTCCCTATTATTTTTCACTGGACGGAAAACAGCCCGTATTCATCTGCAACCTTGTCATCCAATCAGATTCCAGACAAGCAAGGACGGACATGGCGAATACCCTGAAAAGTCTTCGCCGGAACCATTATCAGTTCTATAAAGGGAAAGGACATTACGAAACTCCGGACGAACTGATAGACCATATATCAGGAAAGAAGTTTACCCTTGTTTCCGACGGACATTTCTTTCAATATCCTCCCGACAGGGAATCCGCAACTTTCATCGGACACATCAAGGAGACATCAGAGGAATTTCTTTTCCGGATCTATGACCGTGAATATTTCCTGTATCTCCTTAAAAAACTGAGGACCGTAAAAAAGGAGTCCGCACAGGAACAAATAAATATCAAATCATAACATTCGGGGGAATGCGGTAGAATAACTGCCGTATTCCCTCATAAAAACAATACAAGTATGAACAAATCAAACACTCTATACTGGAAAACAGCCACAGATCCGGCTGAACGCATTGAGGTCAGACTCGTCCTGAACAGTTATATCGACAATGACAATCTGTATGTAGGACTTGAATCCCGGTCTAAGGAGAATCCGGAATGCTGGGAATCCTACACGGACATCACCGTCAACCTCAATTCCCTTCCCCCGTTCCATGCTTATGTGGACAGCCGGGACTGCAACAGACACGTACATGATTTCCTGACCAGTAACAGAATAGCGGAGCCTGCCGGATTTGAATATCAGGGATTCAGAATGTTTCGCTTCAATCCTGACAGGTTGAAGAAACTCGCACCCGAACAGTTCAAAACAATCAGCGCCAAACTGCCACCACAGGATGACATGATAAAGGACATCATCTATCAGGAAAGACGTTTCCCTTTGAGAACTGTTCAAGATATTCACGGAATATATCTTGTTTCAAGCAAGGAACTGGAAGAATCTCTGATCGAAGGAGTACGGAACCTGGATGCTACGGCATATGAACTGCTGGATGGCATCTGCCTGTTCTGCTCCACACAGGAACTGCGCTATCTTACGGATGCAGAACTGATAGAAACAATCTACGCACAATAAAAAGGAGGAACAAATATGAAAACCGGAGACATTGTATTTCTGAGACGTCCCTATAAGGGATACCGTGCCGTCGAACTGATGGAAAGACTGGAATGCCGCTGGCTGGTCAGGATTGTCGAGAGCGGTCTTGAACTGGAGGTATATGAAGATGAACTTATATCAGAATTTTAATACGAATAAAGTGTTATGGAAAAATATCAGTTTGCATTCCATTCGGAAATAATCGGCTATACCTCTCCCCATATCGGCGAGGTCAGAAAAGCCATACACAGAAAAGTGGAAAAGGAAAAGTCTGCCGCCATAAAGAATGATATTGAGCTGCACATGTACAAGGTACATGACGGCATACCGGTTCTCCTTAACACCTGCTACCTGTATGATGAAAAAGGATGTATGGTACACGGAAGTATCAAGGGAACCAAGGATTATCTGCTTGAGACATGGAGATACCATACAAACAGACATTCCAAAGGTTTCAGTTCCACAAGAATCAGGCCCTGCACGACAAGCAGGGCTTTTTCGTTTGTATAACTCTTAAAATCAGGAATCATGAACCAGACATTGCAACTTACAGACTATATTCCACAGTATGTAAGCCTCTACTACGTGGACTACCGGGATGATCTTGATGAGCATGAAGACATCCAGGAGGAATGCATCCGTTCCAACAATATGGAAAAACTCTATGAAAAAGCATACGAATGGTATGAGGAACAGGAAAGCTCAAACATGCACGACTATCTGGAGGAGACAAGAAAGAATATGGAAACGGACAATTTAGCCGGAGAGTTTGAAGAGCATGAAGATGAAATCAGGGAACTTATCTACGACCGGAACGATTCCGACCCGGTAAAGGATCTGATACGCAACTCGTCCGTCACTAATTTCTTCTATTCGCTCGGAGTGGAAATCAGCGGATATCTGACCGGTTGTTCACTGCGGGGAGAATCAGTCGCCATGGCCTGCCATAAGGTACGTCGCGCACTGCATCTGAAAAAGGGGCAGTTTGACGAGAAGATTGAAGAATTGGTAGAGAATGCCACATACGGCGGAGAACTGCGCATCTACTTCAACGCCATGTTTGACAGGCTCATCAGCAAAGACCCTGAGAACGATTTCAAGAGCATCCGTTTCCACGGGAATGTAGTGGTGGCCATTGCCGACAGCCGGAACGGTTCCGGACATCATGTACGGATTCCGCTGGACATCACTTTCCCTTTCCGAAGGGAGAACCTGTTTGTCGATTCACAGGTACACTATTCCTATGCCAATGAAGTCTGCGGCATGACTAATGACTGGTGTGATTCCACAAAATGGGAAACGGGCATGATACCTTTTACCGGATCTGTCCGAAAAAGCCGGATGGCTGAATACAAGAAACAGGAAGCCGCTTATGAGCAGACATTCCGAGACGGGAAATGCACCTTCGGTGACATGAACTACAAACGCCACCGTGACGTGCGATATTCGAATGAATATCCTGCCGGATGCAGATGCCCTCATTGCGGTACTTTCTGGATTGACTGAAAAAACATTTACCAACCAATAAATTCAAACGATATGAAAATCTGCTGTTCACAAGAGTATTACGACAAGGTCGTACAATATGCAAAATCCATCAATGACAAGACTCTGGAAAACTGTCTTGAACGTCTCAAGCAATGGGAGAAGAACGAGAACCGTCCATGCGAAATCGAACTCTATTACGACCATGCGCCGTACTCGTTCGGATTCTGCGAACGCTATCCGGACGGGAATACAGGCATTGTCGGAGGACTGCTGTATCATGGGAATCCGGACGAATCCTTTGCCGTCATCATGGAACGTTTCCACGGATGGAGCATACATACCTGACATATATGCGACCGTCAGTCTTGGGGAGCCTCATGCAATATGGGGTTCCCCTTTTTTTATGCCGGAGACATAATGACAGCATCCTCATTTCTTGCTGCAAAAATAGCTGTTTGCCGCGCAACTCCCGCAAGGCGGCCCTGCCGGGCTGGTTGTCTGGAAAAAAATCATCCTCGCTTCGCTCCGGTATTTTTTTCCGCCAAGCCTTGCAGGGATGCGGGCAAACAGACAACAGGGACAACAAGAAATAAGAATGCCTGTACCTTACAGGCAGACGATGTATAACAATAAATATCAGAAGTCATGATTACAGACCAGAAGACACAGAACAGGCTTCACGCGGATACCGGAACGGAACTGTTCTCCATCAGACAAAGGAAGGAAGCCGTCACAAGGATGCTGGACATTCTGAAAGAAACTCCGGAATACCTGCAGGTTATGAACCATATACCGGCTTATGCCATGGATGACGATACGTCAGAATGGTGGAATTCGGAAGAATCGGAAAATTTCATGAACTCACTCCTGGAAGTGATGGAAAGCTATACTCCGGACGGATACAGGTTCGGACCTAAATCCGGCACGGCCGACCTTTACGGCTACTGGGAAAGCAAGACCGGACGGACAACCCTCTTCCATCTGCTTTTCTGTCTGGAAAGCGGATATGAATGGGGAAAAGGTCTTTCCCATGAGAAAACGGACGCATTCTACAAGGAAATAAAAGAGAAATTTAATGAAGAAGGATTCGACACGGACGAAACCGGCTGTATATCACAGGTCATGTATCTTGTAAAAGGAAAGACACGCCTGTACGTGCATCCGATGGAAATAAGCGGCTACTGTGAGACACCGCATATTCCACAGATTACAGCCATACTGAAAAAAGGAGGCCGTACATTCCGTCTCGTAAAGGATACGATAGCGGAAGAGGTGTATTCCTTCACCGATGAAGAAGAAATGGAATATTACCGTGCCAGATACGGAACGTGCATCCACAGGAATATACTGGATGCCTTCAATAACCGCCGGGCAGGGAAAGAAGACATCCTTTCCATGATGGCATCACGGATAAATGTGGCGACGACATCACATCTGCACGGTATCGGATATGATTCACCGGCATACAGGTTCGTGCATGAGGCATACGACAGACTGGTAAACAACGGAAAGCTGAAGGAGAATATCAGGAAGACAGGTTGCTGCAACATCATAATGGCCATTTCAAATACCAACGCAATATGAGACTGAATTACAATGATATGCTGCTTCTGGCAATATGGGAATACAACAGGAGACAGGACGAGGATCTGACCCTGGAACTGTTTCAGGAAACATTCGGACAGGTTCCTGGCGCACATTTCCATGACAAATGGGTGCATTATTACAACAAGAACCTGCTGATGATGGCCGCCTATTTCAGGGGTGAGGAAGAAAACGGCCAGAAATTCTGTGATATGATCACCCGACAGGTTGAACGCTATACACAAAACAGGAGGAGAACAGGATGAATACAAAGATACGATATGACCTTGACAGTCTTGAACTGGCAAACGGTGACTTCGGATATCCCATTACAGAAAAGGAAGTACGGAAAGTGAACCGTATGCTGGAACTGATGGAGAATGTCCGAAACAGGCAGATGTGCCCGACAGAAGGAGACTGCGTGGAATTTGTCTCACGTTCTGGTGACTATTTCGGAAAAGCTCATATAGAACGGATAACAGGAAAATATGCGGATATATGCCTGATACCGGAAACGGTATTCTGTTTCGATGACATGGGAAAAGCCGCCTATGATACCACCGGAAGTCCCTGGACGCAGGTCAATATCTGGAACATGAAACCCGCAGGTACTGAAATCCGCATATTCAGGACATGGGGATTCGGGAAGCGCAGCAATACGGGCAGTCTCAGGTTCGATGCTCCGGTCAGGAAATGGGAATACAGAGAACCGAATCCGTTGTATGACGGTTACACCACCCGTAACTGGTTCCGCTATCATATCATGAAACACCGGGACAGGGAAAGGACAGGCGAATACACCTTCCGCAGCGATTCATTCACGCTGTACAGCCGGAGCGAGCTGGACGAGCTGGCCGCAATCCTGAAAGGCAGACTCTACAAGGGAATCCTGCCTGACTCTCTTGTACTTTGGGGGTACCGCATGGATATTAAGGAAATATCACGTGAGCAGTGGAACGGTATGGGACAGCACGGACAAATCCGCATGAAATTCATGGGATACGGTCCGGTCAGAATCCACACGGACAATGAAAACCATACCGTAACAGTATACAGAATCAACGACAGTATATAACCAATTATAAAATTAAGGAATATGGCACGATATGAAATCTCCAACGAAATCAGGCCGCTCGACAGGCTCATCACAGGCTTTGCCTCATCATGCGGCTATGAAATACAGACCGTATTCAACGACCTGCTGCGTTTCATAATCCACGGCTTCTCTCCTGGAGCACCGCCAATAAGCAACTGGAAATACAAGCGTCAGCAAAACGCCTCGTTCATGGAAATGACAGCCGAATGGACACGTATCATGCAGAAACAAATCGGCAGGTCGGGCTGGTTCGACGCTTTCGGTGAACTCCACATGGCTTACTGCTCAAAACCGGGACAGCAGGCAAATGGACAGTTCTTCACGCCGTCACATATCTGTGAACTCATGGTCATGTGCGCGGCAGGTAAAAAAGAGACCGGACAGAGGATGGGAGACCCCACATGCGGCAGCGGAAGACTCCTGCTGGCATACCATGCGCACAATCCGGGGAACTATCTGGTCGGAGAAGACATCAGCCGGACCTGCTGCATGATGACCGTATGCAACATGCTCGTCCACGGATGTGTCGGGGAAGTAATCTGTCATGACAGTCTCCAGCCGAAGGCATTCACCGACGGATGGAAAGTCAACCAGGCTCTGCCCTTGACGGGAATACCTTCTATAAGACGCATGAAGGAAGAGGAATACAGGAATCCTCTTCCGGAAAATATCGGACGCTTCAAAGAGGCAGTCCGTATCATCAACCTATTGGACAAATAATTACCAACCTTTTAAAAAATATAATTATGGAAGCTTTAGCAACATTGAACAATCAGAGACAGTTTGATTTCCAGAACAACGGAATCGAAGTAATGGACCTTGAAACACTACAGCGTACCTACAAGGAAAACGACATCTACGGCAATCCGGTCAGGGGTATCTACCACTACCAGGTCATCCAGCGCATGACGGACATCTGCCGCCGTCACAACCTGAACTATGAGGTGGAGGAAATCTTCGCCGCCCAGAACAAGAACCGTACACAGCCCGGTGTGGTCATCCTGCCGCAGGTGGAACAGACCTATGGAGAGAAGGCGGTAGAGGCACATGTACTGCGAAGAATCTTCACCACCATCCGTATTCTGAACGGGGATACCGACGAACTGACAACCACACTCGTGGTAGCCTACCATCAGGACGGTATCCAGGCGGCAATAGGTCCCTGCGTACGTATCTGCCACAATCAGTGTATCCTTTCACCCGAACGAAGCGTTGCCAACTACGGTAAGGACAAGGTGACTACCGAGGAACTGTTCGGGAAGGTGGATGACTGGATGCGGAATTTTGAGCGTGACATGGATGCGGACAGAAGCCGAATCCAAAGGCTCAAGGAAAAGGTGTTGACACCCGGTGAATTGTACATGATCATCGGTATGCTGACGGCTCTGCGTGTATCCCATGACAGTGCAGACAAAAGACTGGCATCACAGGTGGACACCTATCCGCTCAACCAGGGACAGATTTCCGTGTTTACGGAAGAACTGCTCAAACTCTCACTTGAACAGCCACGCATTACAGCGTGGGATGTCTACAATGTAGCGACAGAAATCTACAAGCCTGGAAAGACTGATTTTCCTGCCATGATTCCACAGAACGGAGCAATGGCCGATTTCCTGCTTTCGTATAACCAGAATTAAAACCTGAAACCGAATACAACAAGCCCAGTTCCGTCACCAGCGGAATCGGGCTTTGTCGTTTATCAACCATAATAATAAGATAAGATATGGCAGCAAGTAACAGAATAAAGGCTGAAATGTATATCCTTTTCAGCTGCAACGCATGGCACGAATACAGTTCATTCGAGCCAAAGGCGGTCTTCTCTTCCATAGAAAAGGCAGCAGACTTCCTGCAGAAGAACAGAAGAAAACTGAAACTGGAGGAAGATGACATCGAATGTTTCAGACAGCACAGTCAGACTCAGGGCAGAAATACCAATTACCTGGTACAGTCATGTCCATACAATCCAGTCCGCGCAAGAGACCTGGAATGACAAAGAATCTCATTCATAAACAATCATATAAAAATATACAACTATGACAAATGATGAAAACACTTACATCGGAATGTCCCTGCCGGAAGGAATACGGTACATCACCGTTTTTGAAAATGGGGATTTTGAAAACTGCGGAAGAATACTCAGGACATTCTACCGTACGGAAGACAGGGTGAGAAAACTGCTCGCTTTGGGAAACCTGCTCCATCTGGGAGGAAGCCTCTCATCAAGCGAAAACAAGACAAGCTGTTGGCCTTTGAATAATGGGAATCCCATCCACGAAGCAAAGGAAATATCAGGCAAGGAAAAGTTCTTCCTGCTCGGTGACTGGACTTACATGTATGAAAATGGAAGATGGTTTCTGGGTTATGAAGGAAAAATCCATGAAATCAGCAATCCTGAATTTTCTGTCTTTGTTCCCGACAAGGACTATACACCTTCCCCTCTGGACAAAGGACTTTCCTTTGCCGTAATCAGCGAAACGGGAAAACTGGAATTCACTCCGGAAATTGTCAACGGATGGGATACCTGGAAAAGCCTTCCCAAAAGAGTCAGTGAAAAAGGGAAAACGGTATATGTATTCCGCAAAACACAACTTATAAAAGTCATCAAACCTAAAAAACTGGAATCATGAAAGAAATCAATATGACAAAGGCTATATCATGTATGCCGGACAAATTCATCACAATGGAAATGGTTGAACTGGCCGCGACCGAACACCGTCCGGAACTGGTCAACTATCTGCCGGAGAAATATATTACTTCTGAAATACTTGACAGTATATTCAAAACAGATGATTACGGATGGCGTTCCTGGCAGCTCTCGAAGATACCTGAAGAAAAACGTAACCGCCAGATTTGTCTAAGGGCAATAAAGGCCGAAAAGAGTAATTTTCCTGACATACCGGAAAAATACAGGAACAGTGACATACTTGAATCGCTGTTCGCACACAGGAATTTCATGCACTACCTGCATCTGATACCTTCATCCTCATGGAACAACGGAACAGTCCGTGATGCAATATACTCCCTTTACCGTGACGTACAGCAAAACGGAGGTTACCGGTACTGTTCAGAGAGGTATGAACAGCAGTTCTTATATGAAACAAGCGTCATGCTTTCTTTCATTCCGCGACAAGCCAAGGATTTCAGACTTTGGAAAGAACTGATCCATGACGGACGTATCGCAACCATGACTATCGACAAAATGATGCCTAAATGTTTCAAACAGGCAGCATACTACAAGGAATGGGCCATACGCTGTATCAAGGAAGTGGATACACGCTGGCTTAACTATGACACCGTATGGAAGGCCATCTGTCACAAGACAGGCAACCTGCATGGCATTTTCGATTCATACGGACATTACGAGTGGTTCTCCAAACATGCGGATGATGCCATGGCTGACAAAGCAATGGAGCTGGAACCTAACCTGTTTAACAAACTTCCCAGACGGTTCCGGACACCGGAAAGACTTATTCATACACTTGAAGTAAAAAGAGAAATCAACAGTTACAACTTCATTCTTGAACCGAACCTGATGACGAAAGAGATTTGTATAGCACTGGCCAGAAGGGATTCGTTCTACCCTGATATTCCATCGGAACGCTGGAACAGGGAACTTGTGGAATATTTCACCGAACACGGAAACAACATGTATTATCTAAATCTTATTTGAATATGAATATTTTCCAAAAAAGAATTGAAAACCTGTGCGATGAGATCATCGGCAGGATACTTGCACTGATGCAGGTGAACTCGGTTTCCGAAGTAATGCTGACAGACAACGACAATCCGGTTTACGTAATCTGGTTTGACAAGACCGGTGAACCGTGCGAATGTTCCGTACACAAGATAACTGCTGTCGGAGAAGGAATCACACTTGAAGTCCATGACAAGATAACCGGAGAAAATTATAAGGTCACAAGCCGCCATGAGGCGGCTTTGGCCAATCCGGTATGGCTGAACGAGATTTTGGATACTGTGATAGGCATTTTGCTATAAAGAATAAAAATTGGGAAGAATAGTTACATCCTCAACCCTTGTTGGCTGAAGTAAATTAGCGCATATTTAACTTTGCCAACAAGGATCTTATACAATTCATAGGATGAGAAAATATTCAGACAAATGAAGCCAAAGAAGTTGTAGCAAAGACTTCTAAACTCGAATATTGAAAAGCCATACTATTTGGCGGAATAAAAAATAAAATGATTATCCGCATATTGTCCGTCTGTATGTTCTTGACTTGAAATCGGTATTGTAGCTGATGGCAGCCAAGACGACCCTGTCGAAGAGCTTCTCTCCGAAATACCTTCTGTTAAACTTGTAGCAGAATTCGTTAAGGTAATACTGTAGATACTCATGCTTGATCCTGTGGTGCATATCCAGAAACAATCTCTTGGCATTGCTGATGGCGATATGTACCCACGGCAGTATCTTCTCCACGTTCTTCTTGTCCGAAATCACCGTCTGGTGTTTCTGTACATGTTCTCCGAGCTTATGGTAGGAGGTGGAATCATCAGTGGTCAGTTCGACGGACGGTTCAAGGTGTTTCTTCGCAACATCGGTGACTGTCTGTGTTTTCAGGTCTGGAATGACCTGCATCTTCAGATGTCCTACCACTTTGGAAGGCTTTCCTTTCCTGGGATGTCTCTGCGAAGGGGCACTTTCCACCATGACCACCACTTTGGACTTCTTCTGACTGCCACGTCCCCTTTTCAAGGGGGTATCCTTCTCCTCTTCGGGACGTTCCGTGGTAAAGAAGCCGTCGTCAAGCTCGACCTGTCCGTCCAGGGAGTACTGTGCGTCACGTTTACCCATGACGTCACGAAGCTTGCAGACCATCTCCCAGACAGGCTGGTATCGTTTATGCCCCAGCTGACGATGGATTTCCTCTGTGGAAAAGGATTTCTTGGTGCTCATCAGCAGGAACATGGTGGCAATCCAGTAGCGGAACGGAAGTTTGCTGTTCTGCATGACAGTACCTGAACGTAAGGACTGACGGCTGTGGCAGTTCCGACACTCGAAACAACGTTTGTGAGATCCCAACGGTGTTCGGTGCAACCGCAATGCTTGCATATGACTCCGCGGCGTTCCCGTTGTTTTTTCAGATAGGTCACACAGGATTCCTCATCTGCGAAATTACTCATGAAATTCAGAAGATTCATAATGGTAGGCTTTAATGTTTCATGGTATAAATATACTGAATTTCAGCGATATATAAAAATATTTCACATGGTATATTTACAGTCTGAATGTTAAAATTTAACGGACAATATACGGATAATCATTAAAAATAATGTTTACCTTTGCAATACAAAAGTGCCCGTGCGAGCTTAGTCGTCGCATCTGCACTATAAAAAGGAATTAGAGAAGTCTCAGTCATTACGACTGGGACTTCTTGCTTTTAACAGTCATATCACCCTCAGAAAGTTTCTTTCAATCTATTTTTCCCTCATCCGATTCCGAAAAAAGTGCGCAGGCTTCCACCCTCAATTTTCCGATGTGCCATTCCGTTTTTTCTGACAGCTGTTTACTCTATCTCACACACCTCTACATCCTGACGGCGTAAAGCACAGCGCAAGGCTGTAAGCCAAACTCTTTCTTACGGCTCCCCCAGCCCCCTTACGATCACCTCCACCTCCGGCTTCAGGAAAAACTTGCGATGCTTGTCATGTCCCAGTGCCGCCAGACCCTCGCGGATGGAAGGACAGCGGTACATCCACCGGTACAAGTTGCGCCGTGCCGTCTCCGAAAAAACAAAAGCGTTTATACAATAATTTTATTTGATATACGACGATATAAATAAAAAATATTACTTTTGCCATTGACAACAATTATTTACACAAAGCCATACACAATTTAATCTAATACGATGAAAAACGTTTCGACATACTCGGATATCCGACAATATATTACGAAAACATTTATCATTATTAACAATCTGTTTTTATTTATTTTGTTTAATAGTCTGTCATATAATATTGTCAATCTTTACACCCATACAACTTTTTGTATCGTTGGGAATATCATAATACTATTAATAAATATATACATATTGAATAAAAACAAAAGACTAATACCTGACAATAATAACATCCAAGAATTACAAAATCAAAGAGAAATAGATATTCTTCTTACAGATTCTATAGAAGAAAAAATCAGAATAGACTTTAAATACAAAAAAAGGCTCAAAGAACAGAAATACCGGCCTCTCATTATTACATATACATTTTTATTCTTTATATTCTTAACAAATATCTTGTCTATCCTAAATAACATGCCATCTTCCTCTTTACCCACACTTTTCTATATCCCATACATATTATATTTCGGATTATTATTGAATATTACCATATCCTACACCAAATCATCTTTTTTTACAAATTCAACAATTAATAATCTCATTATAACCATAATAACTACAATATTAATTTCAATTTATAGCATAATTATACCTTTTATAATAGCCATAATATTCATCACTATATCAGGATATTTTCTTTACTGCTATATCGTTTATATATTTACCATAAAAAAATAAATATCATGGAAGATTTTAATTGGATTTACTCGAAAGTAAAACCAGTCAACATCCTGCTTAGAAACTTTTCGTTTTTCCACCAGACAACAGGAGAAAAGACTGACCCCAAATATATTCTGGATAGAGAGCCCAACCAACAATTGTATAACTGGCTGAAATATAACGAGGCCGACAGTGCATCCTATTTGATTACCGGACATCGTGGTGCGGGAAAATCCAGCCTTGTCAATTATACCATCAAGCAACTGATAGACGAAAATGCTACTTTCCGGAGAAAAAACAAGAAGCAGTATATCAAAATATCTATCAGCCTGGGACAAGAATTTCTAGAGGAAATAGAAATTTTACGCATTCTGGCACGAAATCTTCAGGAAGAATTCAAGGCACACACACCTTTAGTCGCCAAATTCCTCAAATATTTAGCTTCAGTTCTTGCATTCATCAGTAAGCTGATAGTAATTATCTCATTGCTCATATTTGCCTTTTTAAAAGGTATAGACGAGATATTATGTTGTGACTGGCTTTCCTTTTTTTGCGACACATTAAAAAACAATCCCTATTTGTTTCTAATACCCATTATCCCTTTTGTATTATGGTTCGCAACAAAAAAATTTTATAACTTAACCAATTTTCAAAAGGTATACAGACAGATACAAACATTATGCATACGTCTGAACACAACCATTACCGATGAAGAAGAATCTTCTTTAAAAATCAAGCTGGAACAATGGATGACAAACATAGGTATATCCAACCGCAGAAAAAAGGTTTCACCTCCGGCCAGCATACAAGAAATAGAATTTGAACTTATAAAAATCATAAACGAGTTTCAAAAAAAGAATCAACAATTAATCATTGTTTTCGACGAATTGGATAAGGTAGACACCAATCTCCGTGATATGGTAAATAAAAAGGATTCCATCAATCCGGAATTTGAAAAATTGTCTACCCGGCCGGAACAGCATGTATCTTCACGTGTCAGAACACAGCAGGTACTCAAGATTGTCGCCAACATGAAATATTTCCTGTCTACCGCAAAGGCTTATTTTATTTTCATTGCCGGAAGAGAGCTTTTTGAAGCTTTTCAGGCCGATATGTGCGACCGGGATTTTTCCATCAGTAGTATATTCAATGGCGTACTGAACATAGAAAGCTTCCTCAATGGGAAAAGTGGCATCTTCAACAATTCAGTAATCAAAACAGAGGAATTTGTCTGCCGGCAACTATTACCACCTAATTTCCAGAAAGAAGTTGAAGAATCCGGGATTTATAACCCCAAAATGATTTATTCACTCAAGAATTACTACATTTTCCGTAATACAGAAATCATTAATCTTTCTGATGATAAAAAGAAGAAAGAACAGAAAGAACGCATTTATCAAGAGATACAGTTCTTGTATCATTTTGTCAATTACCTGGCTTTCATCAGTAATGGTTCTCCCAAAAAATCACTCTGTTCTTCGAAAAATACGTGCGTAGCCAAGACTATCTGGAGAATGTCGAAAAAATAAAATTTCCTCAACATGAGAAACAAGCAGGCAAAGATGCTAAAAATACATTCTATCTTTCCTGGGGATTCAGGAAAATACAGAAAGTAAACTTCATCCACTATCTGACTTATCCCATGATACAAGGACTGCTTAACCGCAACAGTCATTCTGGCGACAAGTTGCTGATATCTTCTTCTTTCCTGCTTACCTATATCTTAAAGCTGCACAACAACGGATTTTCATGGAGAAATCTGGAACAGACTCCCGAACTACAGGAACTTAACAAGACTCCAGAAATGAGGGACTATCTGAGCACGTTCATCAACTTCATGAATCACAATCTGGTACTCACCATTCCTTGCGGACTGTACCACTATAAGTTCCCTATGAGAATTATAGAAGAAATCTCCTATCATTCCAGATTATCGGGCGAAATGTCCACCTTGTTCAATTTTTCCTCCACAGACCTGCAAGGAATAAAGAACCAGTATATCCAATTACTGGAGCAGAACACAACTTCAGATAATAAATCAGGCAATTCACAATACACAGTTGCAAGCATATTGCATTCACTAGGCGACTTGTATCTTTTAGAAGAAAATTATTCCGCGGCAATACGTTCGTACGAACAATGCCTTGAAATCATCTTGCCAATTTTCGAAAATTACCAACACACGGCAATGATACAAGCTGAAAACTACCTGGTTTTCACCAATAGAACCATGTTGAAACTAGGATTGGCACATGAAAAACGCGGCACAAGCAATTCTGCGTTCATCCTGTACGACGAGCTGATCGGCTTGCTGAAACAGATGTGCTGGAAAGAAAAATACCGTTCGTTTTTCTATGACATACGTACCATTCATCTCTCCATATTAGCCAAGCTGTTTATTCTTGAAAAAATTGACACAAACGGAATAACTCCAGCCCACCTGCAGGAAGCCATCAAGGATTTTCAAACAATCATTGATTTGACCACCAAAAAGCTGAATGGGAAAAATATAGAATCAAAAGTCATCGAAACTGATTTCTACAGGAAATTAGGAGATATTCTATATTATAAAAACCAAGAGTATAAATTAAACAATAAGACAACGAATGCTTTGAGCTGCTATTTTAAAAGTGTAGGAGTATTATGGAATAATAATGGAATATTATCTTCAGGTTTAAATGAAACCATAAAGAACATAACCCGAAATGTATCAATCCTGAAAAATGATTTGAGAAATGGTCGGGAAAATGACCGAAAAAAAGATCTGAACAACGATCAGAAAACAAGTAATACCAACGATGAAAAAGAATCCATTTTCTTAAGGGACAATGAAATCTATCACCTGGCCTTATCACTCGAAAGCATAGGCAATGTATGCTTGTCAATAAGGAAAAAATATAAAATAAATAATTTTTCAACCTTTTGCAAAGACTTTTCAAAAGTTATATCCTCCCCAAATAAAGAATCAGAGCTGGACAATATCACTGCACTCAATATCACCAACAACTTTGAAAGAGCAATAATCTGTTATTGGAATGCAGCTCATTTGTATTCTCTTTCGTGCGAACGAGGATCATCCATCAAATGTTACAAAAACATTGTCTATACATTACTGATTTATACACGTAATCTGATAAAAGAGAGAAAAGCCGAAGCAATTGACAGCAATAAATTACTGCAACTAATGGAAAATTTAATCAATCATTTCCTCATTCATCTGCACCGACAGAAAGAACACATACATTTGCCCGAAATAAACTACATTCAGTGGCTGCATTCTTCCGAAATGTACCAACCAATCCCCTACGAATCTCTGTCCGTTACCCCGGAGGCAGAAGAAATACTGTTTCTGTACTATACTACTAAATTAGAGCTATGGAACAATGGTCTTCTCACAGACAACAACCAGGTCCAAGATCTGGTACGTTTTTACCAAAGTCCCACTATGACAGGTAAGAATGCCTACCAGACCATGTTCAGCAGTACATTACTGTTAAAACTCAAAGCACGATTTAACCTTATTCTATTAAACAAATTATTAGGCATAACGAAAGGAACGGAAGAGGATTTTTTTGAACAAATCAACTTTGAAAACATACGGAAATTCATCAAATCAGAAATAACAGAATCAGAAATAGCTGAATCAGAAATCCTCAAGCAGTTTTTCAACTGTAAGACATTGTATTCAGGAGCAGAAGAGGACCGGATGAATTTGCTGGATACATTGATTATGGACAGCATTTACTGCCTGGCACGAATCCAAGAACAAATCATACCTATACAAAACAGCATGGTCTTCAACAACTCCTTCAAGGCCGATGTTTTCTACAATCAGTTCAAAATGGCCGTCATGTATCAGTATTTATATTGCTATTACAAGTACACGAAAAAAAGAAAAGAGAAAATTGAAACCTTCCTGAAGCTGGTCAATGGAGCAAAGAATGCTAACACGAATTGTCTGAAAGAATTGCCATCCAACAATAAGCGTGGAAAAAAATTATATCATATGATACGCGATGCTACACATTACAATAACCAGAACTGTACAAACATTCTTTTTTTAGGAGAAAGTTGTATCCATTATTATACAAAAGCCAGACAAACCCACACACAGGGAAAGACTTATCAGGAAATCATTAAAAACCTGTATTTCCTGGAAGACGACTTAAACAACGATTGCAGTCCGTTTCATATGGCGATAGAGCGATTTGAATTAACCACAGGCTATATAAAAGACAGAGAAGACAAGTTAAAAAAAATACTATCAGAAGCACCTGTCTACAACGGTAAAAACTATTTTACCGGTAACCTGGACTTTGATAAAGCATAGTGCCTTTTAGAAGTACTTTTTTAGGGACATTCAGTAAATAATATAAAATTAGCCAACTAATTCATACACAAAGTGTTGCGAATTAGTTGGCTTTTTTTGTATCTTTAGGTATTCCCCCGAAAATAAGGTTTGGCAGCCAAAACGGGGGAAATACTCCGACTAAGATATGGCTAAGATACAAAATATTTCAGAAATTCACCCTACTTTGGGGTTTACAGAATTTGATGTTCTGGAAAAATATCGCAAGAGTTTTAATGAGAGTGAACTGGGCAGGCTTCACTCGGTGTTTCCGTTTGATCGTATGGCAAAAGCCGCAGGCCTGTCGGAACAGCGACTGGGACGCAGAAATATCTTCAGCCCTGCGGCGAAGATTGCCCTCATGGTCCTGAAGGCGTATACCGGATTCTCCGACAGACAGCTGGTGGAACATCTCAACGGCAACATACACTATCAGATGTTCTGCGGAATCATGATAGACCCGTCCTTCCCCATAACCAACTACAAGATAATCAGTGCCATTCGCAATGAGATGGCATCCCGTCTTGACATTGAATCCCTCCAGGAAGTGCTGGCCTCACACTGGAAGCCTTATCTTGAGAACCTTCACGTGTGCATGACCGATGCCACATGCTACGAAAGCCACATGCGTTTCCCCACAGACATGAAACTCCTCTGGGAAAACCTCGAATGGCTCTACAGGCATATCTGCAGGCATTGCGGGGAGCTTGGCATAAGGCGTCCGCGTAACAAATACAGGAATGTGGCGAAGTCCTATCTGTCCTACTGCAAGAAAAGAAAGAGGAAGGCTTCACGCACAAGGATGCTCAAGCGCCGTATGATCAGACTCCTTGAAAAACTTCTCATGCAGCGGGATGGAATTCACAGGGAGCATGGGGGATCACTCCGATATACTCAGGATTACCGGAAACGGCTTTCCATCATCAGAAAGGTTCTTGTGCAGAAAAAGGAAATGTTTGAAGGACGGAAAGTCAGTGACCGTATCCTCAGCATTGACCGTCATTATGTACGTCCCATCGTAAGAGGCAAGGAAACGAAATCCGTCGAGTTCGGTGCGAAGGTCAACAACATACAGATAGACGGCATATCGTTCATCGAACACCTCTCGTTCAAGGCTTTCAACGAGGACATACGCCTGAAGGACTGCATCCGCATGCAGCAGAAACTCATGAACGTGAGGGTAAGATGCGTGGCAGCCGATTCCATCTATGCCAATAACGCCAACAGGAAGTTCTGTACGAAATACGGAATTTCCACTTCCTTCGTACGCAAGGGAAGGGCGGCCAGGGATGAATCCTTGAGGAAGGTTCTCAGAAGTGAACTTTCAAGGGAGAGGGCCACCCGGCTTGAAGGCAGCTTCGGCACACAGAAGCAGCATTACTCGCTCTCGAGGATAAGGGCACGGAACAGGAAGACGCAAATCCTGTGGATTTTCTTCGGAATACATACGGCAAATGCCGTACTGATGATTGACAGGATCAGGAACAGGACGGTTAAAGCGGCATGATATGATTTTACTGACAGAATAAGAAGAGGTCATCTGGCTTCTTCAGGAGTGTTATGTCCTGTCGGATAGAATTATGTGAGAATACACGAAGTTTCCTTCATTTTTTTTACAAATTAAATTTGATAATAGTATTATTTTTATTCTAAGATATACAACAATTTATATTCTTCTTTTCTTCTCCTTTCTATTGACGGAATCTTCTTTCCCTTATAGTGACAATATCGTATAAAGTCCGAATAAATGTCCCGGTTACCGGCTTCCAGTTTCCTTATCAACGTGCTTTTGGGCATCCTGCCATAACCGAGCAACCTATATGGTCCCACCTGATAAGCAAGACAGGCTATCAGCAGCGAATCCTTTCCCAGATGACGGAACAATGCACACATTTCCTTCAGATCCTTTCTCAGAATACTGTCTCCCTCACTTTCTGTCAGTCTGGCGGGAAACTTTTCCCCTTTTCTGATACGGTGACCGTATGCAACATACGGATGATGTTCCGGACCATGCCATCCTTCATATTTCTTGATACACCTGACAGCCGTTTCCCAACGTGAGTCTTCCACATTCC
>ENA-ORKW01000180-ORKW01000180.1-human-gut-metagenome-genome-assembly--contig:-NODE-180-length-28519-cov-4.85146_pt1 | contig 28519 bp, 23 predicted proteins | sample MGYA00243062_ERZ508813 | MGnify/ENA primary metagenome ERZ508813 (study PRJEB26277, sample SAMN04329846) | human gut metagenome | biome: human-associated habitat | host: Homo sapiens | place: USA...
CCCGGTGCCGTTTGCCTCACGGTCCAGGGTGGGGCAGGATTCGCGGGGCTGCCCCTCGCTCTGCCCCGTGATATCGTAGCCGGTCTTTTCGCGGATGGCGTCTGTCATCGTCAGGCGACGGAACGGGGCTTTGAACGAAATCTCCCGACCGTCGATCTGTACGGTCGTGGTCCCGTGCAGGGCCAGGGCGACCTTTTCGAGCATCCGTTCGGTGAACTCCATCATCCAGAGGTAGTCCTTGTAGGCTACGTAAATCTCCATAACGGTAAATTCGGGGTTGTGCGTGCGGTCCATGCCTTCGTTGCGGAAGTTCTTGCCGAATTCATACACGCCGTCGAAGCCTCCTACGATCAGCTTCTTGAGGTACAGCTCGCTGGCGATGCGCAGGTATTGGTCGATGTCGAGCGCGTTGTGGTGGGTAATGAACGGACGTGCCGCCGCACCGCCCGGAATAGGCTGCAGAATCGGGGTTTCGACTTCGACGTACCCGAACTGGTTGAAATATTCGCGCATCGTGGAGATGATCTTCGAACGCTTGATGAAAACCTCGCGTACGTGGGGATTCACGATCAGATCGACGTAGCGCTGGCGGTAACGGATTTCGGGGTCGGTGAAGGCGTCGAAGGTCTGTCCGTCCTTCTCTTTCACGACGGGCAGGGGCCGCAGCGATTTGGAGAGCAGGGTCAGCTTCTGGCAGTGTACCGACAGTTCGCCGGTATTGGTGCGGAATGCGAAACCCTCGACTCCGACGATGTCGCCGATGTCGAGCAGTTTCTTGAACACCGTGTTGTAAAGCGTCGGATCTCCTTCGGGACAGATGTCGTCGCGCCGGATATAGACCTGGATGCGGCCCGTGTGGTCCTGCAGTTCGAAGAAGGAGGCGCTGCCCATGATGCGGCGCGACATGATGCGTCCGGCGATGCGGATGCCCTGGAAATTATTCTTCGCCGGATCGAAATTCTCGGCGATTTCGCGTGCCGTGGCCGTCACCTCGTAGCGGGCGGCGGGATAGGGGTCGATGCCGAGTTCCCGCAGTGCGGCGAGCGATTGGCGTCGTAACTGTTCCTGTTCACTGAGTTCGATGCTCATATTGAATGTTTTTGGGTGTTGATTTCGAATTTGCAAAGATAGTGAAAGGCGGGCGACGGGCCAAACTCGACTCCGAACTTCTGTCTTTACCGGCTACACCCGGCAAAGACCGCTTGCAGGCTGCGCTTCCGTTCATCGAAAGCTTTCGGTATTTCTTCTCCTTGCAGGACGAGTCGGCAGCGTACTCCGCACATCCGCTTGGATCGTCGGCCGTTTGGACTTGTCCGAACCGCATCCTATCTTAAATACAAAGATAGCAAAAGCCCCGGGCAGTGCCAAATTTATTTGCGATGGATCGGAGATTATTTTGTCCGGGCGGATTTCCCGGCGAAACTGCGGAAAGGACGGGACGTTTCGGCAAGTTGCCTGCGGAGGGGCTTGCAGGACGGGCTGATACCGGGAAAAAACGATGCGGGATACTCTTTTTTCGGGCAATAATGTACTTTTTGCGAGGAATTATGTATGGAATGCGAGAAACGATAAGCTAAAAAGGCGTTATTTTTATCCTATCAATTCATTCAACCAAATTATTTTGCCTATGACCTCCAATTTTACTGCTTTTTTGCGGCCTTTTCGGGCTGCCTGTCTGTTTGTTCTGCTGACTGTGTGCTGCGGCGGGTGCAGCGACAGCGGTTCGGTGGACGAAACACCTCCGGCGGATCAGTTGGCTTTGTCGCCGTCGAGTCTTGTTTTCGACGAGCAGGATCCTGCAAAAAACGAGTTCACGGTCACTGCGACCGACGGACTGACCTGGGTGCTCCAGGTGAAGCCGTCGGCTGCCGGATGTAAGTTCAGTGCATCGTCCGGCCGGGGCAGCGGCTCTTTTCGGGTCGAACAGATGCCCGATGACAGCAGCATCGAAATCGAAGCGGTCCATACTTATAATAACGGTACGCAACTGAAGAGTAATTCGGTGCGGATAACCCGTGGAAAAGCCGTGCTCGAGCCGACCCTCGAACTTGCTCCCGAGAAACTGACGTTCGATCCCGACGACGCTTCGGCCAATACCGTTCAGGTGCGGTCGAATACCGTGGGGAGCGCCGTTGCGAGCGACGAAGGGCTGGTGTTTTCTCCGGCATCGGGCGAGAACGACGGGGCGATTACCGTTACGGCGGCTCCTGCGGGTAAAACATCCGTAATTACAGTGACCGCCGGCGAAGGCGAGCAGACCGTGACGCGGCAGGTCGAGATTACATGCGAGAACCAGATTCCCGTTCCGGAGGAGACGATTTATTACGACGACTTCGATCAGACGCCTTTTTCGGGATGGGCCGATGCGAGCGCCGCATGGCAGAATCCGACCGGTCCGGGGGCGGCAGGGGTGACCTATACCTCCGCCCGGACTCGTATCAATAACGATAATTTCGGATCGTCGGGCCGCTATCCGGGAGCTTCGGGTGCGAACTACGTCCGTATCTGGTTCGACAACGGTCCGTATTTCATCGTGAATGACATCGCGCTTACGCCCGACCAGGTCGATCTGACCCTCTCTTTGGGCGCTTCGTTCACGGCGGCCGACTGTCTGATCGAGTTGAGCGGCGACGGCTCCTATTGGCAGCGGATCGATTATACCGGATCGAGGGCTTATAATATCTGGGAACAGATCTCCGTCGATTTTACCCTGGCTGTTCCCGTACAGCGGCTCTTCATCCGCTTTACGCCGCAAGGTTCGCAGAGCTACGGCGTCAATTTCGACGACTTGAAGCTCACGACCGGGCCGGGCGGACAGACGGTCGATTGGGACGGCGGCGACTACCGGTTCCCCGAGCTGCCGTCCAATTGGACCGCTCCGACTTCGTCCCAGGCTGTCGTTTCGGGCGATTATGCCTTCTTTACGCATTGGACGCAGACCGTCAATACGCGGAAAAACCTGCGGAATTACTCCTATTGTTACGATACGCGGCGCCATAACCCGATTTGGGTCGCCTATCCGATGCATGCCTGCTACCGCGAGGGCGGCTTCGGACGTACGGATCCCGATCCGTGGACGGCGGATCCGTCGCTCGATGTGGCGTATCAGTCGAAGATTTACCGCAAGGACGGTCCCTCCGGTTCGGATCCCTATCAGTATTGGACGAGCAATACGATGGCTTATCTCCAGCGGTCGGGATATTGGGGGAAGGGACATCTCTGCATGTCGAGCGAACGCGGCGGTGCGAACCAGCAGATCAACATGCAGACGTTCTATCCGACCAACATCGCTCCGCAGCCGAGTGCCAAAGCCGGTACGTTCGGAACAGTCTGGGGGTATGTCGAGGCGCTCTTTGCCGGGACGCGGAACAGCGAAAACGATATTGTAGCCGACGACGGCGTGCAAAATATGAACATCGTTTCCGATACGCTTTTCGTGGTGGCGGGCTGTTACTACGAGCATGATTACTGGCAGGAGTACGACTCTTCGGACTCCAATCAGGCCGAGCCGGACCCGGCGCAGAAACTCTGTACGATGCCGACCCATCAGTTCAAGATGGCGTTGCGTACGAAGTCGGGCAGCACGGGTAAACGGATTCAGCAGTGTACGGCCGATGAGTTGCAGGCCGTCGGTTTCTGGATCGAGACCTTCACCGACAGTCCGGAAACCAGCGCCCGCGCGGAATTGCGCCGTATCGCGGTGCCGGTCAGCTTCATCGAGGAGAAGATGGGCATGACCTTCTTCCCCGAGGTTCCCGAAGAGGTGAAGACACGGATCCCCGTGCCCGAAGAGTGGGGATTCTGAGTTTGGAGTGATAACTGTTTCGGGGAGGGACGCATTCTGCAAGGATGCGTCCCTCGTTTTTCGGATTTGAAACGGGTGAACCCCGGAAGTTTCGGAACCTGCCGGACGAGAAAATCGGGATGGGACGGACAAAACGGCAAAATATCGGTTATTTTTGCCCCGCTGAAAAAGTATGCGCCGGATGTACTGTCCGCATCGGACGGTTCCTGAATCTCCTTTGCGGGGGGCGGATCGGATTCTGTCCGAACAGGGTGGCGCAGTTTTGCTCCGGAGCGATCCGATATGCGTTTGTGGCCGTCTGTTGCTGCGGCCGGGACGAACCCGCAGACAGGATCCGTGAGCGGCGGGGCTTTGCCCGGGCGACACCCGGTATTTTTCAGTATTGACTGCTTTGAGTAATTGACTATGCTGAAGAGAAACGGATGGACCCGCAGCCGTATCGCCCTGCGGGAGTGGATGCCGGTTATCGTGTTGATGTGTTGTACTTTCGTGTTCAATACGTCGGAGTTTATTCCCATCGGCCTGTTGAGCGACATCGCGGCCGATTTCGGGATTACCGAGGCCCGGGCCGGATTGTTGATTACGGTCTATGCCTGGGTCGTGGCGCTGGTTTCGCTGCCGTTGATGCTCGCGGTAGCGAGGATGGAGTGCCGGCGGCTGATGCTCGGGGTGCTGGGGCTTTTCATTGCGAGCCACGTGTTGTCAGGACTTTCGTCTTCCTATGCGATGCTGATGGCTTCGCGGATCGGTGTGGCTTGTGCGCATGCGGTGTTCTGGTCGATCGTTTCGCCGCTGGCGGTCCGCGTCGCACCGAAGGGAGCGCAATCGGCTGCATTGGGATTGATTATCACGGGAACGTCGATTGCCATGATCGTCGGTCTGCCGCTGGGTCGCGTGATCGGACTTTACGTGGGATGGCGGACGACCTTCTTCTTCATTGCTGCGGTCGCGGCGGCCGTTTGGCTGTTTCTGGCGGCGATCTTTCCCCGGGTCCCGAGCCGCGACACCATTTCGCTGCGCAAGGTGCCTTCCCTGCTGGGAAACCCCGCCCTCGTGGGCGTCTATGTGCTGACCGTTCTCATGGTAACGGGCCACTATACGGGGTACAGTTACATCGAACCGTTCCTGGCACAGGTGGCCGGGCTGGACAACGACTGGATAACCTGGGTGCTGACGGCGTTCGGGTTGGTGGGGATCGTCGGAAGCCTGTGGTTTTCGCGCGATTATGAAAAATGTCCCTACGCCTTCATGCGGTTTGCCGTCGTGGGTATTGCGTTTTTCCTGCTGTTGCTGCGCCTTTCGGCTTTCGGGCACTTTCCGGTTGTCGCCCTGTGTATCTGCTGGGGGTTGGCCATTACGATTTTCAACCTGGTTTTCCAGTCGGAGATCATTCGTCTGGCTCCCGAGGCGACGGCGATCGCCATGTCCGTCTATTCGGGGATTTACAACGTCGGAATCGGTGCCGGGGCCCTCGTAGGAGGATTCGTCTGTACGCACGCTTCGATTGCCCGGATCGGTTATGCCGGGGGTGCGATCGCACTGTTGGCGGCGCTCTTTTGCTTGGTGCGGTTGGTGCCGTTATTGAAAAGGAGCCGGGGCTGATTTCGAACGAAGAACCGAAAACGCCCTGCCATCGGAGAGGTGGCAGGGCGCTGTGTCTTTCGGGGTGCCGACCGGAGCGGTCGGATCAGCGGTGCAAGCTGGTCGGGAGCTATTCAGCCTGTCGCGTCCCGCTCGGATCGAGGGGCTTGAAAAAGCCTCTTCCCGATTTATTATAGCGCCAGAGCATGAAAAGACCCGTCAGGATGCCTACGCCGGTGCCGAGCAACAGATCGACGGGGAAGTGTTTGGCCAGGTAGATGCGCGAGTAGCAGATCAGCAGCGCTGCGGCGATCCCGAGCCATGTGAACCAGCGGCGGCGGATGACGGCGGCCGACATTACGACGACTGCCGCGATCGTCGCGGCGTGGGAGGATACGGTGCCGTATTTCCCGGCGACGGCTCCGGCGGGAACGTGTACGAGGCTGTTCGGTGTGGGGAGCCCGGCATGCCGCCAGGCGAAGAGCGAGTCGGCCGGAATGTCGAGTCCTTCGAGGGCCGGAGAGAACATCGGGCGCCAGCGGGGAGGAAAATCGGCCCAAAGGTGTTTCAGGGGACCCGAGTGCTTGAAGATGCCGCAGAGCATGTCCGAGAGCACCAGGGCGAGAGCCAGCGCCGCGAGGAAAAGCAGCGTGTTGCGCCATCCGTAGCGCCGGCAGACCAGCCAGAGTATCAGCAGGTAAAAGGGAATCCAGATCGCCATGCCCGAGATGAGGGTCATGATCCGGTCCAGGCAGGGACCGCCGTCGAAATTGAGAGCCAGAAACAGGGATTCGTCGCAGGAGTGCATAGGTCGTTTAGAATTGGAAGTAGATGAAAGGCTGGATATCGCTCGACTTGACCTGCATCACCAGCCAGATGACGCACGCGGCCAGGAGAACCTGTACGACCGTCGGCAGGGAGGTGACGAATCGTTGCGCCCAGCGGTCGCAGCGGTCGGGAAGCATGTGCAGCAGGTAGCCGATGCCGACGAGCAGGAAGATGCCGGCATAACCTTCGAGCACCTGGGGGATGACCGAAGGATTGAAGTTCGTGAAAATTTGGTGGAGCATCAGCTGCACGGTTTTCATCGATTCGGCACGGAACATCAGCCATCCGAAGCAGACCAGATTGAAGGTGAAGAAAATGCCCGGAATACGCCAGAACCACCGCATTTCGGCTCCTGTGGCTTTGGAGCCGGGAACGACGCTCAGCCAGAGCTTGTGCAGGGCCAGCGCTATGCCGTGCAGCGCTCCCCAAAGGATGAAGCGCACGGCCGCCCCGTGCCACAGACCGCCGAGCAGCATGGTGACGAGCAGGTTGAAATAGGTGCGGATACGCCCCTTGCGGTTGCCGCCCAGCGAGATATAGAGATAATCGCGCAGCCACGTGGAGAGCGAGATGTGCCACCGGCGCCAGAATTCGGTGATCGTGGCCGATTTGTAGGGGGCGTCGAAGTTCTTCGGAAAGCGGAAGCCCAGCAGCAGGGCGATGCCGATGGCCATATCCGAGTAACCCGAGAAGTCGCAATAGATTTGCAGGGCGTAGCCGTAAATTCCCATCAGGCATTCGAACCCGGAGTAGAGCAGCGGCTCGTCGAAGATACGATCGACGAAGTTGAGTGAGATATAGTCCGAAATGACGGCTTTTTTGAATAAGCCGATGAGGATCAGGAATACGCCCATGCCGAACATTTCGCGCGTGACCCGCAGCGGATTTTGTCGGATCTGGGGAATGAAGTCTTTGGCCCGGACGATCGGGCCGGCTACCAGTTGTGGGAAGAACGAGAGATAGAACAGGTAATCGGCCCAGTTGTTTAGGGGTTTGAGTTGTCCCCGGCAGATGTCGATCGTATAGCTCATCGACTGGAATACGAAGAACGAAATACCGACCGGCAGGAAGATGTTCTGGAAGTTGAGGAACCCTTGTCCGAAGAGGTTGTTGGCGATTTCGATCAGGAAATTCGTGTACTTGAAATAGCCCAACATGCCCAGATTGACCAACACGCTCAATCCCACGAGCCAGTATTTCGCCCGTTGCGTCCGTACTTTGTAGATGGCATGGGCGATCCAGTAGTCGCTCACCGAAGCGAAGACGAGCAGCAGGAAATAGATGCCGCTCGACTTGTAGTAGAAGTAGAGCGAAAAGAGGATGACATAGACGATGCGGGCCATCGGAGCCCGGCGGGTGAATCCGTAGAAGAAGAGGAATCCGGCGAAGAGGAAAAGGAACAGCCCGCTGCTGAAGATCAACGGCTGCGATGCGTCGTACGTGAGCATCGAAACCAGCTTTTCCCCGATATTTTCCACCGTCTGGATCATGTCCGGGCGTTAGGGTTTTTGCATACGGGGCCTGGCTGCCTGGCGCAGCATCATTTCCAGGTGCGAGATTTTCCGGGTGTCGATGACGTTGTCATGCGCAACGGGCGTGAAGGGAGGATGTTGTTCGGCACCTCGGTTGATGGCGTCGTACAGAGCCCAGGCTACGCGACGACCGCCCGCGAAATTGATGTGGGTGTAGTCCTTTCCGGCCCAGCCGTTGGCCACGAATTGCGCCATGCCGCCGAGCGATTGCATGGCGTCGTAGGCGCTCCAGAAGGCTGCCCCGCTGTTTTGCGCGGCCTGTCGTTGGGCCGCAGCCATGTAGGGTGCCGAATCCATTGGGACGAATCCCGAGTCCGACTTCACGCTGCGGTCGCTGACGCTCATCACTAATACGGCGGCCGTAGGGAAGCACTGCCGGATGTAGGCGATCATCTTCTCGATCTGTTCGCCGTATTTGGCGAAGGAGCGGATGCCCGGTTCCAGGATGTTGAGGCCGTATTGCAGGATCACCAGGTCGTAGCCGAGCATTTCATTGATCTGGGCATTGACCGTGGGCGAGGTCCAGAACATCGCCTGTCCGTTGTTGCTGCGGATCGAATAGTTGTCCACCACCACGCCGGGCGCCGATTCGAAGATCGCACCGTAGCCGATCGCTCCTGCGGCACCCGACAGTACCTTGAAACTCAACGAACGGATGTCGTCATGGACGACGATCTGTCGCACGGCGGGCGAACCTTCGATGTCGAACGTACGGTTGTCCCGATCATTGACGGTCACCTCGATACGGCTGTCGTCACGGCTGACGAACAGGATCCGGGCCGTGCGGCAACTGTCCAGGCAAGCCCGGTCCGATGAACCTTCCCAGCGAACGGAGGCTCCGTCCGAAGGTTGGCAGAGCCAGCCCGAGATGTAATAATAGTCGCTGATAGCGGCGGGGGTGTTTCGCCGTTGCATGATGTTGTAGGAGTCCCAACCTTTGGACTGGGTTTTGATCGTGCGCCGGAAGCCGGTCAGCGGCGAAGCCATCGGAGCGAAACCGGCCCCGGAACCGCCGAACCGGAGCTGCAGCTTTTCACGCAGGTCCGAGGAGAGGATGTCGCCTTCGACGAACGAGTCGCCCATGACCGCGATACGGACAGGAGCGTCGCCTTTCTGCAGTTTTTCATAGAAGGCCGTGAGGCGGCTGTGTCCCGTCGTGTCGAAATCTTCGATCGGGATCAGCGTCGGCGACAGCCGGACCGAATCCGGAAGCCGGGGTTGGGCAGTCGTATCGTCCGCCTCTTCCCGGAGGTTCCATTCGTAGGTGGTCGGGGCGTGTTGAGGCACCGTGTCGGCGATCTGGCGGGCGACCTGCGTCAGGTCGATGTGGAAATCCGCATCGTCCAGATCGATCGCTTTTTCGGCTTTTTCGAGGTCTTCTTCAAAAGAGATGTAGTCGGACAGGTCGTTAGCCCTGGGCAGACTGACCCCGCCGAGCGTTTGCGGCGGTATCAGGCTCAATCCGATGAGAACGGCGATGAGCAGGGTGACGGCGATCCAGCTCCGGTGTGTGTAGTCCTTTTCCGGGGCCATCAATCACGGCGTCCTAAAATCATCAAAACGTAATAGAGCAGCGACGCTACGGCACTCAAGGCCGCTACCAGGTAGGTGCGGGCAGCCCACGAGAGGGCTTCCTTGGCTTGTCCGAGCTGTGCGCCTTCGAGCGTGTGGCTGCTCTGGAGCCAGGCGAGGGCCCGCTGCGAAGCGTTGTATTCCACCGGCAGGGTGATGATCGAGAAGAGAGCCGATACGCCGATCATGCCCACGCCGATCCAGCAGAGCAGTTCATTCTGCGTGGAGGCCAGGATCACCAGGCCGATGATGATGACGAACATTGCCATACGCGAGGAGAACTGCACGATGGGTACCAGCTGCGAACGCAACGCCAGCGGAGCGTAGCCCTGTGCATGCTGGATGGCGTGCCCGCATTCGTGGCAGGCGACGGCTGCCGCCGCGACGCTGCGGCTCGAATAGACCGCGTCGCTCAAATTGACGGTCATCGTCTGCGGATTGAAGTGGTCGGTCAGTTGTCCGCTGACGTGGGTGATCTTCACATTGTGGATCTTGTTGTCGCGCAACATCTTTTCGGCGACTTCCGCACCGGTGAGTCCGCCGGGGAAAGGCACTTCGGAGTATTTTTTGAAGACGTGTTGCAGGCGGGCCTGCACGATGTAGCCGATTACGCCGATCACGATAATCAGCACGAACATGCCCATCGTGGCGGCGTCGTACCGCGACGCTACGGGCTCCGTGGTGTAATAACCGCTTTGGAGCAGGTTGAAAATCAGCAGCATAATTTTTCAATTTCAGTGTCTGCGCTTCGATTTTTCCCGGACATATTCGGCCCCGGATTTCGAAGACGGACAGGGTTGTTATTTCGTATTCCGGCAGGTGTAGTATGCACCGGCCTGTTGAGCCGGCATCAGTACTATATCATTAACGTTCATGTGGGCCGGTAATTGTACGATCCAGGCGATCGTTTCCGCAATATCCGCGCCGGTCAAAGGTTCGACGCCGGTATAGGTCTTGTCGGCTCGCTCTTGATCGCCGTGGAAACGCACCAGCGAAAATTCGGTTTCGACCATGCCCGGACGGATCTCCGTGACCTTGATGCGGTGGCTCAGCAGGTCGGCACGCATGGCTTGCGAAATGGCGTGTACGGCGTGTTTCGACGCGCAATATACGGCGCCGTTTTCGTAAGGCTCGGTTCCGGCGATCGATCCGATGTTGATTACGTGTCCCCCGCCTGCGGCGATCATTTTGGGTGTGATGATGCGGGTGACGTAGAGCAGTCCCTTGACGTTCGTGTCGATCATGGCGTCCCAGTCGGCCGTGGAGCCCTGGTCGATGTGTTCGAGTCCGGCGGCCAGCCCGGCGTTGTTGAGCAGCAGATCGACCCGATCGAGCGGTTCGAGGTGTTTTCTGCATTCGGCTTCGCTGCGTACGTCGAAACAGAGCGTGCGGCAACTGCCGCCCTGCGCTTCGATGGCAGATTTGAGCGCTGCCAGCCGTTCGGCGCGGCGCCCTGTGGCGATGATGTCGTATCCGAGGGCTGCGAGCCGTAGCGCCGTAGCGTGTCCGATGCCCGAAGTGGCCCCTGTAATTAAAGCTTGTTTTTTCATAATGGTCGGTTTATCGAACAAAAGTAAGAAAAATTTATGTTACTTTGCATGAAAAATACGTGCAAAATCGGAAGAGGGTGAATCTCGAACTGTTCATAGCGCGCAGAATCGCGCGTAACGGACCCGGCAACCGTCCGGGTGTGATGGTTCGTATCGCCGTGGTCGCGGTAGCGTTGAGCGTGACGGTGATGATTCTGGCTTTGGCCGTTATCATGGGTTTCAAGCGGGAAATCACGGATCGTGTCACCGGCTTCTCGGCCCAGGTCGAGGTCGCTGATCTGCGAAGCGCCGGGTCGATCGAGTCGGTGCCGGTACCCCGCAGCGAACAGCTCGAGAGGGCGATCCGCTCGGCAGGCGAGGTCGTACGGCTCGCTCCCTATGCCGTGAAGGGGGGCGTGGTGAAGACGCCCGATGCGATTCTCGGCGTGATGCTCAAGGGGGTGGACGGCGGTTACGATTGGTCGTTTTTTCGGGACCATCTGCTCGAGGGCGAGTTGCCCCGTGTCGGGGATTCGATTCGCACCAAGGAGATTTTGATCTCCCGGAGCGTTGCCCGGGAGATGGGGCTTGTGCCCGGCGATAAGGTCGAGATGCTTTTCGTCGAGTCGGAGAAGAGTCCGCGCCGCGATCGGTTCAAGGTGTCGGGTATCTATGCGACCGGGATGGACGAATTCGACCGGAGCGTGGCGATGACCGATTTGAGAAACGTGCAGCGGTTGGCCGACTGGTCGTCCGACGAGGTGTCGGGCTACGAAGTGACGCTCGCGGATTTCTCGCAGGCGGAAGATTTCTCCCGCCGGCTGAACGATATGTTGCTGGATTCGGATCGGGAGGCTTTTTGGGACCTGACGGCCCGCAGTGCGCAGGAGCGGTTCCCGACCGTGTTCGACTGGCTCAAGACGCACGATGTCAATGCTGCGGTGATCCTGGTCATCATGGTCGTCGTGGCCGTGTTCAACATGGCGACCGCGTTGCTGACGCTCGTGCTGGAGCGTACACGTATGATCGGTCTGTTGAAGACGATGGGAATGAACGGTGCGTCGCTGCGCCGGATTTTTCTCTACCGGGCCTTGATGCTCATCTTGCGAGGGGTCGTGTGGGGCAATGCGATCGGTTTGGGAATCTGTCTGTTGCAATATTATTTCCACCTGATCCCGCTCGATCCCGAGGGTTATATGCTGTCGGAGGTGCCCGTCGCGTTCGGCGTGGGGTGGTGGTTGGCGCTCAATGCGGGAGTCGTGGCCGTGATTTTAACGTTGCTGATGCTTCCGGCTTCGATCATTTCACAGGTCAAACCGGTGGAGGCGATCCGTTACGATTCATAAATAGAGTACATAAAAGATGAAACCATACGATACAGAGCAGGACAAGAAAGAACAGGTGCGCGAGATGTTCGACCGCATCGCTCCGGCGTACGACCGGTTGAACCACACGCTTTCGTTTCAGATCGATAAATTGTGGCGTCGGCATGTGGTGCGGATCGTGCGGCGGATGCAGCCCCGGCGGATTCTCGACGTAGCGACCGGTACGGGCGACCTGGCATTGGCGATGGCCCGCCGCATGCGGGGCGTGCAGGTATTGGGCGTCGATCTTTCGGAAAATATGCTTGCGGAGGCCCGCCGGAAGGCGACGGCCTGCGGACTGGACGAACGGGTGGTGCTTTCGCTCGGGGATGCGGAGCGCCTGGAGGTGGCGGATGCGTCGGTGGACGTGGTGACGGTGGCTTTCGGAGTGCGTAATTTCGGGGATCTCGGAGCGGGACTCCGGGAGATCGTCCGGGTGCTGAAGCCCGGCGGGAAGGTCGTTATCCTGGAGTTTTCGACCCCTCGCAATCCGTTGTTCCGAAGGGTGTACGGTCTTTACAGCCATCGCCTGTTGCCCGCTATCGGCGGGATGATCTCCAAAGACCGCAAGGCATACGAGTACCTGCCTGCTTCGGTGGATGAATTTCCGGCTCCGGAATGTTTTATGGCGATGATGCGCGAGGCGGGATTCAAGGATTGCAGGGCCCGTTCCCAGAGTTTGGGAATCGCGCAGATATATACGGGAGAAAAATAGGACCTTCGCGTGAGAACCTTGTTGAAATACGTATTGCCGGTGTTGTTCGCCGCTCTCTTGAGCGGATGCGGCGCGTCCCTGGTCCGAAAGGTCCGGATCGGAGAAGAGGTGGCGGTGCGTCAGTACGGTACGGTGGGTCTGGATTTGACGTTCGAAGTGGAAAATGCGTCCCGCCGCACGTTGCGGCTCGAGGAGGCCGAATTGGAATTTTTCACCGGAGCGGGTTCGCTGGGACGTGCCGTGTTGAGGGGTTCTGTCGAAATTCCCGGACGGAGTTGCGGCCCGGTGTGCAGTCGCTGGAAATTCGATTTTCCCGATGCCGCCGCCGGAATGGTCCTTCGGAAGCGATTGGAGGAGGGGGATTACGCCCGGCTGGAGGTCGAAGTGCGGATGACGCTGCGGGCGGGGGCCGTGCGGCGCCGTGTTTCTTTCGAAAGGATGCCTTTTTCCGAATTTTTGAATATCTTTGCAGAAGATAGGATGCGCCTCGGATAAGCTCAAGCGACCGACGCTCGAAGCATGCGTCAAGAACACTTGCAAACTCTGCCATGCAAGGAGGAGGAAAACAGAACGTTAGGTTCGGCTTGCCGTGTGCCTTTCCTTATTTTTACCGAAGATAGGAGATACGCTTCGGGAAACTGGGAGCAGGTTCCTGCCGTTTTCTTCTCGGCTTTCACTATCTTTGCAGAAGATAGGATTCGGTTCAGCAATCTTTGCGTGCAAGCCCGCACGATTGCTCTCACCTTTCACTATCTTTGTCCGGGAGGAGTTTCCGTTCGAATAGTGTATCCGGGAAGTTCCGACTGGTTTAAGAAAATAGTGACTATGTATAGGATAATCGTTTCATTGCTGTTTGTTTTCGGATTGTATGGTGGCGTTTCGGCCCAGTCGCTCGCCTCTTTCAAGGAGCGTCTGTCGCAGCCTGCGGGTTCGGCAGCCGTTACCGTAGTGGAGCATGGGGATGCTGCGGGCGTCGTGAGCCGGGAGAGCCAGAGCAACGACCGCATCCGGTTCAAAGGGTACCGAATCGGTATTTTCTTCGATAACGGAGCGGAGGCCCGGGCCAATGCGCTTGCCGCCAAGCAGACGTTCGAAACCGCATTCCCGGATATTCCGGTCTATCTGGTTTATGAAAATCCCTATTTCAAGGTTTCTGCCGGAAATTGCGTCACTTCCGAGGAGGCGATCGTGTTGCTGGGCAAGATTCGCAGCCAGTTTCCGGAGGCTTATCTGATGCGTGAAGATCTCACGGTGGCCGACCTGATTCGTTAATTTTCCAAAAGATTAAAAATAACGAAAAAAATTTGATAGATTCTACCCGAATCTATATATTTGCCGCGTTAAAAACCTTTAATAATTAAAACTATGAAGAAAGTTTTATCTCTGATGATTGTCGTTGCTGCCGCTGCCATGGTAAGCTGCGCCGGCAAACAGGCAAAACAGGCTGAAACCGTTGAAGTTGAGGCTACCGAGGTCGTAGAGACTCCTGCTTGCTGCGAGGAGCCTGCCGCTTGCGAGAAAGCCGATAGCTGCGCAACGGCCTGCGAGACTCCGGCAGAAACTCCGGCTCCTGCTGAAGCTGCCAAGTAATTTCCCTTTTCGGAACTTACGGGAGTATCCCCAAAGGATACTCTTTTTTTATGCCTCTTCCCCGGCGGGAGAGGTATTTTTTATGAAGCGGTGTTGTCCGGTGTCAGATCTTGCGGGCACGCCAGTTGCCGTAACGCATATAAAGATAGGAAGCCGTGAGGGTGCAGCCGTAATAGACGTGGTCGGCGGTCCAGCAAAGTGCGACGTCGGCATGCAGTCCGTAAACCAGCAGCGCCGTATAAGCGACATAGACGATGCTGGTGCAGGCGACGATCGTGAGGGCCGTGCGGGTGTTGCCCGTACCCGATACGCTGAATTGATAGATGAAGGCGGCCGTGCAGGGAATGTTGGTAGTCAGCATTACCCAGAGCGAAGGGATGGCGTATTCGATCAGAGATACGTCGTCCGTATAGATGCGGAGCGTCCAGTAAGGAATCGCGGCTGCCAGGATGCAAAGCGGGAGGACGAAGCAGAAACAGAGGCGGATCATCTTCCGGCAGAGGGGCATGATCTGTTCGGCATAGCCTGCGCCGAGCAGGTTGCTTACCAGGGAGCTGGCTGTCGAGGCGAAGGCGTTGATGAACATGAAGATCAGCGACGATACGGCCCGCACGATGTTCGTGGCGGCCAAGTCGCGCTTGCCCAGGTGTTCGATGCAGAGGAAGAAGAGGAACCACGCGAGGAAAGCCACGCCCTGTTGGATCATCACCCAGACCGAAAGGCTCAGGATTTGTTTCAGCAGGGAAAAGTCGAATCCTGTGAATCGGAATTTATAGCGGCGCCAGTCGGTCCGATAGCGGGTGTAGAGTATGTAGAAGAGGGCGGATACGCCTTCCGAAATAGAAGAGGCGATCGCAGCGCCGGCGATGCCCATTTCGGGGAATCCGAATTTTCCGAAGATCAGCAGGTAGTTCAATACGACATTGGTGAGTACCATGACGATCGAGTTGATCGTCAGGATGCGCGTGCGGGTCGTGCCGACATAGAATGCCCGGAACATCGACCCGACGTAGGCGAAGAAGAAACCGTAAACCCGGTAGTCGAGGTACCGGACGGCGGCTTCCCGTACATCGGGAGCTTCGATCAGGGCTCCCATGATGCGGGCTGCGAAGACTTTCGAGAGGATGAACAGCACGAGGGCCATCAACAGCAGGAACGCCGTACTTTGCATGAACAGAGGGCCGATCTGCGAATACTCCTTGGCTCCGTTGCGGCGGGCGATGAGAATCTGGGCGCCGATGCTGAACCCGAATCCCAGCATGAAGATCATCAGGTAGAAGATACCCGCCAGGGCCGAAGCCCCCAATTCCGCCTCTCCGACGCGTCCCAGATAGGCCGTATCTGTCAGTCCGATCAACTGCTCCATCAGCAGGCAGACCAGCACCGGGAAGGTGATTTTCAGGATTTTCTTGTTCGTATAGCGCATTGGAAACGTCGGTTTCAGTGCACAAAAATACTCTTTTTTCCGCAATCGTATTTATAACGGGCTGTTTTTGGAAATTTGCAGGACAATACCCCCTCGAGTGTTGTCCGGAACAAAATATTTTATAGTTTTGTGGTGTCGGTTTCGTCCGACAGACATATTTTGATGAAAGTGTTTCGCTTTTATCCTTGATAAGAAATCTGACAGTTTCAAGCAAGACGAGGATAACGACAACACTCATCATCTGTTTCGGTATGTGTATATTATTCCAATCGCTCCATACTGAACAGGTGTGGGGTATTGTGTTGGTTTATTCGTCTTGGGTTTTGTCAGAACCTCTTATCAGATAAACGAACGGCTCCACGCTTGAACCGAATAACATTCTATATTTTTCTGATTATCAGATTATACATTCAAAACTCTTTGTGATTTGATACCGCAAAGTTCCCGCAACTTATAAGTTTTTCTAAGAAAACAACACATTCTATCAACCCATTTTTCTATTCAAGAAATGTGTTCTTTTACATGAAAGCAAATTTTGTTTGTCGTAAGTGCTCTGATATCGCAAAATTTAGTGTAATTTTGTAGCAAAATTCAGAGTGGTATGAAGTTGAACAGGATAAAAGATATTCTTGAGCAAAAGGGAATATCACAAACTTGGCTTGCAAAACAAGTTGGTAAGAGTTTCAGTACAATCAATAGTTACGCTTGCAATAGGTACCAGCCGGATTTGGAAACACTATTAGCGATTTCAAAGATACTTCAAGTAGATTTGAAAGATTTGATAACTGACGAGAAAGAACGCCAATGATATAGATAACCGAATATTAAACTCCGAATCTTGATGAGTTGAACTTCCGATAATAAAATATTATATGAACATGGGCATTAGTCATGAATTATCAGAGGAAGATGTAAAGTTCCGCTATATCAATGATGCCATCACAAGCAAGGGATGGACAAAAGATAGTATTTTCATGGAACAACAAGTGAAATTTACCGATGGTAAAATCAGCTTGCATGGCAATATTGTGCATCGTGAAAAACCAAAGTTCGCTGACTATGTGCTTTATGTGAATAAAGCTACACCAATTGCTATTATTGAAGCAAAAGATACCAAGCACACTGTTTCTTATGGTTTACAACAGGCAATGGAATACGCAAAAATGCTTGATGTCAAATTTGCGTTCAGCTCTAATGGAGAAGGTTTTGCCGAGCATGATTTTTTAACCGGGCAGGAACGATTTTTCGGTATGGATGAATTTCCAACCCGCGAAGAATTGATCGAGCGGTATAAAAAAGAGATAAACGAAGGAAACGGGCTTAATAAACAGGAGGAAGCTGCCATTAACCAACCATTGTGTAGTGGACAAAATATTTTCCCTCCAAGATATTATCAACTTAATGCTATAAATCGTACTATCAATGCCATTGCAAAAGGACAAAACCGTATTTTACTTGTGATGGCTACCGGTACAGGCAAGACATACACTGCGTTTCAAATAGTTTGGCGACTGCTTAAGAGTGGATTAAAGAAAAAAGTTCTTTATCTAGCCGACCGCAATATATTGGTAGATCAATCCATTGAACAAGATTTCAAGCCTTTGGAAAAAGTAATCCATAAAATAGATTATTCCAAAGACAAGAACAAATTGAAGGAATTGCTTTCTCATCAAGTGTATTTTGCGCTTTACCAGCAACTTATTGGACAAAATGATGCAAAAAATTATCAGGAGCTTTTCCCTAATCCGGATTATTTTGATCTCGTAATCATTGACGAGTGTCATAGAGGAAGTGCCAAAGATGACAGTAACTGGCGCACTATACTGGATTATTTTTCCTCTGCAACACACATCGGCATGACTGCAACGCCAAAAGAAACACGTTATCAATCAAGCATTGGATATTTTGGCGAGCCTGTTTATACATATAGTTTGAAGAACGGGATAGAAGATGGCTTCCTTGCTCCGTTTAAAGTCATAAATATTACAACAAACATCGGAGATGAGTGGCGACCAATTAAAGGCCAAAAGGATATTTACGGCAATGAAATTGAAGACAGGATATACAACAACAGTGACTACGACTATAACATCGTGATTGAAGATCGCCATCGGGAAATAGCACAAGAAATAACCAACTATCTCAAAAGCACAGACCGTATGGCAAAAACCATTGTATTTTGTGCTGATGAAGCGCATGCGGAAAGAATGCGAATCGCACTGGTCAATGCCAATGCAGATATGTGCAAAAAGAATCCCGACTATGTAGTCCGCATTACTGGCAGCGATGAATATGGCAAAGGGAAACTAGATTATTTTATTTCTGTTGCATCAAAATATCCGGTAATAGCTACGACCAGTAAATTACTATCAACTGGTGTTGACTGCAAAATGGTCAAACTCATAGTCCTCGACCAACAGATCGGCTCAATGACAGAGTTCAAGCAGATTATAGGACGAGGTACCCGCATTCGTGAAAAAGAAGGGAAAACACATTTTGTAGTAATGGACTTTCGCAATGTGACACGCCTTTTTGCTGATCCAGATTGGGATGGTCCGATAGAGATTGATCCGGATTATCCTCCGAAGCCATGTCCTGTTTGCGGCAAAAATCCTTGTGTCTGTCCAAAACCTACTCCACCTTCGACATGTCCCATTTGTGGCAAAAATCCTTGTGAGTGCCCGACACCGGTGCCACGACCAAAACCTATTGTGGATAAAAATGGTTGTGAAGTAAAAGTTATCAATAAGGTAGTTTCCGTTTACGATACAAATGGAAAACTGCTTCGCACAGAAAGCATCACAGATTATACAAAGAAGAATATTATCGACACATATGCGACAATAGAAACCTTTACGTCTAAGTGGAATACTCTAAAAAGGAAAAGCGAGATAGTGGAAATGCTTAAAGAAGCAGGTATTGACCTTGCGACTCTTAAGCATGACAGGAATATGGATGATGTGGATGACTTTGACTTCATCTGTCATATTGCATACGGAAAGAAGACCTTGACAAGGCGAGAACGAGCAGAGCAAGTAAAGAAACGAGATGTCTTTAGTAAATATGGAGAGCAAGCCAGACTCGTTCTTGAAGCCCTGCTTGACAAATATATGGACGAGGGTATTTCTGAACTGGAGAATCTTTCGGTTTTGAAAAACGACCCGTTCAGAAGATTTGGCTCCCCGGCAAACATTGCCAGACTGTTTGGCGGCAAGCAAGGTTACCTTAATGCCGTAAACAATCTGACTCAACTGATATATAATGTGGCATAAAAAGAAAAGTAAAATATGAGTTTGTCAAATTTCGTAAAACGGATACGCAATATAATGCGCAATGATGCCGGTATCAATGGTGACGCACAACGCATAGAGCAGATGGCATGGATGCTCTTTCTTAAAGTTTATGACGAGAAAGAGAATGACTGGGAAATGGAGGATGATTATAAATCTATTATTCCCGAAGAATGCCGTTGGCGCAATTGGGCTCATGATGATGGAAGTGGGCATGCCCTGACGGGAGATGATCTGCTATCATTTGTCAACAATATGGTATTTGATAAACTTAAGAAGATAGAGATTTCTCCCGACACACCTATCCGACAAGCAATTGTAAGAACTGTTTTTGAGGATGCCAACCAATATATGAAAGACGGAGTACAACTCCGACAGGTTCTGAATGTAATTGATGATCTCAATCTTGCCGACTATGAAGAAAGTCACGCTTTCGGTGAAATTTACGAAAACATACTCAAGGAAATGCAGTCCGCTGGATCTTCCGGCGAGTTTTATACGCCGAGAGCTTTAACTGAATTTATGGCGGAAATAATCAAGCCACAGATTGGGGAGAAAATGGCAGATTTTGCTTGTGGAACCGGTGGCTTTATTACCAGTTGGCTTGGAGAACTTGACAAGCGCGTGGTTACTGCTGAAGACAGGGAGAAGTTTAATCAATCCGTATTTGGTATAGAAAAGAAACAATTCCCTTATATGCTGTGTGTAACAAATCTCTTACTCCACGGCATAGATAAGCCATTGGTATTTCATGACAATTCACTGACTAAAGATGTTCTCAACTATACAGAGGATGATAAATTTGACGTAGTACTCATGAATCCCCCATACGGCGGCAATGAGAAATCTGATGTCAAGTCGCATTTCCCATCTGACATGCGAAGTAGTGAAACTGCTGACCTGTTCATGGTGCTTATCATGTATCGCTTGAAGAAAAACGGCAGGGCAGCCGTTATTGTTCCCGATGGTTTTCTGTTTGGCGCGGACAATACCAAGATAGCCATAAAGACAAAATTGTTGCGTGATTTTAATCTACATACAATCATTAGATTGCCAGGAAGCATTTTTTCGCCTTATACCAGCATAGCAACGAATATTCTGTTCTTCAATAATGAAAAGGCAGAAGATTCACCTGTCGGTTACTCTACCAAAGAGACATGGTTCTATCGTTTGGATATGCCGGAGGGATACAAGCATTTCTCCAAAACAAAACCGATGCGTTTGGAGCATTGTAATCCTATCAAAGAATGGTGGGATAACCGTAAGGAAATCATTATTGAGGAAGGAAACGAGAAAGCCCGCTGCTATTCAGTCGAAGACCTGATTGGTTCTGACTGCAATTTCGACTTATGCAAATTTCCGAAAGAAGATGAAGAAATTTTGCCTCCAGCCGAACTGCTGGCTGACTATTACAAAAAACGGGCAGCTCTTGACCATGAAATAGACAAGACTTTGGCTGAAATACAAAAGATTTTGGGAATTAAAATTAATATTGAAAATCATGAGGACTAAAATACTTATTATACTTATTATGTTCTCTATCGGACATTTGAGTTATGCACAAACGGTGAGTTATACTTATAAACCATTCGCTGCTGAAGGGTGCAGTGTGACATATAGTGTGGCTCGACAAGACACGACATATTACATTATTGCGATTGTAGAATCAGACCGTTTGAATTTCATGAAAGAATCAACAATGCTTGTGAAAAATTTCGACAATGAAATTCTTGAGTTGAAAGGAAATCTTATCAATACTGACTCCGAATCGACTGGTATTATTTCAGGAAATATTGTTATTCCTGTTTCCTCAATCAATTCAACTGCGCAATTTAGAATATGCCCGGAGCAATTTGATTTTTTCCAAAAAGGTGTGTCAAAAATAAGACTGTCGACCATACCCATAGAACATGAGAGGACATTTACAAAAGATAAGATAGGAAAAAAACTTTATCGTTTTTTCATGGAGCAAAAGAATAAGTATTCGGATTTTTAATCATTATTTGAGTGTCCATACTCAAATGGAATAATACAGTTCAGTAGTCAAGACTGTTTCAAAAAATCATAATTCAAATAAGATGAATGCAGAAACAACGATAATGCAATATAACAATCCGGCATACAGTGAACTTGTCAACCATATTACGGATTTGTGGACGGAAGCCAAGGCCGATGCCATAACAGCCGTAAATGCACACCTTCTTGATGCGAACTGGAAGACAGGACAATATATTGTTGAATTTGAGCAAAAAGGGATGGCTCGGGCCGAATACGGCAAGCAACTTCTCGTAAATCTATCAAAGGACTTGACAATAAGATGCGGTCGTGGGTTCAGCCGGTCCAATTTAACCTATATGCGTAAACTCTATCTCGCTTTCCCAAAAAGTGAGACACTGTCTCACAAATTGACATGGAGTCATTATTTCGAGTTATTGAAATGTGATGACCCTTTGGAAATGAAGTTCTACTTCACGGAATCCATACGTCAAGGCTGGAAAGTGCGGGAACTGAAACGGCAAATAAAAAGTGCATTGTTCCAACGCCTTGCTTTGAGTACGGATAAGAAGGGAGTATTGGCTTTGGCAAACGAGGGGCATCAGGTACTTACTCCACAGGATATTATTAGGGATCCTTTTATCTTGGAATTTGCCGGACTTCCGCAGAAGAAACAGTACAAGGAAGGTGAATTGGAAGCAGCTCTGAAGGCCAATATGGAAAAGTTCTTACTGGAACTTGGACGGGGGTTTGCCTTCGTGGGTCGCCAGTTTGTGATGCACATTGGAAGCAGGCGGCTTAAGGTGGACTTGGTATTCTATCATTGCATATTGAAATGTTATGTTCTGATAGACTTAAAACGGGGTGAGATCAAGCATGGAGACATAGGTCAGATGAATCTTTACCTGAACTATTTCAAGACAGAGATATGTCAGAATGATGATAATCCTCCTATCGGAATTGTATTGGGCGCAAAGAAAGACGAGCTGCTGTTGGAGTATGCACTCGAAGGTATTACGAATCCACTTTTTGCTGCCAGGTACCAATTATATCTCCCCAAAAGGGAAGAATTGCAGGCTCAACTTGACAAGATCCTTGACGAATATCCCGAATGATAAATATGTGAGACAGCGTTTCACATTTCAATACAGCAAATAAATGAACGGAAAGCAACTTAAAAACAGCATACTTCAATGGGCGATACAGGGAAAACTTGTACCGCAAGATCCGAATGACGAACCCGCATCAGTACTTCTTGAACGGATTAGGGAGGAAAAGGCTCGGTTGGTCAAAGAGAAGAAAATCAAAAAAGACAAGAACGAATCTATTATCTATCGCGGTGAGGACAATTCCTATTATGAGAAGTTTCTCGCCACAGGGGAGGTGAAGTGCATTGACGAGGAGATTCCGTTTGAGATTCCACAAGGGTGGGAGTGGTGCAGGTTTGGAAGTTTAATGATAAATCGGGATAGCGAGAGGATCCCATTGTCTGTTGCCCAGCGGCAAACTCTTAAAAAGGTGTACGATTACTACGGGGCATCTGGAGTAATTGATAAAGTTGATAAATATCTTTTTGACAAAGACTTGTTGTTGATAGGAGAAGATGGCGCAAACCTTATCAACAGAAGTACTCCTATTGCATTTATAGCCAAAGGGAAATATTGGGTAAATAATCATGCTCATGTCCTTGATGTATGCGGAGGACTTAATCTGGCATACATAGCTTTGTTTATAAACGCCATATCACTTGTGAATTATGTAACAGGGACTGCACAGCCAAAGATGAATCAGGAAAAGATGAATTCCATTTTGGTTACAGTTCCTCCCATATCAGAACAGGCGCGAATTGTTAATCAAATTGAGAGTTTGCAACCCTTAATAATAAGGTATGACAAGGCGCAAAGTGAACTTAACATACTAAATACCTCTGTCAAGGAACAACTGAAAAAATCTATTTTACAAGAGGCAATACAGGGACATCTTGTTCCACAAATTGTTGAGGAAGGAACAGCCGAAGAATTACTTGCCGAGATTCGTAAAGAGAAAAAGCGCCTTGTGAATGAAGGCAAGTTGAAAAAGTCTGCACTCAATGATTCTATCATTTTCAAAGGTGACGATAACAAGTACTGGGAGAAGTTTGGGAAAGAAATACATTGTATTAACGATGAAATTCCATTTGAGATACCTGCCTCATGGCAATGGGTACGTATCAAAGATATATTCAAAATAAACCCGAAAAATGTTGCTGAAGATAATTGTATCTCCGCCTTTATTCCAATGGAAAAAATATGTGCAACATATGGATCTGAGTTTTCTTATGACGAGGTACAATGGAAAACAATTAAAACTGGTTATACCCATTTTGCAGATGGCGATGTCGTATTTGCTAAGATAACACCCTGCTTTCAGAATAGAAAGTCTGCAATATTCATAGGGCTGCCAAATGGGATAGGAGCGGGGACTACAGAACTTAAAGTTATGCGGCCTTATGGAGAGACTATCAATCGTTGGTATTTACTCTATTTTCTTAAAAGCCCATATTTCATTGACGAGGCGCAATTCAAAGGCACTGCGAACCAACAACGAATTATAACGGGCTATTTAGAAAATAAGCTCTTCCCCTTACCTCCAAAATTTGAACAAGACAGAATTGTACAACAAATTAAGCAATTAGCAAGTATTATGAGCAGATAGGAACAGAAATTATTGATATAACTGATGAAATTCCATTTGAGATTCCGAAAAACTGGATATGGACAAGACTGAAGAACTTTTGTTCCGTATGCACTGGTGCGACTTTCAAAAAGGAAGAAGTGGAATCTGAACATTGTGGCATTCGTGTCCTTCGTGGCGGCAATATCAAGCCATTTCAACTATGTACGAAACCAGATGACATATTTATTCCTCAATCCAAAGTAAAAGAGGATATATTATTAAAGCATAACGATATAGTTACTCCGGCCGTAACGAGTTTGGAAAATATAGGCAAGATGGCTATAGTTGAATTGGATATGCCTCACACAACTGTAGGAGGATTCGTCTTTATCATTCGACCTTTAGGTGGTGGCTGGTAACTTTCCAAATATCTCCATGCATTTATGAGTTCTACCTCTGCCATTGATTTTATGAAGTCCATAACAAACAAGTCTGGACAAGCATTCTACAACATTGGTAAAGAAAGATTAGTGACGGCATTAGTACCTATACCGCCACTTGCAGAACAGGAGCGTATTGTCTCCAAAATAGAGAAACTATTTGAACAATTGCGATAATTCGTCTATCCGTACCGATATTCGTTGTTGCTCTCTATATGGAGGAATGCCTATAATGAGGGAATAAAATATCTCCTTGTTAAGATGTGGAATTGCTGCGCCTCGCTTTGATTTGCGTAGTAATTCCTTGTAGAATAGGATAAAGTTCAATACATAAGGCAAGTGCATAGCAGAACTAACCCAGAGCTGTTTGAATGTACTGCCCATATAGCCATCGCAAGGCACTGTGAAAACTTCGCCGGAGTTCTCCCCATCCACAAGGATGATATTATCTCCTTTGTGGACAAATTTGCCTCTTTGCTGATATTCTCCGGCACTCTTGCCTCGTAAAAATTTTGCATCAAGACACAACTGCTGTCCCTCTTTCTTTTCGCCATCAATGAGAGCACAAATTGAGGATAATCTCACAAGCGACCAACTATAGGGAAAGTCATAATCACACTCTATCTGAACGGCTTGCCCATTTATCTGCTCATAATACTTGTTATCGTCACCTCTGAAAATAACAGAATCATGGAGGGCAGACTTCTTTAATTTGCCTTTTTTGACAAGTATTTGCTTTTCCTGTCGTATCTGTTCAAGCAATTCTTGCGATGTACCTTCTTCAGCGATTTGTGGAACGAGTCTTCCTTGTATAGCTTCTTGTAAAATGGACTTTTTAAGTTGTTCCTTAACTTGTTCATTCAATTGGTTAAGAAAGTCTTGGCTTTTCCCATAGCGTTCTATGAGAAAAGATACATTGCGTAATTTTTCTACAATTCGTTCTTGTTCATTTATTGGAGGGATTGGCAATAGCATTTTGCCAAGTGTTTTCCCGTTACAGTTAGGTTGTGCTGTTGCTATTGTACCATTCTTTAGCTGTTCCCAATATAATTGACTCTCAATAAAAGCCTTCATATAATAAGGACAGAGCAAAGAGCTATACCTTGTTCTAATCAAATAGCCTGCATATATCGCTTTCACTGGTACTTCTTCCACTAAAAAGGACTTTCCCACAGTACCACCTGTTCTGGCAAATAGAATGTCATTTACTTTCAAAAGATATGTTTCTATTTCACTTGCATTAATCAAACAAAATGGTACATTTTCCCATAACACCTTGTTGGATTGAATGTCGCTTATACGAACCATCCTTATATAGCCATTTTCTAAGGCTGGAGCATTATAACCATATTGAATAGATTGAGAGATATTTCCCCAGCGTTCCCATTCCCAACTACGTGGAATTGCAAACGGAATCTCCTCATCTATGCACTTCACCTCCCCTGTGGCGAGAAACTTCTCATAATAGGAACTCAAAACACTAACCACTCTCTACATTATTAGTGATAACAATTTGTTTAACTAATAATGTAAAGAATATGAACAACGAAGATTTTGAATTGTATTTGCGTCAAGGGAATATGGCAGAAAATACTATTAATGCTTATCTTTATGCCATCAAGGAGTATTATTCCAGGCATAGGGAATTGAACAAGCGAAATTTGCTCATCTACAAAACGTATCTCATCGAAACCTTCAAGCCAAAGACTGTAAATCTGCGCATACAGGCTATGAATAAATACCTTGAATGCATAAAGAAGCCACGCTTGCGATTAAAATCGGTCAAGGTGCAACAGCGTTCATATTTGGAAAATGTGATCAGTAATGCTGACTATATCTTCCTAAAAAACAAACTGAAAAGAGAAGATAATCTAACATGGTATTTTGTAGTGCGTTTCCTCGCTGCAACTGGCGCAAGAGTCAGTGAGTTGATACAAATAAAGGTAGAGCATGTGCAGATTGGGTATTACGATATTTACACCAAAGGAGGTAAAATACGCCGAATTTATATTCCAAAGACATTACGCAAAGAAACAGCCGAATGGCTAATCAGGACCAACCGCACAAGTGGTTACCTTTTCCTCAATCGTTTCGGAGAGCGTATCACTACAAGAGGTATTGCCCAACAGTTGAAGAACTATGCTGCAAAATACGGTATGAATGAGAAAGTCGTTTATCCTCACTCTTTCCGTCATCGGTTTGCCAAGAATTTTTTGGAGAAGTTCAATGATATATCTCTGCTTGCCGACCTCATGGGACATGAAAGCATAGAAACCACCCGGATCTATCTACGTCGTAGTAGTGCAGAACAACAGGAGATTGTAGATGAAATTATAACATGGTAATTAACTAAGCAAGATATTGCCCCATAGGATATTAATTTACGGGGCAATATCTGCTTATTGTTCGATGGCGTTTTTTACAGAAACATAATCCCAATACAAGTTGTTCCCAAACCATTTTTCCATCGGAACATGAATACCTTTCCATCTGATTACTTCTGGGCATTTGTCCCTATTGACGAATGTTGATTTATATAGGACTATTATCTTTAAGCCATCTCGAATTGCTTTCTCACATTCGAAATCAATATAACTTCGAGTATCTACTGTATGTCCTCTGCCACAAGTTCCCCAATAGCTGTTATAACTGCCACAATATTGACATCCTCCAGCTTTTAATTCTTTTGTATGGTCACCAACGATAAGGATAAATGTTTTGGATGCATCCAATCTCTCAGCCAATGACCTTTTAATCGAGCAATTTAGACTTGTATTCCTTGCCTGCTTTAACTCATGAGCGTCTGAAAATGAAAGGCCGTATTGGGAACTATCATTCCATCGGTGTAATGCTTCAACGGCATCTTTATCATGATCCCAATCTCCGGCGATGTAAGTTCTTGTCCTGTAATACATGATTAAAATATTTTTTTAATATCATACAAATTAATGTTATCAATAGATTCTCGTGTCAACACAACTGTTATCGGTTGATATATTGGAGCATTCGATGTTTTAAGTGTACAAAGAATGCAACGAAGCAAATTAAAGTCATTTTTATCCGTAATGCGTGTTATTCCTCCCCCAAGCAAAGGTATGGCAATGGGTTTATTTGCATAGACCCTGCTTATTTCATTCCACATCGCTCTAAGACAAATTTCATAATCGTTATGAGATAGTTTTGCCTGATTATTCTCAAAATGAGAAAATGCTAATAACAAATAATCTCGATATATAATGATTCGTCCAAGTGGATAACAAATTTTACCTGCTTTTGTTTTTTTCCATTCCAGGTACATCTTCTGCTTCGTTAATTTGTCGCTTCAAATCATCAATATCTTGTAATTTCTCTATGAATTTTCCATTCAACGAATTTTTGGCAATTACAACATCATCCACGGTGGTGTCAAAGAATTCATTAAAAGGAATTAATTTCCAATCTGTTGACTCAAATATATCTCTTTCTTCAATTTTAACATTGATTCCTTTTATTTTTAAAGTGATGGAATGGTCTGCTCTAAATGCCTTTATTACAGATATTATAATCCAAAATAATAGAAATACACCCACAATCACCAAGCCTTTTTCCCACCACTTCTGTATATTACAAATATCTGTAATGCTAAAATTAGCGATAGCACAAATAGTTTCTATAGCAGCAATGAAACTAACTGCGTATAAAAAACTGTCTTTCCAAAGTGACTTACTATATATCGCTGGAATAATCGAACAAAATCAGCAGATTAACGCAATAGGAATTGAGATTTAAGCAGTTAGGAGAAAATTACGGAAATAGGGCTGAGGGCTGAAAAGCGTTCCAAAGCGGATTAGAGAAATAGAACGGTTTCCTATTCGTTACCCGTCAGAAATGCAGATTTAACACTTTTCGTCCCGTTTACGCCGTTCTGCATAGGTTTGCTTGTCAAGGTTTAACTCGTTGATTTATAGTTTTGCAACCAAAAAAAGACGAGTATGACAAGGAGCACATTTCGCGTGCTGTTCTATACGAACGGCAGCAAAGAGAAGAACGGAATTGTCCCCATCATGGGACGGGTTACAATCAACGGGACGGTAGCGCAGTTCAGTTGCAAGCGGAGCATCGCAAAGGAGCTTTGGGACGCAAAGGGCAACCGTGCCAAAGGCAAAAGCGTGGAGGCAAGGGAAACGAACCTTGCGCTCGACAACATCAAGGCGCAAA
>ENA-ORKW01000193-ORKW01000193.1-human-gut-metagenome-genome-assembly--contig:-NODE-193-length-27123-cov-3.58043_pt1 | contig 27123 bp, 19 predicted proteins | sample MGYA00243062_ERZ508813 | MGnify/ENA primary metagenome ERZ508813 (study PRJEB26277, sample SAMN04329846) | human gut metagenome | biome: human-associated habitat | host: Homo sapiens | place: USA...
CCTGGAAGCGACGCTTACATGGTCAACGCTGCATGGAATGAATTGGGCACGATGTTCACCGTGACGGAACCCACAACCGTGACCATCTCCCTCGTACAGCACATGAAAAACAGCGGACGTTCGGACATCGTTTGGGACAACCTTCGCCTCTACAAAATAGAGAACGTGGGCGAAAGCAAACCCTTGGATGTGAGCGGACTGATAACCACTTCCAACTATTATGCCCTCGGTGGTTGGAGTATCGAAGGAGGAAACACATTCCAAATCAACACATGGTCAACCGAAGGAGACACCGACGGGAGCGGCATGACTAAACCTTTCTTTGAAGACTGGATAGGAAAAGGCACCAATGCTGCAAATGCCACCATCAGCCATACAGCCAACCATTTGGCTCCCGGTATTTACGAAGTAAGCGGACTCATCCGCGTACTGAACGAAGCCGGAGGTGCAGCTCCGTCCGGAGCCACACTTTATGCCAACGAAGGCAGCACGGATGCCTGTGCCGGAACGTCCTGTACCAACGGGGTTTACGGTACATACACAGTGAAAGGTACGGTAGGGACAGACGGTGTGCTGACATTCGGCATAAAAGTGGCCAACGCCAATTTCAACTGGCTGTCTTTCAAGAACTTCAAATTGCAGTACTTAGGAACTGCCAGCATAGACCAGTTGAAAGCCACGCTAAAAGAAAAGATGACGGAAGCCCAAGCATGTGTGGCGAACTGCCCTAAAGGCATTGCAGCCATCGTAAATGCAGCCATCGCCCAAGGAGAAAGTGCCCAAGACACGGAAGAAAGCCTGAACGCAGCCATTACAGCATTGACGCAAGCCATCGCCTTGGCTGAGCAAGCCGCTCCGGCCACCGAAGCTTTCAAAGCCCTCATGGAAACATGTCAAGGCTATGCCGACCATTCTACCGCAGAAGAAAGCGTGGAACAGGCATTCCAAAAAGCCATGACTGACGCACAGGCAGCCTTGGATGCAGCCACCACGGTTGAAGCCATCCAAGAAGCCATCCAAACCCTGCAAACGGGATGTGAAACTTACATCCTGAATGCCGTACCGGAAACAGGACATCCTTTCGACTACACTTTCCTCATGGACGAAGCCAACAACTCTGCTAACGGATGGACCAGAAACGTAAGCCAAGGAAAAATCCAAAACTTTACGTACAAGAACTCGGCAGAAAAGAACAACGGCAAGTTGCAAAAGACCGGATTCCTCGAAGCATGGAATGGTGAAAGTTACACAGCTACCATCGCATACACCCGTACGGAATTGCCCAACGGCCACTACAAGGTTTCGGCCTATGCTTTCACGACGGTTAATGGAAACACCAGTTTCACAGCCAACGGCAAGGAAGTGAAAATGGACAACAGCACTCCCTTGTTCACGAATCCCACGATAGAAGATGTCATCGTGGACGAGGGCAAACTGACTGTCGGCTTGAACACATCTGATGCCAACTGGACCGGCATCACCAACATCCAGTTGCAATACCTCGCCAAACTGACAGACGCTGAAGCCTCTGCCAAAGCCAAAGAAGCCCTCTATGCCAAATTAGAGGAAGCAGGCAACATGGATACCGAAACCAACGTGGGCACGGAAGCTTTCCAGATTCCGGAAACGGCTGTAGAGGCTTTCGACGCAGCATTCGACAAGGCTAACGACATCTATACGAACTCACAGAAAGTGGACGAAATAGAAGCTGCCACAAAAGCTTTGGACGAAGCCATCAAAGCATTCCAAAACCCGGTACTCAACGCCCCGAAGGAAGGAGAACTCTTCTGCATCGCCAACATCTCGGAGGGTTTCGCGTATAAGAACAATGCCGTATCTCCGATTTATAACGAAGCCAAAGCCAACGACGGGGAATATGACCTGAAGTGGTTCCACATCGTGGATGCCAACTACGCACAGGCTCTTAAGTTCACTCCGGTGGAAGGACAACAGAACCAATACACCATCAGTTTCACCGACGAGGAGGGTAATACCCGTTATTTCAGTACGCAGGCTTTGGCCGGGTATATAGATACAGACAAAAACGAAGTGAGCACACGGCATGACCGCATCCGTGCGACAAAAGAAGCCGAAAAAGCATTGCCGTTCGAAATCAGCTTAGCCAGAGAAGGCGTGTACAAACTGAAAAATACCCTCCATGGCAGTAACATCGGAAGCACAAACGATGACGGCTTCTTCACCACGAACAACCTTTCCGACCTATCTCTCGTGAAAGCGGAAAAAGCCAACGTGACCTTGTCCATCACGGCCGCAGGTTGGTGCACGCTCATCCTGCCGTTCGATGCAGAAATCCCGCAAGGTTTCGAAGTGTACAGTTGCACGGGTACAGAAGTTCCAGTAGGAACATCCACGGCATTGGTATTGGAAAAAGCTGAAAGTATCGAAGCCCACACACCGTACATCGTAAAAGGCAAGGAGGGAGACACCTACGACTTCTCCGAATACGGTACGGCCCTGCAAGACCAATATGCAGCCGGACTGATGACGGGTACGTTCACACAGCAAAAAGCCGTTGCCAACACTTACGTACTCCAAAACCAAGAGGGCAAAGTAGGGTTCTACAAGGTGATGGCAGGCAGCGAACCGACCATTAAGCCTTACCGTGCCTACATCAACGCAGACGTGGCCGAAGCCAACATCGTGGCCTTGCTCCTCCCGGGTATCGGAACGGGCATCGATGGCCTCGTGGCAGAAGATGCCTTGGTGAACGTGTACGACCTCAACGGCATACTCGTACGCGAGAACGTGAAGTTAGGCCAGGCCCTCGAAGGCCTCTCCAAAGGCATCTACATCGTGAACGGCACAAAGAAAGCCGTAAAATAAACCAAAGATTTAAAAACCAAAAACAATGAAAAAGATTATGGAAAAGAGCAAATATATCCAACCGGAGATTTCAATATGCCATGTGGAAACCGACCAGATGATGATGGTAGGCAGCCCTATCCCTCCCCGTTTCGATGATCCTGCTGATGGGGACATTGAGGTGTTGACCAACATGGACAAGTTTACAGACATTTGGGGTAACGAGTTTTAAGGTTTCCCGACCGAAGAGGAACGGTACTACAAGGAGTTCCCAGTTTTGGGGCAGTCCAAGGAAGGGCTGCCCCTTTCTATGTCCAAGCCGTTCCGGAAAGGCATCATACTCTGCCAACGAAACAAACCCCAATCCACCAACCTGCAAAAAAACTGCGCACATAAAGGCATCCCCCTTACGAGCACAATTCCTATCTATCCGGCATAACAGAAAAAGAAGCCCCGACCCCTACTTATTCAGCTTCCAAGTAAAACCGTCTTTCGTATCTTTCACTTCAAAGCCCAAAGCGGCCAGGTTATCGCGGATTCTATCACTGGTAGCCCAATCCTTATTGGCTTTGGCTATCATACGCTGCTCCAAAAGCATATCCACCACTTTGCCGAAGGCTTCTTCGCGTCCGCTTCCGCCTCCCGTCTCTTCTTTCAGGCCAAGAATGTCGAATGCAAAGGTATGGAACACTTCGGCCAAGGCGGCCAATACGTCAGCGGACATCGTAGCTTTTTGGTCTACCACCGTATTGATGACACGGCAGGCATCGAACAAGTGGCTGATAACGACGGGTGAATTCAGGTCGTCGTTCATCGCCTCGTAGCACTTCCGGCGAAGTCCGTCGACATACTCCATCCCTACGCTGCCACCGGCTGCCGGGGTAATCCGCTTCAGATTGGCCACGCCCTCCATCAGGCGGGATAATCCTTTCTCACTGGCCTGCAAGGCTTCATTGCTGAAATCCACCGTACTGCGGTAATGAGCCTGGAGAATGAAGAAGCGGATGGTCATCGGGCTGTAAGCCTGCGTCAGGCTCTCATGCTCACCGCTGAAGAACTGTGCCAACGTAATGAAGTTACCCAAGCTCTTGCCCATCTTCTGCCCATTGATGGTAATCATGTTGTTGTGCATCCAATAGTTCACCATGTCGCTACCCTGACTAGCCACGGCTTGTGCGATTTCACACTCATGATGGGGGAAAATCAGGTCCATTCCTCCACCGTGAATGTCGAAATGGTCGCCCAAGTACTTGCGGCCCATGGCCGTACACTCGCAATGCCAACCGGGGAAACCGTTGCTCCACGGACTGGGCCAACGCATGATATGCTGCGGTTGGGCGCACTTCCATAAAGCGAAATCCACTTGGTTATGCTTCTCTCCCACGCCGTCCAAAGCCCGGGAGTTGTTGATGACATCCTCTAAGTTACGTCCGGAAAGCTAGCCGTAATGGTGCGTTTTGTTGTACTTCTCCACGTCGAAGTACACGCTGCCCTCACTGACGTAGGCATAACCGTTATCCAAGATTTCCTTCACCAGTTCTATCTGCTCGATAATATGCCCGGTGGCATGCGGTTCGATGCTGGGCGGCAACACATTCAGAGCCTCCATGGCCGCATGGAAACGGTTCGTGTAGTATTGTGCCACCTCCATCGGCTCCAATTCCTCCAGACGAGCCTTCTTGGCAATTTTATCTTCTCCTTCGTCGGCATCGTGCTCCAAATGCCCCACATCCGTAATATTACGCACATAACGTACTTTATAGCCGATATGCTGCAAGTAACGGAACAGCAGGTCGAACGTAATGGCCGGACGGGCATGTCCCAAATGGGCATCCCCATACACCGTCGGTCCGCAGACATACATCCCGACACGCCCCGGCGTGATGGGTTTGAACTCTTCCTTTTTACGGGAAAGCGTATTATAGATAAACAATTTTTGTTCCATAATCAATGTATTTGATGGTCTATGATGCATATTCCGGGTCGTCTCCGTTTTCCCGGATCAGACGGAGCAGCTTCTCCACGGCTTCTTCCGCCGGAATGTTCCGCTCCACACATTCTTTTTTCTTATACAAGCTGACCTTGCCGCGCGCAGCCCCTACATAACCGTAATCGGCATCGGCCATCTCACCGGGACCGTTCACGATGCAGCCCATGATGCCAATCTTCAAGCCTTTCAGATGCCCGGTGGCCGCCTTGATGCGCGCTATCGTGTCTTGCAGGTCGTAGAGCGTACGCCCACAACCGGGACAGGAAATATATTCCGTCTTGGTTGTCCGCAAACGGGCTGCCTGAAGGATGCCGAATGCGGTGGCATCTATATCACGATGGTCCAACGTACCATTATTATATAGGTACAGGCCGTCGCAAAGCCCGTCGAAGAGCAAGGCACCCATGTCGGCTGCGCTCTCTATCTGGAAATCCTCCTTTTCCTCCTGCCCGTGGGCGTACTGTTGGAAAATGACCACGGGGTTCTGCAAACCTTCGCGCGTCAGTTCGTGCACCAAGGCACGATGCTCGCCCAAACGGTTCTGATGGTTGCTTTGGGAAATCACCACCACCTCCGGATGATATTTCAGGCAGGCACGCACCTCTTCATTCAAAGCCCCGTATGAAAGGAAAAGAAACTTCAAATCGGCTGTACACTGGCTCATGAAAGGCAGCATGTTATAAGGGAAAGCCGGATACGTACCGGGTTCACCAGTCCAGACATCCGCATCCACGATATAATCCCCCTCACGCTCTTCCACGGGAGGCAGGTTACGGCCGCAATAAATGTAGTCGGGACGAAAATCGGGATGGGCTTTGAAGCCCTTCAACCTGCCGGAAGCAGCCAAATCCATACGGTCGGCCACGACAACCGGCACATGATCTCCTCCGATATTACGCACGGCCCGCGTTTTCCGCCGTACGGGATTTAAGTAATCGAAATCCTCCGCTTCGGCTGCCGGTATCATCATGGCACCGTCCCGACGGAGCACATAATCCACCAACTTACGTGCCACCGGAATTTCAGCCTCCGGAGCTTCGCTCAATGACACACGGACTGTGTCACCGATACCGTCCGCCAACAAAGCCCCGATGCCCACAGCGCTCTTGATACGTCCGTCCTCACCGTCACCGGCTTCGGTCACACCCAAATGCAAAGGAAAACACATTCCTTCACGCTCCATGGCATCGACCAACAGGCGCACGCTACGTACCATCACCACCGTGTTGCTGGCTTTGATGGATACCACCACGTCCTTGAAATCTTCCTTCACACAAATGCGCAGGAACTCCATGCAACTCTCCACAATACCTTCCGGCGTATCCCCATAGCGGCTCATGATGCGGTCGCTCAGCGAACCGTGGTTCACCCCGATGCGGATAGCCGTATGGTTCTCACGGCAAATGCGTAGGAAAGGTACGAAACGTTCCTCAATCTTTTTCAACTCCTGCGCATATTCTTCGTCCGTATATTCAAGATGCTTGAACGTACGGGCTGCGTCCACATAGTTTCCGGGATTAATACGTACCTTCTCAGCATACAAAGCTGCCACGTCGGCCACTTTCGGATTGAAATGCACGTCGGCCACCAAAGGTACCGCACAGCCTGCCGCACGTACACCGGCGTTGATGTTCCGCAAGTTCTCGGCCTCACGCACCCCTTGGGTCGTCAGACGTACATAATCTCCTCCGGCTTCGGCAATGCGTAACGTCTGAGCCACACAGGCCTCGGTATCCATCGTTGAAGTGTTCGTCATGCTCTGCACCCGAATCGGATGGTTCCCGCCCAACGGCGTACCGCCAATCTGCACTTCACCGGTCTCCCTGCGTCGGTAATCGAACAAGTTCATCCGTCTGTCTTTAATTGCACTTAAACTTATACTTCACATCGGCCAATTCCGTATTGGCCTTTACAATCTTCTGCTTCAGGTTTTCTTTATAACCCGCCAAACGCAAAGCCAATCCTTCATCAGCCAACGACAGCATCTGTGCGGCCAGAATGGCAGCATTCTGCGCTCCGTTTACACCCACCGTAGCCACCGGTATGCCGGGAGGCATCTGGATAATGGAAAGCATGGCATCCAAGCCGTCCAACATCCCCTTGATAGGAACCCCGATGACGGGCAACGTCGTGTTGGCCGCTATCACACCAGGCAAAGCAGCCGCCATCCCCGCTCCCGCAATAATTACTTTCAGGCCGCGTCCGGCAGCCTCTTTGGCAAATGCTTCCACCTCGACCGGTGTCCGATGAGCCGACAAAGCGTTCATCTCAAAAGGGATTTCCATCTCGTCGAAGAACTTGGCAGCCTTTTCCATCACCGGAAGGTCGGACGTACTGCCCATGATAATACTTACAACTGGTTTCATGACTTATCTGAATTTTTAATTGAACTCATTTCCTATAATAAAATTATACCGGCAAAACCGCAAACCACTCCCACGAGAGTACCGGCCACCACTTGCGCCAGACTATGCTGACGGAGCAACATGCGTGCTGTCCCCACAGCTCCTGAAATCAGTACCGTAACACACAGCCACCAAACAGGATTGAACATGAACAGTACCGAATAAGCCACCAACGCGCCTATCACGCCGCCTGCCCCGGCCGAATGCATACTGATTTTCCACCACACATTCACTATGACGCATACCATCTGTATCAGCAAAGCCGACACTAAAATACCGCACATATAACGCGGCATGTGCATACGGAACATCAAATGGAGACAGGCCACGTAAGACAGGATGAACAATATATAAGGTATGGCGCGGTTCTCCCGCAAACGCAGTTGCACCGGTGCCCATCCGTTCAGTTTACGATATACGTAAATACACAAGCGAGGCAACAATATGGTGAAAACATAAACCATACACAAAATGGTCAGCTTATAAAACAACGGCAACAGGCTCAAGTAAGTAAACGTGAACAAAGACACAAATCCCACAATAGGCGCATGATACGGCCTAAAAACGACCGACAATAAACGAGCCGATAGAATAAGATTCCTATATCTCATCGCCTTAACCGTGCTACAGGTATCCCCAGTTGTTCCCGGTATTTGGCCACCGTGCGCCGCGCAATGGGAAAGCCTTTTTCATTCAACATCGCCGTCAACGCCTCATCGCTCAGCGGCTTCTTCTTGTCTTCCGCCTCTACCAAATCCTTCAAAGCGGCCTGAATCTTACGGGTGGCAATCTCCTGCCCGTCACCTGTCACATAACCGTCGCTAAAGAACCATTTGAGCGGATAAGTCCCGTAATGGGTCTCCACATATTTACTGTTGGCAGCACGGGATACGGTAGAGATATCCAATCCCGTACGCTCGGCCACATCCTTCAATATCATCGGGCGCAACAAAGTCTCATCTCCTTCCAGAAAGAAAGGACGCTGCAAATCAATAATAGCCTGCATGACAGCGGTCAACGTACGCCGACGCTGTTTCACAGCCTCGATGAATCCCTGTGCTTTTTCTATCTTCTGACGAGTATATTGCAAAGCTTCCCGTTCCGGCCGACTTAACTTTGCGCGTCCGGTGTCTACCTGATGAAGGATTTCCATGAACGAAGGACTGATACGTAACTCCGGCACATCGCCTTTATTGAAAGAAAGGGTAATTCCCCCGTCATCATCGGTCTCTACGGCAAAGTCCGGCACGATTTGTTGGTAATTATGTCCTACCACCTCGCCCATGGCACTCCCCGGACGCGGATTGAGTTTCTTTAAATCTCTCTGCAAACGCTCGCACTCTGCTTCTGTCAAATGCAAGCGAGCGGCAATCCTGTCCCAACGTTTATGGGTAAATTCATCAAACAGCTTGTCGATAATTTCATATTCCAACTGCTTTTGCCGGCTTCCGCGATGTTCATCCCGACGGAGTTGCAACAAAAGGCATTCTCTCAAATCGCGTGCCCCGATTCCGGGAGGGTCGAAAGTCTGCAACCGAGCCAACACTGCTTCCAGTTCCGACTCCGTAGTCTGTATTCCTGCATAAATCTCCAACTCGTCCGCCAACGTGGAAAGTTTCTTTTTCAACAGGCCGTCATTTTCCAACGAACCGATAAGATAAGCCATCAATTCCCGTTCACGCGGTGTCAGGTCACATTCGTTCATCTGCTCCGTCATCTGTTCGTAAAAAGATGTCGTATCGCCATAATCCATCGTTTCCGGACGGTCTTTCCCTCCTCGTTCCTGCAACAGATAGTCCGGCACATCGTCCGGTGTGCGATAATCGTCCATCGCCTGCCGTACCTCAGCCGGACGATATTCATCGGAAGGCAAACCACCGTCCAACCCAGAAGCTTCGCCCCCGGCCGACTCTGTATCATCTGTACCGTCATAGACATCTTCCGAAGAAGTATCGGCATCCTCGGAACTCCCCAGACTCTCTTCCAACGCTCCGTTATCTATCAATTCGTTTTTCACACGTTGTTCCAGTTCTGAAACGGGCATTTCCAACAACCGCACCTGCAGCACCTGCTGCGGGGACAGCGTCTGGACCTGCTGCATAGATTGAGACTGAACTAATTTCTGTGACATATATATACACGTTTAATGAGACGTTTTCCGTTGCAAAGTTAGCGTATGACCCGAAAAATGCCAAATATATTCAGACAAATGATTGGATTCCGCCCTCTCATTCCCTGACCAAAGCATAATCCAATTGCTTCTTTTCCAAATTGGCTTTCACAACTTTTACTTGTACCGTATCCCCCAGAGAATAACGATGATGGTGCTTGCGTCCCCACAAGCAGTAGTTACGCTCGTCGAATTCATAATAATCGTCATCCAAATCACGCAAGGGTACCATACCTTCACATTTATTCTCATTGATTTCCACATACAGGCCGAACTCCGTCACACCGCTGACAGTTCCTTCAAACACTTGCCCCAACTTGTCGCTCATGAATTCCACCTGCTTATACTTGATACTGGCACGCTCGGCACTGGCTGCCAACTGCTCCATCGCGCTGCAATGTTCACACAACTCTTCATACTTGTCCTGGCTGGCACTGCGCCCTCCGTCAGCATACCGCGTCAGCAACCGATGCACCATCACGTCAGGATAACGGCGGATAGGGGAAGTAAAATGCGTATAGTAATCAAAAGCCAACCCGTAATGCCCGATATTATGCGTACTATAACGTGCCTTCATCATGGCCCGCAACGAAACGGTTTCTATCAGATTTTGCTCTTTCTTCCCCTGAATGTCGGTCAATAGCTTGTTCAATCCTTTGGCCACCTCTTCCTTAGACCCTGTCGGTTTCAGTTTATAGCCGAATTTCACAATAAACTCACTCAGATTAATCAGTTTGTCCTGATCCGGCAAATCATGTACACGGTAGGGCAGCGTCTTGGGCTTTTTATTTTTAGGCTGCTTCCCCACGCTCTCGGCTACCGTACGATTGGCCAACAACATAAACTCTTCCACCAATTTATTCGCATCTTTCGCCACCTTGAAATACACTCCTATCGGCTTGCCCTTATCGTCTATGTCAAAACGTACCTCACTACGGTCGAAATTGATGGAGCCATGCTCAAAGCGCCGGGCACGAAGTTGTTTGGCCAAGCGGTTCAATGTAATCAATTCCGTGGCAAAATGTTCGGCCGGCAACACATCCGGCCCGTTAAAGTTCGGATCTGCCTCATGGTCGCCCGGCATCTTATAGTCTTCAGGCGAAGCTTCTTTATGGTCTTCCAACACCTTCTGTACTTCTTCATACGTAAAACGGCGGTCACTCTTAATGACAGTATGAGCCAGATGCCAGTCTTTGACTACAGCCTTGTCGTCCAATTTAAACACGACGCTATAAGTCAACTTCTCTTCATTCGGACGTAAAGAACAGATGAAATTGCACAAACGTTCAGGCAGCATCGGAATCGTCCGGTCTACCAAATACACACTAGTGGCACGCTTCACAGCTTCTTTGTCTATAACGCTCCCCTCTTTTACATAATGCGAGACATCTGCGATATGTACTCCTACCTCCCACAATCCGTCGTCCGTTTTACGAATGGAAATCGCATCGTCGAAATCCTTGGCATCCCTCGGGTCGATGGTAAAAGTCGTCACCTCACGCAGGTCCTCACGCAGCCCGATTTCTTCGGCAGTGATGCCCGGGTCAATCTTCTCAGCCTCATCTTCCACAGACTTGGGATAAGCATAAGGTAAGCCGTATTCGGCCAAAATGGAGTGCATTTCCGTGGTATTGTCTCCACTCTGCCCCAATATATCCACGACCTTACCTATCGGATTCTTGGCATGTTCGGGCCATTCGGTAATCTTCACCACAGCCTTATCTCCGCTTTTACCACCTTTCAACGCTTTTTTAGGAATAAATATGTCGTTGGCCAACGTACGGTCTTCGGTGAGCAGGAAAGCAAAATCCTTACGCACTTCCAACTTTCCGACAAACGACTTGTCGTTCCTTTCGAGAATCTCGACCACTTGTGCCTCGCGTACATGATGCTTCCTGCGGGCTAACAAAGTCACTTTCACCTTGTCTCCTCCCATGGCGTGCAAAGAGTTCCGTTCGGCCACAAGGACAGGCTCTCCTCCATCCAACGGGGTCACGGTGTTTTTACCGTTCGCTTTGCGATTGAATATGGCTTCAAACACTTGCCCCGTGGTATTCAAGCGAAAATGCAGCTTCTCTGTTTCTTTTATATAATCATCCATCGCCAAATCTTCCAACAAGTCCATACAAAGCAACTTGGCAGGATGCGTGTCCAGTTTCAAGTCTCTGAATATACGTTTAATGTCGTAAACCTCGGCGGGATTATTTTGAAAAAGTTCCATTAACATTTTCGCCAGTTCTTTTTTCTTCAGGCGCTTGCCGCCCTTCTTTCCTGTTTTTCCCATAAATTTGATATTTTAGAGGTTTGTTATCTGTAATCTTTCTGCAAGTTAAGCATATTTATTCATTCCGCTCCTCTTTTATCTCTTATTTTTTCTGAAAATGCTTATCTTTGTTCTTTCTTTTTCATAAGCCAACAGACCAATGAAACTAACCGAACGGGAAAAAGCCATCTATCAAGTTACATGGGCAGGAAGTTTTGTCAACTTTCTGTTAGTCGTATTCAAGTTCATAGCCGGAATTCTGGGGCACAGCGCGGCCATGATAGCCGATGCCGTACATTCTTTATCTGATTTTGCAACCGACATCGTCGTGCTCATCTTCACACGTATTTCCAATAAACCGCAAGATAAAAATCACGATTACGGCCATGGCAAATATGAGACGTTAGCCACGGCAATAATCGGTATTGTACTTTTTGCCGTAGGCGCAGGCATTTGTTGGAACGGACTGCGAGCCATCCAAACCGTATGGCAAGGAGGCCGTCTTCCTGTCCCGGGCATGCTTGCTTTCGCAGGAGCCATCATCTCCATCGTCTCCAAAGAACTGATATACCGTTACACCATTCACGTGGGACGCAAAATCAATTCCAGCGCAGTCATAGCCAACGCCTGGCATCACCGTAGCGATGCTTTCTCTTCCATTGGAACAGCCATGGGCATCGGAGGGGCCATAGCCCTGGGCGAATCATGGAGCGTGCTCGACCCCATGGCTGCTGTAATCGTGAGTTTCTTCATCATGAAGGTGTCCGTCCAACTCTTGAAACCGTGCGTGGACGAGCTGACTGAAAAATCATTGCCGGACGAAATAGAAAAGGAAATCTGCCTCATTGCGGAGAACACACCGGGAGTATCGGCCATACACAATTTGCGCACACGCCGCATCGGCAACCACTATGCCATAGAGATGCACGTCCGGATGGACGGGCATTTGACTTTGTATGAAGCACACGCCAAGGCATCGGTCATAGAAAACAAATTGAAAGAGAAATACGGAAATGAAACCCATGTGGGCATCCATGTGGAGCCTGTGAAGGATGCCGACGGAACTTACAGGAAATAAAACAAATAGAACAAACGCGTATGAAAATATTAGTAACAGGAGCAAGCGGCTTCATCGGTAGTTTTATCGTTGAAAAGGGACTGACGGAAGGACACGTGATATGGGCAGGCATGCGCGCCACCAGTAGCCGGAACTATCTTCAGGACCCCCGAATCCGTTTCGTCGAATTAGACATGGAACATCCTGAAATCCTACGCCCCCAACTGGCGGCATGCAAAGCCGAATTCGGAGGTTGGGATGTCATCGTACATGCAGCCGGAGCCACCAAATGTATCCGACGTGAAGACTTTTTCCGCACCAATACGGAGGGAACACGTCATTTTGTCGATGCGCTCCGCGAACTGGACATGGCGCCCGGGCGTTTTATTTTCATCAGTTCCCTCAGCGTGTTCGGTGCCATACGCGAACAGGCAGTACGTCACGCCACTTCGGACAATCCCTGGATATATGCCCCGATACGGGAAAATGATACGCCACGCCCCAACACGGCATACGGGGAAAGCAAGCTGGAAGCCGAACGTTATCTCAAGTCTTTGAAAGATTTTCCCTACGTCATTCTCCGTCCCACCGGTGTGTACGGGCCACGTGAAAAAGACTACTTCGTCATGGCGCAAAGTATCAAACAGCACGTAGACTTCAGCGTAGGATACCGTCCGCAGGAAATCACATTCGTTTACGTGAAAGACCTTGTACAAGCCGTTTTCTCTGCCATGGTAAAAGATGTCATCGGGCGCGAATTTTTCATCAGCGACGGAAACGTATACCACAGTACTGAATTCAGCGACTTGATACGCACGGAGCTTGGACATCCGTTCATGCTCCGCATCAAGGCTCCGGTATGGTTCCTTCGTTTCGTATGTGCCATAAATGGCAGCTTCAGCACATGGCGGGGCCGCACCACCACCCTTAACCGCGACAAATTCCACATTCTGTGCCAACGCAACTGGCAATGCGACATCCAACCGGCCGTGGAAGAGTTGGATTTCCGTCCTGAATACCCTTTGGCACGAGGAGTCAAAGAAACGATGGACTGGTATAAAAAGGAGGGATGGCTATGAGAATTTCCGTCCAATGGCTTACCGGAAACGACAATAAGCCCAAAGGCTTATGGCCGATTGAATGGTTGGCCATAACTTACAGCATCCTCACGACCTTGGCCATGTTCGTGCTTTGGCCGGACATGGACCACCCTCGGGACATGTTGGCCGACCGTCTGTACATCTTTCTCGGTACAATCTTATTGTGGAGAATCTATCTCTTTTGGCCGCGCAGACTTATGACTTTCATCCGCATCACAGCACAGATGGCTTTGCTCAGCTACTGGTATCCGGACACTTACGAGTTCAACCGGACGTTTCCCAATTTGGACCACATATTCGCCCGATGGGATGCAGTGCTTTTCAGTTGCCAACCCTCATTGGAGTTCAGCCGCCTTTGCCCATGGCCTTGGTTTTCCGAAGCCGTAAATATGGGTTATTTCTCTTATTATCCCATGATTGTGGCCGTCATGGTTTTCTTCTTTCTCTGTCGCAATAACCATTACGAGAAAGCCTCATTCACTGTCATGTGCTCCTTTTTCATCTTTTACCTCATCTATATATTCCTCCCCGTTGCCGGACCCCAGTTCTATTTTCAGGCCATAACCCCGGAATGTGCCGAAAGCGGGATATTCCCGTCTTTAGGTACCTACTTCAGCCATCGTACCGACATGCTCCCATCACCGGGCTATGCCGACGGTTTTTTCTGTCATTTAGTCGAATGGGCGCAGGATTCCGGCGAACGCCCGACAGCCGCTTTTCCTTCCTCACATATCGGCATTACTTTTATCCTGCTCTATCTGGTCCGTCCGCAAAGCAAACGTTTCCTCTTCATATTATCACCTTTCGCCCTCCTTTTGACACTGGCCACAGTCTATATCCAGGCACATTACTTAGTGGATGCCATTGCCGGAATATTAGCCTCCTATCCGGTTTTCTGCCTAAGCAAATGGGCATACCAAAAGACAAGCCTTATCCTTAGGCATGAAACCTGAACAAAAGACCCCGCAAAAGGCTTGCAAACGTAGCCTCTTGCGGGGACTCCACCTTTGCCACACGACAAAGGACACCTCATCAAAATTTCACCGAAACTTTCTTTCCATTATAAGACACGGCCTTTTGCCGCCCGTCGGGAAGCAACACCGTAAACTTACGGGATTGCAACATGCCTTTGTATTCGCCTTTGCGTGCTCCCAGAGTCAGACGACGCGAGGAATCATCCCAGGCCATGGGAATCTCTGTATAAGCTCCTTTCTCGTAATTGTAATTGTCGAACTCGTCCTCGTAAAGCACAAAACTGCCGTCAGCACCCGGGTAAACACGGAGAGTCAGGTTATCCCACGGCTTCTCCGTGGCATATTGCACGTCGGGCCCGAGAGGCACGATACTACCTGCTTTAATATATAAAGGTATGATGTCGAGCGTCGTGGCACGTGTCACGGTGCGCCCTCCCTCCATTTTCTCATTTGTCCAAAAGTCATACCATGCAGTCCCTGTCGGAAGATAGACCTCTGCAGACTTCTGTTGCATGAAATCCACGTGTACCCTTTCATCAGCCTTCCCCGCATTGTCGCGGTTCCAACCGCTTTCCTCGTCCACTTTCACCACTTTTTCGGGAGTGTAAGGAGCCTCAAGTACGGGTGCCAAGAGGAAAGCCTAGCCGAACATCTACTCATCATTCATATTCCACACCTTTTTGTCTCTCGGGAAGTCCATGACCAAAGCGCGCATGAACGTAGATTGCCGGTGCGTGACCTCCCAAGACGTAGAATAAATGTAAGGCAACAACGAGTAACGCAAACGAATCATCTTCTCAATGGCATCGTACACGGGTTCGCCCTTCTTTCCAAACTGGTATATTTCACGGGGTGTATCCGCTCCGTGGGAACGCATCATCGGAGTAAAGGCACCAAATTGCAGCCAACGCACGTACAACTCCTGATAAAGAGGATTCTTAGGAGCCGTCCCGTCGTTCCAACTCTTATTATATTGCCCGGCAAAGAAACCACCGATGTCGTTGTTCCAATGGGGCATGCCGCAAAGCGAGAAATTCAAGCCGGCCGGCACCTGTTTACGCAAGGTCTCCCATGATGAGCCCACGTCGCCGCTCCACACATTAGCCCCGTAACGCTGCTGCCCCAAAAAGCCCGAACGGGTCAGGATGAACACGCGTTTGTCCGACGACACGGCACGCTGATGGTCGTACACTCCACCAACGGACATGAGCGGATAGGCATTACGTACTTTCCGGAAAGACCCCATATAGGTCTTCGTGTCCATATCTTCGGGCTTGAAATCCAGATGATCCGGTTCGGTAGAATCCATCCACCATGCATCCATGCCAAGCTTGAAGATTCCCTCGTTCAGGTATTTCCAATAGATGTCACGGGCTTCGGGAGAATAAGCGTCATACACCCGCACACCGGAAGGATATTCCATATTAGGCGGCCAACTTTCCGTCCCTGATGCAGGCCATGTCCGGAAATCGTACAGCAATCCTTTATCAGCCAACTCCCGGTAAGGCTTTGTAGCCGGACCGAACGATGACCAGATGGAAATCGCCATGTGCGCGTTCATCGCATGCACGTCATCTATCATTTTCCGGGGATTATTGAATTGAGGGTTCTGAAAGTCCATGGCATTCCACAAATAGTTGTGTCCCCAATATTGCCAGTCTTGTATGATGCCATCGAGAGGCACGCCTAATTCACGGTATTTGCGCACGACTCCCACGGTTTCCCCTTGGCTCTTATAACGCTCCTTGCTCTGCCAGTAACCATAAGTCCAAAGTGGGAACATCGGCACTTCACCTGTAAGATGCCGAACCTGCGCCACTACGCCGTCGGCATCCCCGCCGTACATGAAATAATAGTCCATGCAATCACCCACCTCCGAACGGAAAGATGTTTCCGAGGCATTGTCGGTAAAGAGCGTAGGTGAATAATTGTCCCAGAAAAGCCCGTATCCTTTGGTAGACTGGATGAAAGGGCTGACATCCTCCACGTTGCCCTGCACAAGATTCTTCACTTGCCCTCTTTGCGACATCTTCCCGTTCTGCAACTGTCCTAAGCCGTAAATGGCCTCGTCAGTCTCCAATTTGAAAGCCTGGTATACATTATAAGTCGCATCACCGGCATCGTCAAAAGGAGTGAAGGGTTTCTCCGCCGGCTTCTCGGCAAGCAAGTGCCTGCCATCGGCTGTCTCATAGGAAAGCGCACCGGTGGACGTGTCCAAGCTCACTTGGAGTTCCTTGGTACCCATCACGATGGCACCGTCCTTGGTGCCGACTTTGAAACCCACCTTTTCGGGCAAAGCCACCACCGACAGGCTTTCTTTCTTGAAACTCTCGCCATGGGGTGACTTGACCACTCTCACCATAGAGGGCGTAAAAAACTGTACCTCCACATCCACGGCATCCACTGTGGCTTTAATGCCGTAATCAGTACGTTGGTAATCCTGCGCAGTCACGAAGGCCGCACAAGATAGCCCGCAAAAAAGCAAAACTGTCCTTTTCATCTTGTCTATTGTTTTATAGTTTCACGATGCAAAATTATATTCCGACCCATGTTCCTAAGCCATCCTCCCGTTGAAATTCATGATAACCATGTTGAATCCTTCACCGACATGCTACATCAGGAAAAACCTATGTTACATGGCAACAAACGAACAACGGGGAAAAATAGTCTTTTACAAAAAAAGCACACGGGAAACCGACTTTGGAAAAGTTCACCTATCCGGCCTCCCGTGCGCATTTACTTTCTTTTTTATCGTTTACGACTTCAGCTGAAACGCCAAAAATCCCAATTCATAAGGTTCTTGCCGGCACCGCCCTTAAAGAGGAATACCAAGTCATGTACGCCTTTAGCTCCCTTCACGCGGCATTCCATTTCTTTATACGCCTGCATGCCTCCGGTGGCTTTCACCTCCAACGTTCCCACCAACGGCCCGTCGACACTGTCCAAATGTATTTCGACGGTACAACCTTGTTCCGAAGCGATGCAAGCACGGAAACGTTTGGCACCACGCTTCCCGAAGTCCACCCCACGTACAATCAACGAGTCGCCATCGTCCACCGCCGTCACATAAATGCCGCCGCCCGGCATCTTCTCCGTCTTCAGGCCGTAGCCCCAAGCCATCGTCTCGGCTTCCACACGGCGGTATGGGTTGAAAAGTTCAACCTGTTCCACTTTCACATCCTTGAAATAAGGCACTTCCTGAATCGTGCCGTCTGCATTATAATGCATTTCAGCCACAGATACGGAACGGCGTTCGTGATGTTCCTCCATTTCCAGGCGCAAGAGGTCGTAATTCTGTCCGAACACATAAGTCTTCCCCTTGTAGTCCACAATGCCCGGATGGTTACCGCGCGTGCGTTCGGTAGGACGCATGATGTATCCTTTCACGTCCCACGGACCGGTGGGCGAATCACTCATGGCATAACCGATACCTTCGGGACAGCAGGTGGAAGCAAAGGCCAAGTAATAATGGCCGTCGCGCTTGTAAAACCATGGCCCTTCCTGATAAGTCTTCAATTTGCCGATTTTCACGATATCGCCCGAGGTAGAAATCATATCTTCGTTGAGCTTCACGTAATAAAGATTGGGGTTACCCCAATACATGTAAGCCTGACCGTCATCGTCGATATATACCGTGGGGTCGATGTCGTCCCAATGCTCCTTTTGCCATACCAACGGCTTGCCGATAGGGTCTTTAAAAGGCCCGTAAGGCGAGTCGGATACCAACACGCCGATGCCATTGCCGTGAAGCGGACAGTACATGTAGAACTTGCCGTTCCGCTCTACCACTTGTGCAGCCCAGGCTCCGTTGTCACGCTTGCGCCATGCAAAATCCTTCGTGGAAGCCACCGGGCCATGGTCGGTCCAGTTCACCATGTCGGTAGACGTATAAAGCTGCCAGTCAAGCATCTTGAAACCGTAACCCTGCGCATCGTCTTCGTCATGCCCCGTATAAAGGAACACGGTGTCGTTATGTAACATGGGCGCGGGGTCGGCCGTGTACTTGGTCTGGATAATGGGATCTTGTGCGTAAAGCACGGTTTGCCCTGCACATGCCAACAATGCGGCGAGGGCAGAGGTCATAAGTGAATGTTTCATTTTACCAATCTATTATTTAAAGGTTATTATTTTATAGCCCCAAAAACCATCCTCAGGATTCGGACGATCGGAAGAAAAGCCTCAACGTTTCAGCCAAGTAGGCACGGGCGTTCATCCATGTATGTCCCCCGTCCGTGATACACGTCCGGCAGGAAATACCTTTCTCCCGAAAATAATCAAGGTGCCTCATCACATCGGCATAGAGGAAATCCCCGCGCCCGACACCGAACCATTTCACCCGGTAGAGGGAATCCATACGTGCGGGATCCTCCATAAGCCGCCCGAAATGACGGTCCATCACCTGCGGAGTAAGATAGGCACTATAAGAAGCCACATGGGCGAACAATTCAGGATGGGAAAAGGCTGCAAACAGAGCCTGCCCGCCGCCACGCGAGAACCCGCCGACCGCACGGGACTCACGCGAAAGTTCCGTACGGAACTCCGACTCCACATAGGGTATCACGGCTTCCGTCAGTTCGCGGGCAAAGGTGGCATACATTTCGGCAGCCTCAGGCGCTGAGGGCATAGGCGTACCGTGGGACGGCATATAACCGTACGGCATGACCACGAGCATCGGCTCGGCCTCTCCCCTGGCGATGAGATTGTCCAAAATGGCATCCACGCGCCCCACCTTGTACCAGGTTTCCTCCGTATCGGTCGTGCCGCTCACGAGATAAAGCACGGGATAACGCCGACCGGCCTCCCGGTCATAGCCCGGAGGGGTATACACCAACATCGTACGGTCGGTCTGCAAGACCTCGGAATAATAACTGCAATAGCGTACCTGTCCCCTCGGAACATCTTTATGGCGTGCATAGAGGGCTGCCGTGTCCGGCATCTCCAACAAGCTAGCCTTGAAACGTTCGTTGGGAAAGGCCAGGGGGTTGCTCGGGTCGGAAACCTCCACCCCGTCGATGCGGAACGAATAAGGATAAATGTCGGGACGGCCTATCTTTACCGTCACGCTCCACACCCCGTCAGTTCCTTTCCGCATCGGGCATGTACCGTCCATAAACTGCCCCGAAAGCTCCACCCGTGAAGCAGAAGGGGCACTGACCGAAAAAGTCACTTCCCCTCCGGTACCCACACGGGGCGACACGACCGGGTTGTTCCACGGATTCCCTTGTGCCCTCGCCAAGGCCGGCCAACCTAAGGCGAAGCATAAAACCATCATGCTCAAGAACGTCATCATTCTTCTACCGGTTTACCATCATCAGACCTCCGTTGCACGGAATCGTTACTTTCACGGTCTGTTTCTTCCCTAACTTCACCGACTTCACTTCGCCCTGCAACTTATTGTCATCGGCATATACCTGCAATTCCGTACCGGAAGCCCACATCGGCAGGCTGATTTCCGTCTTCAGCGTTTCCTGCTGCGCGTTCACTCCCGCCACATACCATTTATCGCCGTGACGACGCGCCAGAATGACGTATTTCCCGGGGTAACCACCGATGAAACGGACATCATCCCACGTCGTAGGCACTTGCTTCATGAAATCTATCGCCCAAGCCGGAGCGTCCGTCAGATTGTTGGGGGCGAGGGCAAAATGTTGCACGGGCGACTGGAACAATACGGCCGTAGCCAACGCATAGACATCGGACGTCACCCGGCGGCTGCCGCACGGTTCATTCTTCGCATTGTAATACTTGTTCAGCGCACTGCCACCGAAGTCCATACTGCCCACCGTATTCCGGATGAAAGGATGCAGGCTGGCATTGAAAGCCTCGGCATCGCAACTTTTCTGCGAGAAGTTCAGGTTCTCACTGGCCAATACAGCCTCACTGGCCACGAAATTGGGATACATCCGCTCCCAACCGCGCGGAAGGGTGCAACCGTGGTAAATCACCATCAAACCGTAATCGTTGGCATCTGCCAAGATGTCTTCGTAAAGCTGCATGGTCTGTTGCTTGTCGCTCCCGATGAAGTCCACCTTGATACCCCGGATGCCGGTTTCCTTCATCCATTTCATCTCCCGGCGGCGGACTATCATGTTGTCCATGCGGCCACGCGGCCCTTGGGGCGCATCGTTCCAATAACCGTTGGAATTGTACCACAAATACAGGCCGACCCCCTTGCCTGCGGCGTAACGGGCCAGTTCTGCCGTCCGTTCGTATCCCACGCGCGAATCCCACCAGGCATCCACGAGCACGCTCTCGTAACCCATGTCCGCCGCAAAATCCACATAACGCTTCTGTTCGTCATAGTTCATACTGTTGTCGCCTGCGATAATCCAACTCCACGTGCCACGACCGTAGACATACCGGCGCGAAGGCTCATAGAGAGGCTCTACCACGTCGTATGGTATGGTGGTCTCCACAATCGGTGCCAACGTCTGCCCCACGGTAACCGTGCGCCAAGGCGTTTCGCCCGGCAAGGCGATACCGGGGCAGGCCGTCCCGTTACCGTTATATTCCCCCTCCTGAGGAAAACCGATGGTGTAAAGGCCGCCGTCCTTTCCCATCAAGCGGCTTGCGCAATAACGGCTGTCCACTCCTGTCTCGGAAATCAGCACCCAGCCCTTATTCCCCGTACGGAACAGGCAGGGAAACGTGTAACCGTTACCCCAACCGTTCTTTCCCATCTCACCGTCTGCGGTGTACGATGTCTCATAACTCGGGCTGGTTCGCGCAAATCCTCCCATCGGCCCTGCCTGCGGACAGAGGAATGTCGTGGTACCCTGAGGAAGCACGAAGCCCGTCGTCTCCTCCTTGACCACACAGCACAAGGTATTCCCCTGTGGATACATCTTATATTTAAAGGCCACATCATGGTCGGACACATGGAACACGACATCGAAAATGTGCTTGCCGTCCTTATAAAAAGGGCAAACCGCTTTCGTGGCCCGCACGTCCACCTTGCTGCGTTTTATAGTAGGCAATTCATAGTGGCCGGACACCGGCGAGGAAGAAAAAGAAGATTCCTGCAAGGTCATCCCTTGTGAGAAATCACCGATATTCGTCAGCAATCCCAAAGGAGATTGTTCCAAGAACACGGTCTCACCGCAAACGACACGGTAAGTAGGGCGGCCACCGTCATCGGCCACCGTCACCTGCAACTTTTTATCAGGACTTGAAAACTGTATGGTGGCCGCATCTGCCACCCCAAACGCACAAAACGCACATGCGAGCAAGAAGTATTTCTTCATGGATTATTGATTAATTATTTGATTGTTCCTGCCGCAAAATTACGAATAAAAACAAGATCTCTCTTTCGCCTATGTTACATTTATTTTGTTTTTTGTATCATTTTCAAGGCATACAGCCTGAATCCGGCCAAAAAAACGAAAAATCCGGCATTACGGACAGCCGCACAAGCCAACACTTACGTGCGGACAGGATGTCAGGAAAAGAAATGAAAATGCCGGCAAAAAGACAGCAACTGCCTCTTTTACACCATAGCCCCAAAAACGGAAACTCCTGCCATGAGAAGCCAAACGTTAACAAAAAGCCATGCAGCAAGGGCATCTTTTGCTCCTATGCGGCATTTCCCGGAATCGCTTTCAGCCGAATAAAAATTCATTCGGCTGAAAGCGATTTTCCAATGTCCGCAGAACTTGCGGGCAACCTGTACCAAAAGACGGAAAAACGACTTCTTACCGTGGAGAAGAGATGCCGAAAAACCTGTTTTTCCACGTAGATGAAAGCCCGAGAGCCTCAAAAAGGAAAAACAAAACGACAGCGGAAACGCCCGGAAAGACATATAAAAAAAGCCATGCGGAAAGACATGGCATATCCTCTATCGAAAAGAAAGCTCCAAAAACAAAAGGCAGCATTCTGTCAGATTCCCGACACGCGAGAATCCATTATTCGCGACAGCTCCCGTCCCGGCTTGCAAATACGCCATTCTCGTCAGCCAGAAAATGACTATTTGTCATTTTGGAAGCTATGCCACAAATTGCCCTCGGGCACGGGTGCCTCCACGTCTATCTCTTGCTTGGATACGGGGTGGACGAAACGCACACGGCGGGCATGCAGGCAAATGCTCCCGTCGGGGTTGCTGCGCGGCGCACCGTACTTCAGGTCTCCCTTGATCGGGCAACCCATCTTGGCCAACTGGCAGCGGATTTGATGGTGGCGGCCGGTTTTGAGGTCTATTTCCAAAAGGAAATAACGTTCCGAACGTCCGATAAGCTTATAGTCGAGGATGGCTTTCTTCGCCCCGGGCTTTTCCTTGCCGTAAGCATACGACTTGTTCTGCTTCTCGTTGCGCACCAGCCAATGCACCAGTTCCCCTTCTTCCGCAGGCGGGCAATTCCCCGTGATGGCCCAATACGTCTTGTGCACTTCTTTCGTACGGAACATTTCGTTGAGCCGGGCCAAAGCCTTGCCGGTACGGGCAAAGACCACCAGTCCGCTCACGGGACGGTCCAAACGATGCACCACGCCGAGGAACACGTTCCCCGGCTTGTGGTACTTCTGTTTGATGTATTCCTTCACCATCTCCGCCAGAGGCTTGTCGCCGGTCTTGTCGCCCTGTACAATCTCCGAACTGCTTTTGTCGACGATGATGAGGTGGTTGTCTTCGTAGACTACGTCCATACGGATTACATGTTCATGCCACCGTCAATCTGGATAACCTGTCCCGACACGTAAGAAGACAGGTCGGAAGCCAAGAAAAGTGCCACGTTGGCCACGTCTTCCGGCGTACCGCCACGACGCAAAGGTATCTTCTTGCACCATTCCGCACGCACGTCGTCCGACAATGCCGCCGTCATGGCCGTTTCGATAAAGCCTGGTGCTATGGCATTGGCACGGATGCCCTTGGCTCCCATCTCCTGGGCTATGGACTTGGCCAAAGCTATCATACCGGCCTTGGAAGCCGAATAGTTACACTGTCCGGCATTGCCATGTACACCCACCACGGAAGCCATGTTGATGATGGAACCGCCCTTTTGGCGCATCATAATAGGCGTACAAGCGTGGATGAAGTTGAAAGCCGACTTCAGGTTGACGGCAATCACTGCGTCCCACTGTGCCTCCGTCATGCGCAACATCAAGCCGTCTTTGGTGATACCGGCATTGTTTACCAAAATATCTATCGAACCGAAATCCTCTTTCACCTGCTTCACCACTTCTTCCGTCTGTGCAAAATCAGCCGCATTGGAAGCGTAGCCTTTGGCCTTCACGCCGAAAGCGGCGATTTCCGCCTCGGTAGCCTGGCCGTTTTCATCAATTACCAAATCCGTAAAAGCCACGTTCGCGCCTTCGGCGGCAAACTTCAGGGCTATGGCTTTACCGATACCGCGGGCGGCACCCGTCACCAAAGCCGTCTTTCCTGTCAATAATCCCATAATCAATTTATTATTTAATGGTTAAATATATTATCTGTCAACGTTCTCCCCGCAATGCGCGGTGTATCAATGTCTTCACCATGCGGCGCGTTTCCGCCTTGTTCAGCCCCTCTCCCAAGCGGCCGTAGATGTAAGGCACCTCCAACCCTTTCACGCAATAGTGCATCACATCGGCCACCAATGCCACATTCTCTATGGAAAACTCACCCGAAGCGACCCCTTCCTTCAACACCCCGATGAAAAATTCCGTTTCTTTTTGGTCGAAATGTTTCCTCACCTTCTCCACCATCCAGATATTACGGAAGAATTCGGCACGCAAATTACCGTTGCGCAACACGACCTCTTTAATGGAATGCAAATGGACATAAATGATTTCCACCAGTTTTTCCTCCAAATCCATCCTTTTATTGGCCACTTCCGACAACTGGGCCGAAAGATGCTCCAACTCCGTTTCTATCACGGCAAAATAAATGTCTTCCTTATTCTTGAAATAGGTGTAAAGCGTACGGCGTCCTTTGCCCGAGGCTACGGCAATATCGTTCATCGTCGTATTCTCCAGCCCTTGCTTGGCAAACAGCCCTCGCGCCACATCCACCAATCGTGTCCTTGTCTTCGAAACAGCCATAACTGTTACAAATGTAAGCGAAATCCGGCAAGCAGGCAATATTTCCCCCTTAATTTTCGTTTCAGTCCGGCAAAAAAGCCTGCCATTGTTATCCGAAACGGGTAAGCCCGGCTCAAATTAACACAGACTTTATTGCCGCCATACCGGCTTTTCCGTAATTTTGCATACGGCGCAGCAGGACTGCCCCATGCCCGATGCTCCGCGAAGGACAGGTATTTTATGCCGACTATGCCAAACCCGACGGATTTTGCGACGAGGCTTGGAAAGCGATTTACCAATATGTATTTGCGTTGGCCCGCGGCGCAACGAAAGAGCCGTTCTACTACGGCGATTGGATAAGCAAAGCAGGCATTGCCATCTGTGTAGTTGCAACGACGGTCTCCGACCGGTCATCTTCAAACAGGAAGCCACCAACGAAGAAAGCCAAATAAACTATATCCTTGTACAAGACTAATGGTGGCCTACCACCGCTGCAAGACAAGGAACACGGAACGCTCCACCACCGGCAACGAAACGGTCACATTCGCAATTTCACGAAAATAATCCGCAATTTATTTGGCCATTCTGTGGAAAAGCATTACCTTTGCACACAGAAACAAGAAACACATCGCGGAGTGGAGCAGTTGGTAGCTCGCCAGGCTCATAACCTGGAGGTCGTTCGTTCGAGTCGCGCCTCCGCAACTTAATACAAACGCAATTAACTTCAGGAAAGTTAGTTGCGTTTTGTGTTTTAAAACCATTTTAACTATAACCATTAGCCTGATTAAAGTCATGAAAAAAGTATTCTGCTCCCTATTGAAAAGTTTGGTGCTCACTGTTACGCTATCCCACTCCTTGCCTTCACATGGGCAAGAGGAGCCTCTCCGGATTCCCGTGACTACGGAAGATGCGAAAAACAAATATTCCACAATAAACATGCAACGCACCAGTGCGCACGACCCTTCCATCGCTTATGATGAGGGGAGCAGGCTGTATTACGTCTTCGGTTCACACATGGCCACTGCCAAAACCCGGGATTTGCAGAACTGGACCGGGGTGTCCTTTCCTTGGGGCATGGTGAATACAGACGGGACAATCACGTCCGACGTAGCTCCGGCAGACGCTTTCCACACCCACCAAACGCGGAAAATCACCATTCACGGCGAAACGGTGGATTTCGGTAATTTCGATGCCGCAGCTTGGAACTGCGCCCTTCCCGGTACCGGTACCAATGGAGAAGAAATACCATGGACCGTAGACGGCAACATGTGGGCTCCGGACATTATTTACAATCCCGTGTCAGGAAAGTGGTGCCAATACCTCAGCTTGAACGGTCCGCAATGGAATTCTTGTATCATCCTGCTTACGGCCGACCGCATAGAGGGGCCTTACGTCTATCAGGGACCTGTAATATTCAGCGGATTCCGCAGCGACACGGACGAGCGCATCTCTTTCCACAAAACCGACTTGGAATTAGTCGTCGGGAAGCAATCGAGCCTCCCCGCACGGTATAAACAGGAAAAATGGGGAGATTATTGGCCGCACGCCATAGATCCTTGCGTGTTCTACGATGAAGACGGGACGTTATGGATGTCGTACGGCTCTTGGTCGGGTGGCATCTATATCCTGCAATTAGATCCGAATACCGGTCTGCGGGACTACAACGTCACTTATACGGGGGACTTCGATACGAAAGGGGCTAACGTGACATCCGACCCGTACTTCGGAAAGAAAATCGCAGGCGGTTGTTATGTATCGGGCGAAGGTTCCTATATCGAACATATCGGCAACCACTATTACTTGTTCATGAGCTATGGCGGGCTTGAACCCAACGGCGGATACGAGATGCGCGTATTCCGTTCGTCTCGTCCGGCCGGCCCGTCCAAGGACATGAACGGGACTGATGCCATCTTCACAAGTTGGAAACTTAATTACGGTCCCAATGCAGACAATCGCGGTGAAAAGCTATTGGGAGCCTACAACCATTGGGGATTTATGAATGTCGGCGAACGTGCACAAGGACATAATTCCGTATTTGCCGCAGAGGACGGACGCACTTACTTGGTTTACCATACCAAATTCAATGACGGGACGGCGGGACATCAGGTTCGTGTGCACCAACTGTTCCTGAACCGTTCCGCTTGGCCCGTAGCCGCTCCGTTCGAGTTCCACGGAGAAACGACAGGCGACCGTCAGATAGCCTCTTCCCAACGGTTCGATTCTAAAGAGGTAGCAGGCCGCTACCACGTCCTCGTCCATCCCTACGGGCAAAACCATGCCGCCTACGAAGAGACCGCCCCCACCATGATCTTGCTCCGTGAAGGCGGGAAGGTAGACGGGGCATACAG
>ENA-ORKW01000194-ORKW01000194.1-human-gut-metagenome-genome-assembly--contig:-NODE-194-length-26714-cov-4.53828_pt1 | contig 26714 bp, 30 predicted proteins | sample MGYA00243062_ERZ508813 | MGnify/ENA primary metagenome ERZ508813 (study PRJEB26277, sample SAMN04329846) | human gut metagenome | biome: human-associated habitat | host: Homo sapiens | place: USA...
CGACCAATTTATGTCCCGAAATTTGATGTATTCAAATTTTTGTCATGTACTTAGATTTATCATACATAATTTTTATTGTGACTCAAATTTTTCCTTTTCTCTTTATTTTATATTCCCTTCCCATTTTTTTTGTTTTTATCTTTTCTCTTTTTATATTTACGAAAACTTGTATTGCCAAACGTGGTGGTGGTGTTTCTTTTAGGATGTATCGTCATGATACATCCTTTTTTATTTTTTGAACTTTTATCTTCATATTGTATAATTCAAACTTTTGTCTTTCATTATTTTTCTTATTCAATATTAGACTGTTTTAGACTCCTGCTTTCTGTTATGATTTTTAATCTTTTATTTTCATCTGATTCCTGTTTTTATTAATGGTTGTTTTTCCAATACTAATTATAATCTCTTGATTTTCTGTTAGGGCGTTCCCCTTCAGGTCGGGCTTTCCGTTCCAAGTCCTCGCTTTGCTGTGGGCTTTACTCTGCAATCCCTAACGCATAACCCCTACCCTTCGGGCAGGGAGAGCGGTATTCTATTTTCCCTTAACTGATTGAAACATTGGCAAAGGTAGGCGGGAGTGAAAACAAGCCCGCAAAAAACGCCAAATCTCCACCTTACAGGTAGTATTTACCATTTTTTCAGGCTTGCTATTCACTCTTTCCGCTGGCAATAAAATCCAATGTTCTCAATCAGCAAAGGGAAAAAATTTGATTGGGGCGACAAGCGATGTTAGCGAGTAATAACCCTTAAAACATAGAGCGTATGGCAGCAATGAACGTAAACCCGAAGTACAAAAAGCAGTGGTCTAAGCTGATGTTTTCTTTTTTCGACTATCTGCCCATGAAGTACGAAGCAAATCCGAGAGAGTGGCAAATCCGCAGACTTATTTGGGACTTCAAGAACGGAAAACGCAGTCTGCAAGTAGCTGAAATCGTAGCACGGAAGATAAGGGAAACTTTCGGACGCATGACTGAAAAAATAGTCTTCTGTTGTGTTCCGGCTTCAAGCAACGAAAAGAACGTGAAACGGTACAAAGACTTTTCCGATGAAGTCTGCCGACTGGCTGGTACGATAAACGCTTTTGACCATATCAGCGTAGAAGGTGAAAGGCTGGCAGTTCACGAGTACAACGGCACAAAAACCGTGAAAAACGCACAAGTCATCAATTTTGAGGGAGCATTCTTCAAGGGTACACAAGTCTTGATTTTTGACGATGTGATAACAAGAGGCTTTTCCTATGCCCGCTTTGCGTGCGCTTTGGAGGCTTTCGGAGCTTCTGTTTTGGGAGGATTTTTTTTAGGTAGAACACTTTTAAAATAAGCAGATATGAAGACACAATTTGAAGTTAACGAAGATTTCCGAGTGATGGAAAATGAAGAGCTGGTTTATATGCTGACAAAAAAGAATGATTTCAGCCAAAAGGCAGCGGAAGACCTTTTCGGCTATCCTAACACATCATCTTTTTCTGATGTCATTTCACAAATGACACCGGCAAAACGCAGGCTTGCGATGGCAGCGGTAGAACTTTATAAAAGACTGAGAGAAAACGCAGCAGAACCGCAAAAGATAATGTGCAGCCAAGATATTTATAAACTCATGTACCCTTATTTGGGTGATATTGCGACAGAGGAATGTTGGGCGGTATTCCTGAACCAGGCATCACGAGTTATAAAAAGATTTCGTGTTTCGTGTGGCGGATATTCAGCCACACAAGTGGATATAAGAGTAATTCTCCGCGAAGCACTTCTGAGCCGAGCCGTTAACATCATTCTTTGCCATAACCACCCAAGCGGCAACAAGCAGCCGAGCAGAGATGACGACCGACTGACACAGGCAGTTGCGACAGGTGCAAAGATGATGAATTTACGGTTTCTTGACCATGTTATAATAGCTGGTAACGATTATTACAGCTTTGCCGACGATGGCAAAATATAGTATTTATTTCGGGGGATGAAACATTTCCCCCGATAACATCTGTTTTCATATCGACACAATAATAAAAGGGTGTTCTTTTTGGCAGGCACCCCAAAAAGAACCAAAAAACGCTTTTTAAAGCGGTAAGGCAAAGCCTTGTTTTTGCTTTTGCGTACACGCAGTGGGCGGCACTCCCACCCACCCATTTAAAGCGGTAGGGCGATTTCCAGTGTACACCAGCGGACAAGCCGCAGGCAAACACCGGAAAGGAACGAAACGGAGAGGAAACCCGCTTGAAGGCAGCCGCAAGCGGCAACCTGAGCGAATTTCTCCACTCCGCTGTTTTTCGTTCCGCTCGCCCTGTTGCTTTATCCCGTGCCGCCTACAATTAGTATATACTAAAAGTAGTAAATACTAATTGTAGTAATTTTGATGTAACTAATTGCTCTTTAAAGAAATATTGTTCCCTTCCATTACAAATAAGTGCTTATAATTATATGCTCTTATTTGTATTTGAGAGGCTTTTATTGGTGATTTATCCTTTTTCTCATACAACTTGTTTTGGTTAAGTTGTTCAGCTATCTCCTTTGTCGTCATAGGTGATTTTTTCTCCTTTAAAACCTCAATCATTGCTTCATGTAGTGTCATAATTCTTATTTTCTGTAAATATATTATTCTTTTCTGTTTCTTTGAAATTTTTTATTTTGTTATTTAAGGCGTTCCCCTAAAAGGTCGGGCTTTCCGTTCCAAGTCCTCGCTTTGCTGTGGGCTTTCCCCTGCAATCCCTAACGCGGTTCTTCCCCACCCACCCATCTAAGGTATGTTTCATTTTGTGCTGAAATCCTTGCGGCCACAAGTGGCTGCGTGATTACGGCACAAAGGAAACATCCGGGCTGCACCTGCTCCATGTACCAAAGGTATATTATACAGATGCAGCCCTAATCGCTCACCCATTTTATCCCAACACGGCACAGGTCGGCTGCGCTGACTTATGCCATGTTGGGACGGGGACAGATGTGTAAATCTGTCCTGACTTATTTGTACTAAAATACTAAATTACTAATATTAGTATTAGTTTATAATCAGCTATTTAGAATAATATATCTTTATTATTCTTGCTTTATCCTATTCTTCTGCTGGGCGCTTGTGCGCGTTTTTCCTGAAGATGATTTGCAGACGCTTGCCTATTTCTTCATCATGGTTCTCAATATTCTTTGCTCCCTTTTTATTCATCGTCACATATTTACCGTCCGGTGATATTTCGACTTCATTTATTGCTGCCATTATTTCAAGCATGTGCCTGATGATACATTCATAGACACGTGTACGTTCCTGGTCTGTTCTTATAGCTTCTGATTCGTATTCTATATCAAAGTTCTCGATGATATATGTGATAAGTTCCTCTACTGATACTGGGGTACCATAGCCAACAGTAAAGCCTATGGCTATATGAAAATCATTAAAATCAGGTATCATGTTTTCTCCTTTTTAAGTTTGACTTTTGCAATGTAGCAAATATCTTTCATAAGTCTTTCGTTAGGCTGGCTTTTTTTCTTTATGCTGTACTACTTTTAGTATTTACTATAAATAGTATTATTCTAAAGCTCACTACATTTTTACGTGTGCTGATTAAATCTTTGTTATTTAATGGTTTATATTTTCCCTTTTGGATTTTATGACATACTAATTTTAGTATTTTAGTATATTTGTAATGCGCATTACAAATAAAATATTTATCTTTGTACCTGGTTATTAAATGTTTCAGGTTATGATTACGACTATCCAATTCAAGACACTTGATGATTTGTACAGGTTCTACAATCAGGCAATTTTCGGTGGTGAACTTTCCGACTGTATTGTCAACATGTCAAGACATGGTGGTGCATACGGTTTCTTTGCGGCGAACCGCTGGAGGGGTGAGAACGAAACCAAAAAGATCATTCATGAAATCAGCATTAACCCTGATTTCATGAACCGTGACGATATCGAATGGCACTCTACACTGGTACATGAAATGTGCCATCTCTGGCAGGAGGATTTCGGCAAACCGAGCCGTGGCGGTTATCATAACAGGCAATGGGCTGACAAGATGATACAGGTCGGACTGATGCCTACTGATACGGGCGAACCGGGTGGACAGCTGACCGGGCAGAGAGTGACGCATTATATCATTCCTGACGGCAAATTTGAACAGGTTTTCAAGACTCTCTCCAGCGAGGATCTTCAAAACCTCAGACTGAGATATAAGCCTACACTGGCCGCCATGTCCGGCAAGCCGTTCACGGTCGGCACTTCCGGCAATGATGATACGGATAATACTGAAGCTGAAGGAGGAGAGGAGAGCCGGAGCGGTAAGCGCAAAAAATATACCTGCGGTTGCGGTTGCAATGTCTGGGGTAAGTCCGGTCTGATACTGAAGTGCGGCATTTGCGGTACGGACTTCATCGAGCAATAACCGTGCAAGTGCATGAAGCCCCCCGGCAAAACACCCCGCCGGAGGCGGTTTCTGTATTGTTCTTACTAATATACTATTATTAGTATATACTAAATTTAGTATATTAGTATAATTGTAATGCGCATTACATAAAGCGCATTACAAAAAAAGTGGGGATGTCGGAAACCGTCAATTCACCCCACTTTATGGGCATAACGTGCAATAGCCGTCAGCCCCCGGACTGTCAGGCACCACCCTGACAGCACTTCAAATATAACGGTTTCCCGTATAAATTCCAAATTTTCAGGCCATTTTATAATATCCGTTCTCGTCATGCAGCAGTTTCAGCTTTTCCACCATCTGGGCGAAAGTCATCTTTGACATCTTGGCAAGTTCCTTTATCTGGTCTTCATCGTAGTTGAATCGTTTCGGCTCTTTTTCCGGCATCGGAACGAAAGCCGGGTTGGGGATAGCCTGTGCGCTTGGTTCGCTGCTGAACAGGTCTTGCATGATACTTCGCATGTCCTGATTCTTGCCGCTTCTTTTTCTGGTCTGCTGACGCTTGCCCATGTCTGCTTCAGCCTGATTCTGTGACGCATCCTTTTCTTTCCGGGCATTGCTTACGGTTGCTGTCTTCTCTGACATGAAAAATACCAGGTGCGTATAGCTCCTGCCTGTCTTGACGGCACTGGCTGTCACGTTTATGTCCGTATGCTGGGTGATGGCTGCCAATGTTCCCACAGGCTTTTGTGTCTTCTTGTCGATGACATAATCCCACTCTATGAGTTTTGCCGCTCTTTTTTCCGCTTTTGCGGCTCTCTGTTCGGCTTTCACCTTCTCGTTGATACGAATCCCTATCACATCCGATAAAAACCGCTCATTCGCGTTCTTGTTCTTCTGCGGGTCGTATGTGGGGCTGTCTGTCAGTTCCAGCGCGTTCTTCAGGTCTTCAATTGATACCTTCCATTGGTGCAGCTTGACATAGTTCTTGAAGTAAGGGTAGAACCAGTTCTGATAGTCACTCGACAGCTTCAGGTAGTATTTGGGCTGTATGCAGGCATATTTGTTTAACTGCATCAGAAACTTGCGCACCTTGGGGTTGATGCAGATCTGGACATACTTCTCATCGACTGCAAGGTTGTAGGCGGTTATCCATGTATAGCCTTGCCATACCTGGGCACCGTTTTTCTTTCTTGTGGCAAACTGGAGCATGTTCTGACCAACCTCTACCAGCGTTTCGGCGAGGCGGTTGTACTTGTCGTTGTTGTTGTCAAGACCAAGGTATTTAAACAGGCTTTGCTTTTCAAAGCCTACGTCAGGCAGAATCTCTTCTTCGATGCTGCTCACACTCTGGCTGATGGCAAACAGCAGGCGGTAGCCCAGGGTTGACATTCTCCAGCGTATCTTTTCAAGCTGGTAGAGTTCCTGAGATACACGTACAACCTTGTTTTCGTTGTATTTCTCTATCTTCTGAAGAGAGTTCTGTTCACTCATAAAGCATTAGTTTTGATATGATTTTCGCAAATATACGATTATTTCCTACATTTCAAGAAATATATAGGAAATTATTTTTCTCCTGCTTTTGAGAATACAAATCCGGAGTCCCCTCGCTTCCTGATGTTTTATACCTCAAAAGGGTAGGAAATCATTGTACGCTTTTTTCTGCTATTCTTCCGTGTAAAGGTTTGTGCTACAGTCTTATGAGTGTTTATATAGGGATGATTATCCATCTCTTATATAACCCTCAAAAAGGTAGGAAATCAACATGCTTTTTCTTAGATGACACTGATTATCAGACACCTGTAAAACATAATTTTATGATGTAAACGATGTTTTACCTGATTTAGGTCTGTGTTTTTTATGCGTATTGGAGTGATTTAAAGGCAATTGGACTGATTTTCTTATTCTTCAATTCCTACCTTTTTGAGGGTTCTTCAGTCAGCAAGTCCTTTTAAGGACTTGCTGACATATGTCTTTTCTTCAATAAAGAGGCTCTTTTTCATGGATTTAAAAGTTAAAATTTGTATTTCCTATAAATTTATTATTTAGTAGGAAATTAAAAAAATTGAACCCTCAAAAGGGTAGGAAATCAACCCTCAAAAAGGTAGGAAATCAACCCTCAAAAAGGTAGGAAATCAACCCTCAAAAGGGTAGGAAATCGGCTTGTAACATTTTGACGTACAATTAGTTACAAGCCCGACAAATAATAAACAAATAAAAAAACAACTAAAAAACACCAAGCATACGGATTTTTTTTATTTTACCACCATGCGGAATGTGCATTTTTATAAATTTGAATTTGTTAGGATGATTAAATCTACAGTTGTGGTTTTCGTGCTTTTGGGTGTTTTTTCATTGTTTTAGGAAGGCAATTTTTCTGCGTGTTAAAATATGTTTAAATCCGTTTTTCTGTATTAAATTTCTCTTCCTGATACACGTTAGTGTTCAGGATAAAGAGGCTGATGCTTTCTTTCCGGCGGTGTACATTTCGGGTGTGCATTTTAGCATGGGTATTGGAGCGGAGTTTACGAAGCGGTCGAGGAATGACGAGCATAGCGAGGAAAGAGAAAACGAGGTTTACCGAAGTGAGCAAGCAGTCATTGGGCAACCCCCAATGTTTATTTAATTAAAATACTGACATTCAGTATTTTAATATTTTTATGTTATGCAAATTGCATACATTTTGTATATATTGCTTGCATAATTAATTGAAAATTAATAGATTGTAGGCGAAAATATTGCATACAATAACCTATATACCTGTATTATGAGCCAAGTTAATAAAGATACATCAGTCCGTGTAAAGGAGAGTACGAAATTTAGGCTTGATAAGTCTAAGGGTTCTAAATCGCATGATGCTTTTATCGCTGAAATGCTTGATTATTTTGATGCGACAGGTATCATGCCGCAGTCAAAAATAGCGTCTCCGGCTGTTACGGTAAAAGAACAGGCAAGCCGTGTGATAGAGGTTGTAAGAGGGGTGGAGAAAGCAACGAATACCAGACTTAAAAACATTGAACAGATGCTTCTCAGACTGGTTCCTGGACAAATGCCAGTGAATGAAAATACATCTTCTTCCATCAATCCGGATGAATTTATGCATCTTTCACAGGTGCAGGTATTGCTTGAAAAGGCTAAGGAGCAGGATAGGCTTATCGCAAATTATCGTGATGAAATAGACAAGCTCAGAACAGAGCTTGACAATGCTTCCGGTCGCTCCGATAATCATCCGGAGGTCAACGTACACAAACTGCTTGAAGTGGTTGAACGTATCGACTCCATGAAGAAGATACCAACTTTCAATGATACGGTTTATGAGATTGACCGTAATTCATTTGACTTATGGATTAAGAGATTTAAAGACGAACTTAAACGATGACTTTCTATGTTTGCCAAAGTACACCCGGCCAAAGATGTACAGAGCGGCAATACGGGTAGCTGCCACGATCTTGTACACTATTTGCAGAAAGAAGGTGATACAGGTCTTGCCTTCTTCTCTCATACCGATAATGATGTCAGTCCCGAAAAGGTTATAACCGATATAGACGGCAACAGAAGTAAACTAGGATCTGACGAAGCGAAATTCTATATGCTTTCGCTCAATCCGTCACAGGCTGAACAGGTTCACCTGATCGGACGTGAGGTAAACAGTCTTGAAGAACTGGCTCCTGAAGAGCGTCAGGCTGTCTATCGCAAGCTGGAGAAGTTTACCCGGTCCGCAATGGATGAATATGCCCGTAACTTTCAGCGTGAAGCGGTCAAAGATGGGGGCGACCTGATGTATTATGCACGGATAGAAACAAAACGGACTTTCAGTTACTCGGATGAAGAAGTAAAAAAGGGGTTGGCTAAGATTGGTGATGTCAAGCCTGGTCTTAACCTGCATGTACACGTTATCGTTTCGCGTAAAAGCAAGAATGGCAAGGTTAAGCTGTCTCCGGCTGCCAAGTCTGCCGGTAATTCGTGGGAACTGGAGGGCAGAGGTACGGTTAAGCGTGGCTTTTCTCATGAGAACTGGAAGGTGAGTGTTCAGCAATGTTTTGATAGGGAATTTCAGTATCAGGCCGTTCAAAGTGACTGTTTTGTGCGTCCGGCTGTTCCTGATACTATTTCTAATCCTGAATTAAGGTCTTTGCTCCAGCAGCAACAGTTCACGGCAGCCAACCAGATTGTGGCCGCCATGAAAGAACTGGGTTTCACACATCAGGTACGGCGTGGCGTACACACGTTTTCAAGACAAGGCGAGTCTTTTCAGGTTTCTCATAAAGAACTGAAAACATTTGAGTGTCCTTTGTCTGATGCACGGATTAGAGATATAGCGGACAGATTCGACCTTACACGTTACGAAGCTGATCCTTTACATTATCACGAAAATGGCTTGCAAGTCAAGAATATAGGTTTCGGTACTTATGTCAATGAAGGTCAGCAACAGAACAGGACGGTAAAACAGGTTTCATACCAGGTGATTTATGACGAACAGAATAAGGTTACCGTTTCCTTGGCTACCGTAAGACAGTTTGCCTATGACAACAAAATCAATCTTGTTAAGACAGAGCCGGAAGCGGAAAGTATTCTTAAAAAGTTGAAGAATAATGACTTGCGTAATTTGCTTTCTGATTATCGGTTTACTTCTGCCAATCAGATTGTGGTTGCTATGAAAGAACAGGGGTATGAGCATCGTGTCCGTAAGGGTGTCCATACTTTCTCCAATGACAGGCAAAAAGTCAGCATAAGGCATAAAGACCTGATGAAGTTTGCCAATCCTAAACTGGAGTCTGAGCGGATGACGGATATTATAAGCCGTTTCAATCTGTATAAATACAGGCTTGACGGTGTTTTCTATCACGAAAACGGACTGAAGGCTAAGAATATTTCATTCAAGACTTATAAAAAGGTTCCGATAGAAGAAGTCGGTGATGCAAAGGTTATAGCTATTTTGAATGATGATAATAACCTGAAGCCTGATAGGGCATCAGCTTCTTCCGCTCCTGAAGAGGCACAGAATCCACGCTTTGCGAAGGTTCTCAAAGAGGTTTCCTATGATGTGCTGTTTGATGAACAGACAAAAACTTATCTGCCTGTATCTTCTATCCGTAAATTTGCCTTTGATAATGATATTGCCTTGATTGACCGTTTCAGACATGCCTATGCTGTTCCTAATCCTGATATGAGGGCATTGCTGGAGAATCCTGAATATACCACCCTGAAACAGATAAACAGGGCTATGAGAGATAGAGGCTATACGGTTGAGACGGATGAATCCGGCAACTACAGTTATACGAAAGATGGCTGTACGTTTTCCATTGATCGTCGTGACCTGTTGGCGTTTACCGGATATGCCAGAGATAATAATCGACAGACAAGCAGGCATGACAGGCAGCAGTCCACGAGTGCGGAAAAGGCGGCTGGTATGTTGGGCGGTTCGGTTGGTCACAAGGTGATAAACGAAATTCTTGGTGATAATTTCCGTACTGAACGCATGATTGCCGGTAATGCCAAAAAGGTAGTGAGTGTTATAAAGAATCCGGCCAATCTTAAAATGATTCTGTTAAAGCAGATTGGCAGTTATCTGAATCCGTTTAAAGAGTTATAGCTTATGATGATGTATCTGATTGCGGCAATAGTCGTACTTTGCCTGGTTATCGCCCTGGTTCTTCTGCTTCCTTCTTCTGACAAGAAACAGAAGAAAGATGCGCAATACCGTTTTGAACTGTTTGCTGACGGTGGCAGACGTATCACCTTCGGTAATCCTTTCAATGGATTTCTCGTTTATGGCGGCGCAGAGTCCGGAAAGACAAAATCCATCGGCAAACCGCTGCTGGAGCAGTTTGTCAAAAACCGTTTTGCCGGCTTTATCTATGATTACAAAGATTTTGACCTGACGCGCACTGCCTATAATCTGGTCAAGAAAAACCAATATCCTTATAAGTTCTATTATATCTCGTTTGTGGATATGGAGCGTACCCATCGCACCAATCCCATAGCTCCGGCAGTAGTCGGCAATGAGAGCCTTTTCTTACAGCTTATAAGTGACTTGCTGACGGCTTATATGGAGAAGGACAGCAAGAAAGATGAGTGGTTCGGGGGTGCGCTGGGTATCATGTGGGGCGTTTCCATACGCTTTTATCGTGATTTCCCGAAGTTGTGTACAATACCGCATATCGTTAACTATGTGTGTTCTGCCGGTACACAGAGGATAACAGAGTTTCTTAATGGCAGTCATGAGAGCAGGGCACTGGCCAAAGGTTTCCTTGATGCAGCAGATAGCCCTAAAACACAGGCTTCCTATCTAAGCTCACTGACACGAAACCTGGGTATCTTGGCTAACAATAAAGAGATAAGTTATGTCCTTACAGGCAATGACTTTCAGTATAACCTGCTTGACCCTGAAGATCCGAAACTGGTTGCCGTTGCCAACTCGTTTCAGATTGAGAGTCTTATCTCTCCCATTATCTCGCTCATGCTTTCCATCAGTTCCAGACGCTTTACGATGGCTAATAAGATTCCTTTTGTCTATGTGCTTGATGAAGCGACCACGTTCAGGATTGCTGACTTTGAAAAGATGCCGTCAGTCCTTCGTGAATACCTGTGTGCGTTTCTTGTGCTTACTCAATCTTCTGCTAAGATTGAGAAGCTGTACGGCAAGTATGACCGGAGCAGTCTTGAATCCAACTTCGGTAATGTCTTCTTTGGGCGTACCAAAGATGTTGAAGCCCTGAAGTCTTATCCGTTGGTTTTCGGCAAGCATGAGAAACAGAAAATTTCTCGTACTTCCGGCAGTGGTAGGGGTGGAGCGAACCGCAGCCGTACCGTATCGACACAAAAGGAGGATATTTACGACAGCAATTTCTTTACCTCACTGAAGCCGGGTGAGTTCGTGGGCAGTGCGGCACATTCAAACATGCCGAGCTTTCATCTTCGTTTCAAGATGTACAGCCAGCCGGAAGAACCTCTTCCCATAGTTCGTGCGGTTGTTCCTTCAGATATTGATGATAACTACAAGAAAATTATCAAGGATTTACAAAGTGTTTTTTGACTTATGTCCCTTATATATAATATATATTTTGATGATTATCAGCATTGTTTTACATATATATTTTGACATGTTTAAATAATCTTGTGACTTGTACATGGCGTATGCACATATAATATTAATCGCTAATTTAGGCAATAAATAAAATATTGTTTTCATGATTTTTGAGCTTTAAATTTTTTATTGCCTTTAGTGAGGTTTGCATCCCTCATAAAGGAATGCAAATAAAAAAATTCTTAGGGATACATGAGTGACAAAACTCAACACCTCATTTTTCGTATGTGGAATCTCACATTTAATTCCCCAATAATGTAGAACAGGAGTGTGGAAATTCCACATTCCTTTTTTTTTCTTGTATTTATGTAAAATGCTGAATGTTAGTGTATTTGGTAAAATATCTTTTAATTTGTCATTACAGGCACGGTTTTTGTATAATATTGTTATATAAGTACACTTTCGGTTGTGATTTTATCATTTCTGGCGGAGTATTTTATGTGCGAGTAAGAAAACCTAATACTAATCAAATACAAGAGCTTATGAACACAATTCTTACTGTATTCCTCCAGATAAGTGGAGGTCTGAGAACCGAAGTTAATTCTTTCCTTAGTGAGTATGCCGTTCCTGTGATTGCCATGCTTCTGATTGTCGGTGTAGGTATCGGTGTCGTGATGAACTACGACAAGATTATCGACCGTGACGGACAAGGCACACGCAAGGAGGGTATCGTTAATCTTCTTTGGGTAGTCGGCTATATTATTATCGGCCTGGCTATCATTGCTGCCGTCATAGCTCTGGTGAACAGTAAACTTAAAATGTCCCTGTAAATGGAATTTCAGGTGCGTAAGGGGCTGGAAACCCCTTTGAAAGTACATGGGATGAATACCAGATTCTTTCTTGTTTATTGTATTATTTTGGCTGTCCTGGTTCTGTTTATTGTGGGGTTTTTGACAAATGCCATGAGCGGAGAAGGTTCTTTCGTGATGTTTATAGTTGCTTTGATGGTGGGCGCACTTGTTTCTGTCTTCTTACGTGTGCTGTTTATCAATCTTTCCATTGAACGCAAATTCAATAAATTCAGAAAAAATATTTTCGTTATTTCAAACAAGGACTTGCTGCACAGCCTGTAAAACCAGAGGCTTATGAAAATTGCAGCAGCACAGGCTTATTGTATCCTTGATACAGTAGGCTCGGCTATTCTTACCAAATCCGGCGACATTTCCGTTGTTTATCTGATGGAGCTGCCTGAAGCATATTCGCTTGACACTGCCGACCTGGAGCAGAGACACAATGAGTTCTTCAGGGCGTTTCAGTATGTGCGTAATGGCTTTATCCATAAACAGGATATATTCTTACGCCGGAAATTCAAATCCGATTATGTGATAGAGGGTGATACCTATATCCAGAAAGCTGAACGCAGATACTTTGAGGGCAGAGAATACCTTCACCATTTCTGCATCCTTTCCTTTACACTCTCGTCACTCTCCAGTCTGGAGAAGGCTTATCAGGCTAATCCGTTGGATTACCGTGAGAAACTGACGAAAGCCGACAAGGACAGGCTTTCTGAGTTTCTTGAAGCGGTTGAAAGTGCCGTTTCCATCATACGCAACATCAGAGGCACACAGATAAGGCCCCTGAGTGTGGCAGAGATAAAACAGCATGTCTTCCGTTTCGTTAACGGATTCCATGATGATGAAGGTCTGAGAGACATACAGTGTGCCGATATGATACGTATCGGACATAAAAAAGGTGTTTTCTTTTCCGTGTGTGATGAACGCTACTTGCCTGACCGTATGAAAACATACGTTACAGACAGTACACTACAAGAGGCTAACAGCAGCCTTTATATGTCTATGCTCGAAAGGCTGGGCGTTCATCTTCCTTGTTCACATGTCATAAACCAGATATGGCGGTTTGCCGGTAGCAGTTACCGTGACGAACTATCCGAGAGGGTGAGACTCTTCGGCAGATACCGTGAGTTTGACAAGGCTATCAAAAGCCGTTATGAAGGTCTGGCTAACTATGAACAGGAGATTATCAACGAAGAGAATGTACTTTGTAAGACACATTTCAATATCATGCTGCTTGAAGATGAAGACGCGGTTCTTGACCGCTGTATCGAGCAGGTGAAGATGATCTTTACCAATGCCGGGTTTAAATATTATATCCCTTCTTATGAAGGTCTTTATAATATTTTTATCGGTTCGGTTCTTGGACGTGAAAACTGTCTGGATGATGACTTCATGTTCCTCTCTGATTTGCACTCCTCACTTTGTATGGCGATAAACTATACTACTTTCAGAAGTGATAAAGAGGGTATTCTTTTTAATGACCGCCTGTTTCAGGCTCCGGTCAGAAAAGATATTTGGGATGCCTCTAAAAAACGTATTCCTGCACGCAACATGATTGTGGCGGCAAGTACCGGTGGTGGTAAGTCGGTGGTTTCTCTTAATATCATTCAGCAGTGTATTGAGCAGAATTACAAGCTGATTGTGGTTGAGTTCGGAAAAAGTTTCTACCAGCTTTCCCAACTATATAAAGATAAGTCGCTGCACATTGATTATGACGGTACTTCTCCACTGGGTATAAATCCTTTTTATACGGGCGGTGTACAGCCTGATAACGAGAAAATAAAGACGCTCGTTAATCTGGTGCTGAAGTTCTGGCGTACCAAAAGCATTATGGAAGACACTAAACAGGTCGTTTCCCTTACAAAGATTATCCGTCAGTATTACGAGGATAAGACAGACGGCCATTCTTTCCCTGACTTTTACGATTATGTGAGGCAGCAGGGGCACAGCCTGTATGACAGGCTGAATATCCTTCCTGAATATTTCGATATAGACAGCTTTCTACACGTGTGTTCCGAGTTCATGCCGGGGGGCTTCTATGAGAATGTTTGCAGACATTCCCCACTGGAGAATGATATGCAGAACCGTGATTTTATTGTCTTCGAACTTACGAAGATAAAGAAAGACCCTTTCCTTATCTCCGTGATTATGACTATCCTTTTTGATACCATTGAAAACAAGATTCTTTCCGACAGGTCGGTGCGTGGTATGCTGATCTTTGACGAATACGCCGAAAGCCAGTCCATCAAAGATACGTTTTCAGGTGCCGATATCCATTCTACGGTTGCTTTCTGTTACCAGAAACTCCGTAAAGAGAATGGGGCTGTGGGCACAATCGTACAGTCTATGGCACAGCTGCCGGATAATGAATATACTAAGGGTATCATTGCCAATACGCAGCTTCTTTATGTGCTTCCGGCCAATGAGGTGGTATATGACCAGACAATCGAGGCGTTCCATATCAAGAATCGGAGTCATATTAACCTGATGAAGTCCATACGCAATGATTTTACGGGCACAAGACCGTACTCCGAAATTTTCCTGAGATTTATGGATAACTACGCTACTGTGGTGCGTCTGGAGCTTTCTCCTGAAAAGCTGCTGGCTTTTCAGACGGATGGCGAGAAATGGAACAGGTTACAGGAGATATACAGAGAGGTCGGCAGTCTGGAGACAGCTATCGAACAGTATAAACAGTTAAAACACAAAGACTATGAGACGGATTTTTCTATGTAGTGTCATCATGACGTTCTGTTTGGCCACACCTGCCTTTTCTCAGTTTGTGGTTACAGACCCGGCACTGACACAACTTTCACAGATAACGTGGGCGAAAGAACTCAAACAGGCTTACGAACAGTTTAAGGTTTTGGATAACTCACGCAATATATTGACTGAGAGCCTGGACCTGTACCGTAAGGTGAGTGGTCTTATCCAGAACTCCAAAATGGTGTTGAATGTACTGAAGCTTCAGGGCGAAATGCTGAAGATTTCAGCAACCGAGTGTTCACGTACAGACATCTATACGCAGGAGGGGTATAATGCCTATACCAAAGTGCTCAATGATATTATGGAGGAGAGTATTACATCCTTTGACCTTTTACGCACCATCATTTCGCCGGATCTGAAAATGACGGACGGTGAAAGGTTGAAGATAATAATTGACCTTGATGCAAAGCTCAGGGCACAGCAGGACAAGCTGCTTGACGAGAGGGCAAGGTTCAATACCGTTAATGATGCAATAAAGCGGATTGCCGCACTTAAATCTGATAAATCGTGAGCCTATGGAAGTGATTGATAATGTTATACAGGCGTATGAAGCCGTTAAACTAAATGATGTCAGCAAGGGCATCATTGCCTTGTGCACTTTTGTGGCGATTATTATTGTTATCCAGAAGTTTGTTACCGCATGGAAAGAAGCCTTCAGTGAAGGTGACAGACCGGCTGATATGAAACAGTTCTTCAAGCTGTTTTATATCTATATCTATGTGTTTGCCATTATCATGGCGGCTCCGTTTGCCTTTACCATTGTTGAGACGGCTCTGGGCAATATTCAGAATGAACTGATAGAACACTATCAGGAAGATGTCGATCTGAGCATAGACGAAGCCATTGCTACTTTCACAAGAGATTATATCGAAGAGGTTAACAGACGTAGCAACTGGGTGGGCAAACAGATTGACGAGGTGATAGCCCTTCCGTTCAATATTGCGGTTTATACCGTTCTTCTGTATGCGACTAAGTATATTTTCTTCTTCTTCGCCGCTGCAAGGTATCTGTATCTTATCCTGCTGGAGATTGTTACACCGATTGCGATTATTCTCTTTCTTGACGAGAAAACCAGGCATTATACACATGCTTACCTGAAAAATCTGTTTGTCTGTTATATGATGATCCCGGCTTTCCTGATTGCCAATGCGCTGGGTTCCGTCATTTCTGAAAATGTCATGCAAATGTGTGGACAGAACAAATATACGATGTTGGGGTTGCTTTTTGCATTTGTCTTCAAACTGTTCCTGTTTGCCAAGAGTGTGAAGTATTGTCGTGAACTGTTTTAAATCCTGCCGATCATGAATAAAGATGATATATTGAAAGAATTTGATACGCTGGCTGAAGCCAAGCGTAAAGGGGCTGTCAACCTCAAACTGTGTCTGGGTTTTGCTTTGCTGGTGGTGTTGCTGGTTCTGGCATGGGGGCTGACCGTTAATTTTTCCGCACTGAATAAGGTAGTCGTGGTCGAACGCTCCGGCGAATACCTGAAGACTCATGCCGAAGATGCAGAAGACCTTTTTATCGCACTGGTCAAGAATACATGCTCCGAAGCCACCCGTTATGCCAACAGCTTTGACAGGCTCGATATGAAACGTAATCAGGCTCATGCCGCTTTTTATATCAATAAAAACGACCTGAATGCCATATTCTCCAAATATTATAACGATAAGGCTTATTCTGATGCCGTTCAGAACGGTGCGGTGTATAAATGTGAGCTTGACAGTGTGCAGCGTATTGCCGGTGATAACGAGCCTTATCAGGTTGAGTTTTCTTCCACACTTACCATTCATAGTGTGTCCGGACAGAAACTTAAATTCCTGATACGCACAAGGGGTGAGCTTGTCAGAACAACACCGCAGTTTCCGGAGAACGTGACAGGTTTTTTCTTCAGCCAGTTCTTGCAGCAGATTATACGGATAGAACAACCGCTTAAACAGTGAGCCTATGGATAAGACGACTAAGACAAAGATTATCGTTTTCGCTTCATTCGGCATTTTCGTACTGTTGGTTTTGGTGATTGTCATGGCTTTAAGCGGTTCTGATGATGATGAGAATATGCAGGATGTCAATACCTCTTTAAGGGCACAGCAGCAGAGTGATTTCACCATAGACGATATGATGAGTTCTGAAGCCAAGCCTGAATATGAGAACTTTTCCGATAAAGTCTATCATGAGAGGGCAGAAGGGGTTTATACAGAAGATCCTGAAGTCCTTGCACTTCAGCAGCAGCTGAGGGCTAACCAAAGGGCTGACAGCATGGCTAAGGCGGCTCCGAAGCCTAAGACGGTGAAGAAGAAAACGGAGAAACCGAAAACCAAACCGGCACCTGAACCCGAAAACAAACCTGCTGCGAGCAGATTCTTTTCCGGAGATAAACCTCAGAATACGGGTAATACCATCGAGGCGATTGTTTCAGGTGACCAGAAGATTACTTCCGGCAGTGTCATAAAGCTGGTTACACTTCAAGAGATGCAGCTTCCTAATGGATTGCTGCTTGACAAGGGTACGGCACTTTTCGGCACGGTCAAACTTGACCAGGACAGAATCAATATAGCCATTGAATCCGTCAGGGTAGGCAACAGCATCTACGAGCTTAAAAAGACCGTCTATGATCAGGATGGCTTGCCCGGTATATATGTGCCGCTGAATATAAAGGCTGAAGCAAGCAAGGAGGCGGCTGATGAAGTGGTGGGTGACCTGAATACGGGTATCTATGGCACAGATGTGTTGAGTACAGGCGTTAACGCCGTCAGCAATGCCGCTAAAAGCGTGTTCCGTAAGAAGAACAACCAGATTGTCGTTACGGTGAAGTCAAACTATAAACTTTATTTGAAATGAAAGCACTTTTCTTGAATATAATCCTTCTGATTGTGGCTGTATCGGCTACAGCGCAGATACGCCCGGTTGAGAGTCTGCCCATCGCAGTAAATTATTCCAAAACCATACATCTGATTTTTCCTTCAGCGGTGAAATATAGTCAGGCGGTTACTGATTTTGTGGCGGTGGATAACCCGGAGAATGTACCGCATATTCTCCGTATCAAGGCGAACAGCAAAAGCTTCAGCAAGCAGACTACCGTCAGCGTGGCGACTGAAGGAGGCTTTTTCTATTCCTTCAATGTGTCCTATGCTGACAGTCTTGAACAGACAAACTATTTCCTTCCTGGCATGACAAGCATAAATCCTGATACGGTTTTTATCAATGAGGTTTCACAGACTCACCTCATTGCTCCCGAAAAGGTGATTTACATTGATTACGGTGATACCTGTATCAATGTCAGTAAGGCTGAGAATACGGAGAATATTATCCGTATGATAGCACGTACAGGCAGCGTGCAGCAGTTCCCAAAGCAGACCAATGTCTCGTTTGCTACCGAAAGCGGCAGGTTCTTTACATTCAATGTTGATTACCGTGATAAACCGGATGCTTTTGTATATGAGGTGGGCGAGAAAAAGCCGGAGAAAAAGGCGAATGTGATTCTTACTGACAATATCATCCCGGCTGGCGAACGTGACGATGTGATGAACAGGGTGTATAACGCACGCCGGCAGATTTTCAATAAGGGTATTGTTCGCAATAAGATAGTGTTCTCACTCAATAACCTGCATATCTACGATAATCTGCTGCTTTTCACTTTTGAGATTGAGAACAAGAGCCGTCTTCCTTACGACATAGACTATATCCGGTATTATATCGTTGACCGTAAGACTGCGAAGCTGACGGCATCCCAGGAGGTTGACCAGCAGGCTTTGTTCTCCGAAAACTACGCTCCTCGTATCGAGGGCAACGACAAGATGAAGTATGTGATTGCTTTTGATAAGTTCACTATTCCTGATGACAAGTTTTTCCGTATCGAGATAAACGAAAAAAACGGTGGCCGTCATGTTCTTTTTGACCTGGAGAACAGCGATATCGTAAATGTGTCGGAGCTTTAGCGTGGCTTTGATTGTGCTGTTTTCTCTTTCTGCATCCACAGCACAGGATAAGCGCACACTGGTGGCAGAGGTGTTGCAGACTGCACGTGATTTTAAACAGGTCGCTCCCGTGTGGCATATTATAAGCCGTCAGGAGGATATTTTCAGGTTTGTACCGTCTGTGGCACCGCTTAAAGAGAATTACCGTATATCCGACAGGTTCGGATATCGGGTGCATCCGGTCAGCGGTAAACGTACCTTTCATGCCGGGCTTGACATGGCGGCTGAGTATGCGGCCACTGTACATGCCGCAGCCGATGGCACGGTTTCCTTTTCCGGCAATGTGCCCGGTTATGGCAAAACGGTTGTTATAACACACCGCTTCGGTTTCAAGACACGTTATGCGCATCTTACGCATATTTACAGACGCAAGGGTGCAGTGGTCGCGAAAGGTGATGTTATCGGTTTTGTGGGCAGTACAGGCTTGAGTACAGGCAATCACCTTCACTATGAGGTGATAAAAAATGACAGAATGATAAACCCAATAAATTTCATATATGGAACTGACGAATGAATTAAAGGTCGAACGCATCCGCTTACAGCTTACAGCCAAAAGCGTAGCTGAAATGATGGGCATAAGCCGACAGCAGCTTTCCAATATCGAGCAGTCAGATAACCTGCCCGTGATGGTGAAGTATATCGCTTTCCTGAGAAGCAGGGGAGTAGATTTGAATGATTTGTTTGATAGAATAACCAAGTTTTAAATTTTAAGCCTATGAGAAGTCTTATTTCTGCACTGTTCTTTATGCTGGCTTTATCTGCCTGTGATAACGAACTCAATCTGATAAGCCGTGACTTTTCCGTTTCACTCAAAAGCATTGACGGTGGGGCGGCTGCGGTCGGCAAGGCTGTGAACTGTACGTTTTCCGTTAATGGTCTTGATCCTGACAACGGCGACCAGCTGCTTACCATGTTTGACATAGAGGGTGGCAATGGCGTGATCATCGTTGATAACAGCGAATATTCGCCCGGTGAGTCTTTTGAATATGATTATAAGACAAATGGCAAACTCTCTTTTGATTTTGTCCCGACAACGGCAGGAGTTATGAGCCTGAAGATGTCCGTTGCCAGCGAAATGGTGACAAGGGCTGACAGTGTGAGGCTTGATGTTTCTACTCCTGATATGAATGTGGAGTTCCAGAATGTGCCTGATATGGTCAGCCTGTCCGATAATGTGGAGTTTAACCTTTTGCTTGCTACAGACCAGTATGGCGTAAAGGCTTCCGCACGGTTTGTAAAGGGTAAGGGGCAGGTTTATATTTCCGGATATGACGCTACACGTGACGAGGGTGTTGCGCTTGAACACAATAATCTGGTGGTGTTCATGCCTGAGAGTACAGGCGAGACATTGATTGAGTTTACCGTTTCAAGCCGGTACGGTTTGCCGGTGAGAAAACAGATTACCATACAAGTAAATCCGTAATTCTATGAAAAAGCTGTTTTTTATAAGCTGCCTGTTGTGTCTGACTGCTGTTTGCAGGGCACAGTATATCGGCAGCAACTATCTGAACATGAAAGTTGATTATGTGGTGGACGAAAGCCAGGTACAGGGTACGCTGGGCTATGGCAAAGTCTTTAAGACTTTCAGGGTGGGGGCTAACCTCAATTATCGTAACCTGAACCGTGAACAGGTTCAGGCGAACACCGTAACAGTCGGCCCGGAGTTCGCTTACTGGCTCCTGAAGGGGCGCAAGTTCTCCTTACTGGGTGTGGCTTCCGGTACAATCGGCTATCAGCGGGCTAAGACGAAAAGCGAACTGGTTTATCTGGAGCGTAGCCGGGCATTTGTCTATGGCTATGAAGTGGGCATAAGACCTGAAGTCTTGCTGAGCCATAAGGTTGCTCTTTTTGCCGAATACCGGTTTGAGATGTTGTTTAATTCAATCCTTCGCAACAATAACCACATCGGTTTGGGTTGCGTGGTTTATTTATAAACTTAAATATTTATGCTTATGAAAAAGTTATTTTATCGGTTGGCTGTTTGCCTGTGCGTGATTGGTGGTCTTGTGGGTTGTAGCAAAGATGATGAACCCGGTGGCGGTGAGGGGGCTATGTATCAGGTTACCGTTCAGCAGTCAGGCGATTACCGGAGCTATATAAAGTCTGTGGTGGTGGCTGCTAACGGCACAACGGTTGTGAATGAGAATACAGGTGATAAGTTCAAGGGTACGGCGATTCTTGATGATGACGCATTGGCTGTACCTTCCGTTACGCTTTCCACTGAAGGCAGTGCGATTGAGTTTGCCGTTTCCGGTGGTGTCGTCGATGGTGACGATGCGGTTGTGAACGAGCCGATGCAGTGGGTGGTTGTTGTCCGTAAGAACGGCAAGGAGATAGACCGTAAGACGCTGACTTTTGAAGACGGCAAGCAGATTTCGGCAGATGATTTGAAACTTTATTACAAATAATGTGGTTGTTTTCATTTAAAAGTCCCCCAAATAACTTTTTGGGGGACTTTTAAGTTAAAAAAAAAAGCTAAGCTTAAACTGGCTTGAATTATAATAACTATTAATATAATTTACGAATATACTAATTTGAAATATTAAAGAGATACATTGATTATAAATCTTTTATAAGATTTTTTTATTCTCATTATTTTATCTATCTTTGTAATTAGATTCTAGTATCTTTTTTATTTATTGAAATAATTTAAGATTTCTACTTCTTTATAATTATGAATAATGATTTTTAAAGATAGAAATAGAATCTAGACATATAAAAAAGGCGTTTACTACGCTTTGTTCTTGACGGATTGAAACTTCGCAAACTTCAAGTAGTGTCGGGACAATGCAACGGTAGATGTCCTCGGGATGTGTTTATACGCATCCCCTTTTGGTGTGTATTATATCTTAGTCATATAAGATATAATGATAAATCACGTCAATGGGGATTGTATTCATATCAGCGTGGGCTTCGACGTTGCTCGTTCAACATTACTGGGCAATGCGAAGGCCTCAATCCGTGGGACGAGTAACAAGTACGAATCCCACGTCTTTTTTTATGTCATGCTGAAAAATTACGATATAATAGGCATATGACATGAAATGTTTGATATGTAATACTGATATAAAAGGTCATTATCTTAAAGATGAATGGCAGCAATTTATTTGTGTTCATCATCAAGTTGAACAATGCTCTTCATGTGGCAGATTTGTTAAACCTTCAGATTTACATGTTGCTGATGGGCGTTGTCTTTGTAACTTTTGTCGACCTTCTGTTGTTATATTAGATGAACATATTAAATGGGTTGAAAAACGTGTTAGGTTTATTTTCTCATCTCATGGTATTATAGATATTCCTTTAGATGTTCCTATTCATTTGGTTACGCCTGCTGATATGGCTAAATTAAAAGGTGCTAATTTTATTGATTTATTTCAGCCAGGTTTAACGATAACATCTAAAACAATAGGTCTATTTTGCTCTAAATATAATCATACTATATACATATTCAATTATCTTCCTAAAATACAATTTGCAGGTGTCTTAGCCCACGAAATGCTTCATGTCTGGCAAAATGAAAATAACTACTTTTTATCTCCCAAATATACTGAAGGTTTTTGTAACCTTGGTTCGTATTTGATTTATAAAACAATTGATACGGATTTATCAAAATATTTTATAGAAAGGCTGAAAACTAATCCTGATCCTATATATGGTGATGGTTTTAGGGAAGTTTTCGAAATGTATAGGAGTGTAAAGGATTTAAAAATAGTGATGAATAGATTATTAAAATAATTATCATTTGAATAATATGACAGATAGATTTAAACGTGATCTTATAATAAACTATAATCAGAAATTACTATGCATATTTGCTATAGATGTTTCTGGTTCAATGCGAGGCAATAATATCCAAACAGTAAATAAATTTTTTAATGATTTTTTTAGCTGGGTTCATGATGAGGAAGAATTGATGGTCAAATTGGAAGTTGCTATTATGCAGTATGATGAAGAAGTAAGTATATTGCGAGAACCAAGACTATTGGAGGATGGTGAATTACCTCCTACATTAACAGAACGTGGCTCTGTAACTGAAACTGTTATGGCTATAGAAGAGGCCATTAAATTAGTAGAAGATAGAAAAGCCTTTTATAGATCTACTGGTCAGTGTTATTATCGACCTTGGATAATTGTAATGACGGATGGTGAACCTTATGGGAATAAAGCCACTCAAGCTGATATTGATGCTATTTCATTAAGGATAAAAAAAGATATTGTTGTGAAAAAGTACAATATACTTGGAGTTGGTATAGGAGATGATTTTAATACAGAAGTATTAAATAAGATAACTTGTGGTAATTTTATTTCTATGAATAGTTTTAATTTCCACCTTCTTTTTAGATGATAAGCAATGTTTAATTAATATTAATAATTAACTAAAAATTATAGTTATGGGAGCAGAAAGATTTGCTGGTGAATCAGCACAAAATTTGGAACAGAAATGTTTATGTGTTTTAGTATTGGATGTCTCAGGTTCAATGCGTGGTGAAAAGTTAGATTCTTTGAATCAAGGTGTTCGTGATTTTTTTACTCAGATACAAACTGCAGATGGTGTTCCTGAGAGCCTTATAGACCAATTGGAAGTTGCTATTATGCAGTATGATGAAGAAGTACGTATATTACGAGACCCAAAACTATTGGAAGATGGTGAATTACCTCCTACATTAACAGAACGTGGCTCTGTAACTGAAACTGTTATGGCTATAGAAGAGGCCATTAAATTAGTAGAAGATAGAAAAGCCTTTTATAGATCTACTGGTCAGTGTTATTATCGACCTTGGATAATTGTAATGACGGATGGTGAACCTTATGGGAATAAAGCCACTCAAGCTGATATTGATGCTATTTCACAAAGAGTTGCAATAGAGGCAGATCCTAAAACTGGTAAGAAATATATGATTATGGGTATTGGTGTTGGTAAGGATGCAAATATGGAAACTTTAAAGAAGATGACCGCTGGTAGAGCTATGGCTCTACAAGGCTTAAAATTTGGTGCATTCTTTGAATGGTTAAGTGCTTCTTTATCAACTGTAGCATCAAGCAAGGAAGGCGACAAAATAGATATTTCAGAAGGTGCTTCAGATTGGATGAGTTCATTTGAAATTTGATTGATTTTTCAGATAGAATTATATGGAGATATGTGTGTCTCCATATAATTTATTAACACAATATAATATAATATGGAGAATAAAATATTGAAAGCAATAAAAAATGCGAGTGATGCTTTTTTAGATACATTAAATTCTCAATCTCAGCCTGATAATGATATTCAAGATTTAAGCATAAAAAGTGATGAGGATAAAGATGTAAAACTAGATGACAATATCAAACAAACAAAAATGGAGGATGATACTAATAATCAGATTAATATAGTTGATGTAGAACCAGTAGTAGAGGACAATACAACAAAGGAAGACAAATCAGATGATATTTCTGTATCAAAATTGAATTTGGATAATCCGGAGATTCGTTTGAAAACTTCAGAAGAACTTTCTTCTGGAGGGTATGTTGTAGGATTTTCTATACAAGGTAGAAGTCATATTAGGTCTGGTATGCCTTGTCAGGATTATCATGCTTTTGAAGATTTAAAAGATGGTTGGCTTCTTGCTATAACTTCTGATGGTGCAGGTTCTGCAAGAGAGGCGGCGAGAGGTTCAAAAGCTAATTGTGATTTGGCTTTAAGATTAGTCAAGCAGCTAATTTCTGAAAAGAAATGGAAAGAAAATAATTATTTTCCTACAGAAAAAGAATGGTATATTGAAATTAGGAATGTGTTTGAAGTGATGCAAGCAATTATTATGCGAAGTGCGGCTTCACAATTAGAAAAACAAGAAAAGTTATTGTCTGTTTTAGAGAATGATTATCAACAAGCTAATAATGATAAAAAAGATGAAATATTAAAGCAATTAGAGGATTTAAAAGAGGATATGAAAAAGCCTCTTGAACCTCGTGACTTTAATGCTACAATTATTTTGCTTTTAATTTCACCTCAAGGGATGATGGCTGCTCATATCGGAGATGGTAGGATGGGTTATTTATCAAAAGATAATATTTGGAAATCTCTTATAACTCCTCATAAAGGAGACGAGGCTTCTTCTACTGTATTTATTCCTAATAATTGGAATCGTCAGCTAAATGTACCTGCTTTTACAATGTCTGACGTTTATTTGCCTGATACATGTGTCGTAAAAGAATTACCTAAAGCTTTTGTATTAATGAGTGATGGCTGTGAAAGCTTTAGTTGGACTTGTAAACTTTATAATAAGGAAAAAAATTTCTACCATGATTATAATATTCCTTATGAGAAGTTCTTAAATCCATTAATAGAACAATTAGGTAATGTCGAAGATAAAGAAGAACGAGTTACGGAAATGATAGATATAATAAATATTGGCACAACAGGTGGTAAGAGAGAATTAGATGATAGAACTATGCTTTTAGGTGTATTAGAGTAAAATATTAAAAAATGGAGAGTTGTTATTATATATTGAATACGAATTTCAAACCACTTTTGTTGGATGAAAGACCGTTAGGTAAAGGAGGTCAGGCTGTAGTCTATCGTATATTATTCCCTGTTACTTTAAGTAATAGTTGTGTTAAAATATATCATAAAGGATGTTCAAACGAGTTGGTTGAAAGATTGCGATATATGATCAGTCACCCTCCTAAACAACTAAAGACATCTTCTTTTTGTATTTGTTGGCCTATGGGACTCGTTTATGATAAAGACAAAGCTGTTGTTGGTTTCTATATGCCTACTGCCTTTCCAGATAGTAGAGATTTATATATATTGAGTTATTATGCTAAAGGGAAAAAAATAGCTGACAGATTTAAAAAAGATACGGATTGGTTTGGTAAATACGAGCGTAATACGAGTGATGGTATTATGAACAGATTAAAGATGATAGCAAATATTTCTCAAGCTTTTTATCAAATACATAAATCTGAAAAATACGTAGCACTTGATATAAAGCCTATGAATATTCTTGCTACTAGTACAGGTCGTATATCTATTGTAGATACTGATTCTTTTCAAATTGCTGATGTTGATAAAATACTTTTTCCTGGTGCAGCTGCTACTCCAGAGTATTGTGCACCGGAATTTGATGAACAGTTTATACAAGGTAGGCCATTTACTGTTTCTAATGATTTATTTTCACTTTCTGTAATGTATTACCAAATAATAATGGGGGTGCATCCATTTACTGGTGTTAAGTTGTTACCACCATATGATACTGAGGAATTTAGTGAACTTAAACCTGTTATACACCGTTCTTTATTTATTTACGGATGTAATAAAAGATATATAGAGAAATTAACTCCTAATCCTCATGCTTTTTTTGAAAGAATGCCACGAACATTGCAAATGATGTTTGTCAGAGCTTTTGATGCTCCTAATTATCGTCCAACTATGGAGGAATGGTGTAAAGAACTATTTAAAATAATAACTCGATGAAAATTTATATAAAGAAATCTATATTGTCCAATTTTGAATTATTGGAAACTCCTGATAAAGAACTAGGTAAAGGGGGGCAGGCTCGTGTCTTTAAAATTCAAACAAAAGGTTATGAAGATTATTGTTTGAAAAAATTCATTAGAGAAGAGGATGCACAAAAAAATTATGATAGAATCGCTTACATGATTCAGAATCCTCCTCAAAATATTATGGGCAGTAGTAGTTTCCGTATATGTTGGCCTACTGCATTTGCTTATGATATGCAGAAGAATTTTATTGGTTATAT
>ENA-ORKW01000226-ORKW01000226.1-human-gut-metagenome-genome-assembly--contig:-NODE-226-length-24332-cov-6.29266_pt1 | contig 24332 bp, 22 predicted proteins | sample MGYA00243062_ERZ508813 | MGnify/ENA primary metagenome ERZ508813 (study PRJEB26277, sample SAMN04329846) | human gut metagenome | biome: human-associated habitat | host: Homo sapiens | place: USA...
CGTCGAGGCACAGCTTCGCAACGATGATGCTGACATTGGGCGCAGACCTTTATACAACGAGCAAGTTGCTCGGCCACTCCAATGTGAAGACAACACAGATATACGCAAAGATCGTTGACAGCAAGAAAGTCGAAGCCGTAAATCTTGTTGATGGCGTGTTTGACTGATGCCGAGATTTGAATTTTTCGCATCTGTTTCAGCCTGTTTTGGGCAAAACTCGGCATTTTTCTTTGTATGCACGGTTGAAATTCTTGTTTTCTGCGCAGAAAACAAGAATTATTTTGTAACTTTGCACCAAATTTGAAAATGACAATGGTTATAAGGGACAAAGTTAAACAGGAAATAGACCGCCTGCCGGAAGGTGTTGTGGTATCAGCTTCCGATTTTGACATACCACGGCAATATCGTGCAACGCTTGTCAAGGCACTCAACCAGTTCGAGTATGCCGGTGTGATAAAGCGTGTCTCAAAGGGGCGTTACTACAAACCCCGCACATCACGTTTCGGAGAGCTGCTGCCCCCGGAAAAAGAAATCGTGAGGGACTTCCTTGAGAAGGACGGCAACACCATCGGGTACATCACAGGCACACGGGCTTTCGCAAGTCTGGCATTGACTACCCAAATATCATCGGTTATCATGGTCGGCACGAATGTTTCCCGACGCCCGCTGTCCAGAGGACAATACAAAATCACTTTCCTGTTGCAGCCCAATCGTATAATAAAAGAGGACATACCACTTTTAGTCATTTTGGATGCACTCCGTCTGATAAAGGAAATTCCCGGTTCTACGACCGATGAGGCAATGTCGCAAATAACAGTCTGGATAAAGGATTTGTCCGGGACGGACAGGAATCGGCTACTGGAACTGTGCAGGGCATACAAACCGTATGTCAGGGCGCAACTTGGAGCCATACTTGAATATCTGGATTTCCCGGTTGAAGATTTGCTGGAAACACTGAATCCCGTAACCCGCTACAAGCTGGGTATATCTCCAACCGTATTGCCTACAATCAAAAACTGGAACATCGTATGAAACTGCACACAGACCAACAGCTGTTTAAGGATGCCATAAACTTCGCGTCACGTCCGGCAACTGACGGAGGCCTGGGCATCAGCCCGCTGTTTATCGAGAAAGACTACTGGGTCAGCCGTTCTCTGAAACTGATGGCGGAGCATGACAAAGACGGACGGGCAGTGTTCAAAGGCGGAACAAGCCTGTCCAAGGCATACGGCATCGGGGCCAGATTTTCCGAGGATATAGATGTGGCTATTTCTGACGCATGGACTTTGAGCGGCAATCAGCTGAAAAACCTGATACGCAAAACAGCCCATGACATGACAGAGGGACTGGATGAGATTCCCATACCCGGAAAGACAAGCAAAGGCTCACACTATTATAAGGCCTATTACCACTATCCGCAGATTATGGAATCATTGGCCGCCACCTCCATCAATCCGGGGCAGATACTTGTGGAGATCAATTCTTTTGCCAACCCGTATCCATCCGAACGTCGTGTCATTCAAAGTTTCCTGACCACGTTCCTGCAGCGGTCGGGCAATGAACAGTTGATAGAGGAATATGACATGCAGCCGTTTGTCATACAGGTGCTGGACAAGCGCAGGACACTTACGGAGAAACTGGTGTCGTTAATCAGATGCTCACTGGCGAATGAATACCATTCACAGTTGTCCGCCAAGATACGCCATTTCTACGACCTCTATTATTTGTATCATGACAAAGAGATAAGATTATATCTGGATTCGTCCGATTTCCTGAATGACTTTCACAGCCTGTTCACACATGACAAACAGCAGTTCAGCAAACCGGAAGGATGGCAAGGACGAAACTTGGACGAATCACCTCTGCTTTCCGCGTTGGAAGATGTGTGGAGAAAACTGGAACCGGTCTATCAGAAAGAGCTTCCGGGACTTGCTTATAATAAAATTCCGGACTCCACGCAAATACTTGAGAGTATTCATGCAATACTCATGTATGTAAGAAATAATAAGATTCAAGAATGATGATACAACAGATACCACAACGGCTGCAAGAGGTAAACACCCTGCTTGCCACTTGTAGGCAGGACAGCATCACCTTTGAACAGGCGATGTTGTTGTCCCTGTTCTATAAGGATTTCAATGAGACAAACCAAATTGTGACAGAGGCGGCTGCAATGTTCCATGACGATGCAACGCAGCTTATGGATATTTCCTTTTCCCTTTTTTCGGAGGCCGGAAGATTCCTGTCATTAGATAATTCAGGATTGCAGTCCGTGGATTTTGAGAGCCTCTTTGAAGCGAACCTCAGACCGTTTGAATTACGTTACGGGGAAGCGAAAGATTTTGCAACCGGACTGTGGCGCGAGTATTCGGCAATGAGCAACCGGCTGGATTTCCTGCCGCTCGACTCCGGGGATTACAAGTCGCTTGACCCTTTGTGCGATGCAAAGAAAATGGAATACGACACAGCCCATGCGCGTGTGAACCTTTTATATAATGAGATACAGAAGGAACGTGACCGAACCTTCTGCGTGTATTGTTTCAAGCCGATGTTCCTTTCCGTGCTGGTCGAGAGGCTGAAAGGCATTTCGGAAAGCATCATCAGCGACATAAGAAGGATGAAGGGGGACACGCATGAGTGACGGAACACTGTTCAAAGACACATCCGTATGGATGGACACCGTTGACCTCGCCCTGTGCCTGTTCATCTACGAGGTGTGTAACGATTATCAGTTCAGGCATCTCTCCGGCTCGGACTTCGTGAACTTCATGAACCTGAAGCCAACTGTGCAGCCAGCCTACGTGCGTCCGAAAGAGAACCTGCGCATCTGCTACATGGTATTGTCCGTATCGCAGACCATCAAGCCGCGCGAGCGTGGCAGACAGTGGGCGGAGGATTTCCTGCAAAGCTGCGGAATATCCAAATCATATTACGACAAGCACCGCAACGATGTGTGCGCACAAGGCGCGACAAAAGAGAACCGGGAATACCGCAAATCCATCGACGATGCCATTCAAAAAGCCCGGCAACTGAACCGTACCCCATAACGGCCCGTCGGTTCCCCATTTGAATTAACATACGAAGATTAAGGCAGTGCGCCATACCGCTGAATACCAGCAGTATGGCGCACTGATGTCTTATATACTTTCCCCATTTAGGCCACATTGTGCCACTTCAAGTCAGAAGTAACTTTGCAAGCGAAAAATAAGGCATAAAACAGCAGGAACGCAATGTGTCATGCAATGTGCCGACAGGAATAAATACAAATTAAAAACGATATGGAACAGGAAAGAAATCTACTCACCACCGCCGAGGCTGCAAAGTACCTCGGACTTAAGCCGAGCTATCTCTACAAACTGATGATGCGCCGTGCAATCCCTTATTACAAGCCCAACGGCAAACTGTGTTTCTTCTCGAAGGCAGACCTTGACACATGGCTGACAAACATCCGTATCAAGTCGCAGGCGGAAATTGACAGCGATGCCGCACAGTATCTTGTAAACCGCCGTGCGGACAAGTAACGAACATTCAAATGAGATTCAAACATCAATCACACAGTATTCAAAAACCATTTAAACCACTTCAGTATGAACAATGAAAACAATGTGCCGCAGGTGAACGGCAATGTTCCTGCGCAAAAAGACAACAGCGGAAAAAACAATGGCAGACAGCCCCGCGCAAGAGGCGAACTTAAGGCGGAGTTCGCCCATGTACTTGCATTCCTCAACTCCTGCACACTTTATCAGGCGGACGCCGTGCGTGTCATGGTAAGCCATGCCACGGGCAACGGCAAGTATGAAGAGATTGCCCCGGCAGACAAGCTGGCAGTAAACCGGTTCCTGAACCACGGCATGAACAAGACCAACACCCTGACGGCAGACGCTGTGATACCGTTCCGTGTCGGACGGTCGGAAGTCCTTCTTAATACCGTCACGCAGTTCTGTAACCAGGCACAGGCACTCAAGGCGACCGTCGCGCTGATGCGTATCACCACCGATGCCGAAGCAGTGAAGACAGCCTTCGCCAAACTTCCTGATGACAAGTAATCCTGATAAGGTGCGACCTACAAGCGGCTGTCATACATCTTATAATATAGGCGAAACAGTCTAAAACAGAGATGAGATAATGCCAAAGGCAGGGCAGAAAAGGAAGAAAAAGGAGGGAAGGAAGATGAGTGGTGTTACAAGATATGCCGCTGCATTACATTTCCTGACGGTCATTCCACGCACGGCCCTCTTGCCGTTGTCCATCCGTCCAACGGGGGACGTCGCTCGCAGGCTCGCACCGGTACCTTTTATAAAACCATCAATTACCGCTTATGAAAACCGAACAGAAATTACCTAGCAACACGAAGTCGGTTGAAACAGAAAATAAAATGAATGATGCCGCCGAAAGTGCAGCAGACGCGGAAAAGAAGAAGAAAATCAAGGAGAAACGTGATTCGACAATCTCGTTCCGTGTCAGCAAATCGCAACGGGAGAAGATTACAGTTCTTGCTGAAGAGTGCGGCATGAATCTCAGTGACTATGTGCTTTCTCGCGCATACGAATACGAGCCGAAAATACGGCTGACACCGGAACAGGAGGCAGTTCGCGAGCAACTTGTCATCGCCCGCAGCGACTATGCGAAATATACCTCGATGCTTAACGCAATGTCACAGGACGAGCGCAGAGCAATGTTCCGTAACCAGCCGTGGATGATAGACGCACTACGGCTTCTCGGCAAGAGCGCCGACATGATTACGAGGCTCATCAAAAAACATTTCGCCCCTAACCGCGTACCGGCGGTGAAAACCATGACGGTACAACAAGAAACAGCAGCTGAAACAGACAAGGAGGAGGAACCGACATGATAGGCAAGGCAAAATCCATAAGCCACGGCATAAACGACATCCGATATATTTCCGGTGAGTCGAGAAACAAGGAACATCCGGAACTGATATACCATGTCAAGGACAACCTGCTTCCGTGCGAACTTGACGCGCAAGGCGTATGGGACATGATGAAAGCCCACGCGCCGATGAAAAATAATGTTATCCGCATTGAAATCAGTCCGGCTAAGGAACATACAAAGGACTTCACCATGCAGGACTGGCAGCAGTTGTGGGATGATTTTATCCGGGAGTATGACAAAATAGAGATGGCGGATGACGACGGCAAGGTGTATTCGCATAGGACAAACCTTGCGGACAGCATCTACACGGTGTGGCTGCATCTTGAATCCGACAGCCGGATTCCCCACCTCCATGCCGCCGTATGCCGTAAAGACCGTGACGGCAGGACGAACAACGACCACAAGATACATATCCGCGCGCATGATGCAGCGCAGGCTGTTGCCGTCAAGCGTGGATGGATAACCGCTATGGAAATCCACAAGGCAAACGCCGACAAGGTTGCCGAAGACCTTATGGATATTCTGCGGGCAATGCCGTCATGGTCTTGGGATGATTATGTGGCAAGGGTACGGGCAAAAGGGTACACACTCGTGGAACGGCCGGACGACAAAGGCGGCATAAAGGGTTATGTGGTCGGAAAGGGCAAAGCCAAATTCAAGGCATCCGAACTTGGCAAGGGGCGCAAGCTCATGGCATCGAAGATTGAACAGACCTGGCAGAAACTTCACGGTCAGTCAGAAACAAAGACGGTGCAGCCTGTCGGTAAAACCGGACCAAAGACGGATGTACCTGTTGTACCAGTCGCCGCAAAGCCTGTTGCAAAGCCGCTGCAACATTCCGACAAATCTGTTGCAGACTACTCGGCATGGCGTGAGGACACCTCCCGATACGAGCTTACACAAGACGGCAAGACATCCCTGTTCTACATTCCCGACGATGTCATGCAGGTGTTCAACGATGAGTTCGACTATCGCGAGACGGCGAACTGGAAAGAACTCACCGACATGGCGGTAGCCTTGTTCGTGGGGCTGTCGGCACTTGATACCGTTTCAACCGGCGGCAGCGGAGGCGGTGGTTCAAGCAATGACAATGACTGGCGCAACAAAAAAGACGAGGACGAGATGGAACGCGCCCGCAGGTGCGCCCGTGCAGCGGTGGCACATATTGGCAAGAAAACGAAATCAGGACGCAAGAGATAAAGAATACACCTATGGCAAACAGGAAATACGATTACAGCGAGGATGTGCAGCCCACAGAAGCCACATCCGAAATGGCAAAGACTTCTGAAACGGAAGAGATAACAGCAGTAACAGCGGAAGAAGCACGGCGGCAAAGACTTGAGCGGCGAAATGACGCTCTTGCCAACGAGTTTCACAAGCTCAAGCCAGAGATTGCTGACGCGCATAAGCAACTCCAAGACCTCATCAATGGTATCGGTGCATACGCAGGGACAATGCTGAATCTCCAAGACCTGTTGAAATCATCATTTCCGATAAGGTTCACTGACACAGACAGACAGGCATTGCAGAACGAACTTCATGCCATTACAGATGATGCGGTCTTGCATATTCGTAATGAACACGAAAAAGCCAACAGGAATATCCACCGCAATGACAACCGCATATACATGACACAGATGACATTCTGGTTTATGATTGCATTGTTACTGAACCTTGCATCATTCTTTGCCGTCATCGTATTCGCCAACATGAAACTGCTCCATTCGGAAACCTTGACCGAAATAACAGCCGTATATGTCGGATTGATTGCCGTCACATTCGCTGCGACATTTTTTATCCTTTACAAGCGGAAACATTAAATCAATCATAAATATGGCATCAATAAAAGTAAAATTCCGCCCTTCAACAGTCACAGACCGGGAAGGCACCATTTATTACCAAGTTATCCACGAGCGTAAGGTACGCCAGTTATTAACCAGCTATCATGTGTTTCCTTCCGAATGGGACGAGAAACGTTCTATGGTTACGACATCGCAGAAGAGTGAGCGCAAATCCTTTATACAGTCAATACGTGAGAGAATACGCTGGGATGTAGAGCGGCTTGTCAAGATTGACAGAAAGCTCGATAGCAACGGATTGGCATATACTGCTGATGATGTAATAGACGAGTTCAACCGCTATTCACACGAATATACCCTTTTTAACTTCATGGAGGGAATTATTGCCAAGTTAAAACAGAACGGGAAGATCAGGACTGCCGAAACGTACAAAGCCACCCTCAACAGTTTCAAGAAATTCAGGCAGGATGAAGACATCATGCTCGACTGCCTTAACTCAGAAGTAATGGAGGCTTATGAGGCGTGGCATCACCACAGAGGGGTTACCCCCAATACAATCTCCTTTTATACTCGTATTCTACGTGCCGTCTATAACCGTGCTGTCGAAAATGAGGTCATTGAGAACCGCAGTCCGTTCCGTCATGTCTACACGGGTATTGACAAGACCGTCAAGAGAGCGTTGCCTTTGGAGGTAATCAAGAAAATCAAAGGAATGGACTTGTCGCTTAATGCCGCACTGGACTTTGCCCGTGATATGTTCATGATGAGCTTCTATCTTCGTGGCATGAGCTTCATTGACATGGCTTATCTGAAAATGTCAGATCTGAAAAGTGGTTATATCACCTATCGCCGCCGTAAGACCGGACAGCAACTGACCATTGAGTGGACGAACGATATGCAGCTTGTTCTTGACAAATACCCTGAAAACGAATCGGACTATCTGCTGCCAATTATCAAGACTGTTGGCATCAACGAGCGGTGTACCTACCGTAATGTCGGATACAATATCAACCGAGGCCTCAAACAGATTTCCCAAATGCTCAACCTTAATTTTCGCCTGACTATGTATGTGGCGCGCCACAGCTGGGCGTCTGCCGCCAAAGCGAAAGGTGTACCTTTGAGTGTCATCAGTGAAGGGATGGGGCATGATTCAGAGGCGACCACGCAAATCTATCTTGCAAGTCTTGATACTTCTGCTGTTGACCGTGCTAATGCAATGATTCTGAAAAGCCTAAAATAACGACCCTCAACATCCGCTTCTGCCTAAAAACATTATTGCCTCAGCATCAACAGATTCTGAGGCTTTACCGTTTAGCAATCTTCTAAATCTCTTGTTTAGAGATACTTATTCAAGTTGCAAAATTACGAAGATTTTTCTGAATAGCAATGCTTTCTTGGCTTTTTTTCTCAAAACAAAAGCTACAAATTGATTCAAATCAAGAATAAATGTTTAGCAAATCAACCATATATAGTATTGAAAGCAATTAATAATCACTATTTTGTTCGCATTCCAAATCTCTAAACAAGAGATTGTGATAATCAATTAAATAAAGTCATTTTCAATGAGCGAAAATTTGAACAAATTATCAATATGGGATAAAGAACATTCCGGTAAAAGGCGAGTGTGTATGCTTATGGTGACACACGCTTGCAATTTGAACTGTAGTTATTGCTATGAATCTTTTAAACGGAATACCTATATGACTTTTGAGATGGCAAAAGAGATCATCTTGAAAGAAGCTCGTTTCGTATCTGAAAGTGAACGTTTTGAGGAAATACAAGTTGATTTTATGGGAGGTGAGCCTCTCATGAATTTTCCTCTTATAAAGCAGACTGTAGAGTGGTTGAAGAATGGAGGCATAGAGATCCCTTGGATTTGTTTTGCATCTACGAATGCTACATTGCTCACGCCTGAAATAAAAGATTGGTTGCGCCAAAATAAACGATATATAGTTTTAGGTGCAAGTTATGATGGCAATGGCAGTATGCAATCAAAGAACCGTGGAACTGATTCTTTCGAGATTGATTTGGATTTCTTTCATGAGTTGTGGCCTGAACAAACTTTGCAAATGACCATATCTAAAGAAACTTTGCCGTCTTTGGCAGAAGGTGTCTTATATGTCCAGCGAAAAGGGTATGAGATTAATGCTTCATTAGCTCAAGGGGTAGATTGGACGATTGATGATGCAAAGTTATATCGCAAACAACTATCTATTTTAAAAGATGAGTATCTTAAAGACACATCGTTGCATCCATTAAACCGATTAACACGATATGTAGATGTCTTTAATCTTGCTCCATCTGAAAGGAGGCAGATTCACGGATGCGGAAGTGGGCTTAATATGATTACTTACGATGTGGATGGTAAGACGTATGGTTGTCATATGTTTACACCTATTGTATTAGGCATTGATAGAGCTATAGGAGTCGATGCTGTCGAATGGGATAAGCCTGATTTGATGGCTGATAAGTTCTGTGAAACTTGTGTACTGAGAAGATTCTGCCCAACTTGTCCGGGATTCAATTATAAATATCGTGGAGATTTTGCGAAAAGAGATCAACGATGGTGTCCATTAGTTTTAGCTGAAGCTATGACTGCTTGCGAGTTTCAAATTGAACGAATTGCTATGATGAATTCATTAAGTGCCGAAGATGCTGAACACGCACAAACGGCGATTAGAGCTTATGATGTTCTAAAGCGTTTAGATGTAGAAAGAAGTTGTAGCCCATATACTATAGAATAGAATATTGCCAATAAATAACAGTGAAGAATAACATAAATAATAGCTATGGAGAAGATTCAAATAACTAACTGTAAATTTTACTATTATACGATAGTTACATTGATAATGTTGGTGTTAGCATTTCCTGCAACAGCCCAACCAAGGGGTAAATTCATATATAGTGCTTCTTATGATTACAATGGGAATCGCATATCAAAGCAAACGAGTTATAATACGCTCTTTGTGACTCCTTATCAATCCAACAATCAGGTTTGGCTAAAAGTTCAAGGAGTTACCAAATCTGGTCAAAGATATAATTTACCTTCTAACTCTGGTAGATATGTATTTACAAAATATCGTTCTGGCTTTTCAATATATGCATGGGACGAGCAAACACTTATCGTGAACGACCGTCAGAATGTAATTCAGTTTTATCGAGATATAACAACTGGAAAGTATGACGAATTTATCTATTATTAGAATTAAAAGAGGGCATAAGCCTTTATAAATAAATCAATTATTAACAATTAAATTCAGGAGGATTTCATATGAAAATGAATCTCGAAGCCCTTGCGGCACTTGAAGCCAAGCTCGCTCAGTACAGCAGCGTGAATGGTCCCATCGCTGAGCATATGTCTCAGAACACCAACACGTGTGACACTTGTTACACAAACTCAACGTGTAAGGGAACTTGCCGTGGAACTTGCGGCGGTTCTTGCAATGGCCGTTAAGATTGCAAAGATCGTAAGGGTCATCAAATCCAGATTATGGTGTTGCAATAGTTTTTAGATTAGTTCTATTACAATTTGCAACACCATAACTTAACATGAGATTATGAAAAGGTCTGTACTACTTCTTATTAGCCATTCGTGCAATCTTTCATGCAGATATTGCTACGAGCATTATAAGGATGCTCGTAAAATGACTTGTGAAGAGGCTATCAACATATTGACTACAGAGTTTGCTTCATCTCCTGAAGATATTACAGGCATTGATCTACTCGGGGGAGAGCCATTAACGAATTTTGGTATAATTCCAGATTTGTGCAAATGGATTTGGAATCAAAACCCTTCAATGCAAGTCTTCATAAGGACTAATGGGACACTGCTAACGCAGACTATGAAGGATTGGTTCATGGAAAACAAAAAACTCGTAGGCTTGGGAATTAGCGTAGATGGTACGCCTGACAATAATTTGTTCAATCGAGGGTTTAAAGATCTTGATTTAGATTTTTTCAGAGATAATTGGCCCGATATTCCTGCTAAGTTTACCGTTTTCCCTGATAGTGCCAATTTGTTAACAGAATCAGTTATTTATCTTCATCACAGAGGATTTAATGTTATAGGTGGGATAGCTCAAGGAGTAAAATGGAATAAAGACGCTTGCAAAGAACTTAATCGTCAAATGGAAAAGCTGGTTGAGTATTACTCAGTTAATATGTTAATCGAGCCTCCCAAACCTTTATTCTCTTTAGATTTTAATAACGCATATAATTATTTTGATTCTACGAATTTAGAAAAACCTTGTTGGGAGCGTGATGTCGTCCATACATATGATTGTGATTATGAACTGTTGCCGTGTCATATGTTCTCATCCCTCGTTCAAGGGAAAGAAGGAAGAACAACAATTATTAATGATTATTTGAATGTTTGCCACGACTTATGTGATGAAGAATGCATGCAGTGCCCTATCAGATGGAGTTGTGTTAACTGCATGGCTTTGAACTATCATCTTTACAGAGATTTCAAAAGGAACGCTAATAAGGTTCTTAGCTGTGAGGCTCATAATATTATCGCTTACTGGTCTGCAATTTTGCTTACTAAAAGAGCGATGAAAGGAGTCCTTGATTTAAGCAATATCGGAATAAGAGACAGCATAACAAATGCCATAAAATTCATTAAGGAATATGATGCATTCGACAGAGGATATTAAAATCGATTTTTTTGATTCAATCAATCCGAATTCCACAAAAGCATTTATCGAAGAGCTTAAATCGCTTTCGATAAAGAAACCTAATGCGAGTTCTATATGGATAAACATTTCATCTCCCGGCGGTGAGATTGATATGGCAATAGAGCTGTATAGCTTCCTGAAAGAATTAGATTGCTGCGTAATAACTAATAATTGCTCAATTGTAAATTCTGCGGCAATAATAATGTATCTTGCCGGAACTAAACGATATTGTAATTTTACATCTACCTTTTATGTCCATTCAGTAACAAAGAAACTTAGAGGCGTTTTCGATGGAGAGAGATTATTGAGAGAAGCGAAAGAATTAAAAATCAATACAGATCGGATTATTAAGATACTATCCACTAATACAAACCGCTCAATGTCATATTGGCGGTATCTTATGAAAAAAGGAGATGTCATCACATCACAACAGGCGATTAAATTAGGGCTTTCTACAGATATTTTATGTCTTGATGAATAGATATGATTAACGAACTAAATAGCTTGTGGCAATACTCTAAAGGGTTTCGGCTAAGAATTTTTATAACAATCATTCTTAGCTGTCTTGGCGTTTTATTCTCCCTCCTATTCGTTGAGACTACCAAACATCTATTAGACAATATATCTAACGGCATAGAATTGTCATTTGTTTCATCCATGCTATTTTTAGTGGGAACTAAAGTTTTTCAGTTAATATGTGAACAGAGTGAAATATACTTACGGAGCACAAACAGAGTTAAACTTGAAAATGAATTAGAATACCATTTGTTTTGTGATTTGATTGAAAGTCGGGTCTATTCTGATAATAATATACATTCAGGAGATAGTATCTATAGACTATCTTCAGATGTTGGAATTGTGGCAGAAGGTATCTCGTATACAATTCCTACGCTTATTTATTCTTTCGTTCAATTACTTGCGACGGGGATATACCTTATGACAATGCAGCCGGAATTAACAATTCTTTTGGCATTAATAGCCCCAACAGTAATCGTTATAACGTATTATTATACTCGTGTATTGTCTCCTGTTAGCAAAGATGTCCGAAGAAAAGGAAGCGAAGTTAATCAGTATTTTCAAGAACATATACAACACAAAGAACTAATTTCAATTTTAGGACAACAGAAATATGTTCAATCACAAGCGAAGAATATTCAAAATAAATTCCTTACCGTATTATTAAAACGGATAAGAATCACTATTGGTGCTGATTCAATTACTGAGATTGGATTGGCGTTAAGTTATCTCTCAATCTTTATTTGGGGTATTTACGCCATCCCTCGTGGCAATATGACTTATGGAATCTTTGTCGTCTTTTTGCAGTTAGTAGGTCAATTACAACGTCCTATATTTCTTCTTAAGGATCAATACCCTTCGTTTATATCAGCTCTTGCATCAACTGAAAGAATACAAGAGATAATAAATCTCCCAAACGATTATACGACAGACAATCTTTTAGTTGGAGATGATTTAGGATTGCGTTTTGAGAATGTATATTTTGAATATCCCAATAACCATAAACAGATATTGACGAATTTTAGTTGGGATTTTAAGCCAGGTACAGTCACCGCTGTCATGGGGGAAACGGGAGTTGGAAAAAGTACTTTAATCAAATTAATTTTTGCTTTTCTGAATCCGAATCAAGGAAGAATCTCAATCTATAAAAACAATAATGCTGAGGATGTCTTGGTCAGCAACAAGACCCGTTGTAATTTTATTTATGTTCCTCAAGGGAATAATCTGATAAGTGGGAGTATTCGATATAATCTTCAGTTGGGTAATCCTGTTGCCACAGACGAGGAAATGAAAAAAGCCCTTTGGGTTTCAGCGGCTGAATTTGTTTATTCTCAGTTCCCTGATGGACTTGATACCGTAATCGGGGAAAGGGGATTCTCTATCAGTGAGGGGCAAGCACAAAGAATATCAGTTGCCAGAGGATTATTGAAGCCAGGTGCTATTCTAATTTTAGATGAACCGACATCTGCCCTTGATTACGATACAGAACAAATATTATATACAAGATTGATTTCTTATTGTGTCAGAAAAACTGTAATTATAATAACGCATAGACAAACCAACAATAGTTATTTCCAGAATATATTAACACTCAAACCATTATATAGAAACAAATAGTAATAACAGATATGAGAGCTAAATTTTTCAAACCAATCATTTGCTGTATATCGTTGCTTTTAGCAAGTTTTTATTCGGTAGCCACACTATCTGCCGAAAACTCTCTTGCAAATAGCACATATCAAAGCATCTCAGAGAAGAACGCGGATGAGCGCACCATCAGTGGTGTCGTACTTGACGCACAGACAAAAGAACCTCTTGTTGGAGCGGCTGTAGTAGATGCCAAATCCAACATAGGCACTACCACAGATTTAAATGGAAAATTTTCCATTAAGGTAAAACCTACAACCAAAGCGTTATTGGTCTCATTTGTGGGCTATATAACCAATAAAGTCGAAATAGGTGAAAACACCATATTAAACATTTTACTTGATGAATCTGGCGAAATGCTTAATGAGGTTGTTGTAACAGGTATTCAATCAATTGAAAGAGGACGCGCTACCGGTGCTTTCTCGATTCTGAGACAAGATGATATAAGCAGCATCTATTCAACGAATCTTTCAGAGAAACTTGAAGGGGTAGTTCCCGGTCTATATGTTGATAAAAATAATGATATGACCATTCGTGGATTGGGGTCTTTAAATGCCAGCACTAAACCGCTTATTGTTGTAGATGGATTTCCTTTAGAGAGTTCAGAGCTTAATTTGAATCCCAATGATATAGAACAAATCAGTGTATTAAAAGATGCCGCGTCAGCTTCGATATGGGGTATCAGAGCCGCAAACGGCGTGATAGTTGTAACAACAAAAAAAGGAAATGGTAGTGGCAAAGTAAATGTAAACTATTCAGGAGTTGTTACATCGAGTGCCAAACCTAAGTGGTCGGACTTACATTTATTATCTTCGGATCAATATGTAGCAGCCAATTTTGCCAATATACTTGGACAGGGGATAAGCACATCTGCCTATGGCGGATTAAATGAATTGGAAAAAATATATCAATCATATGACAACGGAATCCTTTCTCTCGGTGATGCATGGAACCAAGTGAATCTACTTGGACGCTTTAATAATTCCAAACAAATTACCGATAATTTCTATCGACACGCTTTTACTCAACAACATAATGTGTCATTGTCTGCAAATAGCGAGAAGGTTTCAACTTATGCTTCTCTTAGTTTTGACCAAAATAGAATGCAATTGCAAGGCAATGAATATAATAAATTCAACTTATTAGTAAATAATGATTTCAAACTGCATAAAACATTTACTGTAACTCTTGGTCTTAGGGGGACATATCAGAAAGCGAAGAATAACGGAGTTGATATGACTGGATATGAGCCTTGGATGAGAATTCTTAACGATGATGGTTCTTATTACAACGAATACAATGGTATATCAGAATCATGGGCTGAAGAATGTTATACTTTGGGTATGCGTGATTGGCATAAGAATTCACTCGAAATCATGAAAATGAATGATAATAAAAGTACGGAATATAATCTTTCATCGTCATTAAGGTTAGTCTGGAAACCCATTCCAGGTCTGACATTATCATCTCAAGGCACTTATGAGTTTGGCAATACACAGAATGTGCAATTCTTCTCGCAAAATCACTACAAGACTCGCGATTTGACAAACCGATTTACAGAAGTTGCAGTTGAAGATGGTCATCCTGTAGGTATAGTTGCAAATCACCTACCGACAAGCGGAGGTATTAAAAATCTCTATGATACACATCTTCAATCATATTCAATCAGAAATACAATCTCTTATAACAACGCATTCAAAGATTTTGAATATCGAGCAATGGTTGGTAATGAAATTTATTCACTTGAAGGCAATCAGTATTCTAATTGGTTATGGGGATTTGATCCGGATTTGCTGACATATCAAAGCGTTGATTTAGCATCTTTACAAAGTGGAGTTTACGGATATAATGGAAGAATTCAAACTCTTGATGAAGATGTCTATTCGACTTCGTATGTGGAAAGGCTCGAACGATATGTTTCATGGTTTGGAACCGCCAATATCAGTTATTCTAATAAATACGATTTATTTGGAAGCATACGTTTGGATCAGACCAATCTGCTGACCAACGCAAATAAATTCAGAAATAATCCATCTTGGTCAGTCGGTGCAAAATGGAACATAAGTAAAGAGAACTTTTTGCACTCAAGTTGGATAGACAATCTATCATTGAGAGTCTCTTATGGTTTGACCGGCAACATTGATAAACGCACTGGACCGGATATTGTAGGACAAGCTTCATCAGATTATAATATCCCGAATCTTAATTACATAATGATAACGAATCCCGCAAATCCATCACTCGGTTGGGAAAAAACATATAGCTGGAATATCGGTATTGACTATATGTTCTTTAATGGTCGTTTATCCGGAGCTTTCGATTTCTATCATAAACGCTCAAAAGGACTATTGGCAGATGTAGACGTGGATCCTACTATCGGTTGGAGTAAATTTTTCAAAAACTCTGCAACTGTTTGTAATACAGGTTTTGACTGGGCTATACATGGCCGCATATTGACTGATACACCTGTTAAATGGGACGTAACACTAAATCTGTCTTATAACAAGAATAAGGTTACGGAGATGAATTATACTCCAAGTAGAAAAGGTGCTTGTAAAGGAAATCCAATGCAAGGTTATCCTATTGGTAGTATAGTAGTTCATAGATATGGAGGTCTCGATGAATTTGGGGAACCCACATTTATGAAAAAAGGTGACGATACAAAATATCATTATTCTGAATTGAACTCTCTCGAACTTGAAGATCTCGAATACATGGGTTCTTCAAATCCCCCCGTTTTCGGTAGTTTTTCCAGCTTGTTGCGTTATCGAGAATTTTCACTGAGTTTTATGATAACGTATCGCTTTGGAAGCAAACTTCGTTTGCCTGCACCCAAGAATACCACAACTGGTATGTATAGTGAATGGTTTGGTGAAGAATACCGTTGGATTGATGGTGCAGACAACGCCAATAAGTGGGTGCCAAGCCAATATACCGAAAGTCCTTGGTCTCCCAAAAATCGTGATGAGTGCTTGTTATTCAGCGACCAGATGGTAGATAGTGGCGACGCTATTTATTTCAAAAGCTTAAAATTCATGTATGATGCTACAAAAATCCTCAATAAGATTGGAATTAAAGGCGGCAGCATCAGCATTGGAGGTGAAGACCTTTGTTTTTGGGCAAAAAATAAATATAACCTTGATCCCGATCAAATCTCGGTTAGCGGGGAAGTCTATGATACATATTGTTCTTTTGGCAAGTGTCCCCGTTTAGTAGTCGGTCTAAACTTAAATTTCTAAATATGAACAAAATGAAACAATATATTATATTAATGATTGTTGCCCTTATTGGGCTTACATCTTGTCAGGATTTTCTTGATGAAACTCCTAAAGGGACACTTATTCCGAAAACTGTAAATGATTTCGGAATGATGCTTGACAACTATGATTATGATAACTGTATCGGTTATGGTCAATTCATCACATTAATGATGACAGACGATGTAACTATCCCGGAAGTTAAATCGTGGAAGTATTCTTCATGGGGAATTAATGGTTACACATGGGCTGATTATATCTATAGTTCATCGGAAGATGATGACTGCTATAATAATTTCTACCATGTCATCTATATCTGCAATTATATTCTAAATAATTTGGCAGATGCTCCTGACGGCACGAAATTTACTCGTGAATATGTCGAAGGTGCGGCACGTTTTCATAGGGCATTTGCATATTTTTCTCTTGTAAATCTATATGCAAAGCATTACGATGAATCGTCTGCATCTAATGACCCAGGTGTTCCACTGATTCTTGAGGCTAATCCGGAATTAAAAGTCGGAAGGGCTTCGGTTCAAGAAGTCTATAATCAGATAAATCAGGATTTAACGATTGCCAAAGATCTATTGAGCGAAGAAACTCCAGAGTATTCTTTTAGACCGAATAAGGCTGCGGTATTGGCTCTTTTAGCAAGGATGACTCTCTATCAAGGAGATTATGATTCATGCGCTAAATACGCAGAAATGGCTATGGCAATATGCCCGGAACCATATGATTTTAATAATTATGAGCGGGATGATGTAAATCCAGATTTTGGCATTAATGGTTTCCCGTTTTACGGCTGGGAAGTGCAGGATGTAATTTGTTATAAAGGGTCTGGCTATGGACCTAATGATGACCAGGATTATAACCTTTCGAATGAGTTAATTGAACTTTTCAACAAAGAGACAGATTTACGATGGAACATATTTGTTACTACATATCCTATCTTTGCTGGAGAAGACCCAGATGGGGATAGTCCAAGGACGGCTTTCACATTCCCTAATAATAGAGGTCTTAATATCGGCGAGCTATATCTGACAGGAGCCGAGGCGTATGCACGTTTGGGGCAAATTGATGAAGCACTTTCTGCACTTAATGATTTAGCGAAGAAACGCCATAAATCCGGGACATATTCTGATGTTACAGAAAGAGATCCAGACAAACTTCTTCATCTTATTCTTGATGAAAGAAGACGTGAATGTATTCAGCAAGGTATCAGGTGGTTCGACTTAAAAAGATTGAACAAGGATCCAAAATTTAGAAAAATCATAACCCATGAATTAGATGGAGAAACCTATACGCTATCTCCGGATGATAATCACTATGTGTTACCAATTCCTTTATTTGTGATCAATAATAATGATTTAGTCGAGCAGAATCCAAGATAATCATCTATAATGCCGAAGAAATAACTATTTGATTCAAAAGGTATTGTTCCTTCGGCATTGATTTTTTACAATGAGAATTTTAATCAAACTAATATCGTGGATAAGAGATTGCTCGTTAATAACTAAATTCACATTTTAATATGATTTCAGATAGATTTAATTACGAAGATATCCCAAATGAGCATATGATAAATCCGCAAGCTTTATCATTTTATAAAGAAGGTGTAAAAGCATTGCACAATAGCGATTTTAAAATGGCTTCATCTTGGTTTGCCAAAGCAATTGGAATAGATTGTACTTTTTATAATGCATATCTTCAAAAGCATTATGCGTTAAAAAATCTCGACAATTCCAACCATTCGTTAACATCTGAGATTATTAAGTGTCTTGACAAATGTATTGAATTTGGTCCAAAATCAGCATACCCATATCTGATAAAAGGTTCATATTTTCAATCTTTGAAAAAATACATAAAAGCTATTGAAGTGTTCAAGCAGGGGATGAATATTTGTTCATATGAAATATCTCTTGTTCTTGAAATTGCTCATTGTTACAAATTGTTGGGAGAATATAATGAAGTCATAAAATACTACGAGATAGCTCTTGATAAAGTTATAGAATATTCATTTCATTTAAACAACATCGGTGAACGTATATTGGGATTGAAAAAAATACCTTCAAAGACAAAGTATAGCACTATTTCTTCAAGAATTGTGCCTTCACCTCAATTTTCAACTTTCATAGCGGATATATGTGCCGAATATAGTGCATTCATGGCAGAAATTGGCATGTTATCTAAATCATATCAATTAATTAGCAAAGCTATTGTTAATAGTAAATGGGATGATTATATTGAACAACGAATGAAACTGACGTTATCATTCCCAGATTCTATAAAAACCCCTTTAGTTAAAGAGAATTTATACAAAGATTATTCTTTACGAAAAAAGCTGGGAGGGCTTCTTTGGGAAAACAATAACCTATATTTATATAATATTCTGAAAGACGGAGTGATTCCAAAATCACAACGTATTCCGATAAATCTGATTGCTTATATATTCAATGATAAGCCATTAAGTATAATCCAATGGGGTGTTTTGAATAAAAAAATTCATGATGTCTCATCATTCCTGCTTAATGAAGTCCATTCCATCGTAGAAATAAAAGATTTCATTGAATATTTGGGTTTAATTGCTATTAAAAATGATAAACGCGATAGTTTATTCATGACGGCTCTTATTCATTACTATCTTGGAGGAACAGCATCTTCGTTTATGCTATTTGACGATGAGTTTGATATTTGTTTTGATTATTTATCAGCACGAGAAAGTTATTTCTATTCAAAGTTATCAAAAGATATGGGAATTGATTTTATCCAAATCAATTCTTTTGGCATAGCACAATTGGAACGCACTAATAAAACACATGAGGATTACTTCTTTCTGGGTATGATGTATCTATTAGATATGAATAGGGAAAAGGCAATAGATTGCTTTCGTAAAAGCACCTCTTATAAATATTCCAGACTTATGTTGTATATTTGTGCTAATATCGCAGAATATGAAAATGAAATTTTAATGTTTAATATATTTAGGCACAAAAAAATCGTTGATATAAACAATGGTATCGAACAGTTTATGGATTACTTTATTCTTCGAGAATGCTATTCATTCCTGCCTTTATCGTACATTCAAAATAATAGCAATTGTCCTTGTCCTATGCCTCTATGGGAAGCTTATATCTTTCAAGATGATTTAAAAATTGAAATTTCAAATGAAATTATCAGAATACAATTATTGGAAGGAATACAAAATGAATTAACGCAATTCTCCGATGAGTGGATCATGAAAAAGATGGATAAATTAGTTCAGAAAACGGGGCTAAATTCATCCGTAGATATAAGTATTCAAAAGATTGCTTATTTAATCAGTGAATGCAATATTTCTCAAGAAGATGTAATTTCGTTATCAACATATTTGTATGCCAACCACTCAATTAATGTTAGTGAATTCATCAATATTAATATGTATTGTTTTTACATTAGTCGTTTGAAATTTAAAAATACCATTTTGAGAACTATTGTCTTTGCGGGATGTGCATTTACCTCATATTGGCATGTCCTTTTAGGCATCGTTTTTTCTTCAGCGTTCTATTTTATAGACAGTTCTATGGAAATAGGAGAAGGGCGAATCTCATTTTCTGAATTTTCGAAAAACTTACATGACGGAGTGTCTCATGATTTCAAAACCCATAAATTACTTGAATTGCTGACAAAAAGTCTAAGGCAATAAACAGAGGGTAATTTAAAAATCAAACCAAGTAAGCATTATTGAAAGTACAAACACGTCAGTTACTCTTAATTTCATTTTCCCCTACTTTTGTTGGCGGGAACCACAATCTTATTCTATACGAAACGCACACACATAAAAAACACTATTGTTATCTGTTTGTTATCTATTAGCATTTATTGCTATATATAATATTATGTATCAGTAAATTATTATTTTTCATTGGTTAGTAGCCCACTATAACTACACGCTTCGCTTTCGTAGTTGTGGGCTCTCCCGAGGGGCTTATGGTTCTGCCCTAAGAACCCGGCAAGGGCTGTCAGCCCTATACAACCCGACCAAAGAGTGACCCTCTCTTTGGAAACTCCGCTTATGGGTGGCACCCCTAAGAACCCCTCTGTGAAAGTGAGCAAAACAATCTATCGTAAACAATAAATCAGAATAGTCATGGCAACAAAATCAAGCATACATATCAAGCCTTGCAACGCTAAATCAAGCGAGGCTCATAACCGAAGGACTGCCGAATACATGCGTAATATCGGAGAGTCCAGAATCTACATTGTACCCGAACTATCCACCGACAACGAACGATGGATAAACCCGGACTTCGGCAGCCCCGACCTGCAAACGCACTACGACCACATCAAACAAATGGTAAAGGAAAAGACTGGTCGTGCCATGCAGGAGAAAGAACGTGAGCGCAAAGGGAAGAACGGAAAAATCATAAAAGTGGCAGGGTGTTCACCCATCCGTGAGGGTGTGCTGCTTATCAAACCGGACACCACACTGGCAGACGTGAAGAAATTTGGCGAGGAATGTCAAAGACGCTGGGGCATCACTCCGCTTCAAATCTTCCTGCACAAGGACGAGGGGCATTGGCTGAACGGAAAGCCTGATGCAGAGGACAAAGAGAGTTTCCAAGTCGGTGAAAGATGGTTCAAGCCGAATTACCATGCACATATCGTATTCGACTGGATGAACCACGACACGGGCAAGAGCCAAAAGCTCAACGATGACGATATGATGGAAATGCAGACTTTGGCTTCTGACATCCTCTCCATGCAACGTGGGCAATCCAAAGCCGAGACAGGCAAGGAACATTTGGAAAGGAACGATTTCATCATTGAGAAACAGAAAGCCGAACTGCAACGTATAGATGAAACCAAACGACACAAGGAACAACAGGTAAGTCTTGCCGAACAGGAACTCAGACAGGTAAAATCAGAAATACGCACGGACAAACTAAAAAGCGTAGCCACCGATGCTGCCACCGCCATAGCAAGCGGAGTTGGTTCTCTTTTCGGAAGTGGAAAGCTGAAAGAACTGGAGCGAACTAACGAAAATTTGCACCAAGAGATTGCCGAACGAAACAAAGGTATTGACACCCTCAAAATCCAAATGCAGGAAATGCAAGAACGACATGACAAACAGATACGCAATCTTCAAGGAATACATAACCAAGAACTTGAAGCCAAAGACAGGGAAATATCACGATTGAACACCCTACTTGAAAAGGCATTCAAGTGGTTTCCGATGCTTAGAGAAATGTTGAGAATGGAACAACTATGTGCTGTCATTGGGTTTACTAAAGATATGATTGATTGTCTTTTGACAAAGAAAGAAGCCATCAGATGTAATGGAAAAATCTATTCCGAAGAGCATAGACGAAGATTTGAAATCAAAAACGACATCTTCAAGGTAGAGAAACATCCAACCGATGATAGCAAACTGGTACTGACTATAAATAGACAACCAATAAGCGAATGGTTCAAGGAACAAGTGGAGAAATTACGGCAAGGTTTACGCAACACTGCAGAAGAACCAAGAAAAAGTAAAGGATTTAGAATGTAAAATACTTTTGTTTTGAGAAATGAAAGTACCATTTCCGACAACGGGAATGGTACTTTTTACTAATTTTATGAAGTCAACAAATAGTTTACTTGGATTCGGCTATGGCATAGTAGCGTTCTTCATGCAAGTCATCCGCATTTTGGTGAACAATTGCCACACGCGTAGTCTTATTTTCATAAGTTTCCACCACATCTGCACCTTCGGGAAGTGTCTTGAAATCAGACGCGGTTAGTGAAGACTTTTCGCCTAAATGCTTTCCCAACAGCCATTTCAATCCCTCTTCTTGCGCTTTGAGGTATTCTGCATCAGCAAGATGCGAAGAATTAGATACTTGTATTTTTATGAAACAAGTCTCATTGGCTTTTTGAGTATCTGTCAATAGAAACTCATAACGGGTATCAAGGACATTATATATACCATTAGTCTTAGGGTTGGCAAGTGCAAAACTTCCATTCTTCCAGTCCACCCCAAGGAAGTCACGTTCACGCATGACCTGAGTCGTTGAACACTCGTATATCAGCTTTCCATCTTTATAGCCTTTAAGACAAATCGGGAAATCTGTTTTCTCGTAAAAATAAGAACCCCACTGGGAAGTAAAACTTTCCTCCGTCCTGTTCCCATCTGTACTATATCTGTAAACGCAATAAGTATCAGGTAAAAGCGGAGAAGACATTTCAATCAGGTCATAGTATTTCAAGAAGTCTGGTGTGACGGGGAATGAGTATTCGTCTCTATGATTGAGTATTCTAAATGTCAGAAAATCAAAAGGAGCAGCCAACGGGGTGTCCAAATCCATAAATGGAACAAGTTGCACCATCTTCAACTTAAACTTAGCCTCTTCAGGCAGTTCTTCCGGTTTGGGAGTGACAGGAGGAATGTCATTTATGATTTTAAGAAGCTCATAAGCTATATTCGAGCCGTCAGCCGGTGGATTGGCAAATGTCGTTTTACGTACTTCCAACTCATATTCATGTCCGCGTACATAATCAAATCCCTGAATGCCGCCAAAGGCAAGATGGGAATATTCCAAATCACCATCTTCTTTCACAAGCATACACTCTACAGGAACTTCACTTCCCCATGGCATATACGTACCTGTTTCGGCAGACACATACATTTTTATTGTTTCCACTCTGTCTGTAAGTTCGTCTTCATCGCAACTCACCAAAAAGACGATGCTTGTCAGTGCCAATAAAACCGTTTTAATACATTTAGTCATCATCGTTTATCTATTAAAAGTCTTTGAAATCTGTTCACCCACACGTCTGAGAGCTCCCTTAATATCAGCATTTGCGCTGAATCCAAGCGTAGTATAAGCACCTTGACAGGAAACTAAAGGGCGGTCTGTATTGAAATCTATAAAATTGACTGTGACCACAGTTTCTTCTTGCCGGGCAGAGACCCCGAATTTGGCTATCAATAAAGCAGATTGTTCCTCCTGCGTCAAATCACCCATACGATACTGGCTCACCATAGTCAGGCCCGATTGTCCCACTGCATCGTACAATTGAATTTGATACTGCACGAGTTCGGGCGGCATCCTGTACGTGTCATTATCAATGACTGTAACATATTTGTATTTTGTCAAATCGGTATCTTGTGAAATCACCGATTTAGAAACCGTACAGCTTGCCAAAACCATTGACAAGAACATACTGAATAGAAAAATATACTTTTTCATCATTTATCATACGCAAGTTAATAAGCTATTAAAACAATTACAAAAATAGCGATAATATTCAGACTTCAATTCAATTACCACTATTTTTAACTTATAACTCACAACCTTGATATTTCTAAGGATTTGCCTCTCTTGTATTTGGAAAAGTGTTACAGTAGTAAACTGGTGTGAATAAGGGATGCTTGATTCATCTTAAATAATACAAAAACACCCAACTTTACATTTTTGGGTGTAAAATTGGGTGTTTGTTTTGCAATTTACTGATTTTCAGCGTTTACTGCGGAGAGACAGGGATTCGAACCCCGGGTACCTCGCAGTACAACGGTTTTCAAG
>ENA-ORKW01000232-ORKW01000232.1-human-gut-metagenome-genome-assembly--contig:-NODE-232-length-24064-cov-18.2907_pt1 | contig 24064 bp, 18 predicted proteins | sample MGYA00243062_ERZ508813 | MGnify/ENA primary metagenome ERZ508813 (study PRJEB26277, sample SAMN04329846) | human gut metagenome | biome: human-associated habitat | host: Homo sapiens | place: USA...
ACATACCGACTAGTCGGTTTATTTATGTAATAACCTTATAGAAATTAATAATATGGGAGCAAGTTTTCTGAATCTGGTGGCTACAAAGGTGACGATAAAAGGAGAGGAACAGAAGTTCGTTTCCCTTCGTCTCCATCAGTCTTTCAACAAACATCACGATTTTACAGTGATTGTCAACTATCTTTCACCAAACAATACCTTCCAGCAGACTCCGGAGAAATTCATCAATTTCATTGGAGAGACTATCACGATTTCGTTTACCCATCGGCAGACAAGTGACAGTTATGTATTTGAAGGTGTGGTAACTAAGGTTGAAATGATTGGAAGTGAAGGCGAGGCAGGTGGTATAGCGATTCATGGAGAAAGCCCCACAATTCTGTTCGACAGTAACTGCACACTAGATTCATGGACTGAACAATCATTATCTGCAATCATTAATGAAGCGACACAAGAATATGGCAACGAGAAAATAGTTATTGCACCTAAATATACGAACCCGATTTCATATCTGGCACAATACAACGAAAGCGCATTTGCATTCATGAACCGCCTTTCTTTGTTATATGGCGAGTGGTTCTATTATGACGGCAATAAAATTTACTTCGGTAAACCGGAAAATATTAATACGGCAAAGCTTCAATATGACGTAGATCTTGAGGAAGTTCGCTTAATAGCCAATATGGTTCCTGGAAAATCTGCAAGATACGATTATGTAGCGCAGGAGAACAAAGAACATAATGCGGATACACCAGCCAAACCGGAAAGGATGAGCGATCTTCAATCTATCGCACATGCACGTTCAGAAAAGGCATATCCAGTGAAAGTCATATCCCCAGCCAATCCACATATCAAGGATAAGGCAGAACTTGATGACCAGATGAAAAGAGTACGAAATGCTTCTGGAGCAAGACTGCTCAATATAAGTGGTACAGGAAAGACTTGCCGTATCAGAATCGGCGAAATAATTGATGTTTCGTTCCCCGACAAGATGAAACTTTCTCCACTCGGCAAATATCTTGTAACGGAAATTATTCACGAAGTACACCGGGACGGTCATTACTCCAATACATTTTTCGGGATTCCAGGCGATACAACAAATCTGCCCGTATCTGATGTCAGGTTTCCTACAGCAATGCCGGAGTTGGCTACAGTTCAGGAAAATAAAGATGAAAAAGGGCAAGGAAGAGTTAAGGTGCACTTTCAATGGCAAAAAGGCAGCAAAACTACAAATTGGATCAGAGTACAAAGCCCTAATGCCGGAACCAGTGATGCCGTAAGCAAAAACCGCGGACTTGTATTCGTACCGGAGGTTGGTGATCAGGTCATGATTGGCTATGAACATGGAAACCCGGACCGCCCCTATGTTTCCGGAGCCATGTTCCACTCCGAATCGGGACAAGGAGGAGGTGATAACAATCAGCTTAAAACAATCATTACCCGTAGTGGTAATGCTATCATCTTCAATGATGAAGCAGGAAGTATTACCATAACAGACCAGACAGGAAAACAACTGATTCTTCTTGATGGAAAGGACAGCATTACCATTATGGCGAAAAAGAGTGTGATTATCACAAACGAATCGGAATCAATAATTGCAATGGAGGATAAATCCATTGGCATGAAGGCCGAAACAATCTGTCTCGAAGCTGAAAAGAACATTGCATTTGTTTCTGGTGACGAAAATCTGATTATCAGTAAAGAAAAGACAGCCATAGCTACAACCGGGACAAATATAAAGGTTGAAGCACAAAGTCAATATGAGCAAACCAGCAAAGCAGGTACAGTTACAGCCAACAACATGTCCATAGAAGGTACAGCCGATGTTACCGTAACAGGAGGCATCGTAAAAATAAACTCTTAAACAAACTAATATGGGAGCATCAGCATCTGTTATACAAGAATACTATAAAGCGGTTGATTACTGGGCTGAAATAGAAGTCCGTAAAGACTGGAAGCTGGCAATATGGGTTGTCGAAGCTACAGACGTAGATTTGATTGATCGTTTTTTTGAAATAGAGCGTTCCCCGGTAGGACAGTTTGATGACATTTTTTTCCGCTTTGACACGATATATGAGGGCGATGATGAAAAATTCACAGAGCAACTTTGGAAAGAATATGTCAGCTGGTTTACAGAAGAAATTGACGAAAAGTATGATGTTCTCAAGGCATTGAAACAGGACGGACTATTAACTGGAGAGTATTTTCCCCGGACAGACATTCCTCACACTACTGTTGCCTTATGGCAGGAGATGCTACGGCTAAAATCCTGTATTTCCGGACTGGAAGACACCAACTTTTGCATCTATTTCCCTCCCGGACAATTGAAAGGTCCTCAACGTGCAGAATGGTTTTCAAAAGTCTTATCAGAAGGTGTACCGCAAGAAATTCGGTTAGCTACTATCGATATAGCTGGAAACCGTAGCATACGACTTGACAACTCGCGGATGGTAGCCTGTATTTATCCCAAATTCAATCTGGTTCAGGCTTTGCGCAACCGTATGGCACAAGGAGATGCCGGAGGAGACCTTACAGCTCCCGAAAACAAGTTTAAACAACAGGTTACCGTTGTAATGGACTGTACCCAAAAACAGGATAAAAAACTGTTAGGAAGGGAAGTCAACAAACTTTTGGACATAGCCAAAGAACTAAAAGACAATGGTATCTATATATCTTCACTGTTTATTGCATCTGAAGCATTCTATGCCATCAGAGAATATAAGGACAGCATGAAGTACAGTGAAATTACTCTTAATGAAGCCCAAAAGGCTATGATGGGAGGTGATACGACGGGATATAGCTACTGGAAAATGGCTGCTTCCATGAAGGCTGCCATACTTACCGCAGAAAAGAAGCGTGACGAAGCGATTTCACTATATAAGGAGATAGCCTTGAAAGCTGTTGAGCAAAAAGATGCCTATTATGTGATGGAAGGTTACCGTATGTGTGGATTCCTGCGTTATGAAGAGGGCAAGATGGAAAGTGCTTTCGAGTTCTTTTTACTATCACTGGCAGGCGGAAGTTATCTTCCTGAAAACATTAGAAGAAACTCGACATTTACCTATGCCGCTTATCTCGCTTTGCATACAGGTAAACAAGTAAGGGCTCCTTCAGACATAGAAATACTCGAAAAACAATTACAGGAATGGCTTGGCAAAGATTGGAGGGAACTTGTTGATAACCCATCCATGCAACAAGCCAAGGCCAGAAGAAAGAAGAACATATTCAGTTAAAATCAAGAGAAATAGTTAACATATTTTTAATTTAAAATTAGAATAGTATGGAACTTGGAAATTATGGAATCGGCGGAAACGAGGTAAAACTCGAAGCATCCGAAGGTATTGCGGATATTCCACAAAACCGAACTTTAATGGTTGAGCAATTGACAAAGGACGAACCGGTAGCACCTGAAGTTGTAACAGGTCTTACCAACATTGACGAAGTCTTTGCACATTTCCAGCCGGAAATAGATATTGAGTTCTCTGATGCGGACGGAGCACCAGTCGAGGAGAACTTCCATTTTAACAATGTTGGTGACTTTTCTGTTGCCAAGATGACAGAACATAGTCCTTTTCTATCCAGTCTGAATGCTGAAAAACAATTTGCAGACAGAATGGAAAAGTCTTTGCGTTCGAACAAGGTTCTGCAACGGGTTCTGGAGAATCCCACTACACGTGACGCCTTTGTCAATGCACTTTCAGTCATGCTGGACGAACTGAAAAACAACGAAAAGTCTAACTCTGTAAATGAATGATAGTTATGAGTGAACAGAATCCTAAAATAGAAGCTGCGGAACAACAAGTTGCTGCCGTACAAACCAGAAACTTAAATACTGAGTTACAGGCTCTTGCCAAATTTGGTGGTTTCAATGTACTGGAATCTTCTGTAGATGGAATACAGAACCTCAATCCAGAGCGTAAGGCAAGACGCAATATTTATTTGACCAGTAATGAAAAAGCGGCTGAACGTAAAGAACTTGCAAAGAGTATTGAAATGTGGGTAGAAATGCTGAAAAGCGGCAAATCTATCACAGAAATGATTGATGCTTGTCAGAAAAAGTCAGCAGCTGTATCAAATTTACTTTCACAAAACCAGCTCAAAGCGGTAGAGGAAGTCAAACAGTTGGAAAAATCGTACCGTACAGTCATGCTCTTCTACAAGAACACTGACTCGGACAAGATTAAGAATGTTTCCATTGTCAATGCATCTATGGCTCAGCTTACAGATCTTGACAACTCATTCTTCATTGACGCGATTGCCAATGAACTTCGCGCCAACTATGACCGCCTTGACTTAAGAACAAACTACTCATTATTGGTTATCCCTGGTTTTCTGGGTTCAAACAAGGTTGTTGAGAAATGGGCAAAGATTGCACACGATAACAAAGTAATGATCTACACAGACTTTGCCGACCTTGAAAAACCGGATGATGTTATTGAAATGTTCTTTGACTCCAATTTATCCGGAGGCGACATCTATAAGTCAAATGTATGTATGACTTGTAACTACCTTGTCGGCAGAGGACGCTATGCGGAACTGGGTGAAACCGAAGATCTGCTTGTACCTCCTTCTGCTGCACTAGCAGGCAGTGTCTATAAGACAGTAATGGCACAAGTAACAGCCGGTAAGAAGTATGGCTCAATGAGTGAAGTTGACGGAGTTGCTTTCAATCTGAAGAAAAGTGAAATTTCAGAAATCGAGAAGATTGGTTTGATTCCGATGGTTAAGGAATACGGTAAAGTAATGGCATTCTCAGCCAAAACACTTTTCAATGGTGACAACTTGGGTCTTCAGACCTATTCGGTAGTCCGCGTATTCGACTGGGTTACAAAAGTATTAATGGACTTCCTCAACCGCCGTGCATTTGAAAACTGGAACAGTAAAGCCGAAAGAGATTTACGCAGTCAAATCAGCAAGTTCCTTGATAGCATCCAAGGTCCTGGCCGTCTTATCGAAAAGTTCAAGATTCTCCGTTTTGAACGTGATCCGAAACAGAAAGACCGCATCTTCCTAGATATTCACCTCACTCCGTACTTCCCTGCAAAGAGTTTTGTAATCAAACTTGAAGGAACCAAGGGTGATGATGAAAATGACTGGAACAGCGACTATGCTCAGGATGCTTGAATTTAATAACTTTTTCTGAAGGCAACTGGGATTTCTTTTCTGACTTCCGGTTGCCTTTTCACTTCAAAACTTACCTGTATGCCATTCAATGATTTAGCTCAAAGCAGCAGTGCCAAGCGTGGATTTGCCGACCTTTTCGCAGACTCCAAAGCAGCTTTGGATAATATTCAGGCAGGGTTGGGCGGAATGCTCCCTTCCATGCCCGGGATGCCTGTTGCCAAATTTGGCGACCTTTCCATAGGTATTGATATGCATCCCACTGTTACGCCGCCTTCTCCTGTTATGCCGGTTCCGCATGTCGGGAAAATCTATGACCTTATGGCGGATATTATGGCGGGAATTGCCGCTGCCATACCACCTGCAACCTCTGGTATAGCAGGTGTAGCATGCAATGTATTGAAGGGAATGGCTCCTTCCGTAAAGGTACATAATCAGTGGATTGCGCAGGCAGGAATCAGTATTTTACATCTTCCGGCTTTTGTACTTCATCCGGCACCTTTGGTAAGTGGTATGTCGGAATCTGAAATGTGGATGGGAAGTTCTACAGTCTTGGCAGACGGTGCTCCATGTTCCACACTTACCCATCCTTCGCTTTCCTGTAATCTGGTCGGTATCCCTACCATTCCACGTAAAGGAAAACCTAAAAAGGTAAGCAAAGCTCTGATGGCACCGACTTCCATGCTTTCAACCATAACTTCTGTGGGAAAACCTGTGCTTGTAGGCGGCCCTCCTACCATTGATTTGTTTGCCCTAACCATGAAATTGGGTCTGAAAGGCATTGGCAAAATATGGAAAAAGATTGGAGATAAGTTTCAAAATCTCATAAACAATTTACGCAAAAAAGGGAAAAATAAACTGGCAGATATTCTACAGCCCATCAAGTGCAAGACCTTTGGCGAACCTGTAGACGCAGCTACCGGAAGAGTTTATCATACAAATGTAGACTTTGAACTTCCTGGTCCAATTCCAATTAAATGGGAACGTACCTATTATAGTGATGCAGCTGTCGATAGTCCATTAGGTTATAATTGGCATCATAGCTATAATATGGGAGTAAAACAAATCAATGATAAAGCTTTTGTAATTCGTCATGCGGATGGACGTGAATCTTATTTGCCCATACTTCTTGCTGGCGAAAAATGGATAGACCGAAAGGAACAACTGAAATGGGAACTTGATTCGCAAGGTTATCAACTCACTGATAGTCGTGGCTATCAATACCGTTTCAACGGATCGGAAAATAAGTCCGGATATCGTATGGTATCATCCATTTCTACACGTGACGGTTTTTCTGTCATACTTAAATATGCTTCTGCTGGACGCTTGGTTGAAATTATTTCTTCTCGTGGTGAACATATTAAAGTAGATACAGATGAAGCCGGACGAGTTACCTGTGTTTCTATAAAACAGGATAATGAAGAAGTTAAGCTTGTACGCTATCGCTACGATGAACAAGGAAATATGATTGAAACCATTGATGCCCTCAATGTCAGCAAATATTTCTTTTACAAAGAAAATCATCTACTGATACGACTTGTCAACCAAGGCGGTATGTCCTTTCATTGGGAATATGAGGGTAATGGCGAAAACGCACGCTGCATACATACATGGGGTGATGGCGGTGTAATGGAATACTATATCCATTATGGCAAAGGAACAACCCATATCCGTAATGGCGAAAATGCTGTCACTGAATATTTCTATGGTTCTGACAAACTTATCTATAAAATTATCGATGCCAATGGTGGAATAACTCGTTATCGTTACAACGCTTCTGAAGAATTGGAAGTTATAGTCAATCCAGAAGGATACACACGAAAGACTATTTATAATGATTTTGGATTTCCTATCCGTATAACAGATGAAAACGGTGAAGATACCTGGTTGCAATACGATGACAATTACAATCTGACTTCTTTGCGTACACCGGAAGGAAGACAACTCACATGGAAGTATGACGAACAGGACAGACTTGTAAGTCGTACCACCATGAATGGTCAAACCATCAGATATTCTTATAAAAATGGCTTACTTAATACCATTACAGACGGGCAAGGACGTGTATATACATTATTATTCAATTCCCATTATGAACTTGAATCACTTGTTTTTCCAAATGGGCTTTTCCGCCACTGGGTTTATGATAACCACGGCCGTCTTATAGAAGCAACAGATATAAAAGGGAATATCACACGTTACGCATACGACCGCGCAGACAACTTGGTACGCTTAGAGGAACCTGATGGCAATGTACACCATTTTGAGTACGATGCTATGGGCAACATGATTCATGCCAAGGACAATATCCGTGAAGTCAAATTTACTTACGGAGCTTTAGGCATATTGAAAAGCCGAGAGCAGGAACGCCACCGCATCACCTTCGGTTATAACAGCGAGTTGCAGCTCCGCCGTATCGGGAACGAAGCTGGTGAAAATTATTTCTTTGAACTGGACGGACTGGGACAAGTTATTACCGAGATAGGCTTTGATGGCTTGAGGCGCGAATATGAACGTGACGGCTCCGGTCGTGTTACACGTGTGAACCGTCCCGGAGGCAAATGGACGGAATACTTGTATGATGGACTGGACAATGTTCTAAAGGAAGAACAATATGATGGCGAAACAGCATTATATGCATACGATAAGGATGGATTACTAATCAAAGCTGAAAACAGCGAAAACAAGCTGAGGTTTACACGTGACAAAAAAACAGGATTAGTTATCGAAGAAAAACAGGGAGAATATACCGTTAACCGTACTTATGATAACGAAGGCAACTGTACGCACATAACCAGCAATTTGGGAGCAGACATCCGCCATGCATACGACCAAGAAGGTAATCTCCAAAGTATGCAAGTAGGCGAAAACTGGCAAGCTTTATGGGTGCGTGACAATACGGGACTGGAAGTTCAACGCACTTATTCAGGTAATGTCACTATTAGAACAGAACGTGATCGTTTTGGGCGCGAGGTACACAAGACTGTACGTATAGGTAACATCGAGCGTGGAGCATACCGTTATGAGTGGGGCATTGCTAACCGATTGCTTTCAAAAGAAAACGAGCTGACAGGAACTGTCATGCGCTATGACTACGACCGCTTTGACTTCCTAATACGCCAGGAGAGCACAAAGGGCTCCGCTACAGACGTGATATACCGCGTGCCAGACTTCGTGGGGAACCTCTACGGCACGCCGGAGAAGAAAGACCGCAAATACGGTGCAGGAGGACGGCTGTTGGAAGACACATTATGCTTCTACCACTACGATGATGAAGGTAATCTGGTATTCCGTGAATTCAAGGAGTTACAAAACAATAGTGTGATTCATGACCGAAAACGTATAGAAAAAGAACAAGGCGTCCATTGTCTGGCAACAGGCTCAGGATGGCTCTACGAGTGGGCCTCCAATGGCATGCTTAAACGAGTGATACGTCCAGACGGCAGACCTGTGAACTTATGTTACGACGCTTTGGGAAGACGCACAGCTAAGCGGTATTCCGAAAAGATCACACGTTGGATATGGGACGGAAACGTGCCTTTACACGAATGGTGCTATAAAGCCATCGACTTTCAATCGGACGAAGAGGAAAACACCTCTCCCCAAAAACCAGCAGAAAATGTTACCACCTGGGTGTTCGAGGAGGGCACGTTTGTGCCTACGGCAAAGATACAGGATGGTAAGCTGTATTCCATCGTGTCCGACTATATGGGTACCCCCATCCAGATGTATAACGTACAGGAAAATAAAATCTGGGACTGCACGTTGGATATATACGGAAAAGTTATTGCCGTTGATAAGGGAACGGAGTTTGATTGTCCGTTCAGGTTTCAGGGACAATATGCAGATGAAGAAACTGAATTGTATTATAATAGATTCCGTTTCTATACTCCAAGTACTGGTTGTTTTATAAGTCAAGACCCAATAAAATTAGCAGGAAACAACCCTACACTTTATGGATATGTGTTTAATACTAATATCTGGGTAGACCTGTTTGGGTTAAGAAAAATTAAAAGCACTAAAACGATTAATGGCACCAAAATATATGGTAAAGGACAAATTACAGGACTTGGTCATGATAAAGCTACAGAAAAATTAGCAGAAAATTTAGCGCATACAGGGAAATACAAAGAAATATATATGGATTTATCCTGGAATACAGCCAATCATACAAGTTCAGGGACGTATCAAAACATATCAAAAAAACGACCTGATTTAATATTAGTCGATTATAATAATAAACTATATTCTATTGAAATAGCATCTAAATCGGATAATATAGGAGATTTGAAACAGAGAAATAACATTTCAGTTAGCTATGGGTATGGATATTTGGATAAAAAAGACTATGATGCAAATGGAAATATAATAAATGATACAAATATAAAACACCTTCATTAAAATATGGATAAAATACACAAATTATCAGGAAAGCAAATCGGTTTTGCGTTACATGGATACACAAATGATATCCAATCTTGGCTAAATACTATTATTAATATTTATAATAGTAATGGATTTTATTTTAAGTCTGTTAGCTTTGATATTGACTATCAAAAAATCAAGCGAATGTCAATAAAATCATTTAATAGGGATTTTCAAAATAAATATTTACCTATAATAAACAAATTATATTCTTTTAATATATACTATGGTGATAATCAAAACTTACCTGAAACTTGGCATTACAGAGCAACATTTGATATACCTAGTAGATACATAATATTATGTTTTGATGAATGTTATAGTGAACAAGTTGTATTACCATTTTATCATAAAGTAATAAAGAGTCTGCTTGAAAATAATATAGTTCAAACTGGATATCTATTTTATGGAAAACCAGATTACCCAATGGGGGGATGTGGTCCTAATTATAGTTTAAACTATTATAAAGAAAATGGGCATCAATGGTGGTTGATGATGAACCCAAGAAATATACATACATTATTCGATTTGAATAATAAATATCGTCATATTTATTTAGAAAATATACTTAACGAAAAGCACATAAAAACAAAAATTAATGATATGCCATTAAAAGAATGGATTACTATAAACAATTACGGTACAATAAAAAAAATTGGTATAAAAAATTGGTTATGGATTATCCCTAAAGATAAATTAAAAGAAATTCAAATTGTATTTTATCAAAACAAAAAGCTATTAGGTTGTGAATAATTTTAAAACAATAAAATGACCTTAATTTATTTCCTCTAAGTTTAAAGTTATAATGCCCTAACTATCTAATTTATATAGTAAAAATGAGGAAATACTATACCTATCTCAAAAGTATTTCTACATTTAAGTTTAAAAATCTATCTTTGTCCAAAGATATTGTAACCATTAATTAACAACATATTACATACTTATAAATATGAATAACATAAAAGGTTTTGTCTTCTATGTAGATATATTAGGATTTACAGCATTAACTCAAGATAAAATCCAGCTTACAGAAGACGATTTTAACATCTGGCAAGTCTCTAAACATTTTCAGACTTCAGGGAATCAGGAATTTGCTGCTAATATATTGATAATATTTCGTGAAATCCTGACAAACTGCCAGAATAAGTACCCTAAAGTGAATTTCACCCAGTTGTCCGATTGCGCTTTCGTCTGGTCCGAAAACATGAAAGATGTCATACTATCATGTCATACTATCATGTGGAATTGTTTGCAGAATGGAATTTTATGTCGAGGTGGAATTGCCTATGGAGATATTATTGAGGACAATAACAACAATTTAGGACAAATGCTGCTGGGCAATGCCGTGAGCAAGGCTGTCAAGTTGGAACAGGCAGGAGCCAAAGGTTGTCGTGTCTTAATGGATCAGGAAGTTCCAGCATCCTTACATGATTATGATTCATCTTTTTGTGCAGAAATTTACAAGTTATTCCAGCCATTTGAAAATCCTTTAGACTACAAAATTTATGACGAATTCAAATGGTATTACTCCCAAAGTCTGAAAGATTTAAACACGACTAAAGGTATAATTCAGGCAACAGTCGAAAGATTATGCCTCGCTGCAAAATTACAATATCATCCCAAATTTAACTGGAATGTACGGTCTCAAGAGGGTAATATCCATGTAAAATCATCCATGCGATTTACTTCAGCCAATGAACAGAATGTTTTTAATATAGAGCATACCTTTGATTGGAAAGAAATGGTAGATTTAAAAACACGAACTGAAACAAATTATACTCGAATCTCTAAAAAAATACAGGATGAAGCTTCATCCTGTACCATTACAAAAAGAGGATTTATCAAGTTTCCTCCAGTACCATAAAAATAACTAAAAAACTTCACATTATGGATATTTTTTCTAAAGACATTATTATACCTATAACAGCTGCCATTCTGGGTATTGCCGTTCCTCTGTTAATTAGCGTCATCCAAAGAATAGACGATAAGTATAAATCTACTCGCCTAATTCAGATTTTCATGAATGAAAAAAGCACAAAGTGCTTTATTGGACTGTTGATTATTACCATACTTTTACTGTTCTATCAGCTGGTAGCTCCGCCTAACGATTATAATTTAGGGATTTTTACAAAATACATAGACTATTCTGCCATTATTTTAGCTACAATATTCTGTGTACTATTGACAATCAGCATATTTATGATTTTCACGCTTATCTATATCTATAACGTGCCTGAAAGGTTACAAAAGCATCTTATAAAAAGAAACAATATCCCACAAGAAACCAGAAAAGCATGGTTCGAGTTTTTTATTGCCATGCTTAAACAAAATAACGTAGATGTATTACGCAATTGTTATCAGGAATTGTATGACTGGATTGTATCTTTACGTGCAGGTAAACAATGGACTGTAATGGAGTATCCGCCAGAGTTATACGAAGGTATTGTCTCCGTAAATGAGCAACTATGTATGCAACAAAAGGAAGCGGTTTCCATAAAAAACGGTAATGACATTGTTAATGCAATGCTGGATGATTTTCAGTTTACAATAATGCATAAGAATACCTACCGTACAATCTGGACTTGCTTGAACCAGCAATTATTTTACAAACGCAGTGAATGGATTCTCAAATATTGGAATGCTGCCCATTCACACCTGCTTCTCCATCTTCCATCTATCCAACTTAATGAACGTATAAACGTTTCCTATACCACATCTGGACAAGTTGTTGCTGACAGTAAAATGGTAGAATTAAGACAAAAAGAACGGAATGAATTTAAGGAGTTTCATATCGCATTAGGAGGACTTTTATTATTTAGGAAAGAACACGAACTTCTGAATCAGCTTCTGTATTTCACAAATAGCCAGCCCCCTCACTATGTACTTATTCCAGGTTCACTAGCTGAAATCATTCCACTTTATATGGATTTACTTTCATCAAGTCCCGATTCAATGTACAAGTATGAGCAGAAATATCCTTTCTTTGGCCTTCAGGCTGGCGTACGCAACAACAGCATAATTAACGGTTGGATACAGAAATATCTGTATATCCTAATGTTACGTTTGTCAACCCTTAACCGTTCTTATACTTACGAAGATTTTTATGCACTGCCAGCTCTTCCTGAATCCTTGTCAAAGAAGCACGAATGGCTGGATAATGTTCCAATTATTCTAAAACAGATTGAACAGAACTCCATTTCATTGGAAGAAGTCAAAACAATACTACCATTGGATCAGTCACAGATTTATAGGATTAAAAATAAATTGAAGACAGTACTGGAAATACTTGCGCATTCACTCACTTCCGCAATCCAACATCAAAAAATTACTCAACAGCTGTCTGAAGACGAAATTCACGATTTTTATCAGATAGCATCAAATAGTATTAACCAGGAAATGGAGTGGATTACAAAAGTATCCGACATAACCACTGATGAGGACATCAGCTACAACAAGTTTGATTGTATTGGAAGAATACGGGAGTTAATGCCAGCAGAAGCATTCTGTATAGACAAGACAATAGGATATGTAAACTTCAAGGAATCTTTCAGTGCCGCGACCTTACACTCTTTCAGAAACTGTTGGCTCCGAAGTTTCCAATATCTATCTAAAAGAGAATACAGGGTTTTCCCAGAAAATCTTGACAAGGCCTTTCAGGCTTTAAGGTTGACCGACGAACAGGTAATCATCGGATTTCATTTTAACTGGTACAATGCTTACCCTCAGAATTTACAGCAGGAAAACGAGTATCAGTTCAAATCCCCAAACAATAGATTATTGTATAGTTTGCCTGGAGACCACACAATCGAGTTTACAAATACTGTGATTATTCTCAACAAGTCAGACCTACCCAAACTGAAGTTACTTGATCCACCTTCAGAAGTTAAGGATAAGTTCCATTTAGAGTGTATCAATGAACAATATAAGTTATATGCCTCTGTAATCAAATTAGCTGAGAGCAGAAATCTTCTTGACGAATATATCAGAACTGGAGCATATCTAGAGGAAAAACTCAAACAGGCTGCATTGGTGTGTACAGAGCTGAATGCAAAAATATTGTGGAAGAAAAATATACCTATTGTTATGATTAAAGTGCTTGATAGATTTATTGATAGTGGCAATGAAAACCTTTCCGAAATCCGTCCTTTTAATGCCGGCTAATTTTATTTTTTAACATGACAGATTTCCACTACATATCAGACTTATACTTTTTATGAAAAATCGTTATGGAGTATGCAATATTCCATAACGATTTTAAAACATCTAATTGAAATATACTATTCTTGAATAAACAACAATTATCTTTTCATTCTCAAATATAAACTATATATTTTGAATAAAAAGCAGGACAAAATTCGAATAACAAGTTAACCTTGCAATGATTTTTATCAAGATTTGGAACTCTTATCCAAATACCAATCCCTACATTTGCATTGTTAACAATATGTTTCACTTTATTAGCTAACAAACTATGAATGATAGCAGAAAAATTGAGTTACTGAACGAACTAGCTTCCAAATTGACACCGCAAAATGTTGATTACACACCACATAACGGCAATTACTGTGTAACGTTAGTGGCAGTACAGCCTGTTGACTTTTTCAGTAAAGAAGAACGTAATTTCAAAATTCAAGGCCGTTTGGACGAAGGCAAGACAATTTCAGCTGATTTAATTGTGGAAGATGAAAAGCTCTTTAGCATAAATCATCTTCCTTACGTGGCACACGAAGGCGACAGAACCCCTATATACAAGATTGTCCGTGATTCCATTTTCTGCGCTTACGGAGCCTTGCAGCTTCCCAGCTTGCACCGTTCTATGAGGAAAATCGCTTGGCAGGATTATCCATTTATGAAAAAGGATCATGAGGAACAGACTGAAGCGGAAATCCGGTTTATGAAAAAACTGGCAACCGTAAACAACAAATCCCAATCTTGTACTGGGGCACGAACTGCACTGATACATTCTACATCATCCCGTTTAAGAGATTGTCTAATATACTACAAGGAATACGAAAACCAGACATACGAAAAAATACAGGATTCCATGAAAGTATTGCAGACATTTATCCCTTCTAAGGAAGATACCGATAATGCTGTTCCAGACATGTTTGTTTGGGAATATTATCCGGATTATCCACGTGAAACCTTCCATAATCAGGTAGTCATGCTTAACGCCAAAAGCAAAAACAAGAAGCAGTTTTGGTGGGATTATCTGAAACTCAATATCTTTTTGGGCGATCCGGAATATCGTTTTGGATACTATATGCTGATGAACAGATGGCAAATTCCTGTAATTCAAAAATGGATTGCTGAATACCATGAAAAAGGTCTGTTCGAATCTCAACGTGCAAAAGATTATCTTCTTTTTTATCTGAAAGCAGGCGAAAAGACTCCAGTTCGCATTCTGAATTCTCAAGGAACACAGGTCAAGGTAAAAATGATTCCAAGATAAATTCAATAACATATCGTTCCTCACAGGGAAAAACAATAATGTATTTTGTCCATATATCCCAATGGGCAAAATGCATTATTGACTTTTCCCTTTGTTTTTATATAGAATATTTATATTTTTGCAATAAAAACCGTCTGGTCGGTTTTTTATGGTAAATAAAAGGATTTATTGCAGAAGATGGAATACAAAAAGACATAGAGGAACATCTCAATTTGAAATTCCACTTTCTGTTTGGGTTCCTCTATGCCAAACAAACCGACTAATCGGCTTATTTAAAACAAATATAGAAAAAAAAGAGCTACGATAGAGGATAAAAAAAATAAAAAGATGTAGCACAAGGTATTATGAAAAAGCTTTTTGATTCATAAATGCCTTTTATTCACTAGGTTCTTTTACAGATACATACTAATAATATTAAAACAAAATGTGTTTTCACCCCAAAAAAAACTACTTTTGTGAGATATTAAAAACAAATGTCATGAAAGGAACAAAAGGTTCAGAAACAAAAGCTTTAATAAGGGAGGCCGCATTTAAACAGTTTCTGACAAATGATTACAGCATGGTCCCCCTCAAGGATATAGAAAAGAGTCTCAATTTGTCAAGAGGATGTATGTCATATCATTATCCGACAAAGCAAGAACTATTTATTGACGTAATAGATCAATACATACTACGAAAACAAGATGTTGACAATAAACTGCAAACTTCAAATGCAATGTCTTTATATGAATTCATCGAGCATTATATTTATAATGTTGAGCGCACTATGAATTATTTAACTCAGTTTATTTTACCAGATGCAAAAACTAATGGAACAAGAGCATATATGAATTTAATTCTACAAGCAGAAAAATTTTACCCAAATTTCACCAGAGAAACAACAATAATAACACAAAAGGAATTATTGTTATGGGAAAAAATATTAAAACAGGCCCAAAACAAAGGAGAAATAAATAAACAGTATGATTGCAAATCCATTGCTAAACAATTCAAATACATCTTCTTTGGACAATCGTATAATGATGCTTTAGAAAATGGATTAAACATATCGGAATTAAAAAAACAATTTATATTCATCTATGATTTAATAAAAGTGTAATCTAAATGGAAAATCAAGAAGTATTTATTACAACAACAGCAGTTTACTTCCCTAACTCTCCTATAGGCAATGACCAAATGGAAGAATATTTAGGTTTAATTGCTGGTTCCCACTCTCGCGTTAAAAATATTGTACTTAGACAAAATGGTATTAAACAGCGTTACTATGCCATTGATACTAATCAGAACATGACACATACTAATGCAGAGTTGGCAGCACTGTCAATAAACAAACTATTTGCAAAAACACATCTTCAAATGCAAGAGTTAGAGTTATTAGCATGTGCAACAGCAAGCCCAGATCAAATATTACCCTCACACGCTTCTATGGTACATGGTCTACTGAAAAATAAGCCAATAGAAATATATTCATCAGCTGGTATTTGTCTTTCGTGTATTCAAGCATTTAAAATAGCTTATTGGAGCATTTTATCCGGCGAAAAGCAAAATGCTATTTGCAGTTGTTCTGAGCTTGCTTCAGCAGGTTTGTTATCCAAAAATTATGATTTGGAATATGAAAAATGTGCAGATTTGGGAACAAAGCCATACATGGCACTAGAAAAAGACTTTTTACGCTTCATGTTAAGTGATGGAGCCAGTGCTGTATTACTCCAAAACAATCCGGGTGATAAACAGGCATTAAAAATTGAGTGGATAGAAATGACCTCATTTGCAAATGAATTACCAACATGCATGTTTATGGGAGCAGAAAAAACGAAAGATGGAGAACTAAAAAGCTGGAAAGCCTTTAATTCTCAGGATTTTGTAAACCGTTCTATCTTTACAGTAAAACAAGACATTAAATTATTAGAACAAAAAGCTATACCATATTGGGCTAAACATATCAAATATTGCTTAGAAAAACACAACATATCACCAGATGAAATATCTTATGTATTACCTCATGTTTCTTCCATGTTTTTTTATGATAAGCTTATAAATGAAATGAAACAGACAGGAATCGGAATTGACGAAAGCAAATGGTTCACAAATTTACCAAAGGTCGGCAATATCGCTTCTGCGGCCATATTTGCGATTTTGGATGAGTTCTGGAACACACACGAACTTAAATCTGGTGAAAAAATACTACTGATTGTTCCGGAAAGCGGACGTTTTTCTTATGGAACAGTACTATTAAGTGTGGTTTAAGTTTGGAAATAAACAATAAATCACTTATTTTTGCACAGATAAAAAAAGACATAGTACAGTATCATATATCATCTTTCAAACGAAAAGTGGAAAATTTCAAAGAGATAAGATGGGATATGACAGCTTGCGCTATATTCATATATAGCACAGGTGCGTCAGCTTCATCTCTAAGGTATTCCACTACCGCGTTTGGGTTGTTGATTGCATCTGTGCTATTATTTTATATAACGTAGCTATGAGATGGACCCTAATTTAAGACAACGAATAATTAATGAAGCGTACAAGCTATTCATTTCTAAAGGAATAAAGCACACCTCATTTTGTGATATAGCCGTAGCTGTAAACAAGTCTAAAGGAGCGGTCATGCATTATTTTCCATCAAAAAATCAATTAGTCAACACGGTTATAGAAAATTGTTTCTTTCCTTCATCTGCCCTATCTCCAGAAATGGAACTTTTGGCAGATAAAGAATGGAGTGAGTTTATCCAGAATTACAAGAACCCTATTGAACGGGCAATCCATAATTTCCCAGACAAACAGGATAAAATCGGATTACTGCATTATATGCAATTCATATCCTCAGCAAATGAATATATGAGTGAATTTCCACAAAAGTATCAAAAACTCCTTGCTGAAGAACAACGTTTCCTTTTTAATGTCATAAGTAAAACAATCACCAAGCATAATCTGATTGTTAATGATATACAAACATTTAGCCGACAATCATTTGAAATGTCAATCGGCAATACCTTTCTGAAATTGATTTCTTCCAAATAAAGACTTACACTCCTGGTAAAAATAGAAATTCAATTTGATTAATCAAATATAGTCTATCCCTTACATCAAAGGTAAATCCCAATCCTGATTTGCCAGCCGCATTTATTCCTTTTTTCAGGAGAATTTTCTTTATGGCTGACGCCATGAAAATTCACCTGAAAAAGAATGCGGCGGCAAACGGATTGGCATTAAATGAAAGATTACAGGGATTAACTGCGACCGACGTGACGCATAGCCGTAAATCAAAGGCGGCTATCCTTATATTCTATATATGGCCGCATAAATACTATGAAAATCCACCTTACTCAATAATAAAAACATAGCCTGCTTATCAACTCCCGATATAAGACAGGGATTTCAGCTCCCTCCGATCTGCATAGTCCGGTGGCTTCGCTATGCTTTTACTCCTACCCTTCCTACCTCTTTTCATTCTTTTTTCCTGCTGTTTCTACATTCTTTCCTATCTCTGGTATGACATCTGATGACATCTAATGACTTATGATGCCATCTATTTATAAATCAATCATTTATTCAATTTATCACTTTACATTTGGACTGTGAAACAAATCAAGTAGTCACTCAAAACAAAAGATTATGGCACAAGAAAACAGTCCTGACAAGGAAAAAAGGCAAGGCCGGACAAAGAAACCGGAAAAGCCTTATGTGGAACAAATTGACGAACTTCTGCTGGTACATAACAAGAATGACCCAAAGGAGGGTTTGGGAGTAATCAGCAAGATGGACGAGAAAGGCAATTATCAGACGGTTACACCGGAAGAGAAGAACGAGAACTCATTCCTTAAATTCGATAAGAATTCGAGTATCCTTGAAAACTTCATCAAGAACTTCTGGAGCCAACTGAAGGAACCTACGCATTTCAGGCTTATCCGCATGACCTTCAACGATTACAAGCAGAACAAACAAGCTCTCAAGGACCTGGCCGAAGGCAAGAAAACAGACGCGGTAAAGGAGTTTCTGAAACGCTATGAAATCGTACCGAAAGTAAACAATCAGAAAAACAGTCAAACAAAAGAGGAGGAAACAACAATGGCAAAGAAGCAGGAACAGACAGCGCAGGCACAGCCTGAACAGGTATCACAGGTGGAAGCTGCCGCACAGGGACGTGAACAGCAGGAACCGCAACGCCAGCAGACACCCACGTATCGCTACAACGAGAACATGATCAACTGGGAAGAACTGGGCAAATTCGGCGTTTCCAAGGAAATGCTGGAACAATCCGGACAGCTTGACAGTATGCTGAAAGGATACAAGACCAGCAAGACCATGCCACTGACACTCAATATTCCGGGAGTATTGACCGCCAAGCTGGACGCACGCCTTTCATTCATATCCAACGGCGGGCAGGTCATGCTGGGCATCCACGGTATCAGAAAAGAACCGGAACTGGAACGTCCTTATTTCGGACATATCTTCACGGAAGAGGACAAGAAGAACCTGCGTGAAAGCGGGAACATGGGACGCGTGGCTGACCTTAACCTACGTGGCAACACAACTGAGCCGTGTCTGATTTCCATCGACAAGAATACCAACGAACTGGTAGCCGTCCGACAGGAGCATGTCTATATCCCGAATGAAATCAAAGGGGTAACCCTGACTCCGGACGAAATCCAGAAACTGAAAAACGGAGAACAGATATTCGTAGAGGGAATGAAGTCCAACCAGGGTAAAGAGTTTAATGCCAATCTGCAATACAGTGCGGAAAGAAGAGGCATCGAATTTATCTTCCCGAAAGACCAGGCCTTCAACCAGCAGACACTCGGCGGTGTACCGCTTTCTCCCATGCAGCTCAAAGCGTTGAACGAAGGACACACCATCCTTGTAGAGGATATGAAACGAAAGAACGGCGAACTGTTTTCCTCCTTCGTTACCATGGACAAGGTTACAGGCGGGCTCCAATATACGCGCCACAATCCGGAAACGGGAGAAATCTACATACCGAAGGAAATCTGTTCGGTACAACTCACACCGGAGGACAAGGAAGCGTTACGAAAAGGGCAGCCCATCTATCTTGAGAACATGATCAACCGCAAAGGGGAGGAATTCTCGTCATTCGTCAAGCTGGACCTTGTAAGCGGAAGACCCCAGTATTCCAGAACACCGGACGGTTTCAACGAACGACAGGCACCTACCATCCCGGCTGAGGTTTACGGACACCTGCTTTCGGCACAGGAAAGAGCAAATCTTCAGGACGGAAAGGCCATCCTTGTAACGGGTATGAAAGGTCCCAACGGCAAACCGTTCGATTCCTATCTGAAAGTAAACGCAAACACCGGACAGCTGCAATTTTTCCAGGAAAATCCGGATGTACGCCGCAATACCTCACAGCGTGCTTCACAGACCGACAATACCCAGCAACAGGAGCAGAAAAAAGGTGCAAAACAGGCTGTCTGACCTGAACGGGATTCAAATCATTCAAATCATCAATTACTAAAAAAGGAAAGAACATGAACAAGACCAATCATCATATCTACAAGGCTGAACAAATCGACTGGGTAAAACTGGAATCGGTAGGTATTAGCAGATCGCAAATTGAAAAGGACGGAAATATGGACCTGCTCCTTCAGGGAGAGGAAACCAATGTCATGTCCATTAAAATCAAGACACCTGTATTTTCACTGACCATGGACGCCACACTCAGTCTGATTGAAGACGAGAATGGAAATCCGGTCATCAGCATAAACGGTATCAGTCCCTCAAACGAATAAGAATCCATAATGTATCACCTCTCTTTCCATACGGCAAGTCCGTATGGAAAGATATAAAAACAGAATTTATCATGATTGCCATATTAACAGACAAACCAAGTGTAGGAAAAGAAATCGGAAGAATCATCGGTGCGACCAAAGTAAGAAACGGATATGTGGAAGGAAACGGCTACATGGTTACGTGGACTTTCGGGAACATGCTATCACTAGCCATGCCGAAGGACTACGGAACCCAGAAGCTGGAACGAAACGATTTTCCTTTCATCCCATCCAAATTTGAACTGATGGTACGGCATACACGTACCGAGAACGGATGGATACCGGAGATTGATGCCGTACTCCAGCTTAAAGTAATCGAGAGAGTGTTCCAGGCATGCGACACCATCATTGCGGCTACCGATGCCAGCCGTGACGGGGAAATGACATTCCGATATGTCTATCAATACCTGAACTGTACACAGCCTTGCTTCCGTCTGTGGATTTCTTCTCTTACCGATGAGTCTGTGCGTAAAGGCATGGAAAACCTGAAGCCGGACAGTTGCTACGACAGCCTGTTCCTTGCTGCCGACAGCCGCAACAAGGCGGACTGGATTCTCGGAATCAACGCCAGCTATGCCATGTGCAAGGCGACTGGCCTTGGCAACAATTCCCTCGGACGGGTGCAGACACCGGTACTGGCTGCCATCAGCAGACGCTACCGTGAAAGGGAGAACCATATTTCATCGGACAGCTGGCCCATCTACATCAGCCTGCAAAAGGACGGCATCCTTTTCAAGATGCGCCGCACACAGGATCTTCCCGACAAAGAATCCGCTACAATGTTTTTCCAGGACTGCAAGCTGTCACATCAGGCACAGATTACAGGTATCCGTCACAGCGTAAAGGAAATACTTCCACCGGATCTGCTTGACCTGACACAACTTCAGAAGGAAGCGAACATCCGCTATGGTTATACTGCATCAGAGGTGTATGACATCGCACAGTCCCTTTATGAAAAGAAACTGATTTCCTATCCGCGGACTTCCAGCCGTTATCTGACGGAGGATGTGTTTGACTCGCTTCCACCAATCATGGCGCGTCTGCTATCATGGGAGCTGTTCCCTGCAGCTAAAGAAACTGGAGGTATTGACATATCCAATTTGTCCCGCCACGTAATAAGCGCAGAAAAAGCCAATGTACATCATGCCATCATCATTACAGGTATCCGTCCCGGAAATATGTCCGAAAAGGAAATGCAGGTTTACAGACTTGTAGCCGGAAGGATGCTTGAAACATTCATGGCTCCATGCCGCATAGAAACGACAAATGTTGAAGCGGTTTGTGCAGCGCAACATTTCAAGGCCGAACAAACAAGAATCATTGAAGCCGGCTGGCATGACGTGTTCATGCGTTCCGACATGGTCCCAAAATCGGGATATTCCGTCAATGAACTCCCCGAAGTAAAGAAAGGTGATAACCTGAATGTATGCGGATGCAACATGGTACACAAAAAACAGCTGCCGGTAGATCCGTTCACAGATGCAGAACTGGTGGAATACATGGAACTGAACGGACTGGGCACGGTATCTTCACGTACCAATATCATCCGTACACTGGTTAACCGTAAGTATATCCGTTATTCAGGGAAATATATCGTTCCGACCCCGAAAGGTATGTTCACCTACGAAACCATCCGTGGAAAGAAAATTGCGGATACTTCACTTACAGCAGACTGGGAAAAACAGCTGGCCGGACTTGAAAGCGGAATGATAACCGGGCAGAACTTTCTTAATAGGATCAGGACTCTCGCCAAGGAAATGACCGATGACATTTTCAACACCTATTCCACAAAAGAAGAATAACATCCATATCAATATAACCACAAGAATGCAGGCCGGAAGGTCTGCATTTTTTGTGTCCGTACAGAAAAGAATCTGTTTTTCCGCTTTTAAGCGGCAAAGGTCTTGGATTGCCTGCCTTTTGTCGCAAGGCTGCCCTGAAGGGCTTGGCTGGACAGGAAAAAATCATCCTCGCTACGCTCCGGTATTTTTTCCTGCCAGGCCTTGCGCAAAAAGGCAATCCAAGAGGCCGGAGGCCTATAAAATCGGGAAAACACATCCCGATGGGATTATTCATTCATAAAATTAAGGATTATGGAACTACAGATTATCGAAAGTATCAGCAAGCATGCGGTAACCCTGGTACTGGTTATCGGAATACTTATGCTGACAGACAAAGGTATCATGCCTACAGGTATGATTGCAATGCTCCTGCTCACCGGAGGAATCATAGGATTTCTTTTCAGAGCTCTTCTACTGATTGTCAGGATAGCATTTATCTTTTTCATTGTCGGACTCCTGTTTTTCTAACCAATAAAACCAACATATATGAAAACAAGTACATGTATATCTTCTGCTCCTGTCATGCCGGCTATATGGCCACAGAACGAACATATCAGACCGGTCAAAAGACGCCTGCCCAATACAGTTGATGAACCTAAAAACATCGGCTACTATCTGGAATCTCTGCGTGATATTGCAAGCAGACCGGACAGGGAGGATGTCCTGAAAGAATTCTTCAAGGAAACTTATGTATAACCATAAAATTTTTCAATTATGTTTTTTCAATCAATTTATCAGATGATTACAGCAGGAACGGATTTGAATATCAATATCCGTAAAGTGGACAACAGCCTGAGCGTAGCAGTCATGCCAAGGCGGAACAGTCTGAAAGAGGATACGCGGCAGAACATGGTGCCGCTGGTAGTGAACGGAACACCGACAGAACTGGATATGGGTTTCCTGCAGACCATACTCCAACCGATACAGAAGGTACAGGGACTGCTTGCCAATGCGGAAAATTTCGAGAAACAGGCAGAAAAGGCTACATCACAGGCCAAATCATCCAAGGCTCCAACAGTACCAGCCGAATCAAAGGAAGCCAAGGAAAAACGGGAAAAGATGGAAAAGCTCCTCAAAAAGGCTGATGATGCAACTGCCGCAAAAAGGTTCTCCGAAGCAATGACATGGCTGAAACAGGCACGGGTTCTGGCTTCTGCCGAAAAACAGAAGGAGATTGATGTCAGGATGCAGGAAGTACAGAAACAGGCCAGCGAAGGAAGTCTGTTCGGTATGGCAGAGGAACCGGCGCCGGTAATTCCCCAACCACAAGGCAGCATGAACGGTCAGCCACAGCCCGGTATACAAACAAGCATATTCCCGGAGCAGCAGACCCATACTATGAATCCTGAACCTGTCATGCAGTCTGCTCCACAACAGATTCCACAGGAAATGCCTCAACCGGTATATGGAACGAACGGAGCATATATCCAACCTGCTCC
>ENA-ORKW01000240-ORKW01000240.1-human-gut-metagenome-genome-assembly--contig:-NODE-240-length-23422-cov-4.05581_pt1 | contig 23422 bp, 19 predicted proteins | sample MGYA00243062_ERZ508813 | MGnify/ENA primary metagenome ERZ508813 (study PRJEB26277, sample SAMN04329846) | human gut metagenome | biome: human-associated habitat | host: Homo sapiens | place: USA...
ATACTGCGTGGAGGATCCGGGCTATAAGAAAATCAGCCAGATATACGAGTGCAACAATGCAAAATGCCTTCCGGTGCAGATGGATGAGCAGGGCATCAGCGTGGAGCTTATAAAGAAAGCAAACGCGCAGATAGCACATATCAGCCCGACACACCATTTCCCGACAGGAATCACGATGCCTGTGAACCGCCGCTATGAGCTTTTGGCATGGGCCAACGAGAGCGGCGACAGATACATCATAGAGGATGATTACGACAGTGAGTTTCGCATGAACGGACACCCGATACCGCCCATCCTCTCGATTGATGCGTGTGAAAAGGTCATCTATATAAATACATTTTCAAAGTCTCTCACATCCACCATCCGAATCAGCTACATGGTGCTGCCGGAGCATCTGGCAAATGAGTTTTACAGGAGGCTTTCATTTTACTCATGCACGGTATCCACATTCGAGCAGTACACGCTGGCACGATTTATCAGCGAGGGCTATTTTGAAAAGCACATAAACAGGATGAGACTGCACTACGGCAGAAAGCGCCAGAGCGTGCTTTCGTCCATAAAAGACTGCTTCCCCGAAAAGGAATGCAGGGTAATAGAAAATGACTCCGGACTGCATTTTATCATACAGTTTGACACGAACATTCCGGACAAAACAGTTGAAGAGCTGTTATTGAAAAAGGGCATAAAGCTTCAGGCGATTACCCACTTCAACCTGAGTAAGCCAAAGGAAGACAGGCATCAGTTTATTATCAATTACTCTAACATTGATGCAGACAGGATAATGGACAAGCTTCTAATTATTAAAGATACAATACTTTAACCAGACAGTACTTTAATAAAGCCGACTATAAAGCATATAAATAGTGTATACAAATAATAAATACAAACAGTGCGAATAATTTATGTGTGTAAAAATTTGACATAGATTTTACATACATCTGATAGAGCATTTTACAAAGCATCCATATAATGTATTCTCGAAGACAAGAAATTTATTACATGTTGCAGGAGATACAAATGGAGAAAAAAATCAAAATTCAGGTTCGCGACCTGAATCTGTATTATGGCCAGAATCATGCACTGCATGGTGTCAATATGGACATAAAAGAAAACAGCGTGACAGCGCTGATCGGACCGTCAGGATGTGGTAAGTCTACATTTTTAAAGTGTATCAACAGAATGAATGATCTGGTTGACAACGTCAGAATCGAGGGAAGCATAGAGATAGATGGTGAGAATATATATGCACCATCAGTCGATACAACCGTACTTCGCAAAAAGGTCGGCATGGTTTTCCAGCAGCCAAATCCGTTCCCGATGAGCATATATGACAATATCGCATATGGCCCGAGAGTGCATGGCATCAAGGATAAAAAGACACTCGACCAGATAGTTGAGGAAAGTCTTCAGGGTGCTGCGATATTCAATGAAGTTAAAGATAGATTAAAGAAATCTGCTATGGGACTTTCGGGTGGACAGCAGCAGAGACTGTGTATTGCGAGAGCGCTTGCCGTACAGCCGGAGGTGCTTTTGATGGATGAGCCAACATCAGCGCTTGACCCTATCTCTACTTCAAAGATAGAGGAGCTCATGGAGGATTTAAAGAAAAAGTACACAGTTGTGGTTGTAACACATAACATGCAGCAGGCAGTGCGTGTGTCAGACGATACAGCCTTCTTCCTTGTGGGAGATATGGTTGAGTTTGGTGACACAAAGACAATTTTCTCATATCCACAGGACAAGAGAACAGAGGATTACATCACAGGGAGGTTTGGTTAATGAGATCGAAATTCGACGAGCAGCTTAAGAAGCTGAATGAAGAAATGATGCACATGGGAAGCATGATTGAGGAGTCAATCCAGAAAGCGATCGAGGCATTTATACATCAGGATGCCGATAGCGCCAAAGCCATCATGGAGGGCGATTCAGAGATAGACAGAGAGCAGAAAAAGATAGAGAGCCTGTGCTTTAATCTGCTCATGCAGCAGCAGCCTGTAGCAAGAGACCTTAGAACAATTTCTGCAGCGATGAAGATGGTTACTGATATGGAGCGTATAGGAGACCACGCAGCCGATATCAGCGAGATGACCATTTTGATGAGCAGTGACAAGCCATACAGGGTCAATATAGAGCATGTCAAGAGCATGGCTTCAGAGACAATGCTTATGCTTATCAGGGCAATCGAGGCGTATGTTGAGAAGAACAATGACAAGGCTCACATAGTGATGAAGCAGGACGATGTGGTTGATGAGCTTTTTGATAAGGTAAAGGCTGAGCTTATTGATTTCATCAGGGAGCATCCGGAGGATGGTGAGCAGGCAGAGGATCTTCTCATGGTTGCAAAATACTTCGAGCGTATCGGAGACCATGCGACAAATATTGCTGAGTGGGTTGAGTTTGCACTTGATGACAAGGTTCGCAAATCATGATTTAATTATCATACACAAATGAAAGGTATACATCGAATTGCATGCAAGCATGCATCGATGATACCTTTTTACCCTTTAATCATGAAATTTATACAGACGATGGATTTTACATAAATTTTACATAAAACCATCGTCTGTTTTACATTAGTAATGTATAATCGAAAGTAAAAAGCAGGTAAAAATTTTACATAAGATTTTTTGAAATGGAGAAAGCTATGGCACTTATTTATATTGTAGAGGACGATGAGAGCATACGTGAGATAGAGACTATTGCTTTAAAAAACAGTAATTACATCGTCAGTGCATTTGAAAACGCAAAGGAATTTTACAAGAAGCTGGATGAACTCGTACCGGACCTCATACTGCTTGATGTGATGCTTCCGGATGAGAGCGGCTACGATATCGTGAGAAAGCTCAGAAAACGTCCGGCCACACAGGATATTCCTATTATAATGGTCACAGCCAAGACCACAGAGATGGATATGATAAAAGGGCTTGACGGAGGCGCAGATGATTACATCAAAAAGCCTTTCTCAATCATGGAGCTTATCACAAGAGTAAAGGCACTGCTCAGGAGAACAGCGAAGGAGGAGCCGAAGCTTTTAAAGCTGGATGATCTGGTGATCGACCATGAGCGCCATGTGGTTACAGTGAATAATGAGCCGGTTGACCTTACATACAAGGAGTATGAGCTTTTAAGGCTTCTGATGAGCAGTCAGGGCATAGTCATGACCAGGGAGGTCATCATGAGAAGCGTCTGGGATACTGACTTTGAGGGGGAGACACGTACAGTGGACATGCACATAAAGACACTCCGCCACAAGCTGGGTGACTATGGCAGCAGGATAAAGACAGTCAGAAATGTGGGCTATGTTATAGAATAATAGCTGTTATAATGATTTCTAATATACATAAGCGGAGCGTACAGCATGAAAAAGAAGATTAACTATTATCTGGTAGCAACAGCACTTTTTGTAGCAATTGCCACTATGGTTTCCATGACAGTAATCAACTATTACCTCTTTCAGAAGCAGGTAAAGGAAGACCTGCATGTCATGGCAGAGACAATAGAAAGCACCGGAATACTAAAACAGGATATAAATGAAATCCCGCAGATTGACGTGGAGGGTATTCGTGTCACCTGGATTGACAAGGACGGCACAGTGCTGTATGACAATCAAAATGATGTGAAAAAACTTGAAAATCATGGCGATAGACCGGAAGTTGAATCAGCATTTGATAAAGGTACGGGAGACAGCGTGAGAACATCAGCCACCATGAACAGCAATACCTTCTATCATGCCATAAAGCTCAATGATGGAACGGTACTGCGTGTTTCTATTGCAGCAAGAAGTATCTGGAACATGTTTGCAAGCAGTATACCTGCCATGCTTATAGTGACGGTTATCATAGTAGGAATATGTGTGGTTCTCGCCAAGAGCCTGACCAGAAAGCTCATGAAGCCAATCGAGACACTCGCAGGCAACCTTGAGCAGGCCTCTGTCATCCAGAAAAAGACGGAGTACAAGGAGCTCGTGCCGTTCATGAATGCGATAAGGATACAGCATGAGGGCGTGCTTGCCGCGGCAAAGAGCAGACAGGACTTCACAGCCAATGTGTCACACGAGCTAAAGACTCCGCTCACAGCCATCTCCGGCTACGCAGAGCTAATAGAAAACGGCATGGTCGAAAAGGAGCAGCAGATTCATTTTGCCACTGAAATCAGAAGAAATGCACAGCGCCTGCTTTCCTTGATCAATGATATCATAAAGCTCTCGGAGCTTGATTCCAGCGAGGCGCAGCAGGGCTTTGAACAGCTTGATCTGTACTGTCTGGTCAAGGACTGCATGGAAAATCTACAGGTGAATGCCGAGCAGAGAAAAGTAGCACTCAATTTTGACGGCACTGACTGTATGGTACGAGGCAACAGGCAGCTTCTCACGGAGCTCGTTGAGAATCTCTGCCAGAATGCTATCCGCTACAACAATGAGGGCGGCACCGTAAATGTGACGGTACACAAGCTAGGTGGCAAGACAGTTCTCACGGTCGAGGACAACGGCATAGGCATCCCAAAGGATCAGCAGGAGCGCGTCTTTGAGCGCTTCTACAGAGTGGACAAGAGCCGCTCGAAGGAGACCGGCGGCACAGGCCTTGGGCTTGCGATAGTAAAGCCTGTAGTGGAGCTACCTGCTGCAGGGCTTACGCCAGAAAGAGAGGTAGGGCGGGGCAAAACAATAAAGGTGGAGTTTTAGCTCCGCCTTTTTACGTCTCCTGCGCCATACCGGGCACACAAGCTCTTGCAAAATCGAGACGCAGTGTTTATAATAATTTGTTAGCAGCGAAAACAAGGCAAAGCCAGGAGGAACAGCCATGTATCAGGAAATATCAAAATTACTTATGTACGGAGATTTACCTCAGGATGAGATACTTTATAAATTGGGACAGCTCTTTGAGCAGTTTGAGGTGGGCGAGTACAACAAGACAGAGCTTGTGCGCGACATCAATACACAGGTCAAGAGAATCCTAAAGGTAGCGACAGACTATGGTTTTGATGACAATCTGTGGCACAACTATCTCACTTTCTTCCTTATGATGAGTGAGAATCCGTTTTCCATCACCTGTGAGAAGGTCGGAGCCAGCGATGGCAGCGTAAACGGGCTTGTGGCAAACGATTTCAGGATTTTTAAGAAGCTTTTCGATTATGATTTCAAGCCAATCGAGTCAGCACTCGGAATAGACTGCTTCACACAGATCAGCAATTATAAGGCCATTGTGAAAAAGGACCTTATGTACAATCACAATGTCAGCGAGAAGGTAAGGGCGCTGAGCAAGAAGCTTGAGGCAGCTAAGGACGAGCAGGAGTTCTTTGATGTGGTAACAGGCTTTTACAAGGCATACGGAGTCGGCATGTTTGGGCTCAACAAGGCATTCAGGATTGAGGAGCATCTGGACGGGGGCTTCTCCTTCATGCCAATCAACAATATGGATGCGGTCATGCTCGATGACCTGATCGGTTATGAAATCCAGAAGAAAAAGCTCACTGACAATACAGAAGCGTTTGTACAGGGCAAAAAGGCCAACAATGTGCTGCTTTTCGGAGACAGCGGAACCGGAAAATCAACAAGCATCAAGGCCATTGTCAATCAGTATTATGATGACGGACTGCGCATGATTGAGATATACAAGCATCAGTTTAAATATCTGTCAAAAATTATCGCAGCAATCAAAAACAGAAACTACAGATTTATCATATATATGGATGACCTCTCATTCGAGGAGCATGAGATTGAGTACAAGTTCCTAAAGGCAGTTATCGAGGGCGGCGTGGAGACAAAGCCTGACAACATACTGATTTATGCAACCTCTAACCGCCGTCACCTGATCAAGGAGACATGGAATGACCGCAATGACCAGGACAACAGCAATGACAAGCACCACTCAGATACAGTTGAGGAGAAGCTGTCACTTGTAAACCGTTTTGGTGTGACAATCAGCTACTCAAAGCCATCGCAGAAGGAGTTCTTCAACATCGTAACAGAGCTTGCGAGAAAGAGCGGCTGCACACTTTCAGACGAGGAGCTGTGCAGGGAGGCAAACAAGTGGGAACTCAGCCACGGTGGTATTTCAGGACGTACTGCAACACAGTTTGTCAACTACATTATGGCTAGCAATTAAGCAGCAGGCATAAGCATGAAAGGATAGTATATGCTCTACCAGATAAGTAATGGCGCTGTCGCATTTGGCGACGACGTCATTTTGCATAGTATAGATTTTGAAATCAGAAACACAGAAAAGATAGCGATAGTCGGCAGAAACGGCTGTGGCAAGACAACACTTTTAAAGCTCATTTCAGGCGAGGTTGAGATGGAAAAGCTCGACAGCGATGAGAGCGCCTTTATTGCAAAGGCAGGAAATCCGGAGATAGGGTATCTGAAGCAGATTGCGTTTGATGATCCTGATGTGACACTCGAGCAGGAGGTGCGTAAATGCTTCGTGAAAATGGACGAGCGAAAGGCAGAGCTTGCGCGCGCGGCGGCAGAGCTCAAGCATGATTATTCCGATGAAACGGTAGCCAGATATACCGCGATGGAGGAGGCCTTCAAGGATGATGGCGGCTACTATTATGAGAAGGAATATGAGGTCATGATCCGCAAGTTCGGCTTCTCAGATGATGAGCGTAAAAAGCCAATCCGTGACTTTTCCGGAGGGCAGCAGACCAAGATAGCATTCATAAAGCTGCTTTTGTCAAAGCCTGACATACTGCTTTTGGACGAGCCGACCAACCACCTCGATGTCACGACGATTGAGTGGCTTGAGGGCTATCTGAAGTCGTACCCGAAGGCAGTGGTTGTCGTATCCCATGACCGTATGTTTCTCGACAATGTGGTAGATGTGGTATACGAGATAGAGTACGGCACAGCAAGGCGCTATCCGGGCAATTATACCAATTTTATCGCCCACAAAAAGGAAAACTACGACAAGCAGATGAAGGATCACATCGCCCAGCAGAAGGAGATAGAGCGTTTGCAGCGTATGGTTACGCGCTTCAAGGGCAAGCCGACCAAGACATCCATGGCGCAGTCAAAGCAGAAGGCTATCGACCGCATGGTGATTATCGAGGCGCCGGACAAGTACGACAACAAGACCTTCCATGCCAATTTCCAGCCCGAAAAGGAGACCGGAAACGATGTGCTTTATACATCAGAGCTTGCAATCGGCTATGACCATCCGCTCTCCGTAGTGTCGCTTGATTTGAAAAGAGGCGAAAAGCTTGGCATACTCGGCGGAAACGGACTTGGAAAATCGACATTTTTAAAGACTATCGTGGGTAAGATCCCTGCGCTTTCAGGCGAGTACCGCTTTGGAACCAACGTGCAGATAGGATATTTCGACCAGCAGATGGCCATGTATACAAGCAACAAGACTGTGCTCGATGATTTCTGGGATGAGTATCCGAATCTCACGGAAACCGAGGCCAGAAATGCACTCGGAGCCTTCCTTTTTTCAGGTGAGGACGTGTTCAAGAACGTAAATATGCTCTCCGGAGGAGAAAAGGTCAGACTGGCGCTTTGCAAGATTTTAAAGACCAGACCGAACGTGCTCGTGCTCGATGAGCCAACTAACCATATGGATATCGTGGGCAAGGAAACGCTAGAGAGCATGCTTAAGGACTACAAGGGCACACTGATTTTTGTATCACACGACAGATATTTTGTGAAAAAGGTAGCCACACAGCTGCTTGTGTTCGAGGATGGCACGACCAATCTCTATCAGTTTGGCTATGAGCAGTATCAGGAAAAGCTCGATCGTGAGGCTGAGGAAAGCAAAAATGTATACAGAGGCAATGCAATATTTGGCGGCGCGATAAGCCAGAACGGCAGCAGTCAGACAGGCAGTGATGCAAACCGGAGCACGTCACAAACCGCTGCAGCAGGTAATGTGGGCGAAAACACCAATGCAAATAGCACAGCCCAGGCAGGCGGCATGGCTGTCTCATCAACCGGCAAGGCATACTACAACCCGGGCAAGGAGCGCTCAAAGATCCAAAAAAAGGTCAAAAAGGCCGAGGAGGACCTGGCGGTCAAGGAGGCAAAGCTCGATGAGCTCAAGGCCGAGCTTATGAAGCCGGAGTATCAGTCAAGCTACTCAAAGCTCACGGAAATCCAGAACGAAATAGACGCTCTCGAGGAAGAAATCCTTATAGATATGGAGGCGTGGGAGGAGCTTTCCTCTCAGCTTGAGGCACTTGAGTAGTGTATAAAAAATCATCTGACTTGATGTTTTTTATCTTGATGAAATCCTTAATTATAGCGAAATCAAGTGATTTCGCGTTGGATCATAAATAAAATCTTGATTTTTTATATAAAATGCATAAAAATGATTGATGAAAAAGAAATTTATGGTATAATATTTACATGATACAGACAACGTATCAAATAAACGATAAAGGGGTTGGACATCATGAGAATAACAATTTCAGGAAGAAACATCGAATTAACAGAGGGGCTTAAGCAGGCAGTAGAGGAGAAGCTGTCAAAGCTGGAGAAGTTTTTTAAACCGGACACAGACGTATACGTTACACTCAGCGTAGAAAAGGATAGACAGAAAATTGAGGTTACTATCCCGGCAAAGGGACATGTTATCCGTTCAGAGCAGGTCAGCAGCGATATGTACGTATCAATTGACCTGGTAGAGGAAGTAATCGAGAGACAGCTTCGCAAATACAGAACCAAGATTTCCGCAAAGAAGTATGCACCGGCGATATTCCAGGATGATTTCGTGGAGGCAGACGATGCAGAGGACGAGGAAATCAAGATTGTCCGTACCAAGAGATTTGGTATGAAGCCAATGTATCCGGAGGATGCATGCATCCAGATGGAGCTCTCAGGACACGATTTCTTCGTATTCAGAAATGCAGAGAATGACGAAGTAAATGTAGTCTACAAGAGAAAAGGAAATACATACGGACTTATCGAACCGGAATGTTAGACTCTTATTTTTCATCATAATTTAACCTTTTTTTCATAAAAAACCGGCAGCCGTTGGCTGCCGGTTTTTTATATTAACCATTTATATAAAATTTATAGTAAATTATCTTGAAAATAGAACAAATATTCGATATAATTATTATAGGTGCTACCACACGTAGACGTGTAGATGGCGGTTCGCTTTTTGCGGGGAGTCTATAGCTCCGTTTACATAGATATGCTCTCATTCGAGAAATCTGATGGAAGGAGGACTTCGCTTATGCTTACAGTCGATACCTTGATTGCAGTGCTCAGTCTCTGTTTAACCTCATTTGGTCTTGGATATGCGATTGGTTCCAATGGCAGTAAGACCACAAAAAAATAACCGCCCCAGCCTGGAAACTGAACGGTTATTATAACTAAGTAAATGATAAGGCGAACCGTTGTTATAGGTAGCACCTTTTTGTTATCTATATTTTAACATTCATTTCTAATCATGTCAAAATTATTTTCAAATAAATTTTGGATTAAATTTAAAAAAAATGAAATAATTAGAACAAAAACCTAAAAATATAGTACAAATTTATCATTACAAAAATTCTGATATAAAAAGAGCAATATTAAACAAAAACCAACTAAATTAAACCAAAAACCATGTCGTATTTTGTCGAAAACTGCTAATCACCTATCAATATTAAAAATTCTAATAGAAATCTTCAAAATACCAGCACATAACGCGCCTAGAATATTGATATATTATATGGAAAAATTAACCCACCAACAAAAACAAAGAGAAAAATTTCGTAAAAAACGAAAAAAATTTCGAAAGAAAGACAAAAAGAAGTTCTATGAAAAATATAGTTGATGGAGGGGAACAAATATTTGAGAACAATGTACTATGAACAGAAAGGACTTATTAACCTCGATGATATCGTAGATATATTTATTGAGGTGGGAAATATACACAATTACCTGGAAAATGCAGCCTTGCGGATTTTGCTTTTTGGCAATCCTGAGCTGAATTTTTATCAGTGCCGATTATTAGTATTGAAGTACGGAGAATCACTTTCACAGGATGATTTGCACGGGCGGATGGTATTTATGAGAATGATACAGCTGCTGGAAGTTAACACAGTTTAAAATAAGATGAGAATTTCTTTTTTGACCGGGCAACCGGTCTTTCTTTTTTGCACAAATGGTGTTATAATTTTGGAAAAATTATGTTGATTACTCATAGCTTTAAAAAAGAAGCATTGCATTGTGTTTAATTAAGCCAAAGCATGATAATTCAATCAAAGAAAAGAGGACAAAAATGAACATCGTAGTACTTGCCGGAGGGCTCAGCACAGAGAGAGATGTTTCCTTCAAGACAGGAAGCATGGTAGCTAAGGCACTCAAAGAGAACGGCCACAAAGTTATATTATTGGATGTATTTATGGGATATAGTGACAGGGAGGAGGACCTGACAGGTATATTTGACCGCGCGGACGAGATAAGCGTGCAGGTCAGCGATATTCCGACAGAGGCACCTGACCTCGCAAAGGTAAAGGCTTCCAGAAAGGACCAGTCACCTTGCTTCTTCGGACCAAATGTCATCAAAATGTGTCAGATGGCGGACATTGTTTTCATGGCTCTCCACGGAGAAAACGGAGAAAACGGAAAGATACAGGCAGCATTTGACCTCTTCGGTGTCAAATATACAGGCAGCGATTATTTAAGCTCAGCAATCGCCATGAACAAGGAGACATCAAAGCAGTTCTTCCTTGCAAACGGTATCCCTACTCCAAAGGGTATTTCCATGACAAGAGCGACCAGACAGGACGATATCACAAAGCTTGACCTGACACTTCCATGCGTGGTAAAGCCATGCTGCGGCGGTTCAAGCATCGGTGTCACTATCGTTAGGGATGCGGCAGAATTCAAGGCGGCACTTGACGATGCCTTCAAGTGGGAAAATGAGCTGGTTATCGAGGAATTTGTACAGGGCAGGGAGTTCTCTGTCGGCGTTATCGAGGGCAAGGCTCTTCCTATTATAGAGATCGCACCGAAGGAGGGCTTCTACGATTATAAGAATAAATACAAGGCGGGCAGTACAGTAGAGACATGTCCGGCCGAGCTTCCTGAGCAGGTGACAAAGGATATGCAGCACTATGCCGAGGAGGTTGCGCGTGTTATCGGGCTTGACACATATTCACGCTCAGACTTTTTGCTCAATGACAAAAATGAGATGTTCTGCCTCGAGGCAAACACACTGCCGGGCATGACTCCGACCAGTCTTCTGCCGCAGGAGGCAGCGGTTATCGGTATGAGCTTTAATCAGCTCTGTGAGCATCTGATTGACATATCTTTGAAAAAATATGAGGTGTAGCATGTCGGATAAGTACATGAAGAATCTTACATTTGCAAATATCGCAAAGGCTTGCGAGGGCACATATATAGGCGATGAGACACAGCTCGATACGACAATCACCGGCGCAGTCATAGACAGCAGACAGGTGAAGGAGGGCTATCTTTTTATCCCGATAAAGGGAGAAAGGGTGGACGGACACAAATTCATTCCGACTGTGTTTGAGCAGGGGGCGGCAATTGTGCTCTCTGAGCATGAGCTGACGGATCCGGCAGGCCCATATGTGCTTGTTGAATCAACCACCGATGCCATGAAAAAGCTAGCGGCATTTTACAGAAAAAGCCTTGATATCAAGGTGGTGGGTATCACCGGAAGTGTCGGCAAGACCAGCACCAAGGAGATGATATCATCAGTTCTTGAGCAGAAATACAGCGTCCACAAGACCGCAGGCAATTTCAACAACGAGATAGGCCTGCCACTCACCATTTTCGGAATCAGGGAAAGCCATCAGGTAGCGGTGCTTGAGATGGGCATATCTGATTTTGGCGAGATGCACAGACTTTCTACTATGTCTTGCCCGGATGTCATGGTTATTACCAATATCGGCTACTGCCATCTGGAGTTTTTGGGCGACAGGGATGGTGTGCTTAAAGCAAAGACAGAGTGCTTTGAGCATATGATGCCGGATGCGGTCGCAGTGCTGAATGCAGATGACGATAAGCTGGCCACAGTGCAGACGGTAAATGGAAAGCCTGCCATATACTATGGCAAGGAATCAGCTTCAGGCGTTCATAAATCAGTATATACCACAAATATTGAAAACCTGGGCTTCGACGGCATGAAGGCTCATTTTGTCACTCCGGAGGGTGAGTTCGATGCACAAATCCACATCCCGGGTGAGCACAATGTATACAATGCCATGGCGGCAGCAGCTGTCGGATTGCAGCTTGGCCTCACAATAGCTGAGATAAAGTCAGGAATCGAGAAAGCAGAGACAATCGCAGGGCGTACCAATTTCATCAAAACACACGGCATGACAGTGATAGATGACTGCTACAATGCAAATCCTGTATCCATGAAATCCTCTATCGAGGTGCTTTCACATGCAAAGGGCAGGACAATAGCAGTGCTTGGCGACATGGGCGAGCTTGGAAGCGATGAGAAAAAGCTGCACCATGAGGTAGGCGAAGCAGTTGGAGAGAATCATATCCATACACTTTTTGCCGCAGGAGAGCTTGCAAAGGAATATGCAGCTGGAGCCGCAGAGAAATCATCCGATGTAGACATCCACTATTTCGAGGATAGGGAGACTATGACACAGGAGCTTCTTTCATATGTGAAGGAGGGCGACACCATACTGGTGAAGGCATCGCACTTCATGGAGTTTCCGAAAGTAGTCGAGGCTCTGAGTAAGTAAAATTAGGTAAAATCAATCGGGTAGAAATTAATTCGATATTTAATTATTGCGAGGAATGGATATTCTCCAAGCCTCATAATATTATAAAAGAAAGAGAGAAAAATAATGGCACAGAATCCAATCGTAACAATCACAATGGAAAACGGCGATGTAATCAAGGCGGAGCTTTATCCGGAAATCGCACCAAACACAGTAAACAACTTTATCAGCTTAATCAATCACAACTTCTATGACGGAGTATGCTTCCACCGTGTAATCAAGGGCTTCATGCTCCAGGGCGGAGATCCTGACGGAAACGGCACAGGCGGCCCTGGCTATGAAATCAAGGGCGAGTTCACACACAACGGCTTCAAAAATGACTTAAAGCACACAGCCGGTGTACTTTCAATGGCACGTACAATGATACCTGATTCAGCAGGCAGCCAGTTCTTCATCATGCATCAGGATGCACCACATCTCGACGGTGAGTATGCGGCATTCGGTAAGGTAATCGATGGCATGGATGTGGTAAACAAGATCGCAGAGGTACGCACAGACTACATGGACAAACCACTTGAGGCTCAGGTCATGAAGACAGTTACAGTTGAGACCTTCGGAGTGGATTATCCGGAGCCGGAGACAGTTTAATGATAATAATTATCGATGAGGCAAGCGCAAAACTTGCCTCTTTTTACTATCATGACGAGATATTCAAGCTGCAGTGGAGAAGTGTGGCAGGCAAGGCATCTATGTCAGAAGAGCTGCAAGAAAAACTGTATGTTGCGCTACCGGCTGATGAATCAATTAATGACTTCCAAAAAACAACGATACAAGAATCTGCAGATAACACCGCGAAAGCTAATACGGGAAATCTAAGAAAACCGAAAGCTCCAGCAGACTGTATCTGGATAGTATCAAACAGGCAGCAGAAGCAAATAGCCGACTCACTCGGCATAGCATCAGTAGGAGAACCGCAGTGCGGCACGCGCTATGCAGTCGAGAGCCTTGCGGAGCTTGATATTGAGTATCTTGAGCGGGTGCGCAGGCGGTATAATCACATCCCGTGGGACATCGGTGAGACAGACAGGTGTCTGATACGTGAGCTGTCCCTGTCAGACCTTCCTGCGCTCTATGAGCTCTATGACAAGCCCGGCATGACAGACTTTGTGGAGCCGCTTTACGACTACGAGACAGAGCTTGAATACCAGAAAGCATATATAGAGAACATGTATGGCTTTTACGAGTATGGCATGTGGCTTGTATTTTCCAGGGAAACAGGGAAGCTGATAGGCAGGGCAGGGCTTGAGCATGATGAACTGGGCTATATGATAGCGCCGGAATTATGGAACCAGGGCTATGCCACGGAGGTATGCCGCTTCATCATAGACTACGCGCGCGAAAACACAGACTTTGAAGAGCTTTACTGCCGGATAGACGAGAGAAATGAGGCATCGGTGCGTCTTGCCAAAAAGCTTGGATTTACAAATAGCGGGCATATGGATGATGATATAAACGCTTCCATATATAGAAAAAACATAAAAAACATAAAAAACAATGAAAAACATTGAAAAACATTGAAAAATATGCAATTAGGCAATAAAATATAAACATAGTTTAACGATTTGGAGGACGAAAAAATGAAACAATACGCATACGGAGTAGATATAGGTGGAACAACTGTAAAGATAGGCTTTTTCGAGACAACAGGAAAGCTTGTCGATACATGGGAGATTCCTACACGCACAGAGAATTCCGGCGAGCTCATCCTGCCTGATATCGCAGCATCCATCAAGGAGAATAACGAGAAGCATGGCATAGAGATGGGTGACATCGAGGGCGTAGGCATGGGAGTGCCGGGACCTATAAAGGATGACGGAACAGTATTGAAGTGTGTCAACCTCGGCTGGGGCGTGTTCAACGTGGCACAGTCACTCTCAGTGCTGTGCGGCGGCATCAAGGTAAAGGCCGGAAACGATGCCAACGTAGCTGCACTCGGTGAGATGTGGCAGGGTGGCGGAAAGGGTCATCAGGATGTAGTCATGATCACACTCGGCACAGGTGTAGGCGGAGGAATCATCCGCGAGGGCAAAATCGTAGCCGGAGTAAACGGAGCAGGCGGAGAGATAGGACATATGCCTATGGTAGATGATGAGTCAGAGTGCTGCGGCTGCGGCAAGAAGGGCTGCTTAGAGCAGTATGCATCAGCAAACGGTCTCGTAAGAGTGGCAGAGAGATACATTGCAGCACACAGGGATGTGGCAACAAAGCTTGATTTAAATGCAGGCTTCACAGCCAAGGATGTATGCGATGCGGCAAAGGCAGAAGATGCAGCGGGCATTGCGGCAGTAGAGCAGTCTATGAAGCTTCTCGGCAAGGCAATGGCAGCAGTAGCATGCGTTATGGACCCTGAGGTATTTGTTGTAGGCGGAGGCCTCTCAAAGGCAGGCAGCATCATCATCGATACAGCAGCAAAGTACTATAAAGAGTATGCTTTCCATGCAAGCCGCGAGACAGAGATCAAGCTCGCCACACTCGGCAACTCAGCCGGCATGTATGGCGGAGTAAAGATGGTTATCGGCTAACAACATAAGATTGCAATTTTTAAAGAAATAAAATATAATGGCTACTAAAGATACACTACAATCGAGGTGAGACTATTGGCAGATTACTCAACAGAAGAATTAGAAAAAATAGCGGACAAATTTCGCTCGGACACAAGCGGTATAAGGGGAACAAAGGATTTTACGAGCCCCGAGGAGCTTTATGACGAGCTGAAAAAGGAAATCAAAAAGTATCATCCGTCGGATGACACGAGCCTTGTGGACAAAGCCTACAGGGTAGCTTATGATGCCCATAAGGGGCAGGTGCGTAAGTCGGGAGAGCCTTATATCATACATCCGCTTTGTGTTGCCATAGTACTCGCCGAGCTCGAACTGGATAAGGAAACCATTGCAGCAGGACTGCTCCATGATGTACTGGAGGATACCATCATGACCATGGATGAGATGCGTGCGGAGTTTGGAGACGATGTCGCACATTTGGTGGATGGTGTCACGAAGTTAAAGCACCTGCATCTGACAGACAGCACCAAGGATCCGAAGGACAAGAATGCGGACAGGCTTGAGATGCAGGCTGAGAATCTGCGCAAGATGTTTCTCGCCATGGCAAAGGATATCAGAGTCATCCTCATAAAGCTGGCAGACAGACTGCACAATATGCGTACACTCAAGTACCAGTCCAAGGAGGCACAGCAGCGTATCGCCAGAGAGACACAGGATATCTACTGCCCTATCGCGCAGCGACTTGGTATCAGCAAGATAAAGATAGAGCTCGAGGACCTTTGTATGAAGTACCTCTATCCGGATGCATATTACGATCTGGTAGAGAAGGTAGCCCTCAGAAAGACAGAGCGCGACACCTACATCCAGGGCCTGGTAAACGATGTCAAGAAGTATGTTTCGGATGCCGGCATCAAGGCTGAGATATACGGCAGGGCAAAGCATTTCTTCAGTATATATAAGAAGATGGTCAATCAGGACAAGACGATAGACCAGATATATGACCTCTTTGCCATCAGAATTCTGGTGGATACAATACCGGACTGCTACGCAGTGCTTGGTATCATACATGAGAAGTATAAGCCTATACCGGGCCGTTTCAAGGACTATATTGCCATGCCGAAGCAGAACATGTACCAGTCGCTTCACACGACACTCATAGGCCCGAGCGGACAGCCGTTTGAGATACAGATACGTACCTATGAGATGCATCGTACAGCTGAGTACGGTATCGCAGCGCACTGGAAGTACAAGGAAGCAAACAACGGCAATGCCACTACCACCACTGTCACAGAGGAGGAGAAGCTCAGCTGGCTGCGCCAGATACTCGAGTGGCAGCAGGACATGTCGGATAATAAGGAGTTTATGACTTTATTAAAGAGTGATTTAAATTTATTCTCCGACAATGTATTTGCATTCACACCGTCCGGCGATGTAAAGAACCTGCCAAAGGGCTCCACACCTATAGACTTTGCCTATAGCATACACTCTGCGGTCGGCAACAAGATGGTCGGTGCCAAAGTAAACGGCAAGCTGGTGCCGATAGACTATGTCATCAAAAACGGTGACCAGATAGAGATAATCACCTCACAGAACTCCAAGGGACCAAGCCGTGACTGGCTCAAGGTCGTAAAGAGCACACAGGCTAAGAACAAGATCAACCAGTGGTTCAGAAGTGAGCTCAAGGAGGAGAATATACAGCACGGCAAGGATCTGATAGCAGCCTATGCCAAGGCAAAGGGCATCAACTTTGCTGAAATAAACAAGCCTGAGTATCAGGAGAAAATACGCCGCAAATACGGCTTCCACGACTGGAATTCATGCCTTGCAACCGTCGGCCACGGCGGACTCAAGGAGAGTCAGATAGTCAACAGGATGTACGACGAGTACAAGAAGGATCATATGGTGCCGATGACAGATGCAGAGGTGCTTGGCAGCATCGCAGAAAAGCAGCAGACGGCAGCAGGCACACAGCCCGAGCACAAGTCAAAGAGCGGTATTGTGGTACACGGACTCTATGACGTGGCTGTGCACTTCTCGAAGTGCTGCAATCCTGTTCCGGGAGATGAAATCGTTGGCTTTGTCACAAGAGGCCGAGGCATCTCAATCCACAGGACAGACTGTGTGAATATCATCAATCTGTCCAAGATGGAAAAGGACAGGCTCATAGAAGCAGAGTGGCAGGATACAGCCCTCATGGACAACGGTGCCGAGTATCAGGCAGATTTAAAGATATTCTGTCATGACAGGTCGGGACTGCTCGTAGATATCACAAAGATATTTACCGAGAAGGAAATCAATATCAGTGGTATCCAGTCCAAGACCAGCAAGCAGGGCATCGCTACAATCGAGGTATTTTTCAATATCAGAGGCAGGGACCAGATAAAGGTTCTGGTGGAGAAGCTCAGACAGATAGAAAGTGTAATAGACGTAGAGAGGACCACCGGCTAAATCCCGGTGGTTCTTGCGTGAAGCATAACATATAACAGACAAGGAGTACACTCATATGGTAAATATGAAGATAGACCACTTCGTAGTGGGACCGGTGCAGACCAACTGCTACTTTGTCACCAATATAAAGACAAAGGAAATGATAATAATAGACCCTGGCGCGTGTGCGGATCAGCTCGCCAAAAAGGTAGATGAGTCAGGCGCAAAGCCTGTAGCAATACTGCTTACACACGGACACTTTGACCATGCCACGGATGCAAAGCCGCTCGCAGACCGCTACGGCATCAAAATATATATCCATGAGGCAGACAAAGCCACACTCGATGACCCGCAGCTCAATGTCAGCTACATGATGGGCCAGTCAAAGACCTTTTATGCAGATGTATTTTTGAAGGATAAGCAGGAAATTGACATCGCAGGCTTTCACATAGTAGTGCTTCACACACCGGGGCATACACCGGGCGGCTGCTGCTATTATTTCCCGTATGAGGACGTGATCTTTACAGGAGACTCGCTGTTTTGCGGCTCAATCGGACGTACGGATTTCAAGGGCGGCAGCATGTCAGACCTTGTGCGCACGGTGAAGGAAAAAATCATGACACTGCCTGAGCATACAGAGGTGTACCCGGGCCACAACGACACAACAACCATAGAAAACGAGAGGATGTATAACCCTTACTTATGATAGTAGTAGTATTTAATAAACCGGATTTTGAATATGATGTGCACTCACTGCTCAAGGAGTTCTTCCCTCAGGAGGGTGTGCAGATGTACTATAGCTGCCCACCTGATGAGGTGGAGGGGAAAAACCTAGCCTGCACACACCACGAGATGACAGATGATGGCGTAAAGGAATTTGCGGATGCATCACAGGTATTTAAGATAGACTATGTGGGCGATGAAATTGCAGTGGAGTGGACGCTGAATAGAGCCGGAAAAAGAATTTGCACAAAAATATCCGTAGATAGTGCAGACCGCAAAGAAACCAAAAACCGCCTCAAGCTCGCCCTGTATTCCATGATAGAAAAGGGCACAGGAAAGAGCCTTCCGTGGGGCACACTCTCAGGCATCAGACCAACCAAGATAGCCATGAAATGCATAGAGGACGGCATGAGCGATAAGGAAACCTACGACTATTTGAAGAAAGCCTACCTCGCAAGCGATGAGAAAATCGACCTCTCAATAGGCATAGCAAAGCGTGAGAAGGCACTGCTCGATAAGGTGGACTATGACAACGGCTACAGCCTGTATATAGGCATACCCTTCTGCCCGAGCACCTGTGCATACTGCTCGTTTACCTCATACCCGCTGGGTGTGTGGAAAAACCGCGTGGACGATTACCTCGACGCACTCGAGAAGGAGATAGACTACACGGCGCAGAAATTCTACCACAAAAAGCTAAACTCCATCTACATAGGAGGCGGCACACCGACCACACTAAGCCCTGCCCAGCTTGACAGGCTTATCAGAAAAATCAAATGCAGCTTTGATTTAAAGGACTGTCTGGAATTTACAGTGGAGGCGGGCAGACCGGACTCTATCACGAGAGAAAAGCTCCTGGCACTAAAGAAAAACGGCATCAGCCGTATATCAGTAAATCCACAGACCATGAAGCAGCAGACACTCGATATAATAGGAAGACACCACACGGTAGACGATACGATAAATAGCTTCAAGATCGCGCGTGAGCTGGGCTTTGACAACATAAACATGGATCTCATCATGGGACTTCCCGAGGAGACACTCGATGATGTAAGGCACACAATGGAGCTGGTGAAGGAGCTGGCGCCTGACAACGTCACTATCCACTCACTCGCAGTAAAGCGCGCTGCAAGGCTTACCATCTTCAAGGACCGTTACAGTGATATGCAGATGGTCAACACTCAGGAGCATATGGATCTCTGCGCAGCCTACTGTAAGCAGATGGGGCTTGAGCCATACTACCTCTACAGGCAGAAGGGCATGGCAGGCAACATGGAAAATGTGGGCTATGCAGCAAAGGGCAAGGCCGGCGTATACAACATACTGATTATGGAGGAAAAGCAAACGATTGTGGCCTGCGGAGCAGGGGCAAGCACCAAGCGCGTCTGGCCCGTACCAAATCCGGATGGCACACACCGCATCGACAGATGCGAGAATGTCAAGGATGTAGGGCAGTATATCGCAAGGATTGATGAGATGATAGAGAGGAAGCAGAGGCTGTTTGAGGAAAAATAAGCAGAATGACATATAAATAATGTATAATTATTGGGCTGATAATACTATACAGATTAGAGAATATGTCAAAAATTATAAAAAACCCATAATATTCATTGACAATGAATAAAAAAAGGGTAAAAATAAGTCATTGGAAAACCCAATTAGATACAATAAAAGATACGCTAATCCGAATAAATATACAAAAAACAAAACAGACTAAAAATATTCGGGGGGGGTACAAAGGTACCCCCCTCGGAGTGGGTATAGGGAAAATAAAAGATACCATAAGGAGAATTTGGAAAGAATGTACAGAAAGAAAGGCAGAGGATGGACAAAGCATATAGACTTTATGTTTATAGATATCGCATGCATTGTTATAGCATTTTTTATTTCATATGTGATACGCTTCGGCTTTAATAACCCATATGTGGACAAGGACTACCGTATACTGGGTGTAGCATTCCTTCTGATAGATTTCTGTGTGGAGATAATGGAAGACTCATTCAAGAATGTCCTAAAACGCGGATATCTGGATGAATTTATATCGACCTGTAAGCATGCAGTGCTTGTATTTCTGGCGACAGCACTGTTTCTGTTCACCACACAGATGGCTGATATATACTCGCGATTATCATTTTATATCATGTTTCCAATCTATGTGACAATAACATATGTAGCAAGACTAGCGCTCAAGAGCTTCCTTAAGAAAAAGGACTTTGGAGCATCTAAGAAATCACTGTTTGTCATAGCACCTGATGCAATACTTCGTGATACACTGCACACAGTGGAGAAAAGCTGTATAGGCTATACAAAGATAGTAGCGGCTTCACTGGATACAGATATGAAGGGTAAGACTATATGCGGCATACCGATAGTTACAAACCACGATGGCATAGTGGACTATGCGTGTGATGAGTGGGTGGATGAGGTACTCATCCCGCCGTGCAGTGAAGACGAATATCCGGAGCGGATGGCAGATATATTCCTGGAGATGGGAATAGCGGTGCATACAGGAATAGCAAAAAATGGTACAGCCCAGGGTGGCTACAAGCAGATAGAAAAGATAGGCGACTACACAGTAGTTACATCAAGCGAGAACTATGCAAATCCCAGCGCACTTCTGGTAAAGAGGGGCATGGATATAGTCGGAGGACTGGTGGGCTGCCTGTTCACACTTATCATCATGATATTTGTGGGACCTATGATATACATAGCATCGCCGGGACCGATATTCTTCTCACAGGAGAGAGTCGGCAGAAACGGCAGAAAGTTCAAGATGTATAAATTCCGCAGCATGTATATGGATGCCGAGGAGCGAAAGAAGGAGCTTGCGGCACAGAATAAAGTGGGCGACGGAATGATGTTTAAGATGGATTTCGATCCTAGAATCATAGGCAATAAGGTGCTGCCAAACGGAAAGAAGAAAACCGGAATCGGGCAGTTCATCAGGAAAACAAGCCTGGATGAATTCCCACAATTCTTCAACATACTAGTGGGAGATATGAGTCTGGTAGGCACCAGACCACCGACACTCGATGAGTGGGAGAAGTATGAGCCACACCATAGAGCCAGAATGTCATTCAGACCGGGACTGACCGGACTATGGCAGGTGAGTGGCAGGAGCAATATCACGGACTTTGAGGAAGTGGTGAAGCTGGATACCCAGTATATTAGGGAGTGGAGTGTTAAGAATGATTTGAGGATTATTTTTAAGACAATTACAGGCGTATTAAAGAGTGATGGAGCAGTTTAAAGACGTGAACAGACGAAAGAGTAAGCATAAAGAAAAACTTAATATTGCTATGTTTGGTCAAAAAAGAATTCCATCAAGAGAAGGCGGAGTTGAAATAGTGGTTGAAGAACTTTGCTCAAGGATGGTTGCACAAGGGCATAATGTGACATGCTACGACAGAGGTGGTCATCATGTGAGTGGTTCTGAATATGATTCAAAACGACTTAAAGAATATAAAGGAATTAGGCTTAAAACAGTCCCAACAATAGAGAAAAAAGGTCTTGCAGCTGTATCATCATCCTTTTTTGCAGCATTATGTTGTGCTTTTGGCCGGTATGACATTGTTCATATTCATGCAGAGGGACCGGCATTTTTCGCGTGGTTGCCAAAACTATTTGGTAAAAAAGTGATTGTAACAATTCATGGATTGGATTGGCAACGTGAAAAATGGAAAAGTGGATTTGGTTCAAAATTTATTCATCAGGGTGAAAAGAATGCTGTGAAGTATGCGGATGAAATTATTGTGCTGAGTAAAGGCGTTCAAGATTATTTTGAGAAAGAGTATGGAAGAAAAACAGTGTTCATTCCAAATGGAGTGAATAGACCAAAAATCCAAGAAGCTGAATTAATTACAGAAAAATATGGTTTGGAAAAAGATTCTTACATATTGTTTTTAGGACGATTAGTTCCGGAAAAGGGGATTAGATATTTGGTTGAGGCATTTAAGAATGTTAAGACTGATAAGAAGCTGGTAATAGCAGGTGGTTCAAGTGATACAGACTCATTTATGAATGAATTAAAGGATCTAGCAAAAGATGATGACAGGATTATTTTTACAGGATTTGTTCAGGGGCAGATATTGAAGGAACTATATAGTAATGCTTATGTATATACGTTACCTTCAGATTTGGAAGGAATGCCATTGAGTCTTTTAGAAGCTATGAGCTATGGGAATTGTTGTCTAGTTTCGAATATCCTAGAGTGTACAGAGGTTGTGGAAGATAGGGCATTGATTTTCAAAAAGTCAGATGTAGAGGACTTGCGAGAAAAACTGCAAGAGGCATGTGACCATCTTGAAATGGTTATGAAAATGAAGAATCAAGCAGCTGACTTTATCTGCGAGAAATATAACTGGGATGAAGTTGTAAAGGAAACGATGAATCTGTACAGGAGATAACAATAGATGAGAGTATTGATAATAAATAATCTCCTCTAACCGAACGCAGGTAGTGAGATGTACATAGTGGAAAAGCCTGAAAAATAGCGTAGTTACGGCATTTTTTGAGAGATAGGTGAAGCTGCGAAAGCGGTTTTTATCTCGCTACCTAGGTTCAGCAACAGCAGATGATTTTATCGTAAGGACTTTCAGTATCACTACCTGCGTTTGTATGGAGCACTCTGGTTTATGAACAATACATTGGAAGTGTTTCATCTGAACAGAGGTAGTGAAATAAAACATAGAATATAACGGTTGACACTTGAATTGCTGAGAAAATATTTATCAGCAGAAAGACAGTACGTAACTCGTATTGTGAAAAGAAATTTATAAGGAGAAAAGGCAATGATAAGAATTCTTCATTCTGTCAGCAATATGGATCGTGCTGGTATTGAGACGATGCTGATGAACTATTATCGATATATGGATAAGTCAAAAGTTCAATTCGATTTTTTATGCAATAAGAAAAAACCGGGAGCGTATGACGATGAAATAAAATCTATGGGCGGTAGAATTTATCATACACCGGGATTGAATCCGGCCAAGTATCCTGTGTACTTGAAATACATGCGAGAACTGTTTCAAGAACATCCAGAATATAAAATCGTTGAGGCGCACAATGGGGCG